>Ga0209486_10000875_pt1 | contig 13268 bp, 11 predicted proteins | sample NCCompost_FD_187518 | JGI IMG/M metagenome (GOLD analysis project Ga0209486, IMG submission 187518) | Agricultural soil microbial communities from Utah to study Nitrogen management - NC Compost (SPAdes) (version 2) | ecosystem: Environmental > Terrestrial > Soil > Agricultural land | place...
GCGACGGCTGGTTCTGCAGGAACGCGGTCAGGCTCGGGAACGTCCACGCTCCGTCGCCGAAGAGCGGGAGATTCACGAACGTGGTCTGACGCTCGTACTCGGCTCCAAGCGTCACCGAGTGTCCGCCGCCAGTCCACAGCAGGTCATCGCCGACGATGAAACGGGTCTGACGTTGTGTGAACGGCAGCACCTGATTACCGCCCACGCCGGTGACGCCGGACCCCGGATTGACCGAGCCGCTCTGGCGTCCCGGGAAGAACGTCAGCAGGCCGTTGTCGAGGTCCGTGCGGGAGGCATCCTCCTCGGTACGCGTGGCGCCGAAGCGGACGCTGTTGGCCATCGTCGGCCTGAGCGCCTGACGGACCTCCGCCGTGACGTAGTGATTCTGCGAATCGTCGGTGCTCGTCCACAACGGAATCGCCGAACCCGAATTCGGCTCGAAGACCGAGGCACGGTCCAGCGTGTAGCGCGCGAACAGGGTCGTCGCCGGCGTGACCGTGTAGTCGACGCGGCCGACGAAGTAGTTTTCGTGTCCCGGCGACTCGTTCGTCACGTCGACGCGGCCGATCCCCTGCGCGGCCTGGGCCGCGGTCTGCCGCGTGGGCAGCGGATAGAGCTGCAGCACGGGCGCAATCGCGGGATGCACGCCGACGTTGACGCCGTTGATGATGCCGTTGCGCGCGCCGGCATCCGGTACGGTGATGGCCTGCGTCTGGCCGATCGTCTGGCGCAGCCCTTCGTAGGTGACGAAGTAGAACGCTTTGCCTTTGACCAGCGGCCCGCCGGAGCTCGCGCCGAACTGGTTCTTGTTGAAGGTCGGGTCCGGGCGGTTGAGCAGCGCGTCGAAGTAGTTGGACGCGTCCAGCCGGTCGTTCCGGAAGAACTCGAAGAGCGAGCCGTGCCACTGGTTCGTCCCCGACTTCGTGATGGCGTTGATGGCGACGCCATTACCACCGAACTGCGCGCTGTAGGTGTTGGTCAGGACCTGATACTCGGCGATGGCTTCGACGCCGAGGGTCGTCCCGAGCTGGCCGGAGCCGCTGCCGCGATTCCAGTAGTTCTGCACGTTGGTGTTGTCGAGCAGGAACACCTGCCCCTCGGGCCTGGCACCCGAGACCGTGTACTGCGGCTGGCGGCCGAAGAACTGCTGAAACAGGCCTCCGGCCGTGGCCGGCGGCACCTCGTTGGCGCCGGGGGCCAGCGCAATCAGCTTCGAGTAGCTGCGGTCGATGAGCGGAAGTTCCGAGATCTGTTTCTGCTCGATCACGGTGCCGAGCGCCGACGACACGGTCTCGACCACCGGCGCGTCAGCGGTCACCGTGATCGTTTCCTGAACCGCCGACGGGCCGAGGGTGAAATCCACGACACTCTCGCTGCCCACCACGAGCCGGACCGCACTCCGGACGACGGTCTGAAAACCGGACAGCGACGCTTCGATGTCATACGGCGCCGGCAGCAGGCCGGTCAGCGTGTAGTGTCCCTGCGAGTCACTGACGGTTGTCTGCGCCACCCTCGTATCGGTGTTGGTGATCGTGACCGTGACTCCAGGGAGCACGGCTCCCGTGCGGTCGGTGACGGTGCCGAGCACGGTGGCGCGCACCGCCTGCGCCGCCACGGGCAGGGCGGAGGCGGCGCCGACACACGCGGCGAGACAGACGGCGACAATGCTTCGAGTCACGAGGCTTCTCTCCTGCTGACGACGGGTTGGCGGACGCGCGGACTATGCGCGCACGCCGGGCCTGCGGAAAAATCGTTTCTTGCGATGCCGGGCATCGCGGAGATCGATGGCGGCCTGGAACGATGCGGGCGGTAGAATGGCCGGCCATGACACGAACACTGTTCAGCGGCGGCTGCGCGCTGGTCGTCTGCGCGGCGACCCTCGCGGCGGCGCAGGCACCGGCACCGAACGCGCCGAAACCCGATTCACCGGAGATCCGCCAGCGCATCGACGCGCTGCGGAAGACCGCCGGTGCCGAATGGGGTGAGGCCGTGGACTTCATCTGCGCGCTCGATCCGAACCGCGCCAACCGCCCCGACGATCCGGAGCTCGAGCCCACGCGTGTGTTCGACAACCTGGCGGTCATCGGACGGACGGGCACGGCGGTGTGGGTCGTCACCACCACGGCGGGCCTCGTGCTCATCGATGCCGGCTATGCCGACCAGCTCGACTCGGTGCTGCTGAAAGGGATGAAGACACTGGGACTGGATCCAGCCCGCGTCACGCACGTCATCGTCGGCCACGGCCACGGCGATCACTTTGGCGGAGCGCCGTACTTTCAGCAGCGTGGCGCGCGCGTGGTGATGGGCGCACCGGACTGGGACCTGCTCGACGCGCCGCCTGCCGCGGGCCGCGGCGGCGCGCCGGGCGGGCCACCGGTTGCCGCGCCAAAGCGCGACATCTCCGTCACGGACGGACAGACGCTGACGGTGGGCGACGTCACGTTCCACTTCACGATGATTCCCGGGCACACGCCCGGTTCGCTCGGCATCGTGTTCCCGGTCAAGGACGGCGGCACCTCGCGCACCGCGGCACTCTTCGGCGGCAGCATCCTGATCCCGACCCGCATTCCCGGCGACGGTCTCCGGCAATACATCCAGTCCGTCGATCGGTGGGCGGCGGCCACCCGCAGCCTGAACGTGGACGTCGAAATCCAGAACCATCCGCTGTACGACGGCTTCGCGGCCAGGCTTCAGCGGCTCAAGCAGCGCACGCCCGGACAGCCGAACCCGTTCGTCGTGGGCCGCGAGGCGTACCAGCGGTTCCTGCAGGTGATGTCCGGCTGTATCGGCGTGCAGCTGGCGCGGCGGGCCGCGGCGTGAGGCACCCTGTGAAGCGCCTGGTCGCCGCCGCGGTCCTGAGCACCATCAGCCTTCCCGTGCCGCTGGACGCGCAGCGCGGCGGACGCGGAGGCCCTCCGGCGCCAGCTGCGCCGCGCAGCGCGGCCCCTGTCGATCTGACCGGTCAATGGGTCTCGCTCATTACGGAGGAGTGGCGCCAGCGTCAATTCACGGGCGCGAAGGGGGATTTCGGCAGCCTGAACGTGGTCCTGCTGCCTCCGGCACGCAAGATGGCGGCGAGCTGGGATCCGGCGCGTGACGCCGCGGCCGGCGAGCAGTGCAAGGCCTACGGCGCGGCCGGGGTGATGCGGCTGCCGACGCGCCTGCGCGTCTCGTGGCAGGACGACGCGGCGCTCAGGCTCGAAACCGACGCCGGCACGCAGACGCGCCTGTTCACATTCGGGCCGCCGCAGGGCGAGGGCGGCGACTGGCAGGGACTCTCGACGGCCTCGTGGGACTACCCGCGGGCCGCTCTGGCCGGACGCGGATTTGGCGCGGCGCCCGGCGGGTCGCTCAAGGTGATCACGACCAAAATGAAGCCGGGATATCTGAGCCGCAACGGCGTGCCCTACAGCGGCAACGCCGTGATGACCGAGTTCTTCGATCGCTTCGACGTCCCCGGCGGCGACTCGCTTCTCGTCGTGACGAGCGAGATTGTGGACCCCGAGTACCTGGCGACGCCCTACTGGACGAGCCAGCAGTTCAAACGCGAGACCGACGCGTCGCGCTGGCGTCCCACGCCGTGCGCCGCGCGATGAGGAGCGGACACATGCGAAGCGCGCGAGGCGTGAAAGTCTGGCTTGGCGCGGCGCTGGCCGCCCTGGGGACCACGCTCGCCGGACAGGCGCCCGTCATCCCCGGAGCGCCCACCGGCCAGGCCCCCGCCGTCGACTTGAGCGGCTACTGGTCGCCGGCGCTCCACGAAGATCTGATGGAACGCGGACCGGGCGCCGAGATCGCCGACTACGGCGGCTTCCCGTTGAACGAAGCGGGCCGCCTGTGGGCGCTCTCCTACGATCCGTCCCGCGTGACGCTGCGTCATCACCAGTGCGAGGCCTACGTCACCCCGTATCAGATGCGCGCACTCGGCAACTTCCGGATCTGGGAGGAGCGCGATCCGCACACGCAGCGGCTGACCGCCATCCATCTCTGGGCGCAGACGACTGAAGGCCATCGCGTGATCTGGATGGACGGCCGCCCGCACCCGCCGGCGTGGGCGCCGCACACGTTCCGGGGATTCTCCACGGGACGGTTCGTCGGCAACGCGCTGGTGGTGAGCACGACGCACATGAAGAACGGCGCGCTGCGGCGCGGCAACGGGGCACCACAGAGCGATCAAGCGGCACTGACCGAGTTCTTCACCCGCCACGGCGACCACCTGACGAACGTCACAGTCGTCTCCGATCCCGTGTATCTCACCGAACCGATGGTGCGGAGCAGCGACTTCGCGCGGCAGCCGGTCGATCCCGGTGCCTGGCTGTATGCCTGCGACGACGGCGAGCAGATCCTCGACCGCCCCGATGACGCCGTCCCCCACTACCTGTTCGGCAAGCAGCCGTTCGTGAACGAGTTCTCGGCGCGCTACAAGATTCCGCTCGCGGCGGGCCTGCTGGGGGCGGTGACGATGTATCCCGAACTGGAGGCACGGCTCGGGACGAGCACTGAAGCCGAAGGGCGCGCGCTGCTCTCGCCGGCGGCCGGTCGCGCGCCGGAAACGAGCAAAGCCAGCGATCGCGAGCCGCGCGACGGCAACATTCACGTTCTGCCGGTGCGCGACAACGTCTACATGCTGGTCGGCGACGGCGCAAACATCGTGGTCCAGACCGGCGATCAGGGTGCGTTCGTGGTCGACACCGGCGAGGGGAAGCTCGCCGACAAGGTGATCGCGGCAATCCGTAGCCTGACGACCAAACCGATCCAGTTCATCGCCAACACCAGCTTCCGGGGTGAGCACACCGGCGGCAACGCGCGGCTCGGCGATGCGGGTCAGGACCCGAGCCTGCTCGGCTCGTTTTTCGTGACCGCGGCCCCGCGCGGCGTCACCGGCTTCTTCAGCGATCCGGCCGCGCACGCGACGATGATGGCGCACGTCAACGTGCAGGTGCGCATGCAGGCGGCCAATGCGCCTGCCGCCGCCGTGCCGGCCGACACCTACCTCGAGGATCGGCGGCGCAAGTTCCACAACGGCGAGGCCATCGAGTTCTTCTACCAGAAGAACGCCGTGACCGACGGCGACAGCCTGATTCACTTCCGCCGCGCCGACGTGATCGTGGCGGGCGACATCTTCACCACCACGCAGTACCCGGTGATCGACCTCAAGAACGGCGGCTCGGTTCAGGGCGAAATCCGCGCGCTCAACGAGATCCTGAAGAAGACGGTCTACCGGCACCAGGGCGAGGAGGGCACGTACGTGGTGCCCGGCCACGGCTATCTCGCCGACGAGCACGAAGTCGTGGAATACCGCGACATGGTGGTGATCGTGCGCGACCGCGTGAAGGCGATGATCGACGCGGGCGCGACGCTGGCGCAAGTGAAGGCGGCGCGCCTGACCGCCGACTACGACACGCAGTACGGCGCCAACACCGGCCCGTGGACCACCGAGATGTTCGTGGAAGCGGTCTACAACAGCCTGAAGAACGCCCGCTGAGGGGGTTTCACGCCCGTCCGCGCGCCGGCCGCCCGGCGCGAATGGCCGGCGGCTGCGACGGCAGCGTCTGCACCACTTGCTTCAACAGCCCGCGAAACCAGTGGTGGGCCGGGTCGTACTCGTGCACTTTGTGCCACTGCAGCATCTCGACCATCGGCGGCATCGCAATCGGAAGCGGCAGCAGGCGCAACGGCAGGTTTTCAGCGCACTTGGCCGCCAGTCGCGTCGTGATGGTGGCGATCCGATCGGTACCGACCACCAGCTGCGGCGCCAGGCTGAAGGTGGGCACCGACACCTCGGCGCGACGCTTGAAATTGGAACGGCGGAGAAACTGCTCGTCGTAGTTCGACGGTGGTTCGTTGCCTGCCACGTTGACGACGACGTGTCCGAGCTCGAGGTACTGCTCGATCGTCATCGTCTTGCCCACCGTCGTATTCCCCGACCAGACGACGCAGGTGTACGTGTCCTCGAACAGGATGTCGGTGGGCTGCGACGACGACACGTAGCCCTCGGGTGCGATCAGGAAGTCGAGCTCGCCGCTCTCGAGGTCCTCACCCGCGCGGCGGCCCACCGGCCGCAGCTCGAACGTGATGTGGGGGGCCTCGCAGCGCGCCTTCCGCAGGACGTCCGCCAGCAGGATCTCGGTCACGTAATCGCTGACCGCCAGCGACAGGTGGCGAGTCGCCGTCGCCGGATCGAATCGCGGCTTCGATCCGAGCGTGCCGCGAATCTGCAGCAGGATCTCGCGCACCGGCCCCACGAGCCCCTCGGCGACCGGGGTCAGCACCATCTGCCGTCCGACCGGCACGAGGAGCTCGTCGTGAAATTGATGCCGCAATCGGGCGAGCGCGCCGCTCATGGCCGACTGGCTCAAGTTCAGCCGGTTGCCGGCGCGTGTCACGTTGCGCTCGGTCAGGAGGGCGTCGAGGGCCACGAGGAGATTGAGGTCGAACAGGTGCAAATCCATGATGTATTAGCTGCGACGATACCTCGTATCCGGACGGCGCATGGGCGGCGTATCGGGCCGGAGGGAGACAATACGCCCGTGACACCGATCGCCCGCGCCTGCGTGCTCGCAATGGTAGCGCTGTCGTCAAACGTGACACCGGCGGCCGCGCACCACTCGTTCGCCGCCGAGTTCGACTTCCAGAAGCCGGTGACGCTCAAAGGGATCGTCGTACGGTGGGAAATGATCAACCCGCACGGCTGGATCACCATGGACGTCCCGGGTGAGGACGGCAAGACCAGCCAGTGGATGATCGAGACCTCGAACCCGAACGGCCTCATGCGGCTCGGGTGGACCAAGCGATCGCTGAAAGCGGGTGACGAGATCACCGTCGACGGCTACAAAGCCAAGGACGGGTCGAACACGGCCAACGCCGCGCGCGTCACGCTCGCAGATGGCCGGAAGGTCTTTGCCGGGTCCGCGGGCACTCCATGAGACGCGTCTACCTCGCCGCGGTCCTGGGTGCCCTCCTTGGTGGCGCCTCGCTCCTGCAGCTCTCGGCGCAGTCGGCGGCCGCTCCGCCAGTCGCGCCGAACGCCAGCCTGCCCAGGCTCCCCGGCGGCCGGCCGGATCTGCAGGGGCTGTGGCTCAAGAGCGCCGGCGGATTTCAGGGCCTCTTCATCGGCTCGCTCGACGGGACGAACTTCGCCGCGCCCGGCGGCGGCCGCGGTGACGGACGCGGAGGCCGGGGCGCCGGCGGCGGCCCCCCCGCTCCGCGTTACGAGTACACGCCGGAAGCCGAGGCCGAACGGCTGGACCGCCTGAAGCGCGGATATGAGGATCCGGAGGCGCGGTGCCACCTGCCCGGCGTTCCGCGCGCCCTCGACCAGCCCGCCGCTCTCTACCCGGTGCAGATCATCCAGGACGAGAAGTACGTGGCGCTCCTTCACGAAGCGATGCACGACGTGCGCATCATCCCGACGGACAACTCCCCGCACCCGAAGAACTACTGGGCCTGGGACGGCGACTCGCGCGGACGCTGGGAAGGTGACACGCTGGTCGTCGACGTCAGCAATTTCAACGGGCGGACCTGGCTGGACATGGCGGGGAATTTCGTCGACGAGAACGAACACGTCCTCGAGCGGTTCAGGCTGCTCGATCGCGACACGATCCTGTACGAAGCAACCGTCACCGACCCGACCGTGTTCGTCAAGCCGATCGAGATGCGGTTCACGCTCAAGCGGGTCCCGGCGGAGCAGCAGATCCTCGAGTACAGCTGTCTCGAGGGCGAGCGGAGCCTGCAGCACTTCACCGAGGAGGACGGCGGCAAGAAGCGGAGGGTGAAGTGACCCGCGTGCGCGCGCTCGGCGTCGTCCTCGGCTGCGTCGTGATGGGCGGCGTGCTCGCGATCCCGCCCTCCGAGTCCGTCGCGCAGACCACCCGGCGGGACGCGCCGTTCGTCCCGGCCCGATTGTGGGACGGCAAGACGCCGGACTTTCGCGGCATCTGGCAGGTGCGGGGCACGGCGCACGTGAACATCGAAGGACATCCCGGCGGAAAGGGACTCGCGGCCTCCCGCAGCATCGTCGTCGATCCGCCTGACGGGAAGATTCCCTACAAACCGGAGGCGCTCGCCCGCCGGCAGGAGAATTACCGCAATCGAGCCACTGCGGATCCGTCGCTCAAGTGCTATCAGGCCGGGGTACCTCGCGCGACCTATGTCGCGACGCCATTGCAGATCCTGCAGAGCCCCGGCAACTTCGCCATCGTCTACCAGGAGAATCACGCCTTCCGCGTCTTCCATCCTGATTCCCGGCCGCACTTCGACGCCACCGACTGGTGGATGGGCGATACGCGCTATCGATGGGAGGGCGACATGCTGGTGGCCGACGTCGCGGCGATGACCGATCAGGCGTGGCTCGATCAGGCGGGAAACTTCCACAGCACGGAATTCCACGTCGTCGAGAAGTACCGGATGACCGGAGCCGACAGGATCCTGTACGAGGCACGGATTGAAGACCCGATCGTTTATGCCAGGCCATGGACGCTGCGCACGACCTTGTATCGGGTCACCCAGCCGGGTGCCCGGATCATCGAGGACGAGTGCCTGGAGGACGCCAACGGCGTCCGTCATCACATCTCACCCTCGGATCCGCGCAACCTCTTGAAGTCGGACTACTCGCGCTGGCGAAAACCGGTCCGGCCGTAGACGATGGCGCACGTCATGGCGTGCCGCGCGAGCGCCGCATGAACTTCTCGTTCTCGAGACAGATCTCGTCGATGATCTCCGTGTCGGCGATGATCTGCTGCCGCAGCGTGACCGTCCACGGACGCGTATAGGCCTTCGGGTCGTCGACCGTCACCTCGATGTTCAGGTGCCCGAAGTCGGGCCGCGTCATCCGCTCGCGCACTCTGCCCGCGCTCTTCAGCGGGCTGCCGCGGAAATCGATCTGCCGGTAGTCGGCGTTGTACTCCTCCAGGGCGATCAGGAGCCGCGGCGTCTGCACGAACTTCACGATATGCGGCAGTCCGTAGGCCCGCAGGAAGGTGTCGGGCAGGCACAGCCCGTGCGGATCGTCCTTCGAGCTCGTCGCCATGTTGCGCTTGACCGCCTCCGCGGCCCACGGCTGGTACGGCAGGCCTCCCGGGAGGCTGGCCCCCATGTTGCCGCCTTCGCGCGACATCGGCAGCTCGATCCCGCACGGGACCAGCCCCTGCCCGCACGGCAGGCTGTTGGACGCGGCCGTGATCCACAACCCCGAGAGGTCGGGCCTGCCGTCGGCCGTTCGGGGCGCGGGCGCGGACAGATCCGGCGCGCCGGTGGAGGTACGCGGCAGGTCCGCCGTCCGCAGCTTCACCCACTGCGCTCCGAGCGGCAACCCGGAGCACAGCGTCAGGACGATCGCGCCGAGCGCAACCCGCCTCATGGCGCAGCGCCCCCCCGCGTCACCCGCGGCGGCGGCGCGATGTCGCACGGCCGCGGCCTCCAACCCGACAGATCGGATTCCTTCCTGAACTGGGAGCTGACAACGAACTCCTGCGTGAGGTACTCCGGGTCGTTCACGACCGTCGTCACGATGAGCCAGGTGCCGTCGTCAGGCAGCGTGAAGCTGTCGAAGAACTCCTTGACGACCGTACGTTCGCTGTAGGGCACGCCGTTGGGGCGCAGATAGGCAGCGCGCAGGTTCGTGGTGACGACCTCGAGCGAGCCGCCGGCTGCCCGGCTGCCGCGGCCGAAGACGCCGCGATTCTGCGGCTGCCGGAACCACTTCGCCTGTGACTGCCCCTGCAGCGATCGCGCCGCCGCCGGCGCCGGGCCGAAACGAAGCCGCCGCGCCTGCGTGCCGGCGTCGAACTCGAGCAGCAGCATGTCGTCGTCCTCCCACCGGATCCGCAGCCGTCCCGGCTGACGAATCAACGAGGGAGGGCCGAATGCCTTGCAGAGATCGCCGCGCGCCCGGTCGGCGGCGAGATCCCACGCGGCGGCCGCCTTGCGCCCCGCCGGGTTCAGCGGCAGGCTGGCCGTATCGCCTTTCGGCGGCGTCACCATCCGCCATCGCCAGTCTTCGGTGACGACCGAGACCCATTGACCGGTGAGATCGATGAGAGCGCCCTGGCGGGCCGGGACCGCACGCGGTGCCGCTGGTTGCCCCGCCGCCGGCGTGGCGGCCACGGTGACGAGCACGGACACGAGACCCGCACTGGCGGCGAGCAGCCACCGCATCGACAGGCGGCTCATCGCCCCTCCCCGCTCAGGCTGCGATAGACCAGTTCGACGAACTGATCGGCCGTCCAGTCCCGCGTCGCGTAGAGGCCGTCGTAGTCCGCCGTTGGACGGGCGCGCTTCACCTGATCGACGGTCAGCCCCTGCTTCACCATGGCACGGACACGGTCGCGCACGATGGTCACCATGTCGCGATAGTTGGCGACGTCGGTTTCGTCGCTGAGGCGCCCGCGGCCAGGCACGATCACGGTGCCGCCTTCCTGGTTCTCCCCCGGAATGGCGATGTCCATGACGCGCTTCAGCGCCTCGATGACGCCGTCAAGGCTGCCGCCGCCCGCGGGCTGGAATCGCGGATAGGCGACGGCGTCGAACACCGCGCCGGTGGCAATGACGTCGGACCGGCGGAAGAAGACGATCGTATCGCCGTCGGTATGCGCCGCCGGCGCGTGGAGGAACTGCACGGCTTCCCCGTTCGAGAACAGAGACCATTCCGGCGTGAGGTAGGTATCCGTCGGCCACGATGCGGACGCCTCGTGAGCGGCGTTCATCCGGTTGAGGACATTGAGCTGCGCGATGATCGAGGCGCGGGTATCGCCCCCGCGCGGGTCGATCGAGTCGATCACGCGGACGTAGCGGCCGGCCTTCGACAGGCTGGCCGCCCCACCGGCGGCCTGCGCGTCGCCGCTCGTCAGGACGATGTGCCGGATCGGACGCGGGGTCAGCCGGCGGATGGCGGCGAGCACCTGCTCGCTGCTCGCTGCCGGTTGCGTATCGACGACCAGAGGGCCCTCGGGCCCGATCTGGACGGTCGTATTGCCCGTACTGCTCATGAGCGCGTAGACGATGCCCTGCACCGGAAGAGTCTCGAGGCCAGCCTGCGCCCGCAGCAGCATCGAGCCCGATGCCGCGGCAAGCACCGCGACGGTCAGCAGGTATGCGGATCTCACGGCGGTCACTTGACGGCGTCCGGGGTGCGGATGCGCGTGGCGAATTCGGGATACATCGTGTCGCGGCCGCCGCGCGACGCTTCGTACGGCAGGCCATGTCTGGTGGCGAACTCGTTCAGATACCCGTTCGTGCCGGGCAGGTGATGCGGTACCTCGCCACGCGGGCGCTCGATTTCGAGCGTCGGAATGCAGGAGAACGGGCTCAGCTGAAATCCCGGGTCGGCCACCCAGTTGGACGTGCGCACGAACGCCTCCGTGAGATAGACCGGGTCTTTGACGATCGTGACCAGCGTCAGATATTCGCCGTGCCGGATGAAGTACTCGATGACGGTGGCCCTGTCGCTGCGCGGCACGCCGTTGCGCCGCAGCCAGCCCTCCTTGAGGTGCGTCGTGGTGACCTTCAACATGTCGCCGTCCCACTCGCCGGTGGAGAACCCCTGCCAGCTGTGCTGCGCGTACAGCGAGGGGCGGGCTCGCCCGTCCATGTAAATCGCGCGGTGCGGAAGCATCCACATGATCGTCGTCTCCCACGAAACGACGTCCTGCGAAATCGGGTCGACCGTGCTCGCAATCCGCATGCTCGCCGGCCCCCGGGGGGCATAGTCGACCGGATGCGGTTCGCACTGGCGCTCCGGCATGGTCCACTTGCCGGCGTCCCACGAGTCGGCACGCAGCCGCGCGGCCTCGTTGATCGGCAGGCCGGCGTAATCGCCGATCTCGGGGCCGGCGCCGCGCTCGGGCAGGTCTTCGTGGAAGCGCTGGCCCCATGCGCCGGCGAGATCCATCTGCGCCGCGACCGACACCGAGGCCACGACGATCGCCACCCCGGTCAGCATCGCGAGGTTGATGCGTGTCATGGCGTCGCTACTTCGCCAGCGGATTCGGACGGAGCTGGAACTTGACGGCCGCGCTGCGCGTGCCCAGCCCGCCTTCGACGTGCCACATGGCGTTGGGTCCGTAGTTCGCGTAGATCGCCCGCCCCTTCCATCCGCCTTTCGGATTGTCGATGCGGCCGTCCATGCCGCGCGAGAAGAATCCGAGCGGATACGGCACCCGCAGCACGAGCCACGTGCCGTCGGGGCGCAGCACGAGCAGCGAATCCGACGTCGTGCCGTTGGCGATCGGCACATCAGCACCGAGGCCGAGCGTGTCGTAGCGGTCGACGAAGTTGTAGTACTGGAAATCGGCGGCGATGTCGCCGCGAACGTTCTTGAACCGGGGCCCGGGCGCCGGATGGAGCGTCCAGCCTTCGCGGCAGTGCTGCCCCTCCGCGGCGGCCGGCCCGGAGAGCACCTTGCACTTGCGCCGATCGAAGCTCGCGAGATGGCCGCTGCCGGCAAGCGCCGTCCAGATCACGCCGTTCGAGTCCACGTCGATGCCGCGCGGCGAATAGGCCGCGACGCCGGAGGCCGGATCGAAGGGCGGCTCGTAGGCCTCGCCCACGCAGGTCTTGGGATCGACCCGGACGATCCTGCCGGGCATGGGGCCGATCACCGCGGCCCACACGCTGCCGTCGGAGGGATGGGGGATGACGCTGTAGATCCCCGCGGTGCGAATCTCTCGATCCACCTTCGGATCGACCTTGCCGTCCTGATTGAGGTCGTAATAGGGGCGGCACCAGCCCTGCGCGGCGCCCTCGTCGCCGGTCTCGTCGAGCACGCGGGTGCGGACCCAGCCGATGGCGCCGCTGAACGGCCCGTTGCCGTAGAGCGTTTCGTCCTTGTCATTGGCGAACTGCACGTGATGCACGTCGAAGCAGATGTTGACCTGCTTGAACTGACGCGTTCGCGGATCGAAGTACTGGATCTGGCGAAAGCTCTGCGGCTGCGGCGCGAGCGCGGCCGATGGATGGGTGGCGCAGAATGCCGGCTGGTTCTCGGGCAGGCGGAAGCGGGACGACATCCACACCCGGCCCTTGCTGTCCATCGCGGCGTGGTTCGTGATGGCGGGGTCGTACCAATAGAGCTTCTCCCCCCAGTAGGGAGACGGCACCGGCATCGACTGCGCCTTGCCCGGAGGAACCTTCGGGTCGAGCACCGGGATCCGGAGCTCGGTGGCGGTGTGCTCCAGCGGATCGACGATCAGGAAGCCGTCGTTCCCCCAGTCCACGCCGTAGATCGGGCCGTAAGCGTTGGCCGTGGGATTGCGCTTGTCCGACGTCAACTC
>Ga0209486_10000876_pt1 | contig 13263 bp, 11 predicted proteins | sample NCCompost_FD_187518 | JGI IMG/M metagenome (GOLD analysis project Ga0209486, IMG submission 187518) | Agricultural soil microbial communities from Utah to study Nitrogen management - NC Compost (SPAdes) (version 2) | ecosystem: Environmental > Terrestrial > Soil > Agricultural land | place...
CAGGCATCGTAATGTCAACGTAGTTATCAAAATACTTCGTAACACCTGAAGCATTCCCGCTTTTCATAGCAGAGATCACATCATCTATTCCTGCCTGGGCAAAGGAAGAAATAGCGATAAAAAAAACAGGTAATAAGAGTAGCGTTCTTTTCATATTATTTAGTTTTCATAGTAGTTAATCGAAAAACATGCCACAGTGACCACATTATCTTCAAAAGCTAAGTTACTACATGTCAATGGGATTACAGAGCGGTTACGTTAAAACACTTAGCTTTGTTTCCATTTTTACATTGAAAATGAACGTATTCCTCACTGTTAAATTTCTATAATGGCTGCAAAGAAAATAATTCTGATTATAATGGACGGATGGGGGCTCGGAAAGGTGGCATCGGCGGATGCAATTCAACATGCCAAAACGCCATTTGTTTCGTCGCTTTATTCAAAGTATCCAAATACAACATTAGTAACCTGCGGCGAAGCAGTAGGCCTGCCAGACGCCCAAATGGGTAACTCAGAAGTGGGTCATTTGAACCTTGGCGCCGGTCGCATTATTTACCAGGAATTGCAGCGCATAAATGTAGCCGTCCGCGACGGCTCTTTTGCGACTAATGAAATATTACTAAACGCTATTCGCTTTGCAAAAAAGAATAATAAGCCGCTTCATCTTTTAGGATTAGTAAGCAATGGTGGCGTGCATTCACATATTGATCATTTAAAAGCAATAACTGACGTTTGCAAAAAAGAAAAGTTAATTGAGGTCTTTATTCATGCGTTTACTGATGGTCGTGATTGTGATCCGAAAAGTGGCTTAGGTTTTATTAAAGAATTGCAGGAACATTTAAATAATTCCGTTGGAAAAATTGCTTCGGTTAGCGGCCGTTATTATGCAATGGACCGGGATAAAAGATGGGAAAGGATCAAACTTGCATATGATGCTTTAGTGAATGGTGTTGGTGAAAAAGCAACTGATGCAATTGAAGCAGTTGAAAATTCTTATAGTAAGAATGTAACAGATGAATTTATAAACCCAACTGTAATAATTGCAGAAGATCAGCAACCGCTTACGAAAATAAAAGATGGTGATGTGGCTATCTGTTTTAATTTCCGTACTGATCGTTGTCGCGAAATAACACAGGTGCTTACGCAAATGGATCTGCCCGATCAAAATATGAAAAAGCTTTCACTTAACTATACTACAATGACGGAGTATGATAAGACTTACAAAGATGTCAATGTAATTTTCGAAACTGATAATTTGAATAATACTCTCGGGGAAATTTTGGAACAGAATGGATTGAAACAAATTCGCATAGCAGAAACTGAAAAATATCCGCATGTAAGTTTTTTCTTTAGCGGTGGGAGAGAAAAACCTTTTGATGGTGAAAAAAGAATTATGATCGCATCGCCAAAAGTTGCCACTTATGATCTGAAACCAGAGATGAGTGCTCTTGAAGTAACCGAAGCATTACTACCTGAAATAAAAAATAAGACCGTTGATTTTATTTGCCTGAACTATGCGAATGCCGACATGGTTGGTCATACAGGTATTTGGGAAGCGGCAATTAAAGCGGTAGAAACTGTTGATAAATGCGTATCACAAGTTGTCACAACTGGGCTAGAAAATGGTTATACTACTTTTCTTACTGCTGATCATGGTAATTCAGATTATATGATCAATGAAGATGGATCCCCAAATACAGCTCATACAATGAACCTTGTACCATTTTTTATAATTGATAAGGAATGGAAAGGGAAAATTAAACCGGGAAAGTTAGGTGACATTGCTCCGACAATACTTACTATGATGCAAATACCAATCCCCAAGGAAATGACAGGAGAAGTGTTAATTTAGCAGTCATAAAGCTACTACATGAAGAAAGTTTTTAAAACCATTGGCTGGCTACTGCTGATCTTTCTTATTGCTATTCAATTTTTTCATCCCAAGAAAAATATTCAACAAGGTGATCAGTCTAAAGCAATAGCAAAGCTGCATGCAGTTCCTGATGATGTAAAACTGATTTTGAAAAAAGCATGTGATGATTGTCATACAAATAATACTGCATACCCCTGGTACAGCAAAATACAACCGGTGGATTGGTGGCTGAATAATCATGTAGTGGATGGCAAAAGACATTTAAACCTTGATTCACTTGGCGCAAAACCCGCATGGCTCAGGTATCATAAAATGGAAGAAATAGTAGAACAAGTGAAAGAAAGTGAAATGCCACTTGATAGCTATACATGGATACATAAAGATGCGATATTAACTGATGACGAAAAGGCAAAACTTACCGACTGGGCACAATCAATAATGGACGAGATGAAACAAACATTACCCGCAGACAGTCTTATACGTCCTAAACGACCGGAACAACCAAAAAAATCATAGCAACTGTAAAAAAAATATCGGCCTTTATATTCTTACTCACTGGCTTAATGCCTGTGTTATTCACCGTTTTTTTTCTATTAAAACAACAGATGATCCACCACGAAATGAAAGAAAAGTTGGAAACATCTCTGTTGCAAACAATCACGATCAAAGAAAAAGAAGTGTTCTGGATGGACGATCATGAAATATGGGTGAATGAGCATATGTTCGATATTCAAACTAAAAACCTTGAAAACGGCATATACACGTTTACCGGTCTCTATGATGCAGAGGAAACCATGCTGGTAAAAAAACACAAAGAATCGACTGAAAAAAATAATGAAGAAACTCAGTTCTTATCGTCACTTTTTCAATTATTACAGTCTGCATTCATAGAGGACGAAGCAAATTCGCTGCATACTGACCTTATTACTGAGTATCGTCCGCTTATCCCTCAACATATTTCTTCTCCTGTTATAAGTATTCTCACGCCTCCACCGCAAGCATGATGACCATATCATGCTTAGGAAAATCCTTTGTTAATATATTGTAATCACAAATAGCTAATGAAAAAAATTTTAATGCTTACAGCATTGCTGTATGCATCATGCTGTATCCATGCACAGGAAGATACATTGATTGAAAAAACACTTGAAAGTGTTGTTGTATCTGCAAACAAGTGGGAGCAAAAATTGAATGAAGTACCAAACAAAATTGTCAAGATCAACAAAAATGATATAATAAGAAACAACCCACAAACATCAGCTGATCTGCTTGGTCAGAGCGGCAATGTTTTTATACAAAAAAGTCAGTTAGGGGGTGGCAGCCCAATGATAAGAGGGTTTGCAACCAACCGTGTATTGATGGTTGCTGACGGAGTCCGAATAAACAACGCAATTTACCGCAGTGGAAATCTTCAAAATGTGATCAGCATAGATCCGCTTAGCACAGAAACTGCTGAAGTGATCTTTGGACCCGGCACCGTTATATATGGCAGTGATGCTATAGGAGGAGTAATGGATTTTCACACATTGCAGCCGAATTTCTCTAACGATAATAAAATGCTGGTAAAAGGTAGTGTGCTTGGCAGGTATTCTACAGCTGACAAAGAAAAAACGGGGCATGTAGATTTAAATCTTGGTTGGAAAAAATGGTCATTGTTATCTTCCTTTTCTTATAGCAGCTTCGATGATCTTAAAATGGGAGAGAATGGCGGCCAGAATAGTTATTTACGTCCGGAATATGTAGAACGTATAAATGACAAAGACAGCATCGTAAAAAACAGCGATCCCCGTATTCAGCGGTTCAGCGGATACGACCAGGTAAACTTTCTTCAAAAGGTTCGCTTTAAACCAAACGAGTACCTGGATCTGCAATACAGTTTTATACATGCTAAAACGGATGATGCGCCGCGGTACGACCGATTAATACAATACAGAAACGGTGCATTGCGGTTTGCAGAATGGTACTACGGTCCTATGATATGGAATATGCATACACTTAATATCATGCTTTCAAAAAAGACCGGAATTTATGATGATGCAAAACTTACAATAGCCTACCAGGATTATGAAGAAAGCCGCATTGACCGCGCAAGGAATAATAATAACCGCAACAAGCAAACTGAACTGGTAGATGCAATCAGTGCGAACCTGGATGTGAAGAAAAGTCTTGGGAAAGGACAGTTATTCTATGGACTGGAATATGTTTATAACAAAGTGGGATCATTGGGTGAAACAACAAACATCAGCACTGGTGTGGTTAAACCAATGGCAAGTCGTTATCCGGATGGAAGCACCTGGAGTACTATGGGTGTATATGGTAGCTATAAAATAAACCTTGCTCCTAAGATAACACTTACGACAGGCTTAAGGTATAGTTATAATACTCTGGATGCGACTTTTGATACAACATTCATTAAGTTCCCTTATAAAGAGGCTGAATTGAGAGATGGTGCACTAACTGGAAATGCCGGGCTTGTATTCAGACCAGGAGAAGGATGGCAGTTAAATGGTATTATTTCATCAGGGTATCGAATGCCAAATGTGGATGACATAGGAAAACTGTTTGAGAGTGTGCCGGGTAATGTAACTGTTCCAAACCCAGAGTTGGGACCAGAGTATACCTGGAATTTTGAATTGGGAATTGTGAAAAACATCCCTAATAAATTCCAGATTGAAATAACCGGTTTCCATACCATATTAAATGATGCTATTGTTCGACGTCCCACGACATTTAATGGCGAGGATAGTATTCTTTTTAATGGTGTAATGAGTCGCGTTGAAGCCCTGCAAAATGTTGCAAAAGCAACTGTTTGGGGTCTACAAGTCAGCGCTGAAATATTTTTCTTTCCTGAGTTTTCGTTGCTGTCACATGCCAACTGGATAAATGGAAAAGAAACAGATGATGTAAAGAATGAACAGGTTCCTCTGCGTCATGCTCCACCTTTTTATGGCAGCACAGCATTGCGTTATCGAATGAAAAAATTATTCATCGAAGCGAATGCCCAGTATAATAGCGAGATAAAAAATGAAGACCTCGCACCATCTGAGCAGGCCAAGACAGATATATATGCGAAAGATGCTTCCGGGAAGCCTTACTCACCGGGTTGGTATACATTTAATCTTAAGAGCTCGTACCAGCTTACAAAAAATCTTTTAGCCACTGCGGGGTGGGAAAATATAACTAATCAGCGGTACAGGCCATATTCATCAGGTATTGTGGCGGCCGGTTCAAATTTCATTTTTTCTTTGCGAGCTTCACTTTAATAATGAAAGGCCTGTTGAAAGGCAGGCCTTTCTATTTATTTTTTTATGACAAATACAAAACAACAAGCTAAATGGATACGTGGGTTTCGCTGGTTGCACCGTAAGATTGCAATTTTTTTGTTCATCTTTTTCTTCATTGTTTCAATAACCGGTTTTTTGCTTGGATGGAAAAAGAAGACAGGTTTACTCGCCCCGACACAAAAAGGCGTTTCAACAAATCCTGGTGACTGGTTGAGCCTGGATAGTCTCAAAAAACTCGCTGTTCATTACTTGCATGATTCAGTAGATGCAAATCTTTCCAAAGAATTGGACAGGTTTGACATCCGACCTTCAAAGGGTATTGTCAAATTTGTATTTGTAGATCACTATTGGGGTTTACAAGTCGATTGTACAACGGGAAAACTTCTGTTGATAGAGAAACGAAATAGTGATCTGATAGAAGATATTCATGATGGCACAATACTCGACAAACTTTTTGGCACGGATGAAAAAAGCATGCTTGGTTATACGACAGTCATGGGCATATCTCTATTCATGCTTACAATTACCGGTTTTTGGCTTTGGTACGGACCTAAAAGATTAAGAAAAAACAAGAAAAGGGAAAACCGGATTAAATGACCTGTTTAGTTTTCCTCAAGTCTTCCTTTTAAGAACCCAGGCATATATTCCGTTTACCGAAAATTTACAATACTGTGCAGCTATTGAATCTAAAAATTGTCTAATTTACAGGCAACCAAAGGAAACTATGACCGAGGAAGCCATTTTACAAGGCTGTTTGAAAAACGACGCTTCTGCCCAGCGGGAACTGTACAATAAATACAGTCCTAAAATGCTAGCTGTTTGTTATCGATTCGCCCATAACCGGGAAGACGCCGAGGATATGCTGCAAGAAGGTTTCATAAAGGTTTTTTTACAAATGCATACGTTTGAAAATCGGGGAGCATTTGAAGGCTGGATCAGAAGAATAATCGTTCACACCTGTATCAATATCCTAAAGAGAAATAAGAAGTTCAATGACAGTGTTGATATAATTCATGCAACAGGTGTGCAGGTAAGAGAGGAAAGCGTGCCATCGATCATACAGGCAAAACAAGTAGTGGAATGTATCAGAGTATTGCCAATGGGTTATCGGACAGTTCTTAATTTATATGCAGTAGAGGGGTATAGTCATCGTGAAATTGCAAAAATGCTGGATATAGAAGAAAGCACAAGCCGCAGCCAGTATACAAGGGCGAAGGCAATGCTTGAAGATATTTTAGTAAGAAAAAAGATTTTGCAAAAACCAAGGCAACAACCAGAATGGATTGCTTTGGCTGGCAGCAGATAAAACCAAATCCGTTCCTAAATTACCGACTGGTTTATGGAGAGACAATTCAATAATGGGGATTTTGAGAAGCTGTTGAGAGATAATGCCAATCAATACCGGATGTACCCTTCGGAAAAGGTCTGGAAAGGTATTCACTCCTCTTTACACACTCGTCGCAGATGGTATGGCCTTACTGCAGCTATTATGTTTTTGGTTACCGGCTCCATTATTTCCATTATCATTTATAGTGACAAACCAGGCAAAAACAATTTAACTGATCAGAAAAATATTTCTAGCAGTCAAAAACAAATCCCCTCGGTTGTTTCGAACGAAAGAAAAACATTTACACCTGCAATAAATGATATAAAAGCAGCTGATAACCGCACAACTAATCTTACAGAATTATATTCAGATGGACCTGTTTTTAAAACTCCGGCAAAAGATGATAAGCAACCAAATGTGGTTTTGAGTAATAACTTAAGCAATGACATTGATAGGGATACTTTTGAGCCAAATACCTCAAATAAAAATGAATTTTTCGATGAGTTACCACTTTTCGCTGATCTGAATATTTTAAAACAAAACACATTTCTTACTACCGAAAATGCAATAATTGATGATATAGCTACTAATGAAAAAACAATAACAGATCAGAGCTCAGTGGATGAGAAAACAGAAAAAGAGATCAATGATGCCATTTCAGCAATTGCTTCGCAAAACATTTTGTTGATAAAACCCAAGAAACAACCAAGAGTTACTGCCCAGGTATTTTTTACGCCAACTGTCAGCTATAGAAAATTAAAAGAAAATAAAAACGTATATGCCGGCAGTGGGTTTTACGTACCAACGATCGATCTGAATAATATAGTAAAACACAAGCCTGGTATGGGTCTTGAATTTGGAATTGAAGGGAAATATCGAGTGAATAAGAAATTTTCTTTGACAACCGGTTTGCAGTTCAATATTAATCGTTATGATATCCTTGCGTATTCACATCCTACTGAAATAGCAACTGTGGCCTTAACCAGTAGCTATGGGGTCGTGGATTCTTTAGCAACTTTAAGTAATTATCGTAATAGTGGTACTACAGCCAATTGGTTGGAGAATTTTTATTTCCAGATAGCGGCCCCGGTTGGTGTAGAAGTAATTCTAACTGAGAATAAAAATGTACAATGGGGAATTAGCGGTACCATACAACCAACTTATGTTATTGGGGATAAGGCTTATGTAATTTCAAGTGATTATAAAAATTATGCAGAGTTCCCTGACGTTATGCGCCGCTGGAATATAAGTACAGGTATTGGAACATTTGTAGCCTATTCTACCGGTAGGATCAATTGGCAAGTTGGGCCACATCTTCGTTACCAGCATTTATCCAGCTTCGTAAGTGAGTTATCAGTAAAAGAAAAGTTATATGCGATAGGGTTGAAAGTGGGGGCTACTATCAACAATAATAAGTAAGCAACACTAACTGCACATTTTCGCTAAATTATCCCGGTCCCGCATAAGGCGGGATCGGGATAATTGTTTTCAGCACATTATTTCCCATTAAATTTATGGTATGAAAAACTATTTAATCAGTCCAACTCTTATAGTTATTTTATTTGCATCCTGTAAGGAAAAAAAAGAAGCAAATCAAGAAGCGCCTATTTCTGCTTTGTCAATCATAAAAGGGCAGCTTAACCATCTTGATACGACACTTTACGGCATAACTAAATATGAAACCGCCGACAATACGACCGACACAACCTATCTAACACGAGACGAGATCAAGAAGGTTGCTGCTCCATTTCTTTCATTACCCGAAATTGCTGATAAAAACTATTATGAAAATTATACAGAAGAAAGACTGATAGATGCACAACAGGAAACACTTAATATTACCTCCACCGCAATAAATGAAAATGCAGAAATACAAAAACAAATTATTGTTATTGCCCTTGCTGATGTTTCCAGTGGTAAAGTGCAAAGTGTTTTTATTGACAGGTATATACCATCAAAAGACAGCACTGTTGAACAAAAGCTTTTTTGGGAAATAGACCAATATTTTTCAATCGGCAGCATTATAGAAAAAGTGAACCAAACTGAAAAAACTCGGTTTACAAAAGTGGTATGGCAGTGATTTTGCCAATTGGCTTGTCTTAATACTAGGATCGATGACTAATTCCGAATTTCAGAATATTGCGCAAACATTACCCCGTAATCCCGGTATCTATAAATATTATAATAAAGAGAATGAATTACTTTATGTAGGTAAGGCAAAAGATCTAAGAAAAAGGGTAAGCTCCTACTTTTTCAAAAATCTTACCAGTTATAAAACTCATGAACTTGTAAGCAGGATACATCACATCGAATTCACCATAGTAAATTCTGAACAGGATGCTTTCTTTCTTGAGAATTCGTTAATCAAAAATTTTCAACCAAGATTTAATATCAATCTTAAAGATGATAAATCATATCCCTATATAGTTATTAAAAACGAGCCCTTTCCCAGGATCTTTCTTACACGTAAACATATTGAAGATGGTTCTGAATACCTGGGACCATATACCTCCGTTCATAGAGTGAGAGAGTTGCTGGGATTTATCCGGCAAACAATTCCTATTCGAACTTGTGCTTTAAATCTCACTCAAAAAAATATTGAGCGAAAGAAATTTAAGATTTGTCTTGAATATCATTTAGGAAATTGTAAAGGCCCATGTGAGGCTTTACAAAATGAAGCGGATTATAAAGAAGGCATACAGCAAATAAAAAACCTTCTTAAGGGTAATCTTAACCCGGTCATAAATCATTTTAAAAATGAGATGAAGGGCCATGCTGAAAAAATGGAATTTGAAAAAGCTGAGCTACTTAAAAAGAAGATCGATTTTCTTAAAAATTACCAGTCAAGATCTGTAGTGGCGAACCCTCGTTTGTCAGAAATGGATATCTTCTCTATCGTGAAATTTGAGGAAAAAGCATATATCAATTATTTGATGGTCCAAAATGGTACCATCGTGCAAACTAAAACGATCCTGACTGAAAATTTCCTGGATGAAACCGAAGAAGAAATTCTTGCTTTTGCAATTGCACAGCTTCGCAGCACATTCAATAGTAAAGCAAAAGAGATCATTGTACCATTTATGATTAGTTATCCTGAAAATGAGATCGTAATAACTGTTCCCAAAGGAGGTGATAAAAAGAAACTTTTAGACCTGTCAGAAAAAAATGCCCAGTATTTTATTGACGAGTTAAAGAATAAGCAACGCCTTAAACTAGATAAAAGAAGTAACGATAAACTTGATCTATTAAAACAAGTACAGCATGATCTAAGACTATCGCAAATCCCATTTCATATCGAATGCTTTGATAACTCCAATTTCCAGGGTTCGTACCCTGTCTCTGCAATGGTGTGTTTTAAAAATGGAGTACCAAGTAAAAAAGATTACAGGCATTTTAATGTAAAAACTGTTGAAGGGATCAATGATTTTGCTACGATGAAAGAAGCAGTTTACAGAAGATATAAAAGAGTTATAGAAGAATCCTTACCCTGGCCGGATCTTGTGATTATAGATGGCGGCAAAGGGCAATTAAGCGCTGCTGCAGAAGCACTGCATGAATTAAATGTAACAGGTAAAACGACTTTAGCAGGACTCGCAAAGAATGTAGAAGAGATCTTTTTTACCGGGGATCATGAATCTTTAAAACTTCCTTACGACAGTGAAAGCCTGAAATTTATTCGCAGCATTCGTGATGAAGTTCATCGATTCGGAATTATTCATCATCGCAAGCGAAGGGCGAAGGGTGTGTTTAAAAATGAATTAGAAGAAGTAAAAGGAATTGGAAAAGAAACTGCAAATAGGCTTTTAAAAGAATTTAAATCAGTAAAAAATATTAAAGAGAAAGATGTAAGTGAGATATCAAAGATCATTGGAAAAACAAAAGCAGCGATATTACTTAATGAACTAAAAAAAATGGGGCCCGGATAGAAATCCAGCCCCGTTTTTAAAATCCAATATCCTATGAAAAACCGAAATAAAAGTACAACATTTATTGACAATTCCTATACCCGCTCTTGGGTATTTTTTATTTTATCACTGTTTAAAAATAATAGTTGAAACAAAAAAAACAGTCCCGTTTAAGGCGGGACTGTTAATAGTATTTTTACTAAGATGCTTCTTATTAATACTGCCAAAGATTTTGTTCGTAGTTGAAGATCTTATCTTTGATGTTATCACCTTCAAGTAAACGAAGAATCGGATCATTAATAAGATTCCTGATATACTTGTTCATCGGGTTATCAAGCGTAGATTTAATTATATAGCTGCCAAACATTCTTGCTTCAAACAACTCTTCCCATGTCATTCGGCTATTACCCATGTTCTTTGGATTATATACTTCGTAACGGGCAAGTGTTGCTCTTAGATCAGGATAATAGATCCAAAATAGAGGAGCAACGCCTCTTTCTGTAACACCATCCTGGGCCATTATTGTTCTCAAAGGTGCAATACCAAGTATTCTTACAAACATGCGGCTGGCCTCACGATCAAATACCCATTCTTCCTTAATTCTAAACTTAACAATATCATCAGGATTTAATGTGTTGCAAACTACTGTGTATTTACAAATCTTTGTTGGGTCGTCAAGACAATAAACTGGTACTGTGTCACACTGACCACCTCCGCTAACTGATTTTTCAAATCCTGCTGAATCAAGAAATGTTGTGAACCTATCATCATCACCATTAAATGCAATTGCATTACCATTCTTTAATTGGTCTCTCACCGCCTTCACTAAAATACTTACGAAGCGCTGATCTCCATTATCATCTTGTGCCTGAAAACGGAATGGCAGATTAATTTTTTCACGAATGTCAATTTCCCGCCAAACTCGTTGTGTATACAAGGCATCATCAGCTCTTAAAAATTCATAGTCCAAAGGAATGCGGTCCTTCAACATTCTTTTATCTGTAACTGCATCCAACCTTAATGAAGGTTTTGAACTGTCACCAAATCCTCCCACTTGAGGAGCCATTTCGATAGGCACATTCCCATATGGGTTATATTTTTGAACATTTGCAGGATTTGTGTTTTGCTGAACGCTTTGCTGCTGCGTAGTAGTATCAGGCTTCTGATTCGTGGTGTTACCCCTGGTGGTTCTTCCACGACGTTGCGCATCAGCCGCTACTGTAACAATAGTTAACAGCACAGCAGAAAAAATCACATGTTTAAAAAATTGATATCGCATTATTGATCTTTTATTTCAAAGTAAAAATAAGTGGTGTAAGTCTTCTTCTTCTGCCATCCGGACCCACGGCATAAATATCTTCAATTGTAATGAATGATCCGGCTCTGCATTTACCGACAATATTTCTTGCCTCATTCCATTCAGCACCTGTGTTACTTGCTTCCATGATATCCTCAAAACCATTACCGTCACCCGTCATACGGAAGCTGGTAACATTAAATTGAGTTTTGTAATAGAAGTTTTCAACTATTGCACGAACACCCTGCTGTCCTTTAAACTGAGCCGCAGGAATATTACCGCTCTTATAAGTACCGATCATTGGTGTAGGATCAGGAATTGAACGAACACGGAATTGCATCCTGGTTGTTTTTCCATCAGGAGTAACAACGGAAACAAAACAATCATCAGTTTCTTGTGATACACGTATTGAACGTTTAGCACCACTACCGTTTAATATACCACCACCACCGCTTATGGATGCCTTTATCTGATCAACGCTACCGCTACCTGAGATAGTAACAGGATTGTCAACCCCAATAAATAGTACGTTCATATTATCAAGCTGTACGGCAGCGCTTGATTGACCTACTACATAGTCAACAGTTTTGGTAATATTTTTAATTTGTCCATCCTGGTCAGTATAAGATATCACCACAGGAATAGAATTACTTCCAAGTCTGTCGGCTTTAAACTTATAGTGCGCAGCACCATCTTCACCTAATGCAACAGTTTGTCCACCTATAGAAATTTTAGGTGTTATCGCTTTACTGAAACCACCTACACCAGCTGTTATTTCAATTTCCTGGCCAGGTAATGCGTTGGTAGTATTCGCAATTGCCAATGCCGCAAATGCATCTTGTCTATAAACTACTTTGCCCACTTGCTCATGGCAAAATGTAACAACTTTATTTTCTGATGTTTTTACATCATTTTGAAACTTACTCAAAATGGTAAGTGCAGCGACTGTAGGCACCATATGAAAATATGCTGACTCCCATGTCTTGTTACTCTTATTTTTAGTTTTTGGCATTTCCGTATTGATCGGCAATGACGACTTAAAGGTGTTTGAGATCTGCGAATCAATTGCAAGAATATTTTTTTTGTAATCTTCTAATTTAGTTCTTAATAATTTTCCATCGCCTTTCTCAACCATTACCCTGGTTGTTACATCCAGGTTATCAATTCCTTTATCCTTATCTGAAGTCGGATCATATTTGGCTCCATCGGATATCTTTTTCTTCAGTTCATCAATAAATTGATACATACTATTAGAATACTTCTGAACTTCCTGAGCTTTCTGATGCCAGATAGTTGCTTTTTGTGCAGTACCTGGATCTTTCTTTTTTTCTTCTAGGGAAGTCATTACATCGGAAGTAGATTGACCTACTACCCTGTTTGTCTCTTCGAGACTATTGTTAACCGTTTTGAAGGCATTAAGGATCTCTGATGATACGTTCAGTGCCAGCAGGGCTGTTAGCACCAGGTACATCATATTGATCATCTTTTGCCGGGGCTCACGAGGTAAAGACATGACGTTTATGGTTTTTCTTCCCGACTAATCGGGATTTGTTATTAAATGGTGACATTATCACGGA
>Ga0209486_10000877_pt1 | contig 13262 bp, 12 predicted proteins | sample NCCompost_FD_187518 | JGI IMG/M metagenome (GOLD analysis project Ga0209486, IMG submission 187518) | Agricultural soil microbial communities from Utah to study Nitrogen management - NC Compost (SPAdes) (version 2) | ecosystem: Environmental > Terrestrial > Soil > Agricultural land | place...
ACGCCCTCGATCATCTGGTGCTCGGCGACGTGGAAGATGCCGGTATGCGTCGCCTCGGCGATCATCGAGCGGATCTCCTCCTCGCTCACGGCGCGGTTCGTCGTCGTGCGGATGCCGAGGAGCCGCGCGACCAGCTCCGTCGAGCCCTGCAGCACCCAGACGAAGGGCTTGCTGACGATCGCGAGCGCCTCCATGAACGGCGCGAGGCGCGAGGCGATCGCCTCGGGATTGGTGAGCGCCCAGCGTTTCGGCACCAGTTCGCCGACGATCAGCGAGAGGAACGTGACGCCCACCACGACCACGCCGTACGCGGTGGTGTCGAGGTAGTCGGCGACCGGCGCGAGCAGGTCGAACCGCGCCAGCCAGTCCGCGAGCGGCCCGGCGAATCGCGCGCCGGAATAGACGCCCGCAAGCACGCCGATCAGCGTGATGTAGAACTGCACCGTCGACAGGAAGCGGGTCGGGTCGTCGAGCAGCCTGACCGCCGCGCGCGCGCCGCGGCTGCCCTCCTTGGCGAGCTGCTTCAGCCGCGTCGCACGCGACGAAAAAAGCGCGAGCTCGGCCATTGCGAACAGGCCGTTCACGAGGACCAGGGCGACGAGGATCAGGAAGTAGGCCAGCATCATGGGCCGGGAGTGCCGGCCGCTGCCATTCTAGCAGTTGCAACCGGCCGGCCGTTGCGGGCCGCGGAACCGCGCTGCAAGATGCGCGCTTGCGGAACCGCGACGCATCCCGACGGCTGATCGCGGCCTCCGCGATCATCGGCTCGATCGGCACGTTCAGCCTGCACGTCCTGCTGCCGGCCCTGCCCGCGATCGCGTCCGCGATGCAGGTCGCGCCGCACTCGGCGCAGCTCCTCATCAGCCTGTCGATCCTCGCGATCGCGCTCGGCAACCTCATGGTCGCTCCGCTCTCGGACCGCTACGGACGGCGGCCGATCGTGCTGCTCGCGCTCGGGCTGTTCGTGCTCGGCAGCGCCGCCGGCATCTTCGCGGAGTCGCTCAACATGCTGGTCGCGGCGCGCGTCGTGCAGGCCTTCGGCGGCGGCGCGGCGATGTCGGTCATGCGCGCGACGATCCTCGACCATTTCGGCCCAGCGAGGGCCGCAGGCGCGCTGGCGGCAACCGCGACTGCGATCCTGGTCGCGCCGATGCTCGCGCCTTCGATCGGCGGCTTCGTGCTCGAGTGGCTCGACTGGCGCGCAGTGTTCGCGCTGTCGGGCCTGCTCGGCTTCGCCGTATTCCTGTTCGCCTCCCGGGAACTGCGCGGCGCGCGGCGCGCCGACCGCGCGGCGGGCCCGTCGCTGCGCTACTGGCCGAGTTTCCGGCGCCTCCTGGCCTCGCGCGAGTACCTTGCCTTCCTGGTGTTCGGCTCGTGCATGGTCAGCATGATCTACACCTTCGTGACGGGCGCGCCGTACGTCGCGATCGACGTCCTGGGCGTTTCGCCGACCCGCTTCGGCGTCCTGCTGTTCTTCCCGGCGGTCGCTTCCTTCACCGGCTTCCTGCTCGCGGCGCGGATGACGGGGCGCATCGGCGGGCAACGCATGATGCGCGCGGGCGCAATGATCGCCTTCGCCGGGACGCTCTCGATGGCGGCGCTCGCCGTGCTGCACGTGTGGCATCCGCTCGCGCTCTTCATTCCCGGGATGGCGATCGGCTTCGCGAACGCGATCGCGGCGCCTTCGTCCACGATCGGCGCCATCTCGCGCGAACCCGCGATCGCAGGGGCGGCCTCGGGGCTGCTCGGATTTCTGCAGCTCGTGACGGCCGCGGCGTCGACCCAGGCCGTCGCGGCGCTTACCGGCCATTCGCCGGTGCCGCTTGCGGTGGTGCTGCTGGTGCTGTGCCTGGTCGCGCTGCTGGCGCTCAGGCCGATCTCACGAATCCGCCTTCAGGCGGAGCCGCCGGTGCCGCCGGTGGATTCCGAGCCGACGCGGTAACGGAAGCGCACGGTGCCGAAGGTGACGAGGTCGCCGTCGTCGAGGCGCGCGTAGCGCACCTGGATGCCGTTAACGAAGATGCCGTTCCTGCTGTTCGCGTCGACCACCATGGCCTCGCCGTTCCTCACCGTCAGCATGGCGTGCAGGCGGCTCACGGTCGGGTCGACGATGCGCAGGTCGTTGTCGCGGGTGCGGCCGATGTTGACGCGCCGGCTCGTGATCTCGTGCACGCAGCCGACGAGGTCGAGGCCGATGAGGTAGCGGCGCAATCGCGGCGTCGCCGCCACGGCGGGCGTCAACGGCGGCAGGTCGGGCGCCGGAAGCTCGAGCGTGAAATCGGCTTCCGGGGACATCTCGGCATCCCCGTCGGCGCCGTCGGCAGCGGCATCCGGCGGCAGCGCGTCGGTCACGGTGGCAGTGAGAGGACGCGAATCGCGCAGTTCCGCGGCCAGGCCCTCGCGCTCGAGCGTGCGTTCGGCGAGCCTCGCCTGCAGCAACTCGATCCGGCGCTCGCGTTCGACGAGCAACTGGTCACGCTCGGCGAGCGCGCGCTGAAGCTCTTCGACGCGCTGCTGCCAGCGTGCCCGCTCGGCGGCAAGCGCCGTCGCCTGCTCGTTGCGGCGGCGCTCGATGACGAGAAGCTGGCCGAGGTCGGCCTGGGTCTCGGTGAAAAGCTGCGAGTCGTCCTCGACGCGCATGGTTTCGAGCTCCGGGTCGTCGTCGGCGACTTCGCCGATCAGGATCGGCGCGTCGTCGAGATCGGTGGCCGGGCCCGTTCTTTCCCAATCGTGGCTTTCAGGAAGGCGGAGCGGGCTCGTGAGTTCGATGTGCTCGACGAGCAAGGTGACGTCCTCGGCGACGATGCCGTCGTCCGGACTCTTATCCCCCTCCACCTTGTCCATGCGATCCATTATCCCAGCCTGCGCGCGGAGCGCCAGTCGTTTTCGCTTCAGTGCATTATGTTTCAATGACTTGTCGGCGTGTTGCCAGCCCACGGCATGTGGAAATGTGAACTGCGTCACACCGCGCAGGTTCTCCGTGGCTGTGTACGATGCGCGCCATGCGGCCGGTATGGATGTTGTCGGCGACCCAGGCGCTCTGCATGTCGGGCAGCTTCCTGTTCGTGCTGCTCGGCGGAATCATCGGCACGCAACTCGCGCCGGCGCCTGCGCTCGCCACGCTGCCCGTTTCGGTGCTCGTCGCCGGAGTTGCCGCGAGCGTGGTGCCGGCCGGCATCCTGATTCACCGCTTTGGCCGGCGTGCCGTCTTCGTCGGCAGCGCACTGCAGGCGGGGGCCGGTTGCGTCCTGGCCGGTTACGCCATTGCGACCGGGCGCTACTGGCTGTTCTGCGCCGCCGCCTTCCTGCTCGGGGCCAACAACGCGGTGGTCATGCAGTACAGGTTCGCAGCGACCGAGTACGTCGAGGCCGCGCGGGCGAGCCGCGCGATCGCCCTGGTCATGAGCGGCGCCCTGGTCGCCGCCTGGCTCGGCCCGGAACTCGCCGTGCGCACGGCGGGCCTCGTGCCGTCCGCCCGCTACGCCGGCTCCTTCTACGCGGCCACCGGGCTCTACCTGGTGGCCGCCGCCGTCCTGTCGCGGATCGGCGGGTCGACGACGACCGCAAGCGCCGATCCCACGCCGCCGCGGCGATTGCGGGACATTGCCGCGCAGCCGGTGTTCCGGGTTGCGGTGCTGGCGGCACTGACCTCCTACGCGGTCATGAGCTTCATCATGACGGCGACCCCGATCAGCATGCACGTGGTGGACGGCCATGACGAAGTCGCAACTGCGCGGGTGATCCAGATCCACCTGCTCGGCATGTACCTTCCCTCGCTCGCGAGCGGCTGGATCATCGCGAAGCTCGGCGACCGGCCGGTGATCGTCGCCGGGACGCTGCTGATGGCGGGGTGCGTCGGCACCGCGGTCTACGCCGGCCACGGCGTCGTCCACTACGGCTGGGCGCTTGGCGTGCTCGGCTTCGGATGGAACCTGCTGTTCATCGCGGCGACCACGCTCCTGACTAAGACCTACCGCCGCGGCGAGCGGATCCAGGCGCAGACGCTGAACGACTTTCTCGTGTTCGGGGCGCAGGCCGTCGCCTCCCTGCTCGCCGGAGTCGCGGTGACGACCATCGGCTGGGAGCGGCTCAACCTCGCGACGCTGCCGCTGCTCGTGGCCGTGCTGCTCGCAACGCTGGCACTCGGCCGGCGGCCGGCGGTTGCCGCGGGCTAAACGCGGTCGAGGAAGCTGCGGATCTCACCGGCGATGCCGTCGGCCGGCTCTTCGAGAATGCGGCCGGGGTCGGGCGACACCTGGAGCATCGGCTGGGCAATCGGCGTCGCCGGTTGCTGACTGCCCGCGACGACAAGCCGGCGCACCTCCTGGGGACGCGTCGTCGCGAGTTCAAAGGCGACGAGTGCGCCGCGCCCGGAGCCGACCAGGTCGACCCGCTTCAGGCGCAGCTGCTCCAGCAGGTCCACGATCGCGAGCGCGAGGTTGGCGATCGACAGCCGGCCCTTGGGCGCGTCCGAGCTGCCGTTGCCCGGGAGATCGGGCGCGTAGATGGAGCGATCGGTGCCGAGGAGCGCAGCGCAGCGGTTGAAGTCTGCGCCGGTGCCGTCCTCCGCGTGCACGAAAACGACCGGCGCCGCTTCATCGAAGCCGCCGCTCGCCGGGTAAGCCGTAGTCAAGTGCAACTGGCCATACCGGCAGTCGATATACATGCGGCGCAGGCGTGCAGGTGCGCTCGCCAACGGCCGCTTCTTCGTCGCCATACCTGCCCCACTTCCTGCCATGCCGCTATCATGGTGCATGAGGGGACCCGTCATGCCCAAGTACTCGCGCACATTCCTGGCTGCAGTCGCGGCTGCCGGCGCCGTAGCGCTCGCTCCGGCGGCATCCGGGGCGTCCGCGCCGGACGACAAGGCGATTTATGACCGGATCGTGTCGCTTGCCGGCTTCTGGAGCGGGCATATGGAAGATCCGCTGGCGGGCCCTCCGGTGACCGTGCGCTACGAGGTCGCGAGCGGCGGCAAGGCGGTCATCGAGTACCAGAATCCGGCCGGCAGCCTGCCGTCGGTGACGGTCTACTTCCTCGCGAACGATACGCTGCGCGCCGTGCAGTATTCGCCCGCGGGCAACCAGCCGGCGTACAAGCTCGGCGACGAGTCGACGGCCGACCTCGTTCGCCTCGAGTTCGACGGCGGCAGCGGGTTCGATGCCGACCACGACGGCCACGTGCACAAGGGCGAACTCCGTTACGTGTCGCCGGAGCGCATCGAGCACCGGTGGTTCCATTACGTCGGGCCGAAGGAACAGGGCGTGACGCACTGGTTCCTCGAGCGCATCCCACCCGCGGACACGAAGCCGGAGCCGCCGCAGCCCGCACCTGCGCCGGAGGCTCAGAAACGGTGACGGAGGGGACAGTCCACCTTTGAAAGTGAACGCCCCCTCCGAAGGGGACGTTCACTTTCAAAGGGGACAGTCCCCTAGTACTCCGTGTACTTCCGGGCCTGGCCGCGGACCTTTTCCGCAGGATACTTCTTGGCGTTCTCGGCGAGCTTCTGCCCGGCGGCCTCGAGCAGGTCGATGTCGAGGCGATCGGACAGGCGGACGAGGAACCACAGCACGTCGGCAATCTCTTCCGCGACGCGGCGGCGCTGCCCATCGTCCAGCGCCGCGCTCTCGTCTTCCGTAAGCCACTGGAACAGCTCGACGAGCTCGGAGGCCTCGACCGAGAGCGCCATAGCAAGGTTCTTCGGACTGTGGAAACGCTCCCAGTCGCGCTCGGCGACGAATGCGCGCACGCGCGCCCGCAGTTCCTCGAGATCCCGCATGCGGACACTGTCCGCCAATGCAGTCTGCGGTGCAACGTGCCTGGCATGCGCCGAAACGGGTTTGCGGACCCGTACCCGCGACCGGCAGAATCACGCGCACCTCGAAACCAGCGCCCTCACCGGCCCGGGAGCCCGTTACATGCGTCAGACCCCTCGCCTCGCCGCGGCCGCCATCGCCGCATGGCCCGTCCTCGCATTCGCGCAGGGCGCGCCTGCTCCGCTGACGGCCGAAACGATGTGGCAGCTGAAGCGCACCGGGGCACCCGCGATCTCGCCGGACGGCAAGTTCGCCGTCTACGGCGTCACGCGCTTCGACGCCGAGAACGACAAGGGCGACGCGGATCTCTATCGCGTCGCGACGGCCGGCGGAAAGCCGGAGCGCCTCACCAGCATGAAGGGCAACGAGTCCCAGCCCGCGTGGAGCCCGGACGGTCGCTACATCGCCTTCGTCGCCAAGCGCGGCGAGGACAAGCAGTCGCAGCTTTACGTGATCGCAGCACACGGCGGCGAAGCGGTCCGCGTGGGCGACGTGCCGACCGGAGTCTCCGCCCCAAGGTGGTTTCCGGACTCGAAGCGGATCGCCTTCATCAGCGAGGTCTGGCCGGATATCACGGACTGGACACAGACCCGCGAGAAGCTGAAGGCGCGCGAAGAGTCGAAGTTGACGGCGATGGCCTGGGACCGCCCGCCGGTCACGCACTGGGACCACTTCGTGGAAGACCGCGTCCCCCATCTTTTTTCAGTCTCACTCGACGGCGGGCAGCCCTCCGCCATCACGCAGGCATCGAGGCGCCCGCTCGAGCTGCGCGAGGCGGACGTGGATACTTACGACATCTCGCCGGACGGCACGGAGGTCGCCTTCGTCGCCAACACGGACGCCTCCGGCATCAACGAGAACCACGACGTCTACGTCGTCTCCGCGTCGGGCGGCCCGGCGCGCAACATCACGGCCGACAACCCGGCCAACGACGAGTCACCCAGCTACAGCCCGGACGGGCGCTGGCTCGCCTACACGAAGCAGGCCATCAAGGGCTTCTATGGCGACACCCAGCAGCTGTGGCTCATCGACCGCAAGAGCGACGCGCGCCGGCGCATCGCCGCGGATTGGGACCGCTCCGTGAGTGGCGTCGCCTGGGCGCCGGATGCGAAAAGCTTCTACGCATCGGTCGACGATGCGGCCACGGGGCGCATCTACCGCTTCGACGTGGCGAAGGGCAAGCAGCACGCGCTGACGGACGGCTCGAGCTATTCCGCGCTCGCGATCGACGGCAAGCCGGCGGTGCTGGTCGCGCTGCGCCAGTCGTTCACCGAGCCGCCGACGCTCGTCGCGATCTCGCCGAAAGACGGCACGGCGACCAAGCTCTCCGACCACAATGATGTGCAGCTCGCCGCGACCGCCTTCGGGAAGGTCGAGAGCGTCACGTACCAGGGCGCGGACGGCGCGGACATCCAGATGTGGGTGGTCTACCCGCCGGGCTTCGACCCGGCCAAGAAGTACCCGCTCTACCTGCTGCTGCACGGCGGCCCGCACAACGGCATCCAGGACAGCTGGACCTTCCGCTGGAACGCGCAGGTGTTCTCGGGCTGGGGTTACGTGACGGCCTGGCACAACTTCCATGGATCGAGCGGCTTCGGCCAGGCGTTCACCGACTCGATCAACCCGGACGGCATCACGAAGCCCTACGCGGACACGATCAAGGCCGCCGAATGGTTCGCGTCGAAGCCCTGGATCGACGCGGAACGCATGGCCGCAGGCGGCGGCAGCTACGGAGGCTTCCTCGCCTCCGTCCTGCTCGGCCGCGAGCACCCGTTCAAGACGCTGATCGCGCACGCGGCCGTCTACGACAACTACACCATGTACGGCGGCGACTACGGCGCGGAGAAGAACCGCTTCTTCGAGGCCTGGGAACGGCCCGAGGAATGGGCGAAGTACTCGCCCTCGGCGAGCGCCGCCAACTTCAAGACGCCGACCCTGGTGATCCACGGCCAGCTCGACCAGCGCGTTCCGCTCAACAACGGCATGGAGCTGTTCCACATCCTGCAGAATCGCGGGGTGCCGAGCCGGCTCGTGTACTACCCGGACGAGAACCACTGGATCCTGAAGCGCCAGAACTCGCTGTTCTGGTACGACGAAACCAAGAACTGGCTCGGGCGATACGCGCCGGCCGGCGGACGCTGAGGAGCTATCGATGAAAATGTCACGACGCACGATCCTGAAGGCCGGCGCGGGCACGGCACTCGCACTTGCGGGCGGCCGGCTGGTTGCCGAGCAGAAGCCCGCAGGGAGCATGCTGATCCTCGGCGGCACCGGCTTCATCGGGCCGCACATGACCGAACTCGCGCTCGCGAAAGGCTGGAAAGTCACGCACTTCAACCGCGGCAAGCGCGACGCGGACGGCGTCGATAATGTCGAGACGCTGCACGGCGACCGCAAGGGGCAGCTCGACTCGCTGAAGGGCCGGAAGTGGGACGTCGTCGTCGACAACACGGGCTACATCCCCAAGTACGAGAAGATGTCGGCGGACCTGCTGGCACCGAACACCGGCTATTGCCTGTTCATCTCCAGCATCTCGGCCTACGCCGGCTTCGCGAAGCCGAATGACGTCGGCTCGCCGACGGGCGTGCTCGAGAACAAGGACCAGGAGGAGATCACGAACGAGACCTACGGCCCGATGAAGGCGCTGTGCGAGCAGTACGTGCGCGACGCCTACGGCGCGCGATCCTCGATCGTCCGCCCGGGCTACATCGTGGGGCCGCTGGACCCGACCGACCGCTTCACGTACTGGCCGGTGCGCTTCGCGAAAGGCGGCGACATGGCGGTGCCCGGCACGGCCGCCGACCCGATCCAGATCGTCGACGTTCGCGACCTCGTCGCGTTCATGATGGGCCTCGTCGAGCGGCGCGTAGACGGCTATTTCAACGCCGTCACGCCGCCGGGCGCCATCACGATGGGCCAGCTCATGGACACGAACCGCAAGGTCACCGGCGCGGACACGAAGCTCACCTGGATCGACGAGGACTTCCTCACGGCAAACCTGAAGCCGGAGGAGATGAACTTCGCGCCTTGGGGGCCGATGCGCGGCGAGGAAGCCGGCGGTTCGCTGACGGGCATGCAGGCGTCGGCCGACCAGGGACTCCAGGCACGCCCGCTCGAGGTGACCGTGCGCGACACGCTGGCCTGGCACGAGACGAGGCCAGCCGAGCGGAAGGCCGAGCTCCGCTCGGGCTTTACGCCCGAAAAAGAAACTGAAATTCTGGCAGCCTGGCGCGCGCGCAATCCGTAGCACAAACGCGCGACGGGCCGGGCGGGAGCCCTCGCTCGCGCGGCCGGAACTTTACGCGCTCGCTCGGGAACCCGCCCGGCCCGTTGTGCGCTCGCGCCATAGTGCCGCGCGGGCGTAAGATTGCCCGAGAGGCTGTTTCGGGAGGGTCGCCATGCGAACCGTTCGGCAACTGCTCGATGGGAAGAAACCCGGCGTCATCACGATCGACGCCGCGGAACCGGTCCGCGCCGCGATCCAGCTTATGGCCGACTACTTCATCGGCGCCCTGCCGGTACTCGAGGGCGGGAGGCTCGCGGGCATCGTCTCGGAGCGCGACTACGCGCGCAAGGTCGTGCTGATGGGCCGCAAGTCCACCGAGACGCTGGTCGGCACGATCATGAGCGCGCCGGTCATCCACGTCGGGCCGGCACAGACGGTCAACGAGTGCATGCAGCTCATGACGGACAAGCGCATCCGCCACCTGCCGGTCGTGGAGAACGGCAACCTCGTCGGCGTGATCTCGATCGGGGACTGCGTGAAGGCGGTCATCGACGAACAGAAGCACGAAATCGAGGACCTGCGCAGGTATATCGCGGGTTAGCAGCGTCGGGATTGCGCCGGCATCGGCCGGCGCCCCTCGCTCGCTCAGAAGATCGGACATTCGCTTGCTCGGGGCCCGGCAACGATGCCGGCGCCTTCCCAGCGCCGCAGTAGCCCGCGGGTTACCAGCTGCCGGTGTTGGGCATCGATTTCCAGGGCTCGGCCGGCGGGAGTGCGCCGCCTTTCTGCAGCAGCTCGATGGAGATGTTGTCGGGCGAGCGGACGAAGGCCATACGGCCGTCGCGCGGCGGCCGGTTGATGGTCACGCCGCCGGCCCGTAGCTTCGCGCAGGTCGCGTAGACGTCGTCCACCTCGTAGGCGAGATGGCCGAACGCGCGGCCGATGCCGTAGTCCTCGGGATCCCAGTTGTGCGTCAGCTCGACCTGCGCCGCGTCGTCGCCGGGTGCGGCGAGGAAGACGAGCGTAAAGCGCCCGCCCTCGTTCTCCATGCGCCGCAGCTCGCGCAACCCCAGTAGGTCGCAATAGAAGTGCAGCGACTTCCCGAGGTCTGCGACGCGGACCATCGTGTGCAGGTACTTCATTGGATCACGCTAGCATGCCGGCGCAATCAGGCGAAGCCGAGGATGAGGCCTGCCGCGGCGCCGCCGGCAATCACCCACAGGACGTCGACGCGGGTGAAGCTGAGCACGGCGAATGCGACCGCGGTGATGCCCATCCCGGCGACGTCCGGCTGGCCGATGCCCTCGGGAAACAGCACGCTGCGCCCGAAGGCGATGGCGAGGCTCGCGATCACGCCGACGACCGCAGCCGTGATGCCGGCGAGGGCCGCGCCGAGGCGCACGTTTCCGGACACCTTCTCGACGTAGGGCGCGCCGACCAGCATCAGGATCACCGCGGGCAGGAACACGGCCCAGGAGGTCAGCAGCGCCGTGATCGTGGCCACCAATCCCGGGTTTGCCCCGCTGGCATTGTTCCACCCGGCCATGAAGCCGATGAACTGCAGCACGATGATGAGCGGACCCGGCGTCGTTTCGGCGAGTGCGAGTCCCGCGATCGTGTCCGCCAGCGTCAGCCATCCGTACACCTCGACGACCTGCTGGTTGACCCAGGCGAGGACCGCATAGGCGCCGCCGAAGGTGACCAGCGCGGCCGTCGTGAAGAACCGGTAGACGTCGAAGTACAGCGACTCGCCGCCCGCGAGCGCAAGAATCGTGAGCGCGGGCACGCACCAGAGTGCAACGCCTGCCGCGAGGGTCCGCCAGGGAAAGTTCACGGGCGCCGGCGCGGTCGTGCCAGCGACGACGCCGCCCCTGCCCGCGAGCGCCCCCACGAGCGCTGCGCCCAATACGACGGCCGGGAACGGCAGCACGCGCCCGAGCATCAGGACGAGCGCGGCCACGGCGAGTGCGACGTGCAACGGCCCCTTGAGTGCCCGGCCGCCGATGCGGATGAGAGCCTGCACGATGAGGGCGATCGCGACCGCCATGAGGCCCTTGAGCACCGCCGCGACGATCGGCACGTCGCCGTGCATCGCGTAGACGAACGACAGCGCGATGAGCAGCACCATCGCCGGCAGCAGGAAGCAGAGCGCGGCGACGACGCCGCCCCAGGTGCCGTGCAGCCGCCAGCCGAGCCACACGGCAAGCTGCATCGCCTCCGGTCCTGGTATCAGCACGGCGAAGTTGAGCGCATTCATGAACGTGCGATCGTCGAACCAGCGGCGCACGTCGACGAGCTCGCGATGCATGATCGCGATCTGCGCAGCGGGACCGCCGAACGAGATCAAGCCGAGCTTCAGCCAGAAGCGGAACGCCTCGCGGCGCGTCGGCATCACGGCGCCGTGATCGGCGAGTACCATGGCAGCCGCTTGAACCCGGCCACCCAGGCGGAGATCCCCGGGAACTCCGCGAGGCGATATCCCGCCTCGTCGGCGACGTGCGTGTAGGCAAAGAGCGCAATGTCGGCGAGCGAGACGTCCTCGCCGACCAGCCAGCGGCGGCCTGCCAGGCCTTTCTCCAGCACCGCGAGCGCCTCGGCACCGCGCTGGAAGCGCTCGGTGTACTTCTCGCCGAGCTGTTCCGGCGTCTTCTTCAGCGAAGTGAGCCAGAAGCGCACGGTCGCGACGCCGGGCTCGAGCTGGTACTGCTCGAAGCCGAGCCATTGCCACACCAGCGCGCGCTCGTACCTGTCGGCCGGGAGGAGCTTCGTGCCCTCGGCCAGGTAGTTGATGATCGCATGGCTTTCCGCAATCGGGCCGCGATCCGGAATCAACAGCACGGGGACCTTGCCGTTGGGATTGATCGCGAGGTATTCGGGAGTGCGCGTCGCCCCGGCGACGATGTTCATGGCCTCTAGCTTGTAGGGAATGCCGAGCGCCTTCATCGTCAGGCGGCACTTGTAGCCGTTACCCGAAGGCAGGTAGTCGTAAAGCACGTAACCCATGGCTAGCCTCGCGCAAGAAGCCGCCGCGCCTCGGCGGCGGCACGGATGCCGGAGAGATGTGCGCCGTGCAGCGTGCCATATGCCGATTCCTCCGTGTGCTCGCCCGCAAAGACGATGCGGCCGCCGACCGGACGCGTGAGGATGGCGCGTGCGCCGTAGCGGCCGGGCACGCAGTGCGAATAGGCGCCGCGCGACCACGGCTCCGCGGCCCAGGCCGTGGCGACGCCCTTGTCGAACTGCTTGCGAACTTCGCCGCCGAGCATCGCGGTCAACTCGTCGACCGCATGGCCGACCGTCGCGGCCTCGCCCGCGCCTTCCAGCCCGCGCGCAAGCCGGCCCGACGCGAAGGCGATGCAGACGTTGCTGTCCCCGTGGCGCGTCAGGTACCTGAGGCCGCGGCCGTCGTCGCGCTTCATCCGCAGGACCTCGCTGTTCTCCGAGGGGAAGACGTTCTTCTTGAAGCGCAGCGCGATCTTGTCGAGGATCCCGAGCGGCAGGTCGTGGTGCGCCTGCAGCACCTCGGCCGGCAGGTGCGGCGTGAACACGAACGCGCCCTCGGCCACGACCGCGGACGGGAGCGCGACGACGGCGACGCGTGCGGTGACGAGTCCCTCGGAAGTGTCCGCGCCGACGCCGCGGCCGCCCCAGCGGATGCGCGTGACCGGCGTGTCGAGGCTGACGTCCACGCCCTTCGCGTAGTGCGCGAGGAGCGTTCCCAGGCCTCGCGGCACCACGTGGTCCGCGCCGTCCTCGTCGTACTGCCAGGAGTCGAGCGCGGAAAAGTTCGACGGTTCGACGCCCTCCCACGCGGTGAGTTCGTCCATTGCCATCGCATACCAGGGATCGGCGAGCGTCTCCTGCGTGAATGCCGCCTCGGCGGGTATGTCGAGGCCGCGGCGCCCGGCCCGGGCGAGCTCGTGCTCCATGCGCGCGGTGACGGCGCGCAATCCCGCGGTCTCGGACTCGTTCATCCTGCGCGCGCCTTCGTATACCTGGCGCGCGACGGTGTCCTGTACGACCTCGAAGCTATTCTGCCGGGCATAGTTCATCCATGGGTTGACGTTCGAGGAGTGCAGCCACGAACAGCCGCGGTCCCAGGTAACGCCCAGGCTGTTTTCGGTGAACGCGCGGCCGCCGATGCGGTCGCGCGCCTCGAGCACGACCACGGAAGCACCCTGCGACGTCAGCTCGCGCGCGGCCGTGAGGCCCGCGGCGCC
>Ga0209486_10000878_pt1 | contig 13229 bp, 10 predicted proteins | sample NCCompost_FD_187518 | JGI IMG/M metagenome (GOLD analysis project Ga0209486, IMG submission 187518) | Agricultural soil microbial communities from Utah to study Nitrogen management - NC Compost (SPAdes) (version 2) | ecosystem: Environmental > Terrestrial > Soil > Agricultural land | place...
ACGCGCCGCCTGCGGTGGGTGATGCCGGCGGCCGCGCCGTACGACGCGGGCGTCATGGATCCCGTCGCGCCGCAGCCGGGTCCCGAAGCGCGGCTCATGTCGAGCGAGCGCGCGCGGCAGATTGCTGCGGCGATTGAACAGCTGCCGGACAGGCAGCGAGCGGTGTTTACGCTCTGCCACATCGCCGAGCAGAGCACGAGCGAGGTCAGCGCCGCGCTCGGCGTCAGTGAAGCGACGGTTCGGGTGCACCTGTTCCGCGCGATACGGCGCCTGCGCAAACTCCTCGCATCGCCGGCGCGTGAGGTTGCATGAACGAGCGACATATCCCGGACGACCGCCTGATTGATCTGTGCACGGCCGCGCCGGCCGCGGCCGCCGAGCAGGCGCACCTGGCCATCTGCCTGCGCTGCGAATCGCGCCGCGTCGAGATCGTCGGCATCCTGACAGAGCTCGACGACGCCGCGACCGCCGAGGCGAGCACGGTGTTCCCGGACGACAAGCTCGAACGGCAGCACGCGCGGATCCTGCAGCGGGTCGATCACGACGGGCGGCCCGGCCGGCTCGTCGCCTTCCCGGCGTCTCAGCCGTCGACGACGTTTCTCAGCCCGTCGCGGCCGCGCGTCCGCTGGGCGGCCGCTGTCGCCGCCGCCGCGTTCGTTGCCGGCGTGCTGACGGGCCAGTGGACACACACCTTTACGAATCGCTTCGAGATGGCGCCGGCCTTCGTCATCGCCAACGAATCCGACCAGGAGGCGCTGCGCGCGGTCCCGACGACATTCTCGGAAGAAGAGTTCCTCGGCCAGATCGAAGTCGCGGCGTCACGCAACGGCCCCGCCGCCCTGCGGTCGCTGGACGCAATGACACCGCGCGCCTGGGAAGTTCGATGAGAAATCCCAAAGCCCAAAGCCCAAAGCCCAAAGCCCAATTCGCGCTTCGCCGTTGTGATTTGGGATTTGGGATTTGGGATTTGGGGTTTGTCCCCCGGTAACCGAGTGCCGCCCCTAATCTTCAAAAAAGGCCTCGATCTCAAGCACGAAGTCGCGCACGTCCTCGCCGGCAGTTACGGCAGCGGACTGGTCAGCACGGTCAAGGAATCCAACTATCAGTTCGCGGCCGGACGGCTCGTGGTGCATCTCGCGCGCGAGTTCGGCTTCTGCTACGGCGTCGATCGCGCCGTCGACTACGCCTATCAGGCGCGCCGGCGTTTTCCCGATCGCCAGGTCTTCCTCACCGGCGAAATCATCCACAACCCGCACGTCAACAACGAGCTGCGCGTACAGGGAATCCGGTTTCTCAGCGACGCCACCGAATCGCTCGATCGCCTCACGCCGGACGATGTAGTCATCCTGCCGGCGTTCGGAACGACCGTCGAACTGCTCGAAGAGCTCGTCGGCCGTGGCTGCACGCTCGTGGACACCACGTGCGGCTCCGTCCTCAACGTGTGGAAGAACGTGAAGCGCTACGCTGACGAGGGCTACACGGCCATCATCCACGGCAAGTACTGGCACGAGGAAACACGCGCCACGGCATCTCAGGCGCTCCACGCCGGCGGCGGTGCTTATCTCGTGGTGCTCGACCACGCCGAGGCCGCGACGGTCTGCGACTACATCCGCAACGGCGGCAGTGAGGACGTGCTCCTCCGGCAGTTCGAGCACGCCGTCTCGCCCGGCTTCGATCCGGCGACCCATCTGCAGCGAATCGGCTGCGCCAACCAGACGACGATGCTCAGCTCGGAGTCGCTGGCAATTGGGGAAATGTTCCGGCAGGCGATGCGGGATCGATATGGCGACGACCAGCTCCCGTCGCGATTCCGCGCCTTCGACACCATCTGCAGCGCCACGCAGGATCGCCAGGACGCGGTGATTGCGCTGCTCGCCGGGCTGCCCATCGACCTGATGGTGGTCATCGGCGGCTACAACAGCAGCAACACGTGCAATCTGGCCCGGATCTGCGCCGAGAGGCGCCCCACGTATCACATTGCCGACGCCGCCGGACTCGAATCGGCATCCGCGATCCGTCACAAGCCGATCGGCGGAAAGCAGGAAATCACGACCACCGACTGGCTCCCGGCCGGGCCGATCGCCATCGGTCTGACGTCCGGCGCCTCAACGCCGGACAACATCGTCGAATCGGTCATTCGGAGGCTCGACCTCCTGGTCAACGGAGAGGCCACTTAACTCCTCCCTCCCATCTCCTACCTCCTTCCTCCCATCTCCTACCTCCTTCCTCCTTTCTCCTACCTCCTTCCTCCTTTCTCCTACCTCCTGTGTTACCGTATCTGCTTGCACCTAAGGCAGTAAACGGCGCCAACCGGGCCGTCGTAGTTCCAGCTTGTAGTCACATGAAATCTTCCAGAAGACTCTTCGGAATGGCCGTGTTGGCGATCGCCATACTGGCTTCGACCTCGACGCTTCCCGCCACACAGGGAAAGACTCCGCAAGGCATACAGGGTGTGAAGTGGTGGCAGTCGGAGTACTACAAGAAAGAGCTCGGACTCACGGCCGAACAGACACGCCGGATGGAGGAGATCTTTCAGAAGGCGCTGCCGACGCTGAAGGTGCAGAAGACGGCTCTCGATGAAGCGGAGGCGAAGTTCGAACGTCTCGTCGAGCGCGGCGACGACAACCAGGTCATGGAGCAGGTCAATCTCGTCGAAGCCGCGCGCGCCGATTTGAACAAGACGCGCACGCTGATGCTGCTTGGGATGCGGAAGGTGCTGACCCGCGATCAGTGGGCCAGGTTCACCGCGCTGCACCAGGCCGCGCAGAACCCACCCGCCAAAGGACCCGAGCGCACGAAGTAAGGACTTTCATTTTTATTTACGGGCATGCCCATGTACAAGGCCTATCGCACCGTTGCCGCCCTGACGATCGCCGGGGCGCTCACCAGTTCCCTGTCCTTCGCTCAGAACGCCGAGGACGAACGCCGTCTGCAGGAGATTGCGCGAACAGCCGCGCAGAACTTCGCCGCCGCGCGCGTGGAGGCCGATCAGACGCGGCCGACCGCCCCACCGCCCCCGGCGGGCGCGGTCGTCGAGCTATCGCTCGACGCGGCGACCGAGCGCGCGCTGGAGAGAAACCTCGACATTGCCGTCGAACGGTTGAATCCACAGACGTTCGACTTCTCCCTCGCCGCGCTGGACGCAAACTACCGTCCAACACTCAACTCGAACTTCGGTTTACGCAGCCAGTCGCAGTTCCAGCGGAGCCAGACCGCGGGCGCGGCCAACAATCTGGGCCTGCTCACCACCGATACGCTGACGAACAACTACGGCGTCTCGCAGAACATGAAGTGGGGCGGCGGGAGCTTCGCGGTTGGGTTCAACAACAGCCGTCAGGAGCAGTCGGACCTGTTCGCCACGCGGAACCCGGCTCTGAATGCCAACTTGACCGGTGTCTACGTTCAGCCGCTGCTGCGAAACTTCCGCATCGACGGCACGCGGGCGACGCTGCAGATTACCAAAATCAATCAGGAGATCTCGGAGACGGCGCTGCGCGCCACCATCAGCCGCACGCTCGTGACCGTACGCAACGCGTATTGGGACCTGGTCTACGCCATTGCGGCCGCCGAAGTCGCCGAGCGTTCGCTCTCGCTCGCCACGCGGCTCGTCGAGGACAATCAGGCGCGCGTTGAAGTCGGGACGCTCGCGCCGCTGGACGTCCTGCAGGCACAGGCTGAACAGGCAAACCGCCGCGGGACGGTCGCACAGACGGCCGCCGCGCGGCGTACGGCGGAACTCGCCTTGAAACAGCTGATCGTGAACGGCACGGACGACCCGCTCTGGAGCGTCACGATCGAGCCGATTGACCGGCCGACCTATTCATCGACACCGATCGACGTCGCCGGCGCCGTGCGCCGGGCGCTCGGGATGCGGACCGACCTCGAGACGGCCAGGAGGCAGCTGGCGTCGAACGACGTCTCGCTGAAAAGCCTCACCGACCAGCAGATGCCGGCGCTCGATCTGACCGCCAGCTACGGCATGGCCGGCATCGGCGGGCCGCAGTTCTTCCGTCAGGGGTTCGGCGGTGTGGTCACCGACGTCGTGCCGGGCGGCTATTCCGATGCGCTGCGGCTGCTCGCGGGGCGGGACGCCCCCTCGTGGAACGTGGCGCTCAACTTCAGCTATCCAATCGGTGCGAGCCCGGCGGAGGCGAACGTAGCCAGGGCGCGCCTTCAGCAGCGCCAGACCATCGCGCAGACTCGGGCGATGGAGCTCAGGGTAGCGACGGAGGTCACCAATGCGGCGCTGCAGGTCGAAGCGACGCGCGAACGGCTCCAGGCAGCTACGGTGGCGCTCGACCTTGCTGAGAAGCGGCTCGAGGCCGAGCAGAGCCGTTTCGACGTCGGTCTGACGACCAACTTCTTCGTGGTCCAGGCCCAGCGCGACCTCCGGGATGCGCAAAACGCCGAGCTCCGCGCACTGCTCGACTACCGGCGGGCTCAGGTTGACCTCGAGCGGGTGCAGGAGATCCCGGCAGGCGGCGGCGGGGGCGGAATTACGAGTATTCAGGGGGGCGGAGGCCAGGCCCCGCGAGCCAACGCCGGCGGCGGCGGGTTCGGTAACTGATTATTTTCGTGATGTTTTGACAAATTGTTAACGACTTGCCGCATGGAAATCACGGATCGTTAGACAGCCCATGAAAAAGCTCGTCGTCATAGCCGTTCTGGTGGCCGGCGCCGCCGGTATCGCCTACTACACAGGCCTGTTCACCGACACTCCTGCCGAAGGGACCGCACAGGGAGACGGGCAGGGCGGCGGGCAGGCGCGCGGCGGCGGCCAGGGCGGCGGTTTTCAGGGTGGCGGTTTTCAGGGTGGCGGACGCGGCGGCAATCGTGGCGGTGGCCGCCAGGGACCGATGACGGTCGAGGTCGGCAAGGTTACGCGCGCCACGATCCAGCAGGAACTGACCGTCGTCGGCAATCTGATTGGCGAGACCACGGTATCGGTGGCGCCGCGGGCAGCCGGCCGGCTGCAGAGCGTGGACGTCAGACTCGGCGACAAGGTCTCGCGTGGTCAGCGCATCGCCAAGATCGAAGACTTCGAGCTCGTCGAACAGATCAAGCAGCAGGAAGCGGCGCAGGACGTCTCGCAGGCGACCATCCGTCAACGCGAAACGGATCTGGCGCTCGCCAAAACCGGTCTCGATCGCTCGACGAGTCTCTTCGAGAAGAAGCTGATCGCGAAGCAGGTGCTCGACGATAGCGAGTCACGGTATCAGTCGGCGCAGGCGTCGGTCGACCTGGCCCGCGCCCAGTCGCAGCAGTCGAAGGCCCGGCTCGACGAACTCAAGATCAATCTCGCAAATACGACCATCACGTCACCGGTCAACGGGTTCGTCTCCAGGCGCCTCGTGGACCCGGGAGCGTCGGTGGGCCAGAACGCTCCCGTCGTCGAAGTGGTCGACATCTCGCGCGTTCGTCTGATCGCCAACGTCGTCGAGAAGGATCTGAAGCAGCTGCAGTCGGGCGACGTCACCCGCGTCGAGGTCGACGCGTTCCCCGGCGAAACGTTTATGGGCCGGATCGCGCGCGTCTCGCCGGTTCTGGACCCGGCCACCCGCACCGCGCCCATCGAGGTGGAGATTCCCAATCCCAGCTACCGGCTCAAGCCCGGGATGTACGCGCGCGTCGGCATCACGCTCGACACCACCAAGGATGCGCTCGTCGTGCCGGCGAATGCGCTGGTCGATCTCGGCGGCCGGCGAGGCGTGTTCCAGCCGCTCAGCGAGACCGCCGTGTTCCGCGCGGTGCAGGTCGGAAACGAGCAGGGAGAGCTGGTGGAGATTCTCGGAGGTCTCACCGAGGGTCAGGAAATCATCACGACCGGCGCCGGACAGCTTCGCGACGGCGATCGCGTCGTGATCGCCGGTGGGCGCCGCGGGCGAACCGGCGGCGGCGCGGGCCAGGATTCCGCATCCGCACGTCCCGCCGGCGGCGAGCTCAACGCTTCACCAACCGCTGGGCGCGCCGGGACGGCAACGGCGGGCGACGGCCGCCGGTCCGGTGGGCAGTTCCCGCGCGAAGGCGGGCAGTACAGCGGGCGCAGAGGTCGGCGCGGTGATTCCGGTTCCAGCACGGGGCCGACCGGCGGCCCGAGCCCTACAGCCGCAACACAACCGTCAACGCAGCAGTAGACGAGACTCCTTATGAGCATTCCTCGTTTAGCCATTCAACGTCCGGTCACGATGTTCATGCTGAGCGCGGTCGTCACACTGCTCGGCCTCATCTCGCTGACGCGGCTCCCGGTCGATCTGATGCCGGAGTTCCAGCAGCCAACGCTGAACATCCGCACCAGCTACGCCGGCGTCGGACCGCTGGAGATGGAAGAGCTGATCACCAGGCCCATCGAGCAGGCGGTCGGCGCCGTTCCCGGGCTGACGCGCATCGAGTCCTCCTCGTCGGAGGGCAACAGCCAGGTGCAGCTGAACTTCGAATGGGGTTCGAATCTGGCCGAATCCGCGGACGAAGTGCGGACGCGCATGGACCGCGTTCGCGGGCGCCTGCCCGAGGACGCCGATCCGCCGACGATTCAGAAATTCGATCCGAGCCAGCTGCCGGTCGCGCAGATCGGCATCGAGGGCGACTACGACCCGGTCACGCTGCGCGAGATCGCGCAGAACGAAATCGCACCGCGCTTCGAGCGCATTGACGGTGTCGCGGCGGTCAACGTCAACGGCGGCCTGCGCCGTCAGATCCACGTCGACCTCTCGAAGGAGAAGATCACCGCGCTCAACCTGTCGGTGACGCAGGTTGTCAGCTCCCTGCGGCAGGAAAACCAGAACACGCCGCTCGGCGAAATCTATCAGGGCGACGCGACGTTCCTGGTGCGCAGCCAGGGGCAGTTCCAGAGCGTGGAAGACATCCGCAATCTGGTGGTGATGACGCGGCAGGGTGTCCCGGTCTACCTCAGGGACATCGCCGACGTGAAGGACACGACCGAACAGCGTCGCAACTTCATGCGCATCAACGGGCGCCCCGGCATTCAGATCCAGGTGCAGAAGCAGTCGGGCAAAAACACGGTCGAGGTTGCCAAGCTCGTGCACGCCGAGGTGGCGCGCGTCAACAACGAGGTGCCTGGTCTCAAGATGACCGTGGTGCAGGACAACTCCCGGTTCATCTCCCGCGCCATTCACAACGTCCAGGAACACGCGATGGTCGGCGGCATCCTCGTCGTCCTGATCATCTTCGCCTTCCTGCGTGATTTCCGCTCGACGCTGATCGTCAGCACCTCGATTCCGGTGTCGGTCATCGGCACGTTCGCGCTGCTCTATTTCGGCGGCTTCACGCTCAACACCATGACCTTCGGCGGTCTCGCCCTCGGCATCGGCATGATCGTCGATGCCGCGATCGTCGTGCTCGAGAACACGCACCGGCACCTGCACATGGGCAAGGACCGCATGACCGCCGCCATCGACGGCAGCGAGGAAGTGTGGTCGGCCATCCTGGCCTCGACGCTCACCCACATTGCCGTGTTCCTGCCGCTGCTGTTCCTCTCCGGCACCGCCAGCATCATGTTCACGCAGCTGTCGGTCGTCGTGATGTTCTCGCTGATCATGTCGCTCTTCGTCGCCGTGACGATCGTTCCGGTGCTCTGCTCCCGCTGGCTCAAGACGCCAGACGAAGAGGCCGCCGCGACCGGCATCATGGCGCGGTTCTATCGCCTCAGCGAGCGCTTCCTCGAGGGAATGGACGAGGGGTATCGCAAGGCCATCCACGTTGCGCTGCAGCATCGTCCGACGGTGATCGTCAGCGCCGCCGCGCTCGTCGTGCTCGCCGCTGTCCTCTACCCGAGAGTCGGAACCGAGCTCGTGACACAGACCGACGAGGGCGAAGTCAACATCAACGTCGAGCTCGCGCTGGGCACGCGCATCGAGCCGACGGAGCAGGCGCTCCTGACCGTCGAAACCCGCGTCAAGGAGCTCGTGCCCGAGGCGACCACGATCATCACGCAGGGCGGAGGCGGTGGAAACAACTGGCAGGGCGGCGGCGGCAATACGAGCCGCGGCCAGATCCGCTTAATCCTGAAGCCCCGTGACGAGCGCACACGCACGAACGAACAGGTCGCCATCGATCTGCGCCGGCAGCTGGCTGGCATCCTGCCCGGCGTCGTCGTCCGCGCCAACCCCTCGGGCGGCAACAACCAGATCATGCGCTTCCTCAGCGGCGGCGGCACCAACAATCAGGGCCAGGCGAGCCGCCTGCAGCTCGAGATCCGCGGACACGACCTCGACGACGCCCGCCGCGTGGCGCAGGACGCGCGCGAGCTGATGGAGAACACGCCCGGCATCGCCGACGTGAGCCTCAGCCGCGAGGATGGTCGTCCCGAGATCGCCATCCGCGTGGACCGGCCGAAGGCGGCAATGCTCGGCATGTCGGTGCAGAGCGTGGCGTCAACGATCCAGACCAACGTCGCCGGCACAACGGCCGCGCAGTTCCGCGAACGCGGAAACGAATATCCGGTTGTCGTCCGGCTGCGCGAAGCGGATCGCGAGGAAATCTCCGACGTCGGCGACGTGCTGCTCAGCACGCCGACCGGTCAGGTCGTTCCGGCCAAGAACATCCTTCAGGTCAGCCGCGAAGCCGGCCCGACGCAGATTCAGCGCAAGAACATGGAACGCGTCACCCGGGTCAACGCGGAAATCGAGATCCCGCTCAGCGAAGCGGTCAAGGCCGTGCAGGCCCGCCTCAACCAGATTCGCGTGCCGCCGGACTTCTCCGTCGGTTTCGGCTCCGAGCTGGAGGAACAGGCACGGTCGTTCGCCCAGCTGCGCACGGTGCTGATCCTCGCCATCCTGCTCGTCTACGCGGTCATGGCCTCGCAGTACGAATCGCTGCGCGACCCGTTCATCATCATGTTCTCCGTGCCCGTCGCCGCAATCGGCGTCGTCGGCTCGCTGCTGCTGACGAATACCTCCTTCAGCATGCAGGCCTACATCGGGATCATCATGCTGGCCGGCATCGTCGTCAGCAACGCGATCCTGCTCGTGGACTACATCAACACGCTGCGCCGGCGCGACGGCATGCCGCTGCGCGAAGCGGTGGAGCTCGGCGGACGCACACGTCTGCGGCCGATTCTGATGACGTCGATCGCCACCATGCTCGGCCTGGTGCCGATGGCCATCGGCCTCGGAGAGGGCGGCGAACTGCAGGCACCTCTGGCCCGCGTCGTCATCGGCGGCCTGCTGACGTCGACGCTCGTCACGCTCGTGCTCGTCCCGGCCGTCTACACGCTGTTCGAAGAAGGCTTGGGCGGGATCTGGAAGCGGCGGTCGAGTCACGCCTGACAGGATCGACGCCGCACTTCTTGCCGTCCCCAGGAGAGTCCAGTACCTGATTCTCCTGGCGACGGCCCTCGTCATCCTCTTCTTCTCCGCTCAGAAAGTTCCCCGGCAATACGCTGACCTCTCGGCGCTCGCGCCGTCTGCAGTCTCGCAGCCGGCGACCTACGGGCCGGACACCATCGCGGACATGTACGGCGCCAGGGTCGTGCTCAACGACGTGTCCGACATGTACACCAAAGCACGGCTGGAGCAGACGCCGCTCGAAGCCGCGACGTGGACGAAGGAAGAATCCGCGCCGTATCCGCCGGCGGTGCGCCTGACACAGGCGGCGATGTTCGCCCTCGGCGAGCGGACCGGCCTCGGGCTCTACGGTCTGACGTTGATCCTGGCCGCGGCTTTTCTCGCGGCGTCGGCCTGGTACTTCCTCCAGACCCGCTGGTATCTGTTCCCGCTGCTGTATCTGAATTTCGCGTTCTTCGCCGACCGCTTCGTCTACGTTCAGGACGGCTCGTATCTCGTGATGCTCGCGTGCGTGATGGCGGCGCTGCTGCTGGCGCGCGGAGGCCGCCGGCGCATGGCCACGCTGCTGATCGCCGTCGCCACGGCGATGAAGCTGCTGCCCCTGTACTACGCGCGGTATGTGCCGCGGATGCCGCGTTCCACCGCGTGGACCTATGTGGGTGTGGTGATCGCCGGACTTGTCCTCCCCTACTTCGTCTGGAGCGACTATCTGGGGATCTACACGTTCGCCAGCGAGCGAAAAGGCAACGACTGGCTCGACATCGCCGGCGCTCTCCTGCTCGCCGGTTCGTTCACGGCGCTCCTCTGGTACGTGGAAACACGAAGCAGCTTCAATGACGAGGACCGTATCGGCTGGAGCCTGGTGCCGTTTGCGCTGTTTGCGGGGCTACTGGCCAACTCCGGCCGTCACCTGCTCATCGCCCTCATCGTTCCCGACCGTCGGGCCGGCCGCAACCTGGCCGCCGCGGTCACCCTGGCGCTGCACAGCCTGTTTCCTGACGTCGTACGGCTCGGAGCGACCGTCTACATCGCCGCGGCGGCCCTCGTCGCCGTGCTCAGCTATCAAGCGCTTCGAGCAGCTCCGCAACAGTCTTCCCGCTGACCGGATCGCGCCACTCAGGCGCAATCTCGGCCAGCGGCGCGAGCACGAACCGCCGTTCGCGGAAGCGTGGATGCGGGACGAGCAGCCCGGGCTCGTTCATCACGGCGTCCCCGTACAGGATGAGATCGAGATCCAGCGTGCGCGGCGCGCCGCCGTAGGGGCGCGTGCGGCCGAAGTCCTGTTCGATGGCGAGGAGTTGCTCGAGCAGGGCATGCGCGTCGAGCGCCGTGACGCCGGTGACCGCGGCGTTCAGCACCGGCGGCTGCACCTCGTCGCCAACGTAGGGAGTGTCGAAGAAGGAGGACGATCGCAGGGAATCGACAATCGATTGCAGCCGTGCCGTCGCCGCCTGCAGCGTAGCGCTGCGGTCGCCGACGTTGCTGCCTAGCGCGATGGCGACGTTTACTAAGGTCCTCGGTGCTTGGGACTTGGTTCCTGGTCCGTCCTTGGTCCTCTGTCCCTGGTCCATGCTGGCCGACGCACCTCAGGACCAAGGACTATGGACGGACCAAGGACCACGTACGGACCAAAAACCAAGAACCAGGGACCAAGGACTTCCCTACTCCATCCATCTGTGCGGAAGCACAGCGCCGACGCGCTCGGCGAGACTGGTACGGCGGCCGAGGAGATCCTCGTCACCGGCCGCGCCCTGCTCGAACAGCCGCACGTGTTCCAGCGACTCGCCGAGGACGACGTTCAGCATCGTGCGGTGACGCGCGTGCGTCATGGCCTCCACGCGGGAGCGCCAGCGATCGACGAAGGCGCGCAGCGTGCGGGCGTCCTCCTCGAGGATCGGACGGAAGGCGGCGGGCTGCAGCTTCTTGCCCTTCGGCGCGTCCGGGATCGGCAGCGCCGCGGTGGGCGCCGGCAGCGCGATGCCGAATTCCGCCAGAGCGTTCTGCGTCCACGCGATGTGTGTCTCCTCGCGCGCGATCACGTACTGATAGGTGTTGTTGAAGTCGTAGTGGCTGACCACGCGGGCCGATGCCTCGTGGCGCTGGAGGATGGCCAGCCGTTCGGCGGTGAAGTCGGTCAGCAGCTGGCGGAGCTCGTCTTTGTGCATGGTGGGTGCGTCTACGCCTGTTTTTCCTTGCAGCTGATGCAGACGCGCGTCCACGGAATCGCCGTCAGGCGCGCCTCGGCGATCTCCTCGCCGCAGTCACGGCAGACACCGTAGGTGCCCTCGTCAATGCGCCGCAGCGCACCCTCGATGGCCTGCAGGATCTTGGCGTCGGTCTGTTTCAGCTTCAGCTGGATGTGAACTTCGTTGTTCCCGCTGGCCTGATCGGCCATGTCGCCCTGACGGCCGGAGTTGTTCTCCATCGTCCATTGCAACGGCTTCGCCGCGGTGCCGCCCAGCAGCTCCCCGCGCTTGCGCAGCAACGCGTCCCGAAAGGTCTCCACGTTCATGTCCACTATCCTTACTCGCGATTTCCGAGGGTGAACAATCCGTGATTGTACACCGTCATTCAGCGCGCAGCGTGGCCAGCGGTTTGTGACGCAGGACGTCAACGCTGGCGAGCACGCCGACGGCTGCGACAAATCCCGCGGTGGCGAGGATGCCGCCAATCGTCAGCGCTGGCGCGGCGGTCCACGGCAGTTCGAGCGCGTATGTGGCAATCGCCCAGCTGAGACCAATCGCGCCGATGGCGCCGATGGTGCCGGCAATGGCGCCGAGCACTCCGTACTCGAGCAGCAGTGTGGCGACAATCAGGCGGCTGCTCGCCCCGAGCGTCTTCAGGATCGCTGCTTCGTAGACGCGGCGGAACTTCGTCATCGACACGGCCCCGATCAGAATCAACGTCCCGCTGAACAGCACCAGCCCGCCGACAACGGTGACGCCGAGCGTCACTTTGTCAACGACGTTGCGGATCGTGGCGAGGATTTCGCGGAGGTCGATAATCGACACGTTCGGGAACTGCGCGACCACGGCGGCCTGCATCCGCGCACGCTCACCGGCGTCCTGCGGGCCGCGGACGGTCGAAATGTAGGTGTGCGGCGCGCCGTCGAATGCCCCGGGCCTGAAGACGAACATGAATCCGCCGGCGCGGAAATCCTCCCACTGCACGCGCCGGATGCTGGCGACGCGCGCGGTGATGACCCGCCCGAGCACGTCGAAACGCATCCGATCGCCGACCTGAATCCGCTGGCGCTCGAGGAATCCCTCCTCGATCGACACCTCCGGCTCGGCCGACGGCGCCGCGTCCCACCACTGGCCGGCGATCACTTCCTCGTTGCCTTCGAGATGCGGCCGGTAGGTGACGGTGAACTCGCGCGCCAGTCCGCCGCGCCCCCTGACCTGCTCGAACGATTCGAGGTTCAGCTCCCGCCCTTCGACACCGACCACGCGCGCCCGGAGCACGGGAATCAGCCGCGGCGCCGGTGCCGCACCATTCTGCGAGTCCAGCAGCGCGGCAACCTGCTCGCGCTGCGCCGGCTGCACGTCGATGAGGAACATGTCAGGCGCGTCTGCGCCAACCTGGACAGAGAAGTCGCGCAGCAGGTTTGCCTGTAGCGTTCTTACACCCAGAATGAAGAACGCACCGAGCCCGACGGCGAGGAGGATGACCCGGGTCTGGTTTCCGCGGCGGCCCACATGCAGCACCGCATGACGGAGCGCGAAGGAGCGGGCGTAGCGCAGCGGCTGTACCGCCCAGACCAGAACAATCCCGGCAAGGTGCAGTACCACCGCCACTGCCACGAAGCCGGCCGAAAGAACCAGACCGACGGTCAGCGACCCCGCCTGCCACGCGGCGACGCCGATGAGCGCCGCCGCCACTGCTGCCGTCACGACCCATTTCAGCCAGTCGAACCGCTTCGCGGCC
>Ga0209486_10000879_pt1 | contig 13196 bp, 11 predicted proteins | sample NCCompost_FD_187518 | JGI IMG/M metagenome (GOLD analysis project Ga0209486, IMG submission 187518) | Agricultural soil microbial communities from Utah to study Nitrogen management - NC Compost (SPAdes) (version 2) | ecosystem: Environmental > Terrestrial > Soil > Agricultural land | place...
TTCAGAAGCTGGAGCGGATTGCCTTTATGCTCCGGGTCTGTCCGAACCCGAGCACATCTCGGCGATAGCTAAGGCAGTGGGGCCGAAGCCTGTTAACGTTCTAATGTCGAGATCGAATCCTTTACTGCCGGTGACTCGACTCGCAGAACTTGGCGTGCGACGCATTTCGGTAGGATCTGCGTTGGCAAGGGTTGCGTGGGGCGGATTCGTGCGTGCGGCAAAGCAGTTGGCTGAGGGTTCGTTTGCAGGCTTTGCGACAGCGGCAACCTTTAAAGAACTTGATGAGGTTTTTGAGCTGGGAAGGAACTGAAACCGCTCAGACGCCAAGACCCGCAGAGTCCGCCAAGAAGAATAAAACGAATCTAGTACTTTGTGCTTAGTACTGTGTTTCAGCGGCTTCAGCAATAACTTCTGTGCTCAAGATTTATCAGCGAATAAAGTTCGAAGCACCAAGTTCAAAGCTCGTTTTATTCTTCTTGGCGGACTCTGCGTCTCCTGGCGACTTGGCGGTTTCAATTTCCAGTGAAAAATGGCAAATAGTAAATGTTCTTTAGTCCGCCGCCACCAGCCCCGTTCCTTTTCCTTGGCCACCATGCAAGGAGTTCTGCTAAGCTATGCCGCCCCTCGTAAAGAATGGCGGCAACGACCTGCTGCCAGTTGGATTACTGTTCCCGACTCAGTCGCCAAATTAGTTGTCGAGAGTACTGACGTTAAGGTCAGAATCTTACGAAGCAAAGTGGGAGTAGTTGTGCCACCGTCAGCGCTCGGCCTCGCCCGAACGCCTCGCTGTCCTTCGCGGCCAACAGATGCTCGTAAGCCAACCAGCTAAGGCAAACTCAACCGGCCACCACCGCAGGGTGTCTCTTCATACCAATACGAGTCCCCCGCACCTTCTGGAGTTTTCTGGCGGATCCGTTGCCTTACCTCAACCGTAAATGGAGGCAGAACAATGCGTAAGAGTTTATTCGTTAGTTTGCTGGGACTCGTCCTGGCCGTGGGCTCGATGTTTCCTTTTCTCAAGTCTGACGCCGCGAACAAGAATAACAACCTCGCTGGCGCCGGCAGATCTTCTTCACGTGCACTTCCCAACTTCGACATCCGGCTCGGTGAGGGCGGAGAGTTCGTTGATTTGGATCTCAATGCGAACGCCGCTCTAAGCGCGGCGCAAAACCCCGGGGCGGCGGCTCGCGCCACAGCTTTCGAGCATTTTCGCGCTGGTCTGGGCCCGGAAAAAGCCGCAAACCTCAGGGGCTCGGTGAACCACACCGGCGCAATAAAAAATCTCTTCGTCGATGGCGCGCCGCTCTCCGCGCCGCAGTCTGACAGCGCTGACAACATCGCACGTGGCTTCCTACGTCGCCACTCCGACTTGTTTGCCTTGTCGGCGGCAGACGTCACCAATCTAGTACTCACCAACGAAGATAACGATGGGCCTGTAAACTTTCTTGAATACTTTCAGACGATTGGCGGACTCAAAGTATTTGAAGGCGCAGTCCAGGTTGCTATCAACAAAAATGGCGAAGTGCTGTCGGTACGCGAGGGATTTCTCGCTTCAGTTAATAAAATGAATCTGAGGCCAACGCTTTCCGAACAGCAAGGTCTGAACCGGGCATTTGCTTATGCCGGACGCAAGCTGGATTCGTCGTTTGTGGAAATGAGAACTCGCGGCGACGTTGGCGGATCTTCCGCATTTGCAAACCCGCTGGGACCAGACTACGAAGACGTCACGTCGGAACTCAATGTCGTGCGCGTGGGCGACAAGACACGGCTCGCATGGCATGTCTTTGCCGAAGTCGGTCCCGAAGAGTGGTACGAGCTGCTGGTTGATGCACACAGTGGCGAGCTGCTGCTGCGTCACAATCTTTACGTCATCGCCGCTCAAGGCACCGTTTACATCGAGAGCCCGAATGCGGGCGCCCGCCAACTGGTTTCATTTGTCGGCGACACGGTCATCAACACATCTTTCGGCTGGATGGGAACTGCAACCGTTACCACCGGTAATAACGTCGAGGCTTATCTCGACACCGATGCGAACAACTCGCCTGACAACATCAGTGGCTCTGGCCTATCTGTCGGCCACGCTTCAGCCGCTAATCAGGATTTCACATTCCCATTCTCAACCACGGTGGACCCGCGCACACAACGCGCGGCAGTGGTCACCAATCTTTTTTACTACAACAACTTCATGCACGACTTTTCCTATCGCCTCGGCTTTACGGAAACTGCGCGCAACTTTCAAACGAACAACTACGGCCGCGGCGGGAGTGGCAACGATTCGGTCCGAGCCGAGGCGCAGGACGGTTCGGGTACTAACAACGCCAACTTCGCGACGCCGCCCGATGGCTCGCGGCCGCGCATGCAGCAATATCTTTTCACTGCCCCGAGTCCTGACCGCGATAGCTCCATCGATGGCGATGTTGTGTTTCACGAGTACGGACACGGTATTTCCAATCGCCTGATCGGCAACGGCAGCACGGCGCTCAGCGGCACTCAGTCCGGAGCTATGGGTGAAGGCTGGTCAGACTACTGGGCCATCACCATCAACGGTGACGGTGCGGTGGGCGAGTACGTGATGAACAATTCGGCCGGTATTCGCCGCGCCGCGTATACCGTTCCGGCCAATTCGGTTCACGACTCTTATGCCGACATAGGCGTGGGCGGTTTCCAGGTTCACCGTGACGGCGAGGTTTGGGCCGCCACTTTGTGGGATCTGCGCACACAGCTCGGAGCTACAACAACGGACAATTTGGTCCTGAACGGCATGAAGTTCACGCCTACTCGCCCGTCATTCCTGAATGCGCGCGACGGCATCTTGCAAGCTGACCAGAGTTTGAACGGCGGCGCTAATCGCTGCGCAATTTGGACGGTGTTTGCGCGTCACGGCATGGGCGTGTCGGCTGTCGGTAACGACGGTACTACCCACGTCGCGGCCACCAATCTGCCGGCAGATTGCGGAGGCACCTGTTCATACTCGATCAATCCGACCAGTTCCAGTCAGCCGGCTGGCGGCGGCAGCGGCAGTGTTAGTGTGACTGCCGGTACTGGTTGTGCCTGGAGCGCAGTCAGCAACTCCGGATTTATCACGATCACTTCGGGAAGCAGCGGGTCGGGCAACGGCACGGTCAACTATTCAGTTGCAGCCAACACCAGCTCATCCTCTCGCATTGGCACGATGACGATTGCTGGGATCACCTTCACAGTTAACCAGGCAGGAACAGGTGGTGGAGGAACGCAGCTCATCGTCAACCCGGGCTTTGAAAGTGGTACGACACCCTGGGTCTTCAGCGGACAGGCAATTCGCAGTACGGGCGCTTACCCGCACAGTGGCATTGCCTACGCTATTATTAACGGCGTAAACAGCTCGAGCGGTACTCTCTATCAGACCGTTACCATTCCGAGCGGCGGCGCCAATCTTAACTTCTGGCTGAATATCACTACGAGTGAAGCCCCGGGCACGATCTATGACCGGCTCTTCATCGAAGTGAGAAACACGTCGGGAACACTGCTGGCTACGCTGACAACATTCAGCAACGTGAACAGCGGCACTGCGGGGGTCTACGTGTTGAGAGGACCTTACAGCCTTAACAGTTTCGCGGGACAGACGGTACGGATTCAGTTCCGTGGCACCAACGACATTACCTTGCCGACATCATTCCGCTTGGATGACGTTTCGGTACAGTAGAACTTAACCACAATTTGGAACCTGGCTTCCTCTAAAAGAGGCCAGGTTCCGTTTGTTATGTGATAGCGCTGAGACGCAAAGAGAAAAAAGATAGCGGAGTTCGATATGTTAATGCAGTTCATTTTCCTTTGCGTCTCTGCGTCTGTAGCGACTTGGCGCTGACAGCATGGCGGCGCTTACTTTTCGCGATTGCTAACATCCAGTTACACTTCTTCCGTGGACATCACGCGCTATCTTCAACGTTTGAACCATTCCGGTCCTACCGCTCCCACCGCGGAAACTCTGCGCCAGTTGCACCTGGCCCATTTGCAAACAGTTCCCTTTGAAAATCTGAGTATTCATTCTGGTGAGCCCATCGTTCTCGACGATGAGGCGCTGTTCGAAAAGATTGTCGTCGGCCGCCGGGGAGGGTTTTGCTATGAGTTGAATGGGCTGTTTGCGAGCCTGTTGCGCTCACTAGGATTTACTGTAGTTAAGCTTTCGGCTCGCGTTGCCAACGCCAAAGGAGATTTTGGGCCGGAGTTCGATCACATGACCTTGATGGTGACTGCGCCTGACCCGCCACAGACTCGCTGGCTAGCTGATGTTGGCTTTGGCGATTGCTTCACCGAACCGTTGTTACTCGATTCTCGAGAAGCACAGGAACAAGGCGCACGCAGTTACCGGCTCGACGCAGCGGAAGACCATTTGGTGTTGCTGCAACGCGAGGGCGCGGGAGATTGGAACCCGCAGTACCGCTTTACGTTCGAGCCGCATGAATACTCGGACTACGCTGAGATGTGCCATTATCACCAAACCTCGCCGCAATCACATTTCACCAAAGCACGCGTCTGTACTCGGGTAACACCTGAAGGACGCATCACCCTAAGTGAGCTACGGTTCATCACTACTGTTAACGGCGAACGTCATGAACGAATGTTAGACGACGAGAGCGCGTATCAGTCTGTGCTGCAGGAACAGTTTGGCATCAAGCTGACTTGATCAGGACATAGGAACTGAAACCGCCAAGGCGCCAAGAACCGCAGAGTTCGCCAACAAGGAAAATGAACTTAGGACTTAGTGCTTAGTGTTAGTGCTTGGTATTTTGGCTTCAGCAGGAAGCAGCATCAGCTGCGCTTAACTTTCTTCAGCGAGCAAAGTTCAAAGCACTAAGTCCAAAGCTCGTTTTCTGTTGGCGTCCTCTGCGTCCCTTAGCGCCTTGGCGGTTTAATTCCTTACTTACCCCGCAGGTGCAAATCAAGAAACTCGAGAATGGCTTTATTCGCTCGAATCTCGTTCGCTTTCTTTGTAAACCCGTGGCCCTCGTTGTCGAACACAACGTACTCGACCGGGACGCCACTCTTCTTTACCGCCTCGACGATCTCATCTGACTCGGGTTTGATTACGCGCGGATCATTAGCGCCCTGCAAAACGATTAACGGCTTGCGAATCTTATCCGCATGAAAGAGGGGTGACGTTTCTTTCAGCATCTCGAGTTGGGTTGTGGGATCGCCAATCTCCTTGTAGAGAGACTTTCTGAACGATTCCCAGTAGGGCGGAATCGACTGCAGGGTCCGTACCCAATTGGATACGCCAAAAATATCCACGCCGACAGCGAACTCATCGGGCTTGAAGGCCAAAGCGGCGAGCACCATGTAACCGCCATAGCTACCGCCCATGACGCCGATTTTCGATTCATCAACCCAGCCCAGCGATTGCAAATACTTTTTCGCTTCCACTACGTCCCAGAGGGGCTCGCGACCGTGTTTGCGATCGTCAGCCACATAAAACGTCTTGCCGTATCCTGACGAGCCTCGATTATTTACATCGAGGACTGCATAACCGTGATTGACGAGGAATTGAACCTGCGCTTTGTAACCGCGACGCGCCTGGCCGCCCGGGCCGCCGTGAACAAGCACTAATGCCGGCACCTTGGCCGTGGTACTTGCTTGATGTGGCTTGTAAAGAATCGCCGGCACTTCCATTCCGTCGAATGATTTGTAGCGAATGTTTTCCGCCTCAACCAGATCTGCAGCACTGATCGCCGGATTGAGACTGTTGGTTAACTTCGACGCTTTTCGCGTGGCAAAGTCGTAGACGTACAAGTTCGCCGGCGAACGATCGCCATTGAGATAAAACGCCATGCGATTCTCGCTCGGGGAGATCGTCACGCCGGTAATGTCCCCGTCGGGTAGTTTTGGCAAGACCACTTGTTTTCCGGTTGCGGTGTCGTAAATCTTGATGACTGTGCGGGCATCCTGATTGATAACCGTCACTCGATATTTACCGTTGCGAGAGAAGTAAGTAGTCCAGATGTCCCAGGGCTCACGTTCGACGTCGGTAGATTTGCCCGTCGCTAATTCGTAACGTTTCAAATACTGAAACTCGCGGCCTTCATCGGTTGTGTAGTAGAGAAAGCGCGTTTGGGGATCGAAAGACTGGGCGTTGAAAGCAATCTCGCCCTCGTGCGGTGTGATGTGTTTCATTTCCTTCGAGCGCGTGTCGTAGAGATAAATGTCTGTATCAACGGAAGAGTCGCCTGATTTGTTGAAGACAAGGTAACGTTTGTCGTTGGATATGTCTGACAGGTCGTAGCCGGTTTCATCTTTGAAGACAAGCGTCGCCTTCATGTCGGCCGGGTTCATCTCGTAGATATCGAAGTAGCGCGCGTCGCGTTCGTTCGTGGAAAAGAAAAATGTCTTGCGGTCGTGACTCCAGCCGAGGAAGTTTGCTTTCGTTTTTTCACCGGGAGTCAGATCCCGTTCCGGCCCATCACCACCGACGTAGAGATGACTGTTTTCGTTACCACCTTTGTCATAGGTGTAAATGAACCGGGAATCGTTAGGAAAGTAAGAAACCGCGAACGTGCTTTCCTTGGTTGAGTTGGTCAGCTGGCGCGCGGTGCCGCCTCCGACGCCCACGGTGTAGACATTAAAGATTCCTGACTTGTTACTGTGAAACAGAATTTCCTTTTCATCGGCGGAGAACGACGCACCTCCCAGGCGCACCGTATCCATGAATTGCTCGATCGTGTATAGGCGGGGTTTCGCTGTCGCACTTGCTTCCGGCTGTCGTGGTTTTCGCTCGAGCGCCTTCTGTGCAAAAACTGTCGAGGAAACCAGGCTCAGTGTTAACAGCGCGACTAAGAGTAGAAGTGGATTTTGAGTTAAGTTAATGGTTCGACTTTCACTGATGGGTAATCTCATACTTAGTTTCCTTTGCGTTTAGGGGTGCCGGCGATCATTCCAGACAGGGATAATGGGAATCTCCCGACATTGCAAGATTGAAATACGTTCGGTAAGAACGTGGATTAACGGCTTAAGTTTCAAGTAAATGCTGACGATGTAAAACGGTGCGCCAACGTCCCGTCCATTCCAGGGGATATGTAGCCCGAGAAAACTGCCATGGAAACTGAGAATTTACCAGTCGCGTGTAGTTTAACGAATTCAGAATTACAGGAACGCCGCAAGGAGGTTTTGTTACAGGCCAAAACTGCGATGATCGGCGCGAAGGAAACTGAAAGCGGATTCATTTACCATTTTTCGTCTTCCAGCGAAAGGATCGCGGCATTGGGGAACCTGATTGCGCTCGAACATCAGTGCTGTCCCTTTCTCTCGTTCCGGCTGACAGTCGAGCCGGAGGAAGCGCCCGTTTCACTCGAACTGAGCGGTCCGCAGGGAACGAAAGAGTTTTTGGTGGGGCTGTTTGATTGCGGCACGGCTGAACAATAGGGAGCGGTAGAGGTCGCATTCGGCTTCGCCTTCCGAGTGGGCAACTTTGACTGGGTTACTATCGCTCCCGTACCGATTGGTTGTGCTGTCCTCAATCCTCGTTAGCTACCGCAGATGTTTTTGAGGTAGTTTATTGCGAAACTTAAGCTAACAATCGGGCAGGAGGATTCATGAAACGAAACGCTTCGGCAGAATGGAAAGGCGGATTAAAAGACGGCAAGGGCACTATCTCGACAGATAGTGGCGTGCTTGCCGACACGCAGTACTCTTTTAGCACTCGTTTTGAAGATGGCAAGGGAACAAATCCTGAGGAGTTGATTGCGGCAGCGCACGCTGGCTGCTTCTCGATGGCCCTCTCCGGACAGCTCGGCCAAGCGGGCTTGACTGCGGAAAGCATCCGCACCACCGCTAGTGTCAAACTCGAAAAGACTGATGCGGGTTTTGCGATTACGTCGGTGCATCTCGAAGTTAAAGCAAGAGTGCCAGGCGCCGATCAACAGGCCTTTAATACTGCGGCTGATAACGCCAAAGCCGGTTGTCCGGTCTCGAAGGTTTTAAAGGCCGAGATCACGATGAATGCCCGCCTCGAATCTTAGTTCCTCATCTGGCGGACAGGCGTAGAAACTCATGAGTCACTTTCTGACGTTCGTCTTCGTCAGTCCCGGTGAAGCGAACATTGAGCAACGCGTCAATCAACTGGTCGACCCTTATTTTGATAATGAGGAACGAGAACAAACTGCGGATGATCAGATAAAGTGCGATGGCTTCGTCATCGGTGGCCGCTACGATCAAGAGATTTTCGGCGTCGAACCGATGCACAATCTCACGCCGCCGGAGTTTGAAAAACGTTACGGTCTCGATGTGATCAGGATCGAGGACAATGTGCGGCCGGCGGGGGACGTTCCGCGGAGGTTGATTCCTTATGCGATCGTGACATCTAAAGGCGAATGGTTTGAGTGTAATGATTATGAGGACTGGCCGGCAAAAGTCGAACAACTCTTAGAGGAATACGATCAGTACCTGGTAGTAGCCGTGGATTGTCATTGCTGAATTCGGGAATCGGAAATCGGGAATCGGATCGCGGGCGTGTCGCCCGCAAACCCGCAGCGCCGCGGCTTACGATGTTTTGAAAGTGATCATTCGTGCTATGCGTTCATTGCGAACGGGACGCCCGCGATCCAATAGAAATCATGAAAGCTTTAGACCTGTTCAAAGATCTCTTTCGCCACATGGAGTGGGCCGACGCTGCCGTATGGCGTGCTGTGCTTAGTTCGCCTGCGGCCGCGAGCGACGAGCGCATCAAAACGTGGCTGCATCACATCCACATGGTGCAACACGCCTTTATCGATGTCTGGCGAGAACAGTCGCACTCAGCTAACGCGGGAAGTGATCTAGCTCTTACGGAGCTTCCGGAATGGGGAGGCCAGTTTCATCAACTCGCGGTCACCCATCTCCAGAGTCTCACCGAAGAAGATCTCGATCGCCCGCTGGTGATGCCCTGGGCAAAGTATTTAACGAAACATCTGGGGCGGGATCCTGACGTCACAACGAAGGGTGAAACCGTTCTACAGGTCGCTGCCCACAGCACTTATCATCGAGGCCAAGTCAACGCTCGTCTCCGCGAATTAGGCTCTGAACCGCCTTTGGTTGATTACATCGCGTGGATCTGGTTCGGGAAACCGGCTGCGGATTGGGGCGAAGCTACCTGGGGCTCGCGGGCGTCTCGCCCGTAATGGACGGGAAACGTTGAAATCGCCAGCCAATGAGACAATTCGCGCCTCCGGCGCGTTAGTGGGGTGAGGAGCTCGCGCCAGTCTAATGTTTTCTGAAACCTGAAATTCGGGTGGGTTCGTACATCCATCTGGAGAAACAGAGATGTTCTGTCCGCGCTGTGCCGCCCAGAATAGTGATGACACGAAATTTTGCCGCGCTTGCGGTACGAATCTCGCCACCGTCAGCCTCGTCTTATCCGATCCGCAGCAACTCTCCACCGCTGCTCTGGAAAAGGTGGCAAGCATTTCATCAGTGAAGCGTCGCGATGGAATTTCAAAGCTCATCCACGGTACAGGATGGATCGGAGCTTCGACGATCGTCGGAGTTGCGCTCGGTCTCTTCAGCAACACCAACGACTGGATCTTTGTCTGGTTGGGCCTGGCAAGCTGGATGGCTTGCTTGGGAATAATTCTCTGGTCTCAGGGAATCAATAAGCTGATCGAAGCGCGGTATTTGAGGCGCGAATTAAGAACGGCAGCGGCAGATTCGGCTTTCGTCAATCACCAACTTCGCCATAGCGAGCCAGCGGTGCTGCCCGAAGTTCCGAACACGAATAAACTCGCCCAGCCGGGCAGCGTCACAGATCGCACCACTGAGTTGTTGAACCTATAGCTCACCCGCATGCCGTTAAGTCCCGATCGACTGCACGCTCGCGTCAGAAAAAGTACTTTCTTAAAAATCTTTACGGTCTGCACGCGCATCCTGCTCGCGCTCGCCTTTCTTCCTTCTGGCCTCACGAAGCTGATGGGAAATCGTTTTACGATCCTGGGACTCGACGACCCCATCGGTTTCTTTTTTGAAGCACTCTACCGCACTGGTTTTTACTGGCGCTTTCTCGGCATCTGCCAACTAACAGTCGCGCTCCTGCTTCTAATTCCGCGGACCGCAACTTTGGGGGCGCTGGCTTACTTTCCCCTGATTCTGAATATTTTTGTGATTACGGTCTCAATGCATTTTACGGGCACGCCCGTGATCACCGGTCTGATGCTTTTGGCGAACATCTACCTCCTCTGCTGGGATTATGACAAACTAAAAAAACTGTTCAGCCGTTAGGGTGGGAGGATTATGAGTATCGGCGAACAAGCCATTCGCGATTGATTGCAACCAGGCATAAGGCCAGAGCCCGGGGCGACCTCGCGCAACTGCTAACGTTAATGGCCGAGGATGGTCTTTCGCGTCGCCGGCAACCCGCCGCCGCGGTCGCGAGGATCATGCTGCCGGCTTCAAGCAGGCGCTTGAGGAGTTTCAGATTGCATCCAGCAGCGACGTTCAGGAGATTCATGTAAACGGTATTGGGCCTACCTGTGGAATCATCTTGTCGTGACCATGACGCCAAAAGATGGTGGCGGTCCAAATCGACGCTCACACGCCATTCCGCACGCTCGAATTCCGAAAACAGCGGCTAAGTGTAGAATGGTGGTTATGGAAGACGAGACCCGGGGATCACGAAGCAGACAAAGACGAGGCTATCTCAATCCTCACACTGTAAGGGCGGTTTCGTTTTGGACCACCAGCGCCTGCATTCTGGTGGCGGTCGTCGCCTCGTTGCTGGCAATTTGGCAGTTCGCCGGAACCGATACCCTCTGGCGTACGGTGGCAACTTGCATGGTAATTGGCGGTGGGACGGTGGCGTTCTACGTGATCAATGTGCTTTTCGACAAAAGCACTGATTGAAATTAGTTATTGGCGGGCGAAAAGAAACCGCCAAGCGGCCAGAAGCCGCAAAAGTACGCCAAGAAACAAGCGAGCTTTGAACTTGTTCGCTGATGAGGTTTGAGCAGTAGGTTACAGGCTCGGCGTCAGAGCAAAGTACTAAATTCGTTTTATTCTTCTTGGCGAACTCCGCGCTTCATGGCGGCTTGGCGGTTTCGTTTTCCAATAAATGAGAAATGAAAACTGATCTATGGAAAACGATCACGCCGTCTTTGACGCGCGTTGTTTGATCGGAATTATGGCTTCGAAGTTTTTATAGATTTGCAGATACATCTGGGTTTCGCGCGGAATCAACACGCGCCAACTTGCGCCACCACGACGCAGGTATTGCGGCAACCGTGCGGCGTTGGAATTGTACCCAGCTGCCAGCAACTCTGTTTGGGTCGCCAGCTTGGCATTCAGCGCATACTGCACGTCTTCGTTCGCGGCGAGATCATTCCAGGTATCATGCATGTAAAGCAGCATCGCTTCGAGCGCGTTCGCGTGCGTGCGCATCCCCGTAACAAAATCCGGTATCAGCCCTGCACCGGGGTGCCGTTGTCGCATCAGGTTGTAAGCCCAGGGAATCATCTGCACCATGCCGCCGGCGCCGGCCGTGCTAACTGAGTAGCGATAGGTGTCGTTTTGGTTCAACGCAAAGAGGGCATAAACCTCCTGAAACAATGCCGCGCGGTTTTCTGCGCGGAAGCGTTCGTGATCTACGTGCTCAACTAAACAGAGCCGCTCAGCAACATCTAAGATCTGCGGCGAGATCACGATGCCTTTATCGCGCAGCCGCTTGGCCGCAAAATCCAACATCGTTCTCACGTAAAGCTGACCCGAACGTGATAGCTCCGGCGACATTAGAGCGGGATGCGCGGAAGTGTAATAAGCCAGTTCGCGAAACACGCCCTTCTTCTCAATGGGAAACTCCACGAGCAGTGGCGTTAGTGCATAGCCGGTATCATCGAAAGCAGTAACCGCGGTGTTCACGCCGTTAGCCCTGAGTATTCTCAGGTCTACAATCATTCCCAAGGAAGTCGAGAGCGTGACTTCAGCGCCTTTGGTGAGGAAGGTTTCCTTTGGGAGTGTGAGCTGATGGATCCGATTGTTGCGCCGATCGAGAATCGCGAGTGTCACAAACTGAATCGAGGGCAGCATGCCGACAGGTTTTGGTCGCGACTTGAACAATCGCTCTGCTTCGCCAATTCGCGAGCGAATCATTTGCGGCGATAGATGAGTCGCCGAGGATGACGTTTCGGTCTCGGGCGATTCGATACCCGCTAACTCAATCGGGGTTGTCCGCGCGGCAGGCGCGACCGGGGTCGGCGCCGGTTCTTTCTCCGTTTTCTCAGTTGCGGGGGCCGGCTTCTGGGGAGTGGCCGTCGCGGGCGTCTGCTGAGACTGCGCCTGGGCTGCCGCCACTATTCGCGGACGGGTCGCCCCCTGGTTTTGTTGAGATGAACGTGATTGGGCGTGCGCACTGGCGCCTGAAAGTGCCAGCAGTGAGAGAACGAGGGAAGCAAATCTCATGATTGAATTGACTCTCGGGTTGTAAAACTCCTCACTGGGGGGCAGTGAGTGTGGCTTAGATTCGCCGATGCGGCTAGAAGTTGTCAACGATATTTTCGATTGCCGATTGCCAATCGCAGACTGCCCATTGCCGAAAAGAAACCGCCAAGCCGCCAAGAAACGCAGACTTCGCCAATAATAATTCCAAGTTAAGGTACTGCCACACTAAAAGTTAGTTTTGTTTCTCTTTCTCTCTTGGCGTACTTGGCTCTTCTTGGCGACTTGGGGTTATTTCTTCACAAGCGGCAGCTATTTTATTTCAAAGCTGAGGTTCACGACCGCCGTTATGTCTTTATCGAGAGAAGAAGTGTCGTTCATGCCGCTGTCCGAGACTTCGTTGGAATCGGCTGGAGTAATTTGCAGCACACCCATTCGCGCCGTCCGCACGTTACCAATGCTGCTGTCAGTGCTGGCAGCAACTTGTTCGGCGCGCTTTTTCGCGTCTTTGGCTGCCTCGGCGAGCATGGTGATCTTTTCTTCGCCCAGCTTGGTGTAGTGATACTGCGGCGAGCTCGACTCGAGCAGAATGCCCTGGTTAATCAGTTCCGTTGCCTCGCGCGCGACTCTCGAGATTAGGTCTACATCGGTGGAGCGCACCTCAAGCTCCTGCCGCAGCGAGTAGCCCGTTATCTGGCCGGTATCCTGGCCATCACTGTCGCGGGCGTGAAGTGTCTGCGATGAAATTGAGGAAATGGTGATCTGGTTTTCGGGTATGCCCTTGCCGACGAGATAGGCCTTCACGCGCGGCACGTTTTCAGACAACGAAC
>Ga0209486_10000881_pt1 | contig 13186 bp, 11 predicted proteins | sample NCCompost_FD_187518 | JGI IMG/M metagenome (GOLD analysis project Ga0209486, IMG submission 187518) | Agricultural soil microbial communities from Utah to study Nitrogen management - NC Compost (SPAdes) (version 2) | ecosystem: Environmental > Terrestrial > Soil > Agricultural land | place...
CACAGGGAGCGAGTTGGCTTTGAGCCAGGGCGGCGAGTCCAGCAGGAAAGGGGTCATGAGCCGTCGATTGAGCTCAGTGGTCGAACGGCGCAGATTTTTCGGCGCGGAAAATTCCAATTCGGCGCCGTCATCGGTATTGATCGCCGCGCCTTTGGAGAACGCCACAAAATTCTCCCGATTCATCCGATAAAATCCCTGGACCGCGTAGACATCCGATAGCCCGAGATACTCGAGGTCCGACTGCAGCATCTTGTTGCTGTCGTAGATCTTTTTGACCGTCGGGTAGTCGAAGCGCTGTTCTTGCTTGCTACCGATCAAGAGAAAGTCGCTTTCCTTCATGCTCCACAGCGATACGTGGGGGAACGCTTCCGCAAAGGTGCGAAAGACCATCCGGAAATCGTCCGGCGACATGGAGTAGTTATGGATCCATTGGGCGAAGATGCCGTCGTCTTTGATCTTGGACTTTATGACCTGGTAAAATTCGCGGGTGTAAAGGTTGGCGATTCCGGCGATCCATGGATTCGACGGCTCGGCGGTGATCACATCATAAAATTTCGGCGTCGCCAGAATATAGTTTCTCCCGTCGGTGGGGATCACCCGCACTCGCGGATCTTCGAGAACGCTCGAGTGGCGGGAATGGCGCGCGTTGCGCGACAGGCGGTCAATGGCGCCCCGGTAATCGAAGTCCTCGGAACGCTTCATCAGCTCGGCACGCGTTTCCGGCTCCATCACTCCTTTATAATAGAGACGCTTCTCTTTCTCGTTGTACCAGACCCGGCTCTTTGAATCGTCGGCCGGAAAAGTCACTCCCTGCGGGAGTTTCTCGAGCGTAACCGAGGCGCGGTCAAAGAACTTGCTCGCTTGGATCATCGTCGGCTCGATCTCGATGACTTCGATTTCCTTCAACGTCGGGAAGGTCGCCAGCGCCTTGGCCGACATGCCGCTGCCCAGGCCGATGGTGAGCGCCGTCTCCGCTTTGGGATGGAGCAGCATGGCGATATAGCTGGTCATCAACTGGCTCAACGCGTCTCCGTAAGAGCCGTCTATCTTGCCGTTCGATTTAAAGTAGACGTAGTCGCTGCCGGGAATACGATGCACGCTCACGGTGGTGGTCAAACCCTCGCGATAAAAAAGCACATCATCGCGCCTCATCTCCTCGACGCGCAAAGAGTTGGTCGGTAGCGACTCATAACGGTCCGCATAGATCGTTACCCCGCTGGTCAGAATGTGGGGATCCCACCGGCGAAGTTTTAGAGGCACGACGATGGCCAGCACCAGCACGGCGAGCCCTAGGCCATAACGCGGCACAAAGGAAAGTTTGGGATCGCTGATCACCAGCCACGCGCCGATCAGCAGGTTCATCACGACCGCGAAGATAATCGCATTCTGCACGCCGAGATTGGGAATCAAAATAAAGCCGCCGGCAAACGCGCCGAGGACCGCACCGACGGTATTGGCCGCGTAGGAGCTGCCGACGCCGCTGCCGACTCGGAAAAGGCTCTGGGTGAATAATCTGGCGACGAGAGGAAACGTCATGCCGAGCAGCACCGTCGGGACGAACATGACCAGCGCGGCGAGAAAGATCTGCAAGTACAAGAACACGGTGAATGTGTCGCCGAAGCCATGCAACAGCCGAACAAAGATGAGCGGCAACCTTTCAAAAAGAGGAATTGTCGCCAGCGCCGCCAAGCCGACCCATAGCTCGATCAAGCCGAAGGTGCTCAAACGCGCCTCGCGATGGCCAAGCACGCGGGCGTAGATGAAACCGCCGAGCGCCAAGCCGACGAGAAATGTGACCAGCATCGTGGAAAACGAATAAACGGAACTGCCGATCACCAAAGTCAGAGAGCGCGTCCAGGCGTTCTCATAAACGAGCGACGCGAAGCCAGACAACGCAAAAGAAACCAACAATACCCAGCGAAGAGCCGGCGAACTTTGCGCATCCGGCGTTTCGATTTTTTCCGCAGCAGGCTCGGCGATGACTTCCACCGGCGTTTTATCGCGCAATCGATCGACGATCAGAATCACCGCGGCGATGATCATATTGGCGCCCGCCGCGACGAAAACGGTTTTCTGCATTCCGAAGGTGGGAATCAAATAGAAACCCGCCGCGGCACAGCCGATCACCGCACCGAGCGTGTTGGTAGCGTAGAGATCACCGACGCGCCGGCCAAACTGCGCGAAGCTGCGCACATAAAAGCGGCTGAGCACGGGCAAGGTCGCGCCCATCAGCAAGGTCGGAAACACGAGTAGAATAAAGGATAGAAAGAAGAGGACCAGGTTGAATAGAAAAGGATAGCTCTCATTCAATCCGAAAATCGGGCCGTAGATTTTTTGCGTGATCAGAAAAATCCAGGGCACCAGGAAACCATAGACGCCGACCCCGGCTTCGAGAATACCGTAGAGCAAGAAATCATTCTTACCGCGATCGGCGATCTTGCCGAATAGATAACTGCCGATGGCCAGACCTGCCATGAAAGCCGACAACACCGTCGCGATGGCGTACGTCGTGTTGCCGAAAATCTGCGTGAGCATGCGCGTCCATACGACTTGATAAATCAAACCGGCTGCGCCGGAAAAAAAGAAGCAAAAAAGACCGACGAGAAGCAGCCAGTCTTGCGTGGAACGCTGCGCACGAACCGTCATAAGCTCTCCCCAAATCGAAGAAAAATTATCCCAGAAGTGATAGCAAGCCATAGAGGAACTGTAAAGGGTTGCGCCCCGAAGCAGGGACGGTAAAGAAGAAAAACTCTATCCGTGCGCAAGCAGTTCTCGGCCAACCGTTCGTTGACTTTGCCGAGTATGTCGTATAAGCGTAAATACCGTTCAGGCGCCCTTAAACTGAGATTTCTCGCCTCGATTGTTATCCGATTGCCAATAAAATATTTTTCTGGGGCGGATATTTTAGACCAAGCAAACGGAGATTTGATTAATTAAGTAATCACTTTGGAGGGAAGCAATGGCTAACGCAAAAAGAGACGGTGCCGCGCCGGAAGAGGTGAAAGATTTACGGGGTGCGATCGAATGGATGAAAAAGGAAGGCGACCTCCTCGTCACCGATAAAGAAGTCGATCCCGACCTGGAAATCACCGGCATCCAAAAACAACTGGACGGCGGCTGCCCGATCCTGTTCAACAACGTCAAGGGCAAGCCGCATCATCGCGCCATCACCAATCTATTCGGCGACATGAACGTCATCAACAAGATGTTCGGCTGGAAAGATCACGCGGACCGCACCAGAAAATTAGCCTACGCCATTACCCATCCAATTGCGCCGATCGTCGTGGATCAGAAAGACGCCCCCGTGCAGGAGGAAGTCTATGAAAAACCCGCTGAAGCGAACGAATACGTCATCCCGATTCGCCATACCGACATCGAACCCGAGCTGACCGTCGGTTCGGGCAATCGGCTGATCTCCGGGGATTATTTCACCGGCGGCACGGATCTCGGCTACAATCGAATGAATTTCCGCTGGGGTAACGTCGGCACATTCCAGATTTCTCCCGGCTCGCACATGTGGCAGGTGGTGAGCAAATATTACAAAGACAATAAAATGGTTCCCATTACCATGAACTTCGGCTTGCCGCCGGCAGGATCTCTGCTCGCCGGCGCGGGATTCGACTACGTCATTCTGCCGCAGGGCTGCGATGAGGTCGGTATGGCCGGCGCGGTGCAGGGCGCGCCTATGCGCTTGGTGAAAGCGCGCACCGTGGACGCGATGTCCCTCGCCGACGCGGAAGTCGTTCTCGAAGGCTACGTCAATCCGCGCGATCGCCGCTTCGAGACAGCGGAATCGGAAAAAGCCGGCGTTCAAGGACGATTCCATTTTCACCCCGAGTGGGCCGGCTACATGGGCAAAGCCTACAAGGCGCCGACCTTTCATGTCACCGCAGTGACCACACGCAAGCGTGAAGGCAAACCGATCATTTTCCCGCTCGGCGTGCACACACTCGACGATCACAACATCGACACGACGGTGCGCGAGGCGGCGATGTTCGAGCTCTGCGAAAGAATGCAGCCGGGCATCATCATGGACGTCAACATCCCGTACTGCATGACCGACTGGGGCGGCGCGATCATCCAAGTAAAAAAACGCAACCGCATCGAAGAAGGCTGGCAACGCAACTTCATGGCCGCCATCCTCGCCACATCGCAAGGTTCGCGCCTCGTCATCGCGGTCAGCGAGGACACCGATCCCTACGACATGGACGACATCATTTGGAATCTTACCACTCGCGTCAATCCAAAAACCGATATCATCAACCCGCTCCCGGGCGGCCGCGGCCAAACCTTTATGCCCGCCGAGCGCATGACCGCAGGCGAACGAGAATGGACGGCGTCGAACACGAACTTTGAGGGCGGCATGGGTATCGACGCAACGGTTCCCTTCGGTTATGAGAGCGACTTCATGCGGCCGGTTTATCCTGTCGATAGAATCGACCTCAAAAAATGGTTTACCGACAAAGATATTCAAAATGCCAAGAGCCGCATGCACGGCTGGGTGCTCTCGTTGGCGCGCACAGGAAGATAAACTCGGCGACAACCTCTGTTTGAGTCTAAGAGGCTGGGAGAACATCCCGGCCTCTTGTTTTTTTATGCGGTTAAGAATCTAGAATTCGTCAATAGGGCTGATTTATTTTCGCAAACGACCGGCAGAAGAAACTCCGAAGACTTTCGCCTTTTCGCAAGAACTTGCCAAAGCCTACCTCCCTCACGTTTCACTACAGTTCTTTTGCGCCATTGACAGGGCCAGCTCCATTTGGTAACTACAAAAAACCCGCGATCCGCCGACAGTTCGAATCCGAACGCCATCTGATTACCAGGACAAAAGTATGGAGAAACGTCCTAAAAAAACGCACACTCGTACTTTACGCTGCGGCCAAGCGACCGCCAAATTGGCTCTCACTCTAATACTGTTTTTCCCAGCGTTGAGCGCGTTCAATAAGATCGAGCCGCATGAAAAAGCCGGCGTCGACGAACTCATTTCAAACGGCGTCGAACTCGTTGACAGAATCCGGCCCAAGGAACTGGCAAAGATCAATGCCATTCTCAGGTCGCATCGTCCCGATATGTCCGACTCAGAAAGCTGGAGATTGTCAGAAGTTATCTTCGAAGAGAGTGCCAAGCGCCAGCTCGATCCCCTTATTGTAACGGCCTTAATTCAAGTGGAGAGCGGGTTCAAGTCTGCAGTAGTTTCACCCATGGGTGCGCGCGGCATGATGCAGATCATGCCGGACACGGGAAAGTTCCTCGCTGAAGCGGTTGCCGGAGAGTACGGCTTTCAACTCGCCGCGTTCAGGCCGGAATCGCTCGATGATCCGGTATTCAACCTGCGTTTAGGTATTTATTATCTGCATGACCTGAAAAAACAGTTTCAGCATTTGACCCTCGCGCTGACCGCCTACAACTTAGGGCCGGCCGGCACTCAGAACCGCCTCGAAAACAATCTTGATCTCTCCGATGAATTCGCCAGCCTGGTTCTTGACGCCTACCAGCGCCATAAGAAGATTAGACAACCGACATTCTAACTGAGCGCGGTCGCTCTTTGCCAAAGTCTCGAAACCGCTCCCGAATAGGGCAATCCACCGCGGTGGCGCCTAGGACGCCGCAACCGCATTCAATCGAGATCGAAACCGGCGGACGCTTGCGTTCGACCGATTGAGACAATAAATTCAAGCTACAGCTATGAGCGCGCCAAAAGAACTTTTACTCACTCACGAAACATTGAACGAGATTTCTCGCCACTCCCAGGAGACATTCCCGGAAGAATGCTGCGGTATCATCGTCTCAAATGGAGGGCAGGACCATGTACTGCGGCTGAAGAATATGCAGAACGCGCGGCATGCAAAAGACCCTGATGCGTTTCCACGTGACGCCACTATCGCTTACAGCATGGATGAAATGGAGCTTGAGTCAACGATTGTGGAAGCACAAAAAATTGGCTTTCGACTCAAGGCGTTCTATCACTCGCATCCGAAGCATGAAGCTTACTTTTCTGCGGAAGATCGGGACGGCGCTACGCCTTTCGGTGAGCCTACCTATCCCGACGCGACGCAAATCGTGATTTCGGTTTTCGACAAGGTCATCAAGGACATCAAAGCATTCATGTGGTCCGACGAAAAAAAAGATTTCATCGAACTCTCGATCCGAAAAACATAACTGCATGACGGAACCCCGCCATAGGATCCTCGATTCGCAGGGTCTTGCGCTTCACTGCCTCGAATGGGGCGAACCGGCTGGCGAGCCGATCGTCCTGGTGCATGGTTTTCTCGACCAGGCGCACAGCTGGAAATTTTTCGTCGATGAGCTCATGAATAGATCGCGGCGGCCGCTTTGGATCATCGCGCCGGACTGCCGGGGCCACGGTGATAGCGGCTGGGTCGGCGCCGGCGGTTATTATCATTTCCCGGATTACGTCTATGACCTTGATTGCGTGATCACGGCGATGGGAATCACACACTTCCGTCTCATCGGTCATTCGATGGGCGGCACCATCTCATTTCTCTACGCGGGCACGTTTCCAGAGCGCTTGTCCAGGCTTGTTTTGATCGAAGGCGTGGGTCCTCCGGGGCTGGATTTCACCGATGCGCCGCCGAGAATGGCCGGCTGGATCCGCGAGGTGCGCGAGCGTGGCCGCGGTCACTTTCGCGAGTACACCAGCGTCGCGGCCGGCGCCAATCAACTGCAACAAACAAATCCGCGCTTGAAGAGAGCCTTCGCGGCCGATCTAGCGTGCGCCGGCATGAAACAGAACGAGAAGGGCAAATGGATTTGGAAATTCGATCCATTGCACCGCACGGCCTCTCCTCAACCTTTCTACACCGCGCAAGCGTTGGAATTTTTCCGCCGAATCGCGTGTCCCGTGCTGATCGTCGACGGGAAAGAAAGCAGGCAAATGCGCCGGACCGATAAACGGCAGCGCTACGATGCCATCCAAGATCACCGGCTCGTGACCGTCGGCAATGCAGGCCACATGGTTCATCAGGACAACCCCGAGCAATTGGCTGAAGTTGTCGCATCGTTTCTGGATCTGCGACTGGCTTAATACCAGGCGCGCGAGCTTATAGCGCAGCAATTTTTTCCTGTCGAGCCGCGCTTCAAGACCTTGACTATTGAAGCCGATTTCGGTGATTATGCCTTCATGGTCGCGCAACCCAAGATGCTTGAGAGTCATCCTCAAAGACGCGCACGTTAAGGACGAGCGGTGAACAAAAATAATTCTTCCCGCAGCCGCAGGCGCAACGAGCCGGAGAGCGATCACCCGCACGGCTCGCGAAAACTCATCGAGCCGCCGGAGCGAAAACTTACCGGCCGCGCGGCCGCGTCCAATCCGGATGTCACCTTGACGCTAAAGCACTTTAATCGCCGCACCGAGAAATCGGTGGCTTTGAGCGAAGGCAAGCGACTCTACCTTCGGGTGGGCGATGAGGTGAATCATCTGCGTTACGAGGAGTGGGGTATCGGGGTGGTTATGGAAGTCATGACATCCTCGGTCCCCGGCGGCACCTGTTTGGCTCGGGTGCGCTTTCAAGATGGCCAACTCCGCTGTTTCAACAATGATCTCGACAACGAGGCCTGCTGCTATTATTTTGGCGTGCGGCGCTACTGGAACTCCAGTCATGGCGTCGATGCCATCCGGTCAAAAATGTTTTTCGGAGGATAAGGCAATGATTAAGACACCGCGACTTCTAGCCGCCGCGCTGATTTTGACGCTCACGGGCCTTTCCTCCGCTTCGCTCAGAGCTGAAGACGCCATCGAGAAAGCCGGGGTCGCGGTCGGCGTGACGGCAGGAAATATTTGGGTTTTACCGATCAAGGCGATTACGGTTACCGTCGGCGTACTGAGCGGCGCGCTATCTTACATCGCCACCGGCGGCAATACGGAACTGACCCAGCAGATTTGGCAAGACACCTTGCAGGAACCCTACGTGGTCACCCGGGATCTCGCGAGAAGATCTATCGGCGAGCGCCCGGAGCTCCAAGAGACAAAATAACAACGGCACGCAACCGCGAAGGCTGCATGCCGTTGTCCGTCCAAGCGAGCGAGAATTCGCTTACGCTAAATTTTCTTTAAAAAATTTCGTTGTTCTTGCCCAGGCATCCTTGGCCGCGTCGGGATTGTAGCGATCCGCATTGGTGTTGTTATTGAATGCGTGCTTCGCGCCCGGATAGACCTTCACGTCGATACTCTTGCCGGCTTTCGCCATAGCGGCTTTCAGCGGCTCCACCCCCGGCATAATGTTCGCATCGTCCTCGGCATAATTCCCCATCACCTTGCAGGGAATATTGGCCACGGAATCCAGCGGATCGGGATTGCGGCCATAGTATACCACGGCAGCATTAAGATCCTTGCACTTGGTCGCGAAGTTGAGCGACTGTCCGCCGCCCCAGCAATAGCCGACCACGCCGACTTTGCCGTTGACGTAGCTCTGCTTTTTCATATACGCCACGGCCGCGGTCAGATCCTCGGCCACCATGGTGCCGTTTACTTTCTGAATTTCTTTGGTGGCTTCGTCGCTGCCATTCCATTTATCGCTGCCGCCAATGCGCCCCATGCAATCCACGGCGACAGCCGCAAACCCATCCTTGGCAAAATGCCGGGCCACGTCCTTGATGTGGCCGATGAGCCCCCGGTTCTCATGGATGACCACCACAGTGCCCAAGTTCTTGCCCTCTTTGGGACGTGAAACATAAGCGCTGACGTTCCCCCCCGGACCGGGAAATTGCACCATCTCCGACGTCAGGCTGGCATCGTTTGGGTCGACAATATTATCGATAGTCTGCGCCATTGATCGAACCCTCCTTCATCTGTTTTTTTGATGACAACTTTCAGCTATAGCGAAAAACAATTTTCAAATCTAGCCCCTTTTCATCTCGCTGTGCAAGCAAGAAATCCCTAAAAACGCCAACGGCGCCCCCAGGACGCCGTCAATGGAAATCAAATTTGAAAAAGTTAGGCCGAGCTTAAGTCGAAGCGGTTGTTGACGCCGTCGAAGTCTTATCGCTACTCGTCTTAGACGAACCGTCGCCTTTCTTGGTTTCGCTCTTAGATTCGCCCTTCGATTCGGAGGCCGACTTGGAAGCGCCGTCGCTCTTTGAGCTGTCACTCTTACCATCGTCGCTTTTGCCCTTGCGAGCGTAGTCGGTGATATACCAGCCGGTACCCTTGAGCTGAAACGAGGTGTTGGAAATGAGCTTTCTCACCTTGCCCTTGCATGTCGGGCATTTGGCCAATGGTTTCTCGGTAATCCTTTGTGTGGTCTCAAAGGTGCCGCATTTCTGACAGCTATATTCATAGATAGGCATTAAGAATCCTCAGCATGCGCGTATCATGCAAACCTAATCACTGCCCCCTCAGATGTCAATCGACGGTGCCGAACTGAAAACCGTCACACGCTAGCGTTGCGATCGGTGCCATCAGCCTTGATGTGCGGCCCGCCAAACGCTTCGGAGCGGTTACCGAACAAGACCAATGGTTCGGTGCCGGTGTTGGTGATCTGGTAATAGTCCTTTGCGTTTAGAAACAGCACTTCGTTTTTTTGAATCGGTCGCTCTTCACCCTTCAAGCCTTTGACCACTCCGCTGCCGGCTAACACGAGAAAAGTCTCGGGGCTCGCGTGAAAATGCATGTCGGTGCCGTCGCCCGGAACGAAATAAAGCATCCAGGATCGAAAATTATCGGTGCCGAACAAATCGATTTTCCGCTTCGCGGTTTTCATCATTTCTTCCAGATTGACAACGTCCATGCTAAACCCTCCTCGCAGTATCAGTTGATATTAGCGCAGGAGGCTCATGCTCGGCAAGCGCGCCTCGGCAGCGCCTTGACAGCCAATGATCACTGCCATATGGGGTGAAGGTGCTAACATTGGCGCGATTATGGAGTTGAGAAATGACGAAGATGAACGAGATCCAGGCTAAGGAATTCGTCGCCGAATTGGCGGCCAAGTGCGACAAGCGCTGGAAGGAAACCGTCGACAAGACCCGCTTCATGGACGAAATGCGCCAGGGCAAGCTTAAAAAAGAAACCATCCAGCTTTTTTACAAAAACTGGGGATCTTTCGTGCCGGTGATCAACTCGGTTTACACCTCGGCCTTTTACAAACACCTTTGGTTTTTCGTCAAAAACGTCGACCTGATGGAAGTCTACACGCAAAAAGTGCTCGATGAGTTCGGCCATCCCTCGCCACCCGGCCATATTCAAATTTTGATGAGCACCGGCAAGGCTTTGGGCTTGAGCAAAGAAGAGGTCTTGCTCTCGCCGATGCTGCCGGAGTGCCGGGCCCTGCCCGATTTTCATCGAACCCTGATCAACGACGGGCAGATCCAGGAATATTGGTTTTCGGTTCTGTGGGAGCATCCGTTCGGCAACTCCTGTCTGGATTTTTTCAAGGCGCTCACCATGCATTACGGTCTCTCGACCGCCGACGCGAGTTATTTTTCCAAACACCACGAAGCGGACACGATGGACCACCTGGATCGCAAAGCCCACGGCGCGGTCACCCAGGAAGTCCTAGTGAGACTGCTGCAGGAAGGCGTCAATGAGCGGCCGGGTTATTCGGCCGAATACTGTGCGGTCACGCCGGCGGATTTGAATAAGATGTTCATGGACGGTTGCTACAACGCCACGCACTAGCCGGAAACGGCGAAGCGAGGAAGAAATGTCGCTGGAAGAACTGAACCAGAAACTCAAAGAGCAGCACCTGATCGGTTACTGGACAATTCCCAACACTAGCACCGGCTTTCGCGAGCCGGAGGCAAACTTCCGGCCGTTTCTCTGGAAGTGGAACGAGATCCGCGCGGCGCTCGATCAGGCGGCTCAGTTTATTCGCCCCGAAGAAGCCTTTCGCCGATTCATCGGCTACCAGCATCCGGAACTAAAGCTGGGCACCGCGCACACCTTGCTCATGGGCGCGCAAATGGTCCGCCCCGGCGAGTTCGCACCGGCCCATCGGCACACGATGGGCGCGATCCGCTTCGTCGTCGAAGGGCATGGAGCAGCGACGGTGGTCGAAGGCGAACCGCTGCCGATGGAGCCGGGCGATCTGATCACGACGCCAAGCTGGAGCTGGCACGATCATATCAATACCGGCGACACGCCGATCATCTGGCTCGACGGCGCGGACGGGCCGATGCTCCATTTTTATCAAGCCGGTTTTGCCAATCCGTTTCATGACCGCCAACAAGCAGTAACGAAACCGAATGGTTGGTCGCAAAAAACCTACAACGTTTTGCGCCCGCAGTCTGTGCCGGCGCCGGCATCAAAAAATTACCGCCCGCCCTATCGCTATGCCTGGAAGGATACCGAGAAGGCTTTCGCGTCGATCGCCGAAGCACCAAGCGATCCCTTTGATGGAGTCTTGCTGCGCTATTCCGATCCCATCGGCGGCGGCTCCACCTTGCCGACGATGAATTGCGAAGTCCAAACGTTTCGCCCCGGCGAAAAAGGCAGCTCGCACCGGCATACCTATACAGTTGTCTACCACGCATTCCGCGGTTCCGGCACAACCTGGATCGGCGACGAAAAATTCGACTGGGAACAAGGCGACTCTTTCGTCGTCCCGCTATGGAATTGGCACGCGCACGAAAGTCGATCACGCGAGCCGGCGATTCTCTTTTCCATCAACGATCGACCGGCCATCGAAGCGCTCGGATTTTGTCGGGAGGAAACGAGAGCGTAATACTCCGTTCCCCTCGCCCACGAAGTGGGAGAGGCAAGGGTGAGGGCCCGGAAGCATGAAACCACCCTTCTCTCTATCCTCTCCCTCGAGGAATTCGTTTAGACAAATTTGCGGTAGAGCAACCGAATGGCATTCAGCGACCTACGAACTTTCATCGACGGCGCCGCGCGCATCGGCGAGCTAAAAACCGTCGACGGCGCGCACTGGAATATCGAGATCGGCTGTCTTACGGAATTAATGGCCGAACAGGAAGGCCCCCTACTGCTGTTCGATGACATCGTCGGTTATCCCAAAGGTTTCCGTATCGCCACCAACGTGCTTGCCACCCCGCGCCGTTTCGCCCTGGCTCTCGGCCTGCCGACCGACGCGCCGAGGTTGGAAATTCTAAAAATTTGGCGCAACAAAACTCGCAATCTCAAACCGTTCGCGCCGGTGGAGATCTCGTCCGGGCCGATTACGGAGAATATCCTCCAAGGCGACCGCATCGACTTGGGCATCTTTCCCACGCCGAAATGGCACGAACACGACGGTGGACGCTACATCGGCACCGGCGACATGGTGATCACTAAAGACCCTGACAGCGGCTGGGTCAACGTCGGCACTTACCGTTCCTGCATTGTCGGCAAGGACCGGGTTACGCTCTGGATCATCGAGCACAAGCACGGCAAGCAGATTGCCCGCAAATATTGGCGGGCCGGACGCCCCTGTCCCGTTGCGATCGTGTTGGGTTGCGAGCCGGCAACCTGGATAGCCGCGCCGTCCGCGGCCAAAGCCGGCGTCAGCGAGTACGAATATGCCGGCGCGCTGCGCGACGCGCCTCTGGAAGTCATTCGCGCGCCATTCACCGGCCTGCCGATACCGGCAACTTCAGAAATCGTCATCGAGGGCGAAATGCCGTCGCCGGAAGATGAGTCGCATGCCGAGGGCCCTTTTGGCGAGTGGCCGGGGTACTACACGCACAGCGGCAACGAGTGCGTCGTGCGCATCAAGCGGATTCTTTACCGGAACAATCCGATCCTGCTCGGCAATCCGCCGCTGTTGCCGATCACCGAGCGCTACGGTATCCCGCTCTACGCCGCGCGCATCTGGGACCAACTGGAGCAATCCGGCATTTCCGACATACAAGGTGTCTGGTGCCACTGCCATACCTTGATGGTCGTCGTGTCCTTGAAGCAAAGACATTCCGGCCAAGCACTGCAAGCGCTCACGGCGGTCGCCGGCATGCAGACCGGCGCGAGCATGTATCGCTACTACATCGCCGTCGACGACGATATCGATCCGGTGGATTTGAAACAAGTCATCTGGGCAATGTGCACACGAGTCGATCCGGCGGAGTCCGTGCAGATTCTCAAATCGTGGACCAGCGATCTAGATCCGCGGCTGCCGCCGGAGAAACGCGAAAAAGGCGATTTCACTATGAGCCGCATGCTGATCGACGCTTGCAAACCTTTTCACTGGCGCGACCAATTCGCCGTCGCCAACAAATTCAGCGCCGAGAAGCGCGACGA
>Ga0209486_10000882_pt1 | contig 13184 bp, 6 predicted proteins | sample NCCompost_FD_187518 | JGI IMG/M metagenome (GOLD analysis project Ga0209486, IMG submission 187518) | Agricultural soil microbial communities from Utah to study Nitrogen management - NC Compost (SPAdes) (version 2) | ecosystem: Environmental > Terrestrial > Soil > Agricultural land | place: USA...
CCGGTTTCGACGCCGTGATTGGCAACCCGCCGTGGGACATGGTCCGCGGTGACAGCGGCGACGCACACGTGCGTGAGACCCGCCGGGCGGAAGCGCGCCAGCTCACCGACTTCGCGCGCGAGGCGGGGATTTACCGCGTCGAGAGCCGCGCGCATATCAATCGCTACCAGCTGTTTCTCGAGCGCGCGCTCCAACTCACTCGAGCCGGCGGGCGCATCGGTCTGGCGCTTCCTTCCGGTGTCGTCACCGACCCGGGGTCGTCGGCGCTGCGGCGCCACGTCTTCGATCGGGCGAACGTCGATACGGTTACAGGCCTGGACAATCGTGGCGGTATTTTCCCCATTCATCGAAGCCTGCGATTCGCGCTGCTGACCGCAACGGTCGGGCGACCGACGCACCAGGTCGCGTGCTGCTTCGGCATCCGGACGGCCGCGGAGCTGGACGATCTCGACAGGCGTTCGCCACTGGTAATTACGCGCGCGCTGGTTGCGCGAGTCTCCGGCCCGGACGATCTCGGAATTCCTGAGATTGCCGGGGAGCGCGACCTGCGGATTCTCGAAAAGATCGCGGCGCGGGTGCCAGCGCTTGGCGCCGCGGACGGCTGGAACGTGCACTTTGGCCGCGAGCTGAATGCGTCTGACGACAGCGCGAGTTTCGTGCCGTTTGAGGACGCCGAAGATGCGAGGCCAGTACTCGAAGGCAAACAGATCGAACCGTTCCGGGCGCGTATTTCGAGTTGCCGCTTTGGCTGGAACGACAAGAACGACGCCCGGATTCCGCGGCGCGCACGCGTCGCATACCGTGACATCGCGGGCGCGACGAATCGCCTCACGCTGATCGCTGCCATCGTGCCGTCCCGCGCGGTGACGACGCACACCTTGTTCTGCCTGAAGACGCCGCTCCCGGCCGACGCGCAGCACGTGCTATGCGCCCTTCTTAACAGCTTCGTCGCAAACTACCTGATCCGGATGCGAGTGAATACCCATGTCACGGTCACGCTCGTTTCACGCCTGCCGGTACCGCTCGTTCGTGCCGAAGACGACACGTTCGCGACGCTGGCGACCCTGTCGCGACGGCTCGCCGCCGGCGTCGGATCAATCGAGGAGACGAGTGAGTATCCCCAGCTCCAGGCGATCGCGGCGAAGCTCTACCGACTGACGGAAGACGAGTTCGAACATGTACTGGGAACGTTCCCGCTCGTGAGCGCGGAAGCGAGACAGCGATCGCTCACCGTTTTTCGGGACTACGTTTGACACGGGGCCGGACCAGGGTTGATCGAGGCGACGTACGAAGCCGCCCTATGCATCGAGCTTGACAGCGCGTGTCTTTCCTACGCCAGGCAGGATGCGAATCCTGCAAGTCCCCGTCGGTTTGTTGATGAACTTCAACCGTGCGGTGTTGCGCACGAGCATTAGACGTTTTGTTATGTAAGAGATGTTCTCGGTGCCTCGGTGCCTCAGTGGCCCGTCGTCCTGGGGGAAGAATCAGTCATGCGCAGGCGTAGAGTACGATAACAATGGATGCACCTCGACCACATCAGTGGCGTCAATGCGGCGTACGTCGCCGAGTTGTACGAGCGCTATCGAGCCAACCCCGAGTCAGTCGACCCCGCCACCCGTGAAGTGTTCGAGTCGTGGATCCCTGCCGACCAACCTCAGCCGGCCGGGACGGCCGCCGGCGTCGAGCTGCATGTCATCGTGGGCGCCGCCAACCTGGCGGAATGCATCCGCCGTTACGGCCACCTGGCCGCGCAACTCGATCCGCTCGGCTCACCGGCTCCCGGCGATCCGTCACTCGCTCCGGCCTCACACGGTATTACCGATGAAGAGCTGCGTCGGCTCCCCGCCTCGCTGATTGGCGGCCCGATCGCCGAGAGCGCGGCGAATGCGCTCGACGCGATCGAGAAGCTGCGCCGCATCTACTCGTCGACCACTGGCTTCGACCTCGCGCACGTGTTCGTTCCCGAGGAGCGCGAGTGGCTGCGTCAAACGGTGGAGTCCGGCCGGTGTCTGCCGACGATGGACGCCGGGCAGGCGCGCGCCCTGCTCGATCGCCTGAGCGAAGTCGAGGCGTTCGAGCAGTTCCTCCATCGCGTCTTCCCCGGCAAGACGCGGTTCTCGATCGAAGGGCTCGACATGCTGGTCCCTGTCCTCGACGAGATCATCAGCGGCGCCGGCGATCGCGGCGTGCGTCACACGCTGCTCGGGATGGCGCACCGGGGCCGGCTGAATGTCCTCGCCCATGTGCTCGACAAGCCGTACGCCGAGATTCTGGCCGAGTTCAAAGACTCGGTTCAGCGCCAGCACGTCAGGCTCGATCTCGGCTGGCGTGGCGACGTGAAGTATCACGCCGGCGCGCGGATAGCGAGCCCGCGCGGCCACATGTTCGTCTCGCTGGTGCCGAACCCGAGTCACCTCGAAGCGGTCAATCCGGTGGTCGAGGGGATGGCGCGTGCGGCCGGCACGCGAACCGCCGACGCCGGACCCTCTGTATTCGAGCCGGCGGTGACCCTGCCGATCCTGATTCACGGCGATATCGCCTTCCCCGGCCAGGGAATCGTTGCCGAAACGCTGAACCTTTCGGGACTGGCCGGCTACGGAACCGGCGGCACGATTCACATCATCGCCAACAACCAGCTCGGGTTCACCGCCACGCCGGACGAGTCCTACAGCACGAGCTATGCGAGCGGCCTGGCGCGCGGGTTCAAGATTCCGATCGTCCACGTCAATGCCGACGACCCGGTCGCGTGTCTCGAGGCGGCGCGGATCGCCTGGGAATATCGCACCCGTTTTCATCGCGACTTCCTGATCGACCTGGTTGGCTATCGCCGCTACGGGCACAACGAGGGCGACGAACCTTCTTTCACCCAGCCGGTGATGTACAAGGCCATCGCCTCGCATCCATCGGTCCGCGCGCTCTGGGCAGCGGCGCAACAGGGCCACGGCCAGATCAGCGCCGAGGATGCCGGCGCGATGGTGAAGGCGCATTTCACGGCGCTCGAGCAGGCGTACGAATCGCTGAAAAACACCGACCCTGGCCCGCCGGAGATGCCCGCGGCGGCGCCGCGCGGGATCGCCGCCAGGACTGATACCGCGGTGCCGGTCGAGCGTTTGCGGGCACTGAACGAGGGCCTCCTGGCGCGGCCCGACGGCTTTACCTTCCACAAGAAGCTTGACCGCGCGCGAGAAAGGCGGCGGCAAGCCGTCGCCGATCCGGGGGCACGCACGATCGATTGGGCGACCGCCGAGGAGCTGGCGTTTGCCAGCCTTCTCGCGGACGGCATCCCAATCCGGCTGACCGGCGAGGACGTGGAACGCGGCACCTTCAGCCAGCGGCACGCGGTGTTTCATGATGCCGTCAACGGTTCCCGCTTCGTCCCACTGCAGTCGCTGGCGGCTGCACGGGCGTCGTTCGAGATCCACAACAGCCCGCTGTCGGAGAACGCGGCGATCGGTTTCGAGTTCGGCTACAACGTCTACGAACCGGGCTGCCTGGTGCTCTGGGAAGCGCAGTACGGCGACTTCATCAACGGCGCGCAGATCATCCTCGACGAGTTCGTCACATCGGGCCGCGCGAAATGGGGTCTGATGCCGTCGCTCGTCTTTCTGCTGCCGCATGGCTATGAGGGCCAGGGTCCCGATCATTCGAGCGCCCGGCCGGAGCGCATCCTCGAGGCCGCCGCCGACATCAACCTGCGCCTCGTCAACTGCAGCACCGCGGCCCAGTACTTCCACGTCCTCCGCCGGCAGGCGGCGCTGCTGGACGATGATCCGCTGCCGCTGTTCATCCTCACGCCGAAGAGCCTGCTGCGGCACCCCGCGGTCGCGTCGACGCCGCTCGAGCTGGCCAACGGACGCTTCATGCCGGTCGTCGACGACGCGGAAGCGAAGACGCGGGCGCGAGACGTCCGGCGTCTGGTGTTGTGCAGCGGCAAGGTCTATGTCGACGCCGTCAGTGCTGAACGCCGCGCGGCAGCGGCCGACGTCGCGATCTGCCGGCTGGAACAGCTGTATCCGTTCCCGGGCGAGCAGTTAGAGCAGCTGATGGCCGGCTATCCGGCGCTCGAGGACGTCATCTGGCTCCAGGAGGAACCGGAAAACATGGGAGGCTGGACCTTCCTGAGCCCGCTGCTCGAAGAAGTGATCAACGGACGGTACCCGCTGGGTTACATCGGCCGGGCGCGCAGCTCGAGCCCGTCGGAGGGTTCGGCGGCGTGGCATCAGATCAACCAGAACGTGCTGATCGAGCAGATCTTCAATCGCGCCCGCCAGGCCGAGGAGCGGCCGATGGTGTACTCGAAGCAGGCCTAGATCATGGCGAACATTATCGTCCCCCAACTGGGCGAATCGGTGGTCGAGGCGCGCGTCGCGCGCTGGCTGAAGAAGGAAGGCGATCGGGTTGAGACGGGCGAGCCCGTGGTCGAGCTCGAGACCGACAAGATCGACGTCGAAGTAGGCGCCGATCGCGCCGGCGTTCTGTCCAGCATCAAGCACGCAGAAGGTGATGACGTAAAGGTGGGCGAATTGCTCGCCACGGTCGACGAATCGCAGACCGGAAAGGCGCCGCCTGCGGCGGTGGCCCCACCGGCGCCGGCGCCAGCGCCGGCCGCACCCGCTGCCTCACCCGCGCCCTCGGGCAATGGCTCGAAGCAGCCCGCCGCCGGGCCGCCTGCGGAGGCGCCGCGCGCCACCCCGACCGCGCGCCGCATCGCCACCGATCGCAAGATCAATCTCGACGGGGTCAAGGGATCCGGAACCGCCGGCCGCGTCACCAAACGCGACGTCGAGGACGCCGCCGCACCGACGAGCGACAGCCGGGTCGCACCGACTTCCCGTCCTCCTCGCACTTCCGAGCGAAGCGAGGAACGCGTGCGGATGTCTAAACGGCGCCAGACCATTGCGCGCCGGCTGGTTGAAGCGCAGCACAACGCCGCCATGCTCACCACCTTCAACGAGGTGGACATGAGCGCGGTGATGGCGCTCCGCGAGCGGAGGAAGGAATCGTTCAAGAAGCAGTACGGCGTCGGGCTTGGCATCGCCTCGTTCTTCGTCAAGGCGTCGGTGGCGGCGCTTCGCGCCTTTCCGCAGGTCAATGCCGAGCTCCAGGGCGACGAGATCGTGATGAAGAAGTACTACGACATCGGCATTGCCGTCGGCGCCGAGGGAGGACTCGTGGTGCCGGTGCTGCGCGATGCCGACCGCATGTCGTTCGCCAACATCGAGCTGGCGATTCGCGACTTTGCAAACCGCGCCAACGAGGGCACGCTGACGCTCGAAGACCTGATGGGAGGCACCTTCACCATCACCAACGGCGGGGTGTTCGGATCGCTGCTGAGCACACCGATCCTCAATCCGCCGCAGGTGGGCATTCTCGGTCTGCACCAGATCCAGGATCGCCCGGTGGCGAAGGACGGCCAGGCCGTCATCCGGCCGATGATGTATGTCGCGCTCAGCTACGATCACCGTGTGATCGACGGGCGGGAAGCAGTACAGTTCCTCGTACGGATCAAGGAATTCGTGGAAGAGCCCGCGAATCTCCTGCTGGTGGGCTGATGAAACGCTTTGCCGTGATTGTCGCCGCCTGGTGTGCCGTCAGTGTGACGGCGGCCCAGGGACCTGTGACCGCGCCGATTCCCGCGCCGCCCGACGTGGCGGCGGTGCCTGCCGACGCCGCAAAGACCTCCTCGGGGCTGGCGTCCCGAATGATCATGCCGGGAACGGGCACGGACAAAGTGGCGCCCACCGACGTGGTCACCGTCCATTACACCGCGTGGACTCCCGACGGAAAGATGTTCGACAGTTCCCGGACGCGGGGCAATCCTTCGATGTTTCCGCTGAACCGATCCCTCGTCGGTTGGCGCGAATGCGTTCAGATGATGACAGTGGGTGAAACACGGCGCTGCTGGCTGCCCGAGAACCTGGCCTACCAGGGACAGGCAGGGCGGCCGCGCGGCATGGTCGTGTTCGACATCGAGCTGCTCGACACGAGGACGGCGCCGAGCCTGGCGCCGGCCGACGTCAAGGGTCCGCCTGACGACGCCCGTAGGACGGCATCTGGACTCGCCTACAAAGTGCTGAAGCCGGGAACGGGCACCCGCAAGCCTGCGCAGTGGGACAGCGTGACCGTCCACTACACCGGCTGGACCACCGACGGGAAGATGTTCGACAGCTCAGTGGCGCGCGGGATGCCGGCGACGTTGAAACTCGAAGACGTGATCAGGGGCTGGACCGAAGGGATGCAGCTGATGGTCGAGGGCGAACGCACTCGCTTCTGGATTCCGCAGAACCTGGCCTATAAAGGGGAGGCCGGTGCCCCGCGCGGCATGCTCGTCTTCGACGTCGATCTGATCAAGATCAACTGACCTCAACTCCCAACTCCCAAGGGGGCCAACTCCCAAGGGGACGACTCCAAACGGGAGCAACTGCCAGCGCCCATCGCGCGGCATGCGCCATGAATATTCGTGGACAGGCCAAGTTGGGAGCTGCCCAGCAGACCATATGATTTGCGGGAACGTTTGTTTCAGTTCGCGTGCGTCGTCGTTCGGGTCGTGCAGTTTCTCCACACTCGTGGACCCGTGGCCTCGGCACTTTCGTATCAGCTCTTGAAGTGTGGGACGTCCGCGGGAGCGAACTACGAGGAAGCGGACGACGGATCGAGCGTTTCGGGGAGTTCGGCGTCTTGGGAGTTGGCGTCTTGGGAGTTGGAAATTAATCACTCCTCAGCCATATACCCGTATCGGTAATCACGCGGCGGCGCGAACGTCTCCTTGATCGTCCGCGCGCTGACCCAGCGCAACAGGTTCATCTTCGAGCCGGCCTTGTCGTTCGTTCCCGAACCGCGCGCGCCGCCGAATGGCTGCTGTCCCACCACGGCGCCGGTAGGCTTGTCGTTGACGTAAAAATTGCCGGCGGCATTGCGCAGCACTCCCGACGCCCGATCGACCGCGGCGCGATCCTGGGCGAACACCGCACCGGTGAGCGCGTAGGGCGAGGTCTCGTCGATCAAGTGAAGCGTCTCGTCCCACGCTTCGTCGCGGTAGACATAAACCGTCACCACCGGGCCGAAGATCTCCTCGCGCAGCAGCCGGTAGCGGGGATCCGCCGTCTGCACCAGCGTTGGTTCGACGAAGAACCCGCGTTCGTCGCTGGCGCCGCCCCCCTGCACAATCGTCGCGTTGCGCCGGGCATCGTCCACGTAGGCGGTAATCTTCGTGAAAGCCTTGCGGTCGATGACCGCGCCGACGAAATTCCTGAAATCGCGGACGTCGCCCATCTTCATCTCCTGCATCATGGCGACGACGCGTTCGCGAACCTGGGCCCAGCGTGACTCGGGCACGTATATGCGGCTGGCGGCCGAGCACTTCTGCCCCTGGTACTCGAAACCGCCGCGGGCGATAGCCACCGCGAGCTCGTCGATCAGCGCAGACGGATGCGCGACGATGAAGTCCTTGCCTCCGGTTTCCCCGACCAGCCTCGGGTAGCTCCGGTAACGCCCGATGTTGTCGCCCACCTTCTTCCACATGCCGTGGAACACCGGCGTGCTGCCGGTGAAGTGCACGCCGCCGAGGTCGGGCGAGTCGAGCAGGATATTGGAGATTTGCACCGGGTCGCCCGGAACGAAGTTGATGACGCCCGGGGGCAGGCCGGCGGCTTCGAGCAGCCGCATGATGTAGTAGCCGCTCAGCACGGCGCTGGCAGCCGGTTTCCAGATGACGGTGTTCCCCATCAGCGCCGGCGCGGTCGGCAGGTTGCCGGCGATCGACGTGAAGTTGAATGGCGTCACCGCGTAGACGAAGCCCTCGAGCGGCCGGTATTCGAGCCGGTTCCACGTCCCATGTGAGCTGATCGGCTGCTCGGCGTAGAGCTCCTCCGCAAAGAACGGGTTGAAGCGCCAGAAGTCGATCAGCTCCGAGGCGGCGTCGATCTCGGCCTGGAACACCGTCTTCGACTGCCCGAGCATCGTCGCGGCGTTCAGCGTTGGCCGCCAGGCGGTTGTGAGCAGTTCGGCCGCGCGCAGGAACACGGCCGCGCGCTGCTCAAGCGACGCGGCGGCCCATTCCCCGCGCGCCTTGGCAGCGGCCGCAATCGCCTGCTCTACGTGCTTAGGCTCGGCGCGATGCCAGTCGGCAAGGACGTGGCGGTGATCGTGGGGCATGATCGCGTGTTCAAGCTGCCCCGTCCGGATCTCGCAGCCGCCGATGATGATCGGAATATCCGCCGTCTCCGACGCCATCGACGATAGGCGGGCCTTGAGCGCGTCGCGCTCGGGCGAGCCCGGTAGGTACGCGAGGTTCGGTTCGTTGACGGGCGGGGGAACGCGCGGCGATCCGGCGGTCACAAGTCGATTCTAATGCCCAACTCCCAAGGTCCAACTCCCAACCTGTGACTCGCGCTGCCGCAGGTAACTTCCACGACCCCTTGGGAGTTGTGAGTTGGACGTTGGATGTTGAAAGCTAACTCCGGCTCGCCGGCCTTGGAGCGTCTCGCATCGGGATGTGCGGCTCGGCGCCGGGCAGCTCAGCTTCGCACGTCACCAATTTGGGCGTGGGCGGGTCCAGATCGACCTTGATGTCGCGCCATTTCTGCTGGTGGAAGCGGACGACGCTCAAGCCGCACCGCGTCATGTGGCCGGCAAGGATCGCCATCCAGATGTAGCTCGCCTCGAGGCCGACCGTGGCCTGGAAGATGGTGCAGAGCCCGAGCGGCACGATCACCTGGGAAAGAATCGAGATGTAGAGTGGGCTGCGCGTATCGCCAGTCCCCTGCAAACCGCCTGTGTAACTCAGCGCGACCGTCACGAACAGTCCCGACAGGCTCAGGTAACGAAGCAGCTGGGCACCGATGTCGATGACGAGCATGTCGGTCATCCCGAAGATCGCCAGCAGGTAACGCGGGATCAGGAGAAACATCGCGCCGACGACCCCGGCGACCGCCAGGCCGATCTGCGAGGCGACGCGGACGCCCGCGATGGCCCGGTCCGGGTTTCCGGCCCCCAGGTTCTGCCCCGCGATCGTCGCCGACGCGCCCATCAGTCCGACCGAGGTCCACGTGATCAGCGAGAACAACTCGGTATAGCCAACCGCGTAGGCCGCCTGCGCCGCGGCGCTTTCGTCGAGCGATCCGATGAAGCGGAGCATCAGGACGCCGCCGACGTTCATGGCGATGCCCTGGACGCCGGTGGGCAGGCCGAACCGGAACAGCGATCGGATGATGCTGAAGTCGGGGCGTCCATCCATGTCCTTCTCGAAATGGATGACCGACGTCGGGCGCAGCAGCCGCCAGATGCCGTAGCTGGAGGCCAGCGTGCTGCTGGCGACGGTGCCATACGCGGCGCCAACGGTCCCGAACATCGGGATCAGCACCACGTTGAACGCGATGGTCAGCACCGTCATCGCGACGCCCAGCCTGAGCGGGGTATGGGGATCGCCGGCGGCCCGGAACGCGCCGCTCAGCATGAAGAACATCATCATGCCGATGAACCCGACGAACATGGTGCGCAGGAACGGCAGCGCTTCGGCATGAACGTCGGGCGCCGCGTTCACCAGATCGAGCAGCGCCGGCGCGGCCAGCCAGCCCGCCGCTCCGAGAATCACCGCGAGTCCGGCGGCCGTGAGGAACGCCTGGTACACCACCCGGTTGACTTTGTCGGGCTGGTTGGCCCCGGCGAAGCGCGCCACCAGCACCGCCATGCCGGTGAACACCGAGGTCGCGAACACGATGACGACGATGATGATCTGCCAGCTGACGCCGATCGCCGCGTTGCCGGTGTAGCCGACGAAGTGGCCCACCATCGCGTGATCGATGATGCCCTGCAGTCCCGCCACCAGGTTCTGCAGCATGGTCGGCCAGGCAAGGCGCCAGACGGCGGGACGGATCGGACCTTCGACGATGGAACGATCGAACTTGCGGGGAACCGCGGGACCGGGCATCGACTCTGATCGGGCAGTCTACTATGGATGTTAGCCTTGGGCATGCAGAGTGAAGAGGCCGCGCCCCCCTCGCGGCGAATCAAGGAGCTCGAGGTGATGGTGGCCGACGTCATCGTCGAGACCGCCGACACCTCGACGCTGGTGCTGTTCACCGGCAACGATCGGCTCGACTACCGGGCCGGGCACTTCCTCACCATCGATCCGCACCAGTTCGAAGCGCTCGACCGTTTCACCTCGTTCCTCGAATATCTCAAGGGCAGGCCGGAGCCGCCGCGCGCGTATTCGATGTGCTCCGCGCCGCACGAGCGCTACCTCGCCGTCACCGTCAAGGAGGAGCGGTTCGTACCGAAGGTCACGAAGTACCCGCCGCTCCTGTCACCGCTGCTCGTCAAGCGGACCGTCCGTGGCATGCGGCTGGTGGTGACCGGCTTCACCGGGCCGTACACGCTGCCTCCAGATATCACCTCGAAGACCGATCACATCGTTCACGTCTGCGCCGGATCGGGCAGCGTGCCCAACGTGTCAATTCTCAAGTACGCGCTCGAGAACCACCCGACGCTGCGGCACACGTTTGTCTACTCGAACAAGACCTGGGACGACGTCATCTTCCGCGACTTGCTCACCGAGCTTGCCGCGCGGCATCCCGATCGCCTCAAGGTCGTTCACACGCTGACGCGCGAAGATAACGAGAGCCTGTTCGGTCCCAGCGTTCGCAAGGGCCGGCTGGACGACAAGCTGTTACGCGAGATGATTCCCGATCCGACGGCCCCGATCGTCTATCTGTGCGGCCCTGGAATATCGAAGTGGGATCGCGAAGCGGCGAGAGAGTCAGGCACCGAACCGCAGCCGCGTTTCATCGAAAGCGTCCTCACGAACCTGCGCGCGATTGGGGTCCCGGATGGGAGGATTAAGCGGGAGTCTTACGGTTAAGGGGGAAGGGGTTAGGGGGAAGGGGGAAGGGCTGTCTCAGGGATCAGGCGCCAGGCACCAGTCATCCGCCGCGGGCGGCGACGGGACGTATGCAGATTCCGCATCACTCCAGTCGATCCGCCAGTGCAGGTACGGCGTACGCTGAAGTGATTTCTCGCCAGTTTTACCGAGAGTTATAACGGCATGCGGTGTGCGTTTGTGTGAGGCCGTGCCGAAGATATGTTCGTTTCGCGATCTGCTCGTATGGCAGAAGTCGATGAAGCTGGCCGAACGGTGTTATCGGATTTCGAACGGGTTCCGCCGGGATGACCACGCGGTTCTCGGCTACGAGATCCGAAAGTCATGCTTATCAGTCCCGTCGAATATCGCCGAAGGCTTCGGCCGTCATCACACCGCGGAGTACATCCACCATTTGCGGTACTCGAACGGGTCGAATAACGAGCTGCAAACTCAAGTGGAGATCGGGAGACGACTCGGAATGATCACGGAGGAAGACGCGGCAGCGACTATCGCGGATGCGGAGGAGGTTGGCCGAATGTTGCACGGACTAATCGCCTCCCTAGGACGAACCGCCGGATGACTGATGCCTGATTCCTGAGACCGCCCCTCCCCCTAACCCCTTCCCCCTCGCCCCCTTTTTAGCTCAGACATCCAACTCCTGCGCCTCCTCTGCCCTTTCCATGATGAAGCGAAAGCGGGCTGATGCGTCCTTGCCCATCAGCTCGTTGATGACGCGATCGGTCACGATCTGATCGGCAATCTCGACGCGCAGCAGCCGGCGCGTCTTCGGGTTGAGCGTGGTTTCCCACAGCACCTTCGGCATCATCTCGCCGAGACCCTTGAAGCGGGTGATCTCGGGATGGCCGCGGCCGTTGCCGTGCTGCTTCAGCAACTTGTCGCGATGGCCGTCGTCGAGCGCCCAGTAGGTTTCCTTGCCGACGTCGATGCGATAGAGCGGCGGTTGGGCCAGGAATACCTTGCCGGCCGAGATCAGCTGCGGCATGTGGCGGTAGAGGAACGTCAACAGCAGCGTGGCGATGTGATGACCGTCGGAGTCGGCGTCTGCCAGGATGACGATCTTGCCGTAGCGCAGCCGGCCAAGATCGAAGCTCTTCCCCATGCCGCAGCCGAGGGCGGTCACGAGATCGGCGAGCTCCTTGTTCTCGAGCACCTTGGCGAGCGTCAGCCCTTCGGTGTTCATCACTTTGCCGCGCAGCGGCAGGATCGCCTGGCGGCCGCGGTCGCGGCCCTGCTTGGCTGACCCGCCGGCCGAATCGCCTTCGACGACGAACAGCTCGCTGTCGTCGCGGCCGTAGCCAGTGCAGTCGCTCAGTTTGCCGGGCAGGTTCAGGCGTCCGGATGTGGCGGTCTTGCGGGTGACCTCCGCCTGCGCGGCGCGGCTGGCTTCGCGGGCGCGCGCGGCAAGGATCACCCGGCCGACGATCGACTCGGCCACGCTCCGGTTGTGATTGAGCCAGTGCTCGAGTGCCGGCCGGACCGCCGAGTCAATCGCCGACGTCAGCTCAGGGTTGTTCAGACGATCCTTGGTCTGCCCCTGGAACTGCGGCTCGCTGATGAACACACTGAGCACCCCGGTCAACCCTTCGCGGATGTCCTCAGCAACCAGCGTCAGCCCCTTCGGCGACAGGTTGTGCGTGTCGATGTAGTTGCGAACCGCCTTGCCAAGGCCGGCGCGCAGCCCGTTCTCGTGCGTGCCGCCCGAGCCCGTGGGGATGCCGTTGACGTAGCTGCGGACGTGTTCGTCGGTGGCTTCCGTCCACTGCAAGACGAGGTCGAGCTTCGGCTCGCTGTCGCGCGTCAGCACGAACGCGGCTTCGTGAACCGGCTTCGCGCCGCGTTCAGCGACGATTTTCTTCAGGTAATCCGCCAGCCCCTCTTCATGCTGGAAGACTTCCTTCGTCTTCTCGGCCTCGTTCTCGAACGTAACGCGCACGCCCTTGTGGATGTAGCTGACGATCTCGAGGCGCTCGCGAATCGTGGCGGGGTCGAACTCGACCTTCGGGAAGATCGTCGCGTCGGGATGAAAATACACGGTCGTGCCGGTACCCCGCGCCGAACCGGCTTTTTTCAGCGGCGTCGTCGGCTTGCCGCGCTTGAACGCCATCTCCCACAGCACGCCGTCGCGCTTGACGCTGGCGCGCAGCTCGCTGGACAGCGCATTGACGACGCTGGCGCCAACGCCGTGGAGTCCGCCGGCGGTCTTGTAGCTGCCATGCTCGAACTTCCCGCCGGCATGCAGCACGGTGAAGATCACTTCGAGCGCGCTTTTTTTCGTGGTTGGATGTTTGTCGACCGGAATGCCGCG
>Ga0209486_10000883_pt1 | contig 13179 bp, 11 predicted proteins | sample NCCompost_FD_187518 | JGI IMG/M metagenome (GOLD analysis project Ga0209486, IMG submission 187518) | Agricultural soil microbial communities from Utah to study Nitrogen management - NC Compost (SPAdes) (version 2) | ecosystem: Environmental > Terrestrial > Soil > Agricultural land | place...
TGAGCGGGACCGAGCTGGGCGAAGTCCGCAACGGCGCCGACGTGCTGGTGAAGAGCCTCTTCATCGCGCTGGGAGGCCGCTACGGCGTCGCGGCCTTCACCCTGGTGGTCGCGAGCGTGGGGGGATGGCTGGTCTGGCGGGACAGGCGCGACCATGGCCCGATCCGTCCCGGCCTCTTTGCGGTGATGTTCGCCGAGGCAGTGGTGTACGCCGTGCTGCTGGGTGGAGTAGTGAGCGCGCTCACCTCGCTCCTGTTGCGGGGGCGGCTCGCCATCATGGCGGGTCCCGGGGACTTCACGCTGCCGACCCAGCTCATGATTTCCCTGGGAGCGGGGATCTACGAGGAGCTGCTGTTCCGGGTCCTGCTGGTGTCGGCTCTCGCGGCGCTGGCGCGGGTGGTCTTCGGATGGCGTCCGCTCGCCGCGGGGATCTTTGCGGCAGTGTCGGGCGCGCTGATTTTTTCGCTCTTTCACTACGTCGGGCCCTTTGGTGACACTTTCACCCTCTCGAGTTTTACCTTCCGCGCCATCGCGGGACTGGTCTTCAGCGCCATGTACCTGTTGCGCGGACTGGGCATTACCGCGTGGTCCCATGCGCTCTACGATGTATTTCTTTCCCTGGCCCAGTAGTGCTGGAACCTTCGTCCGCCGGCGTCCGTCAGGATTGGGACGCATGCTGATCTTCCCCAAGCCCCGGACTGTGTTCAGCCCATGACTCGTTCCGTACTTCGCATGGCCGCCGCACTGGCCGGCCTGTACCTGCTCCCCATTGCGCTGACCGGCCAGGGCCCCGATCCCTGGGCCGCGCTCTCCCGGCCCCGGACCCGCGCCCCCGAGCCCACCCAGGCGGCGATCACCCCGGCCGATCTGATGACCCGGGTGTACCTGTTCGCCGACGATTCCATGGGGGGCCGGATTCTGGATTCGCGGGGCAATGTGCTGGGGGTCGAGTACATCGCCCGCGAGCTCGCGCGTCTCGGGCTCGAGCCGGCCGGCGATTCGGGAACATTCTTTCAGTCGGTGCCGGTGGTCACCCGGGTCGTCGATCCGGCGGTGGCCGTCGCGGTGGAAGGTACTTCGCTCACAGCATGGGTTGACTTCGCCCCCAGGGACCAGGGCCCCGGCACGCGCTCGATCGACCGGGTGCCGGTCGTGTACGGCGGCACCTGGGGAATTCCCGGGTCGCTGATTGCTCCGGAGACCGCGGCCGGGAAGCTGGTGGTGCTTTCGGTGGCACCGGCGGGCTACAGCGGAAACGTTCCCGGCACCGCGAACCGGCTCGCGGTGAGCCAGCACTTTGCGAGCGCCGCGGGCATTGCCCTGGCCGGGCTCGACATCATGCCGCCGATGCTGGTGGGCTTCTATCGCGAGCCGGCGCAGCAGCTCGCCCCGGCCGAAGGGACCCCGGTGCCCAGCTTCCTCTACGTAACCCGGCGGGTGGCTGGGCTGCTGCTCGGCGGCAATCCCGACAGTGCGAAGGCCGGAGCCGCGGGCCGTCTGCTCACCGGCTCACCGCGCTTCATCAGTCTCCCGCTGCAGTTTCCGGCCCGGAACGTGGTGGCGGTGCTGCGGGGCAGTGACCCGGCGCTCCGGGACGAGTATGTCGCCCTCGGGGCCCACAACGATCATGTGGGAACGGCCGCGCGCGCGGCGGCCCACGATTCGATTTACGTGCTGAATCATCTCTTCCGGCCCGGCGGCGCGGACGATCCGGCCCCGCGACTCGCGCCGGCCCAGGCGGCAATCGTGAACGCGGCGCTCGCCGACATCCGGGCCCGCACCAAGGGCGCCTCGGCCCGGCCCGATTCGATCTACAACGGCGCGGACGACGATGCCTCCGGCAGCATGGCCCTGCTGGAAATCGCGGAGCAATACGCGGCGCGGGGATCCCGGCCCAAGCGTTCCCTGCTGTTCATCTGGCATGTGGGCGAGGAGCAGGGTCTGTTCGGATCCGAGTATTTCACCGACCACCCCGGGGTGCCCCGGGAAAAAATCGTGGCGCAAATCAACCTGGACATGATCGGGCGGGGCGGCGCCGAGGATGTGACCGGGAATGCCGCGGGAGGAAGCCGGATCCGCGGGGGACCGGATTACCTGCAGCTGATCGGGTCCCGGCGGCTCTCGACCGAGTTCGGCGACCTCGCGGAGCAGGTGAATCAGGCCGGTGACCGTCCGCTGCAGTTGGATTACGCCATGGACGCCAACGGCCACCCCCAGAACATTTACTGCCGGAGCGATCACTGGAGCTACGCGCGCTACGGCATCCCGATCATCTTTTTCAGCACCGGCGGGCACGCGGATTATCACCAGGTGACCGACGAGCCCCAGTACCTCGACTACGATCGGCTGGCGCGGGTTACGACGCTGGTGGGATCACTGGCCGAGCGGGTGGCCAATCTGGATCATAGGGTGGTAGTGGATAAACCGGTTCCCGGACCAGGCGGAGCCTGTCGGCAATAGGACGGTAGGTTGTTGGACGGCAGGTCGGTAGTGGAGGACGGTAGGTTGCTAGGACGGTAGGGCGGTAGGGAGGATGTGGCTCACCTACCGTCCGTACCGTCCTTCCGTCTTACCGCCCGATCGACCTCCTCCCCCGCCGCCAGCAGCCGATCCACCGTCTCCCCGATCTCGCCCGCGGCGGCGAGGTCGGCGGTGATGCGGTCGACGCTCCCGGCGCCGGTCCGGAGCCGGAGCAGGTCGAGCCGGATGGTCTCGAGCGCGGCCACCGATTCGCTGAGCCGGATGCGGGCCAGATCGCGGGCGGCGGTGAGGTCGGTCACCAGCTTGTCCCGGTGGACCGGTGCCGCGCCCGGCGCCGCGCCCTGCTGGGCCTCCGCCAGCGACTGCTCCAGCTCCTCGATCCGCGCCCGCACGTTCCTCGCCTGCAGCTCCAGCCGTTTCAGCACCTCAGGCAGTCCGGGCAGCGCGGCGCGGATCGCCGGGGGCAGCTCGGCATAGAGGTCTTCCGCCGCGAAGGCGAGGGCCAGCTCGGTAGGCCGGTGGGTCCCACCGGCTCCCGCGGGGCGAGCCAGTCCGGCGCCCGCCACCTTGAAGAGCCAGCGGCCGAAGCGGCTGCTCCAGTATTTGATCCGTCGTTCCCCGGTGACGTCGCGCCGCCGCTGGTCCACTAATGACCCCACCGCCCAGAGCCCCACCCCGCCGACTACCAGCAGCGGAACTACCGGGCTGCTGAAACCGGGGAGGAGACCGGCGGCTGCAGCGAGGAGGCTGCCCACTCCCACCGCGAGCGCGGGCCAGCGGAGCCGGGCGAGGAGCCGCTCGATCCGTGTGGAATCCCGTCCCGCGGTGTAGGCCAGCTCCTCCCGTTTCCGGTCCATCTCGGCCTTGGCCCCGGCCAGCACGTCTTCCACCCCATAACCCGCGCGGGCCAGCCGTCTCACCCGCCTCAAGTGCATCAGCAACGGGAAACCGATGAAGGCGAGCGCGAGGAAGGCCACATACGGGAGCACCCCAAGCGCGCCGATGGTAAACATGCGCCCGAGCAGCAGAGGAGCGAACCAGCTCGCGACCATGACGTAGAGACACCCGCTGGGCCGCAATTCCAGGCTGTCCTTGACGAACGCCCGCACCGGCGCGGGAATCTCGCGCCGCGCCTCCAGCGCCACCGAGAGCGCGTCGGCAAAGCCCTTGGCGTCGTCGAACCGGTCCTCCGGCTCCTTGGCCAGGCAGCGCGCCACCGCCTGCACCAGCGCGCGGGGCGCCCCGGGGGCGAGCGGGGCCAGCGGAGGCGCCGGCGCGGTGGCCTGCTGCACCAGCAGCGCGGGAACGGTAGTGGCTTCGAAGGGAAGCCGTCCGGCCAGCGCGTAGAACCCCACGATTCCCAGGGAGTAGAGGTCGGTGCGGCCGTCGAGCTCGCCACCGCAGGCCTGCTCGGGACTCATGTATTCGGGGGTGCCGATCAGCTCGCCGCCGGCGGTGAGCCCGGTGGATTCGAGCCGCCGAGCGATGCCGAAGTCGGTCAGCACCGCCCGCCCGGTGGCCCGCTCCAGGATGATGTTGTCGGGCTTGAGATCCCGGTGAATCACGCCCTGCCCATGGGCGTAGCCGAGGGCCCAGGCGATTTCCCGGAGCACCCGGGCCGCCTCGGGCGCGGGGAGCGGGCCCTGGGTGCGGATCCGTTCGCCCAGGGTTTCGCCGTCGATGTAGGCCATGACGAAGAACACGAAGCCGGCGGCGTCGTCCACCGCGTGGATCGGCACGATGTTGGGCTGGGAGAGCTGGGCGGCGGTGCGGGCTTCCCGGAGAAATCGCTCCCGGAGCTCGGGGCGAGCGGCGAGCGCGGGCGGCAGCAGCTTGATCGCCACCGAACGATCCAGCGCGACTTCGCGGGCGAGGTAGACCACGCCCATCCCGCCGCGGCCCAGCTCGCGCTCCAGGGAATAGCGGCCGGCGACGGCCGCCTGAAAATCCAGGAAGAGCGGATCGACGGCTATGACTTCCTCGACTTGACGCGGACGATCGAATCGAGAATGGGGCGCCAGACTTCAACCGGATAGGCGCCCTTCATCAGCGCACCTTCGATGTAGAAAGTCGGCGTGCTGGAGGCGCCGGCTTTGACCGACCCCTCGGAGTCGCTCCGGACCAGCGCGCGGGTCTCGCCCTTTTCGAGGCAGGGCGTTATCCGGCCCCGGGGGATCTTGAGCGAGTCGGCAAGCGAGAGCAGAAAGGCGGCCGGATTCTTGAGCGGCGCCCACACGTCCTGGCGCCGGTACAGCAGGTCGTGGGCGGGCCAGAACTTGCCTTCCCGCGCGGCGCACATCGCGAATTCCGCGGCGGGGACCGCGTTGGGGTGGATCGACACCAGCGGCATGTTGATGAAAATCCAGCGCACCTTTCCGGTCGTGATGTACTCCTTCTCCAGGGTCGGGAAGGTCGTCTCGCTGAACCGCTTGCAGTAGGGACACTGGAAGTCCGACATCTCGTATACCGTGACCGGCGCCGAGGCGGAGCCCTTGGTGCGCGTCGCCAGCGGATCGGTCTGGACCGCACCGGTCAGAGTCAGGAGCAGTGCGGGCAGAAGCCATCGGGTGCGTCCCATCATTCAGTACCTCGGAAGATGACGGCCGGAGGCCGGGTCCAGGCGTACGGTGTCGGCATCCACCCGTACGTTCCAGTACCACTCGAAGTTCGGGTCCTGGGGGTCGGGAGACCGGGCGGTGATCCACCATGGTCCCGGAGCGACCCGCAAAGTCGCCCAACCCGTCGCGTCGGTGGTGTCGGCGCCCAGGGTGCGCATCCGGCTCCGGGCCAGGCTCCGCGCGGCGGTATCGTACCCGGCGAAGGTGCTAAGTTGCCACTGCCGCGCCTCGACCCGGAGCGCCTCGATGCGGGGCCAGAGCGTATCGCGGGCGGCGCTCAGCTCGGTGCGGGTGCGTTCCATCTCGGGCCGGAGCCGTGCCGCCTTGGCGGAATCGCCGCTCCGGATGGCTTGCTCGACCGCCCATGCCGCCCGGCTGAATGCGAGGAAGGGGCCGTGAAACGCGTGAAACAGGCTGTCGAGAACCTGGGTGTGAGGACGCGGGGTGGTGGCGCGCGCTTCCATGGCCGCAATGACGCTGTCGCGATCATAGGGAATGGCGGCGACGACCACTCCCCCGATCGGAGTGGCGATTCCGGCGAGGTCGGGGACCAGCACCTGCACCGTGATCTCGCGACGTTCCCCACAGGCCGCGGCGAGAACCAGGAGCGCGAGTGGGACGACGCGTGACATTGCTCAAAACTATCCTGCTCGCGCTGGCCCTCCAAGGCGCGGCGGCCCCGCTCGGGGCGCAGCGCGGCGCGATCGCCGAGCTGTTTCCGGCGCGTCCCACCGGGTTCGTAACCGACGTCGCCGGCGCCCTCGATCCCGGCGCGGTGGGGCGGCTGGAAGCCCTGGCCGAGCGACTCAAGAACGCTACCGGAGCCGAGCTGGCCGTCGTGGTGCTCCCCACCATCGGTGACCGTGCGGCGGTGGACGTGGCCGTCGCGATCGGGCGTACCTGGGGCGTCGGCGCCGCGGCCGCGGTGGGCGACCCGCGCCGCAACGCCGGGCTGGTGATTCTGCTGGTGCCGCGCAAGGACGACGACCCCAACTCGGGCCAGATCTTCATCGCGACCGGCCAGGGGCTGGAAGGCATCGTCACCGATCTTCAGGCCGGGCGGGTCCGCGATCTGATGCGTCCGTATTTCAGCCGCGGCGACTATACCTCCGGGCTGGAAACCGGAATCGGCGCGCTGGCCGGCCTCATCGCCCGGGAGATGGGCGTCAGCGATTCCGCGCTCCTGGCGGGCGACCGATTGCGCGGCGCCGACGACGATACCGGCGGCAGGATCGGCGGCACCCTCCAGACCATTTTCATCATCGTGTTCATCATCGTGGTCCTGCTGGCACAGGGCTCCACCCGGCGAGGCCGGGGCCGGCGGGGCGGGGGGTGGTGGGGTGGCGGCTTCGGCGGCGGGTTTGGTGGCGGCATGGGCGGATTCGGTGGCGGCGGCGGCGGGGGATTCGGCGGCTTCGGAGGCGGGGGCGGGTTCAGCGGCGGCGGCGCCGGAGGGAGGTTCTGATGGAGGACGAGGTCGGCGGGATCGTGTCACCGGTGCTCGACCGGGTCGATGCCGTGCTGGGGCCCCGGTATGTGGCGCTGATCTACGGCTCGGGGGCCCGGGGAGAATTCCGGAGCGGCGTCTCCGACGTCAACCTGTTGCTGGTGTGCGAAGAGCTGGGGCCGGCCACCCTGCGGCGGCTCAGCGTGGCGCTCGCAGGACTGCGGGGCAAGCAGCAGCCTCCGCCGCTTCTGATCGAGCGGGAGGAATGGGCCGCCGCGACCGACGTGTTCCCGATCGAAGTGACCGACATGCAGATCGCCCACCGGCTTCTCCGCGGGGAAGACCCGGTGGCCGGACGGGCGGTGGATCCCGCCGACCTCCGGCGCGCGCTGGAGGCGGAGTTTCGCGCCAAGCTGCTCCGGCTGCGGCAGGCCTACGCCCACGAGGCCACCGATCCGAAAACGCTGGGCGTGGTGGCCTCCGGCACGGTCGCCTCGGTGGCGGCACTGTTCCGGGTCGCGCTGGTGCTCTACGGCCGCGCCGCGCCCACCAGCACGCCGGCCGCGCTGGCCGCCGCGGGGGACGCGATGGCGGTGCCCACCGCTGCGGTGGCCGAGCTGTGGAGCCGCCGGGTCTGGCGGGGACCGCCCTGCGCCCCGGAATTGTTTGAGGGATATCTTTCGGCGGTCGCTGCCGCCGTCCGCGTCATCGACACCTATTCTCGAGGAGGGAACTGATGGCCACGCTCCGGCGCTCGCTTCCGGCACTCGCGCTGGCGGCCCTGATCGCCACCGGGTGCGGATACAATACGATTCAGACCAAGGATGAGGCGGTCAACAGCGCGGCCTCGCAGATCAAGACCCAGCTCCAGCGCCGGGCCGACCTGATTCCCAATCTGGTGGAAACGGTGAAGGGCGTGGCCCGGCAGGAGAGCACCATCTACATCGGGGTGACCAACGCGCGGAGCCGGCTCACCGGCGCGGTGCAGTCGGGCAACCTCCAGGAGATGGGCGCCGCCAACCAGGAGCTGACCTCGGCGCTGAGCCGGCTGCTGGTGGTGGTGGAGAATTATCCCGAGCTCAAGTCCAACCAGAATTTCCTTCAGCTCCAGGACCAGCTCGAGGGTACCGAGAACCGGATCTCGGTGGCCCGGCAGGATTACAACAAGACGGTGGAGGACTTCAACGCCTACATCCGGCGCTTTCCCTACAACCTGACCGCGAAAGTCTTCGGGCTGGGGAAGCCGAGGGAATACTTCGAGCTGACCACGCCGGGCGCGGCGGACGCGCCGGCGGTGAAATTTTAGGGAGCTAGGGAGCTAGGGAGCTAGGGAGTTAGGGAGTTAGGGAGTTAGGGAAAAACCGACGGCCCGACGATCAAGTGATCGCCGGGCCGAATTATTCCCCTAGCTCCCTAGCTCCCTAGCTCCTAATCCGTCACCACCCCCGGCAGGATATATCGCCTCGGATCCACCGGTCGCCCGTTCACGTGGACCTCGTAGTGCAGGTGGGGGCCGCTGGAGAGTCCGGTGTTGCCCACCAGCGCAATGCGCTCGCCCCGTTCCACCCGCGCGCCGACCCGGGCGAGGATCCGCGAGGCGTGGGCGAACTTGGTGACGATCCCGTAGCCGTGATCGATGGTGACGGTGTTCCCGTAGCCGGTTTCCCACCCGGCCTGGACCACCCGGCCCTTGGCCGGTGCTTCGATCGGCGTGCCCATCGGGGCGGTGACGTCGAGCCCTTCATGAGCCCGGGCGACGTGCAAAATCGGATGGGAGCGCATCCGGCTGAACGCGCTGCTCAGCCATCCCGCGGTCGGCATGATCGAGGGGGTCGCGGCGAGCCGCTCGACGTGCTCCGCCAGACTGTCGCCCGCCTCGCGGAACGAATGGGCCAGCAGATTGGCTCTGCGGATCAGGGCGCTCAGGTCCACCCGCACCTGGCCGGCCCGGCCCAGCAGTTCGGTCGACCCATCGGCGTCGGCGCCGGCGGGACGCGGACCACCGATGCCGGCGGCGTGCACTTCGGGCGCGATGGGGTCGAGATTGGCCAGCAGACGGATCTGGGTGTCGCGGAGCTCGAGGCGGGCCAGCGTGTCGGAGAGCGAGGTCACCCGGCCGTGCAGCACGTTGAGCTCGGTGGCCAGCCGGACGTTTTCCCGCTCCAGCCGTTCGGCGTGGGCCAGATTGACCGAGCGCCGCACCGTGGCGTATCCCAGCAGCAGGGCCAGGAGCGAGGCCGCGACGGCCAGACTCCCCACCAGCTTGAGCGCGGTGTACGAGACTTCGAGAATTCTCGAGGCGCTCGATCCCTGGGGAACGACGATGATGGTCCAGCGACGCTTGGACATCCAGCCACCTGCGAAAACTCAATGAGTCCTGCGAGAGCGCCGGGACATGAGGGCCGCCGGCGGGCGGTCAACGGGCCGGTTGGGGGGAACCGTTGCTAGAGTATGCGCCCGGATTCCCGGGATGTCAAGCTTCGGGCCGTTCGTCTAAATATTTGTGATGTAGCAAGTTACGACACTGTCGGCGGGACTTCCGGCTTGGGGAAGAGGACCGGGGGCCGGAGAGTCCGGTCGCCCGCCACCTGGGGTTCGACCAGCACGCTCCAGTCGCACTCTCCGGGGGAACCGCTCCGGCCCAGCGCCTGCCAGAGCACCAGAGAGCGCTCCGGCATGAAGGGCGACGCCAGCACCGCGAGGCGAAACAGGCAGCGGGCCAGGGCGGTCAGGGCGTCGTCGAGCTCGGCGTCGCGCCCCTCCTTGGCCAGGGCCCAGGGTGCGGTCTGCACGATGTACTGATTGGCCTCGGCCACCAGCGCCCAGGCCGCGTCGCCCGCGCCGCGCACGTCGAACCGGTCCATCGCCGAGGCGTAGGCCGTCACCGCGCGGGCTCCCGCCTGATCCAGCGGAGTCGCGGCAGGCCGGTCGGGCACCACACCACCCCGGTATTTGTCCAACATCGCCAGGGAGCGCGAGGCCAGATTGCCGAGACCGTCGGCGAGGTCGGCGACATACCGCTCATCGAAGCGGTCCCAGGAGAAATTGCCGTCGTTCTCGAGACCCACTTCCCGGAGCAGGAAATAGCGCAGCGCGTCCGCCCCGTGCCGGGCGAGGGCGGTCTCCACGCTCACCGCGGTCCCGCTCGACTTGGAGACCTTGGCGCCGTCCCACTGGACGTAGCCATGGGCCCACACCATGCGGGGAATCGGCAGCTCCGCAGAGAGCAGCATCGCCGGCCAGAGACAACAGTGCAGCCGGGTGATGCCCTTGCCGATCACGTGGACGTCGGCGGGCCAGAGCTTGTCCCATCCGTCCCGGGGAAAGCCTGCCGCGGTGATGTAGTTGATCAGCGCGTCGAACCACACGTAGACCGTGTGGCCGGGATCGCCGGGGAAGGGGATTCCCCAGGGAAACCGGGCCCGGGAGATCGACACATCCTCGAGCCCGCTCTCCAGCACATTCAGCACCTCGTTGCGGCGGATCCCCGGCTCGACCCGGAATTCGCCCGAGCGGATCAGCTCGAGGATCCGGGGTCCGTAGCGGGACAGCCGGAAGAAGTGGTTGGTCTCCTTCATCCGGACCAGCTCGCGCTCGGGATGCTCGGCGCAGCGCCCGTCCACCAGCTGGGATTCCTGCTTGAACTCCTCGCAGCCCACGCAGTAGAGGCCTTCGTAGTCGCCCACGAAGAGATCATCGGGATTCCGGGACTGGATCCGCCGGAGAAACTCGGTCACCGAGGCGTGATGCCGGGGCTCGGTGGTCCGGATCCAGTCGTCCTCCGAGCAGTGGAGTGCCCGCCAGGTTGAGGCGAACCGCTCGCTGATCTCGTCCACCCACTCCGGGGGAGCCATCCCGGCACGCTCCGCTGCGAGGGCCACCTTCTGGCCGTGCTCGTCCATCCCCATCACGAAGTGCACCGCATCCCCGCGCAGCCGGCGGTAGCGGACCACGCAGTCGGCGCCCACCTTCTCCAGCGTGTGCCCCAGATGGGGGTCGCCGTTGGCGTAGTCGATCGCGGTGGTGAGATAGAACTTGGCCACTCAGGACTCCCCGGGCGGCGAGCCACCCTCGGGGCGGGGGCCCCGGCGCTTGCGCCGCCGCCGCCGTCGCTTGCGCTCCAGGTCGGGCTCGTCACGCTGCGGCGCAGGTGACGCGGAGGGCGCGGAGGGCGCGGAGGGCGCTGAAGACGCGGCGTCATCGCGAGGACGCGCAGCGTCCGTGGCGATCTCGTCGGGATTGCTTCGCTGCGCTCGCAATGACTCGGGGGCGCTGCTTCGCGGCGACGGAACCCCCCGCGCCTCCGGGGGCGGCTCGCCCAGCCGCTCCAGCTCCTCGCGCAGCTCCAGCAGGGTCACGATCCGGGGCCCCTGTTCCTCGCTCCGCAGGAATACCCGCTCCCGAAAAATGTCCACCGCCACGACCCGCTCGGCGCCCCGGGTGGTTCGCAGGGTCTTGCCCTCCTTGGGAAAGCGCTTGCGCGATGTCACGTAGAACTCGTGCTCGTACTTGAGGCAGCAGAGCAGGCGGCCGCAGCCCCCGGAAATCTGGGCCGGGTTGAGCGAGAGGTGCTGATCCTTGGCGAGGGCGAGCGATACCGGGGAAAGGGTGGTGAGCCAGGAGGAGCAGCAGAACTCCTTGCCGCAGCGGCCCACCCCGCTCAGCCGGGCGGCCTCATCCCGCGCGCCGATCTGGCGCAGGTCGATGCGGGTGTGCAGGGCGGCGGCGAGGTCCCGGACCAGCTCCCGGAAGTCCACCCGCTTCTCGGCGGTGAAATACACCGTGAGCTTCTTCCGGTCCCACTGCCACTCGGCGTCGCTCACCTTCATGTCGAGCTGGCGGGCCCGGACCCGCTCCAGCACGGTGCGGCGAGTCGTCTCCTCGCTCCGGCGCAGCTCGTTGGCGTTGGCGATGTCCTGCTGGGTGGCCCGCCGAACCACACCCTGCTGGGGCACCTTGACCTCACCCACCGCGCAGCCGGCGCAGCCGCTGGCGCATTTCCTGGTGGCGGTCTCGCCCACCGCCGACACCCGGCCGAAGTCCAGTCCCCGCTCGACCGGCACGATCACCGCCTCCGAGAGCCGGAGCGGCTCGGAGTCGTCGGCCCAGAGGAAATAGTCCTTCCGGTTGCCCTTGAAACGGACTTCGACGGTGGTGGGCATCAGGCTTCGGTGTACACTCCCATCCCGGCGTATTTCTCGGCGCGCCGGCGGACCAGCTTTTCGGGACGGGTCTTCCGAAGCTCGGTGACGTGGCGGATCAGGCTGTCGCGCAGCGCTTCGCCCGCGGCCTCGGGATCCTGGTGGGCGCCGCCCAGCGGCTCGGGAATGATCTCGTCGATCACCTTGAACTGGAGGAGATCGCCCGGGGTGAGACGCAGCGCCTCGGCGGCCCGCTCCCGCTGGCTGGCATCCTTCCAGAGAATCGCGGCGCAGCCTTCGGGGGAGATCACCGAGTAGACCGAGTTCTCGAACATCAGCACCCGGTCGGCCACCCCGAGCGCCAGCGCGCCGCCGGAGCCGCCCTCGCCGATCACCACCGCCACTACCGGCGTCTGGAGCATGGCCATCTCCAGGATGTTGGTGGCCAGCGCCTCGGACTGTCCCCGCTCCTCGGCCCCGAGGCCGGGATAGGCGCCGGGGGTGTCGATCAGGGTGATGACCGGGGCGTGGAAGCGCGCCGCCAGCTTCATCAGGCGGAGCGCCTTGCGGTAGCCTTCCGGATGGGGCATGCCGAAGTTGCGCCGGATGTTTTCCCGGGTGTCGCGGCCCTTCTGGTGCCCGATCACCATGACCGAGCCACCAGCCAGCCGGGCCCAGCCCCCGACGATGGCGAGGTCGTCCCGGTAGAGCCGGTCGCCGTGCAGCTCCACGAAATCGGTGAAGATGCTGCCGAGATAGTCGAGGGTGTACGGGCGGCGGGGGTGCCGGGCCACGCTGACCCGTTGCATGGGGGTGAGGCTGCGGTAGATGTCCTCCCGGAGCGAGTCGAGCTTGGCCTGGAGAGTGGTGAGCTCCTCGGCCACGTCGATTTCGCGCTCTTCGCCGACCCGCTTGAGCTCGTCGATCTGCCGCTCCAGCTCGAGCAGCGGCTTCTCGAAATCGAGAGTGTACGTGTTGGCCATCCGGTTACCCCACCTTGACGAAGCGGACCGCGTCCGCGCCGAGGAGATCCCGCAGGGCAAGCACTACGTCTTCGCCGGGCTCCACTCGGAGCCGGCGCGCTCGCAGCCTGGCGCCCTCACCGTTCCCGTCGGACCACTCAATATAGACCGGCGCCGGGCCCGGATTGCCGGTGCAGACCGCCGCCGCGGAGCGCAGCACTTCGCTGCTCGGCCCCCCCGGGGCGCTCCATCGGAGCAGGATGCCCACCGATCCCGAGCGGCGCAGCTCTGCCAGCGGACGGGCGCTTTCCACCACGAAGGGAGCACGCTCCTCATCCCGGTCCCGGGCGCTGTAGCCTCCGGTGAGGAGCACCGCCGCATCCTCCACCAGCACCTGGTTGAGCCGGGCCCAGCTCTCCGGGAAGACGATCGCCTCGGCGGCGCCGTGAAAGTCTTCCAGAATGATACGGGCATATTCCTTTCCCGTCTTTTTGGAGAGCTGCCGCTTCACCCCGGTCACCACCACCGCCA
>Ga0209486_10000884_pt1 | contig 13170 bp, 8 predicted proteins | sample NCCompost_FD_187518 | JGI IMG/M metagenome (GOLD analysis project Ga0209486, IMG submission 187518) | Agricultural soil microbial communities from Utah to study Nitrogen management - NC Compost (SPAdes) (version 2) | ecosystem: Environmental > Terrestrial > Soil > Agricultural land | place: USA...
GTCCATGGCGCCCAAACCTACGGCTACAACTCCCGCTCGCCAGTTAAATCCGATTTACGGACCCCGATACCCGTTGCGGCATTCCGAAACTGAGATAAGTTTTTGTCTTATGCCCCGGCAGCAGCCCGCACTCGCGCGGCGGGAACGCGAGATCATGGACGTCGTCTACCGCCTCGGCGGGGCGACGTCGCGGCAGATCCGCGAGGAACTGCAGGATCCACCGCATCCGGCGGCAGTCCGGACGCTCCTCCGGATCCTCGAGGCCAAGGGACAGCTGCGGCACACCAAGGACGGCCCCAGGCACGTGTACCTGCCCACCACACCCCGAAGCGTGGCGCAACGATCGGCCGTCAAACACCTGCTCAGCACATTCTTCGGGGGTTCGCGCGCGGCGGCGGTCGCGGCCCTGCTCGACGATGGCGATCAGCCACTCACCGCGCGCGAGCGTGACGCACTCGCAACCGTGGTCAAGCGTCTCCGCGCAGAAGGACGTTGAGCCATGCCGACACCACCGGCCATGCTTTTCACTTCTGCCGACAGTGCTCGCGCGATGAGTGATGTGTACAGCGTGTCGCTGGTCGCGACGCTGCCGGTGCTCGCGGCGCTGGTCGCGTGCATCTGCCTGCGCGAATCGAACGCGGGCACGCGAGCCATCGTGTGGCGGTGCGCGCTGGCGGGGGTGCTCGCGATCTACGCCGGCCGCTACCTGCCCTGGCAGTGGATGGCATGGGTCCTGCCGGAGCCGCTCGCGCGGCCTCTTGTGTCGTTAGGTACGATCCACCTCGATGGACCGCCGGGGCTTGCCGGTGCGAACGATTCTGGGACAGACGCTTCCGGCGCGGTTCGCGGCCTGATCGCCCTGTACTGGACCGGCGTCGCGTTCATTCTCCTGCGCACGTTCGTTGCGCGTGGGCGGCTGCTGCTCGTACGACGCCGCGCCACCAGGCTCACTGGACCGCTCTGGCAGGCGTGGATGCGCGACGCGGGTCACGCCGTCGGCGTCTCGACGTCGCGGATGCGTCTCGCGGCGACGGAGGACGTATCGGTTCCGCTCACCTGGGGTGTCTGGCGCCCGGTCATCCTCCTCCCCCACTCGGCGCTGCGCTGGCCGGCCGACCGGTTGCAGGCCGTGCTGCGACACGAGCTCGGACATGTCGGCGCTCACGACGCGGCGATGCACGTGGCAGCGCGGATTGCCTGCGCGCTGTTCTGGTTTCATCCGGGTGTCTGGTGGCTGGCGAGGCGTTTCGAGGCCGACGCCGAGGAAGCAGCTGATGATCGTGTATTGCTGACGGGGATTCGCGTAAGTGATTACGCCGAATGGCTCGGGACATCCGCGCCTGACGCGCCCGATCACGCCTGCGCGGCGATGGCGCTGGTGCGCCCCGGCAATCTTCGCGCACGGCTTGCCGTGGTGACCAATACTCAGCGTCGCATCGCTGTTCCAGCACGTCGCCTCGCGCTCTTCGCCGCGGTGTTCACCGCGGCGGCCGTGGCCCCGCTGGCGACGGCGCGATTGGCACCGACGCGCCAGGTCCTCACGTCACTGATGACCGAGACGCGCTGGGAATCCCGGGCCTGGGCGGTGGTGCGACTCGCCAGGCGGGCGGACTCGGTTCACGTTGCGCGATCAGCCGCCCGCGAAGACCCGGATCCCGCCGTGCGAGCGTGGGCTCGTTATGCACTGACGCTGGCGCCGGTTCGCACCCCGTCGCGACCGCGCTCCTGACATCCCTTGTACCCCTTTCGTGCCGCATAGCCATGAGAGACAAAAATTTATCACATTGGTCGTGGCTCGTTCCGGCGGTCGTGCTCGGCGCCGGGTTTGTCGACCTGACCCGGGGTGGCATAACGATTTCGGCGATTCTTCTCGCCATCGGCTTTCTGGTGGCGATCCCGTGGGCGCTGCTCGCCGGTAGTGGGGCGAGCGATGACCAACCGCCATACCGCGAGGCGATAGTCGCTGGAGTCGGCGTGCTCGCGCTTTATCTGCTCACGCTGTCCCCGACCACGGCGATGTGGGACGCCAGCGAGTACATCGCCGCGGCCTACACGTTTGGCATCCCACATCCACCCGGCAATCCACTGTTCGTGATCGTCGGGCGCGCCTTCTCGATTCTCCCCATAGCGCCTAACGTCGCGATGCGCATCAACGTGCTGGCCGCGGTGTCGAGCGCCGTCGCGGCGTCTGTCTGGTATCTGGTTGCCCGGCGGGTCGCTGTGCGCGCGGGGCTTGGACCGGTCATCAGCCGCATTACCGCAGGACTTTCCACCCTTATCGGCGCCACCGCATTTACGGTCTGGAACCAGTCGGTGGTGAACGAGAAAGTGTACACGGTATCACTCGCCGGCATCGCCATCGTGTCCTGGCTCATGCTGCGCTGGTCAGACCAGCCCGATGGACGGCGCGCCGACCGTTTGCTGCTGCTCGTCGCCTACCTGCTTGGACTCGGCTACGCGAACCACATGGCGGGCATGCTTCCGCTCCCCGCGGTCGCACTAGTCGTGGTGCTCACGCGACCGCGGACGCTGTTGCGGTGGCGCCTGATCGCCGCTTCGGTCGCGATGATGGTCGTGGGACTCGCGCCGTTCGCGACGCAACCTGTTCGCGCTGCCTTCAACCCTCCTATTAATGAAGGGGAGCCGACGGCCTGCCGTCAGGGGCTCGAGTTCTCCTGCACGTTCTCGAAGGGGACCTGGGAAGCATTCAAGTACAACTTCAATCGCGAGCAATTCGGCAAGCCAAAGCTATCGGAGCGACAGGCGCCATTTTCGGCGCAGCTCGGGATGTGGTGGCTGTACTTCAAGTGGCAGTGGTGGCGTGACGCGCACGCTGAAGAAGCAGCGATGCTGGATCGAGACGCCCACGAACGCCGTCACGATGTGCAGGCGGTCATGGCCGCACTGTTCTTCGTGCTGGCGTTGACGGGTGGAGCGCTGCACTACCGGCACGACCGGCGCGGGTTCTGGTACTTCGGGCCGTTGATGCTGCTGATGAGCGTGATCCTGATCTACTACCTGAATTTCCGTTACGGCGCATCGCAGTCGCCCGACCTGGCCGACGTGCAGCGTGAGGTTCGCGACCGCGACTACTTCTTTCTCTGGAGCTTTTCGGCGTGGGGAGTGTGGGCGGGTCTGGGACTGGTGTGGCTCTGGCGGTCCGTCGCTTCGTTAGGCAGCCGGGATACCGTGCCGTCCCGCTCGCGCCTTGCCATGGCAGCGCCGGTCCTGCTGTTGGCTGCCGTTCCGCTCGCCGGAAACTGGTCGGCGGCCTCACGCAAGAACGATCAGATTGCGTCCTCCTTCGCGCGTGACCTCCTCAATTCGGTGGAACCCTACGGAGTGCTCGTCACCGGCGGAGACAACGACACGTTCCCCCTCTGGTATGCGCAGGAGGTAGAAGGTGTGCGACGCGACGTTACGGTAGCGGTGACATCCCTCATGAACACCGACTGGTTCGCGCGCGGGATGATTCGGCGCCCGATCCACACCTACGACGCGAGGCGCGGGCCGGCAGTGTATCGCGACCAGAGCTGGCCCAGGCCGGATGGTCCACCACTTCACCTGTCGCTGGACGAAGCGGACTCCATCCCGCAGTACATGATCGTCGACCAGCCGCTGCGCTTCCAGGCGAAAGGACTCGACATCAGGATCGATCCCCGTATGCTGCCGCAAACGCGAGGCGGCGGGATTCTGGAGCGCTCAGATCTGTTCGTGCTGCGGATGATCGCCGACACCTGGCCGCAGCGGCCGGTCTACATCAGCCGCACCGCCGGCTCCTACGGCGAAACGCTCGGGCTGGGGAACAACCTCCTGTCTCAGGGGCTCGCGCGGAAGGTTGTTCCCACTCCCGCCCCCTCGCGGGATACGGTGTTTGTGCCGGGGAGTGGCTGGATCGATATCCGGACAACCCGCGCCTTGTGGCGTGAGTTCCAGGGGCCCCCGGCAATCGTAAAGCGGAATGAGTGGATCGACCGTCCCTCGGTGAGCATTGCATACTCCTACCTGTTCGCCGGTAGTGAACTGGCGGGTCTCCTTCTGGAGCGGAAGGAAATCACCGCCGGCGACTCCGTGCTGGCCATCGTGCGGGGCGTCGCGCGTGCGGTTGGTGTCGAGCACCTGATGGCTGACGCGAACGCGCCGCCCCTCCCTCGGGGGGACACGTCGCGTTAGGTGCGATCCACGTTAGTCGCCGAGCGGAGCCATTCGCCTCTGGAAAGGGAGTGGCGCTGAGATTGCAGCCCGCCGAGCTGCCCGGCAGCCTGTTCCTGGGGTACTTCCATTCATGTTCAAAGAACTCAAGCGCGAATGGTCGCAGCTCAAGCGAGGCAAGCCGGGGTCGCGATTCCAGGATCAGTTTGACCGGAATCAGCGTGAGAAGAAGAGCAACGTCGGCCGGGTGTTCCGTGTCGTCGCGGGATTCGTTTTGTTGCCGGTCGGCCTGTTTTTCCTGGCGGTCCCCGGACCGGGCCTGGTCATCATCGCGCTGGGCGCGGTACTGATCGCCCGGGAGTTCGGGTTCGCGGCCCGGCTTCTCGATGCCATCGAGGTCCGCGGCCGCAGGATCATAACGTGGGCCTCACATCGGTGGAAACGCCTGGTGCAGGCGCGCCGCAAGGTCGTGAGTCGTTAGGTCAGTCCGCCCTCCATCACGACCTGCTGCGCGCAGTCGAGCTCAACCCGGTGGCTAGCGGATGAACCGGCCCAGGATGTCGTCGAGCGGATTGCCATCGCCATCGAGGTCGAGCAGACCGCCGAGCCCTCCGCGGCGTGCCCCGGTCGGTGCGGCGTCGATCTCCGGACGTTTTCGAGCCATGTAGCCGGCCACCACCATAGCCAGCATTGGCAACATCTTCTTGAGGAGGCTTGGGTCGAGCCCGGTCTTCGCCGACGCGTTCTGCGCGACGTTCCGACTCACTTCCTTCGAGCCGAAGATCTGTCCGAGCACGTTGTTGCCGCGATCGATATTGGTCGGATGAGCGGCCAGCACATCGTCCAGCAATCCGCCGCCACCAAGCGAGCCAAGCAGGCCACCCAAACCGCTGAGTCCCGTCGGTTGAGTCTGCACCTGCTTCTTGAAGCCGCCAAGAATCGCGGGCAACAATGCGGCAGCCCCCATTTGAACCTGCTGTTCGCTAATGCCCAGCTCCCTCGCGATCGAGTTGGAGCCGCCCGTTTCCGTAAGGATTTCGTTGATCTGCATGTCGTGACTCCTTTGTCGATGCCCTCGCGAATCTAACGCCGCTCGATGTGGTTGCACATCAGCCGAGACGATCACACAGCGGTCGAGGCCGTTTCGCGATGCCGAGACATCCCGAAGCCTAACGACAACCGGCTGAGGCCAATGCTCACCGCTTCGTCAACCTGATGAACTCGGGATTGGACCAGAGTGTTTCGAAGTTGCGATTCCGGGGAAGCTGCCGGGCGTTGGCCGGATTGAGTTCGATCGCCTGGCGCACGCCTTCCAGCGCCCCAGTTGTGCGACCGGCCGCAAGTTCGGTGGCGGCCCACGCCACCCACACCGCGTCAAACTCGGGCGACTTCGTGCGTGCAGCGAGGGCAGCGGCGGAAGCCGCCTCCAGAGCACGCTCTCGAAGACGCGAGTACGCCTCGGAGACCAGCGATTGCGCCTGGAACATGTTCAGCAGTCGCCGCAGCTCCGTCAGCGGGGCACGCGAATCGTCGACGCGAAGGTCGACCACGCGATCGCCAAATCCCGCGGCGCCGGCCAGCGGTTTGGCAACGATCAGTGCCGCCGACTGTGTGCCGCGCGAATCGCCGCCCGCGCTCTGTCCGGCATCCATTGCCGCCAACAGCCGTTCGGCCAGCGATCCGGTCGACGACTCGAAGACACGCGCGAGCGACTCAACCACTTCCTGCCCCACGAGGATGTTGCCCTGCGCGCAGTAATTGGTGCCGCAGCGGTGTCCCTTCCAGTCACTGGCGCCGGTTCCGGTCCACGCCGCCGTCCGACCGGTGGCATCGAGGATAGCCACCTGGCGCGAATCCCGGCCCTCGTCGCCGCGAATCATCAAGTCGAGTGCCTGTTGCGGCGACATGCCGGTGGTGAGCAGCTCCATGCCTAACGCGCCGTACATGGGGTTTGACGACGACTGGTGCGCGATCACGGCCAGGCCACCCTTGATGGTGATCGTCCGGCTGCCGACGGCCAGTGTCTTCGACTGCACCGCCATGCCGAGTTCACCCGAGGCCGGGTCGCGGGCGATGACGGAGAAGGTGCCCTCGAGCTCGTGGTCATGACGCGTGAGCGCGGCCATGACATACCAACTGTCAGGCACGGGCAACCACGGCTCCTTTTCATTCACGCGATACTTCAGCGAGAGGCTCGCGCCGCCACCTCCCTGGAAGTAGCGCACCACGATCGGATGGAGTCCCTTCCGCAACGCGATCATGCCGGTGCGCTGTTCGTCGCCGTGCAGGCCATCGTTATTCACCACGACGCGCTCGCCGATCTCGAGGTTGCTGCCGTCATCGGAGGACAGCGCGAATTCGTACAGCGCGTCGCCCGGCACACGCAGGTAGCCGGAGAAGCGCAGCGCATAACGCTCCGCGGTTTCGTCTCCCGTTCGCTCGACTCGCTTTACCATCGCTTCCCGTGTCTGCGGCAGCGAATCGATGGCGCGCACGGAGCGCACCGAGCGCTCCATGTACTGGTACCGCAGCCCTTCCTGCACGACGACCAGCTGGTCCGCCGGGCGGTGTGTGGTCTGGGTGTAGGTCGATGCGCGCGGCGGGCTTGAGCGTCCGTTAGGCAGAAATGCCCGCGCCGCCACGCGAGTGCCTTGCGGAGATACGTTCAACCGGAATGGACGCTCGTATTTCGGACTCGTCGCGATCGGGTCGCTGCCGTCCGTCGTGTACCGGATATCCGCGCCGGGCAGCAGTGAACGCAGGGTCACATCGACACTACTCGCGAGCGTCAATCGATCGCCGTCCAGTCCGTCCACGTGCGGAATGCGGTAGTTGACGCCGAGCTGGTCGAGCGCGCGTAATGCCTTCGGCAGGCGCGCGACGAAGCTGTTCCAGTCTCGGGCCTCTTTCGATGACCACGTCAACTCGGCCAAGGCCAGTGCGCGCGGCCAGAGCATGTACTCCACCGCCGCGGGCGTCTTCAGGTACTCCGTCCACAGGTTGGCCTGCGCGCCGAGGATGTGCCTGGCCTGGTCGGTCGTCAGCGAGTCAGGGACGGGTTCGTACGAATACACGTTTTCCAGGGAGCTGAATCCGCCAATCGCCAGCGGCTCGAAGCGCGCATCGCCCTGGTAGTAATCGAAATAGAGATGTGAGTTCGGCGACATGACCACGTCGTGCCCTTCGCGCGCCGCGGCGATGCCTCCGCTCGTGCCGCGCCATGACATCACCGTCGCTTCGGGCGCGAGTCCACCCTCGAGGATCTCATCCCAGCCTATGAGGCGGCGGTTCTTGCTGCCAAGAAAGCGTTCGATGCGCCTGATGAACCAGCTCTGCAGTTCGGCTTCGTCTTTCAGGTTCTCGCGGCGTATTATCTCCTGCGCTACCGGGCTCGCCTTCCAGCGGGTCTTGGGGACTTCATCGCCTCCTATATGGATGTAGCGGCTGGGGAAGAGCTCGATGACTTCGGTCAAAACGTCCTCGAGGAACGTGAATGTCGAGTCGTGAGGACAGAACACGTCTTCGTCGACGCCCCACGTTGTTCGTACCTCGAAAGGCCCCGGCGTGCAGGCAAGCTCCGGGTAGGCCGCGAGTGCCGCTTTCGCATGGCCCGGCATCTCGATTTCCGGAACGACGGTAATGTACCGCTCCGCCGCATAACGAACGACGTCACGGATCTCGTCCTGCGTGTAGAAGCCGCAATGCAGCGTGCCGTCGCCGACGTACGGAGTGAAATTCCGCTCGACCATCGTCTCCTTGCGGCATCCACCGACACTCGTCAGGCGTGGATATTTCCGGATATCGATGCGCCATCCCTGGTCGTCCGTCAGATGCCAGTGGAACGTATTCAGCTTGTAGCGCGACATCAGGTCGATGTACTGCTTGACGAACGCCACCGGCTGGAAATGGCGGGCGATGTCGAGGTGGAGGCCGCGCCAGGTGAAGCGGGGGGTGTCGACGATCGTTACGGCAGGAAGCCGGATGGCAGATGGGGGATGGGGGGTGGCAATGGACTCGAGTAATTGCCGGAGGGTCTGCAATCCATAGAACAGGCCGGCGCCGGTCGATGACGAGATCGCGATGCCTTCGCGGGCCACGGTCAGTGTGTACGTGCCTTCCTTCTCGGCGACCAGGGTCTGGATCTGACGCAACTGGATCGCTCCTTCGCGGATCCGACGTCCACTCGTCAGGCTTACGGGCTTCCCCGTCGCTGACGTCGCAATCTCGACGGCCAGGCTGCCTAACGCCTTCAGCTCGGCATTCCCCGTGTCGGCGACCCAGACCTCGAGGGTATCCGGAGCGTTCCAGGTTCCAACACCGGACCGGGTCACGTGCGGCGCCGGAATCACCGGCACGAGCCGTTCGGGCCGCGGAGGAATCGCCGGCCCGGGCACACATCCCGCGAGCAGGGTGAAGGTCCCGGTCAGGACAGCGAATAGTCTCGCGCGGAGACGCGGAGACGCGGAGACATTCACATCAACCATTTTGTTGGGCCTGACTTGTAGGTCCGAGGCGTCTCAGCGTTCGACGACTACGTACAATGTATCCTCACGAACTCCGCGCCGAGGTGGCGCTCGACGTCATAGCGGCCTGCCACCGCGGCGGAGAGACGCTCAGGGATGACGGTCATGACGACTCAGGTACGAATTCCCGATCGAGGCGATCGACGTCGTGCCCATCTGCTTCATGACGAGTTCGAACTCGTACCGGAGAATGGCGAGCACCATCTCGACCCCCTCCTGGCCGAACGCCGCCAGGCCCCAGATGTAGGGGCGGCCGATGCCGGCGGAAGCCGCGCCTAACGCCATCGCCTTGAAGATGTCCGTGCCGCGGCGGAACCCGCCGTCACAAATCACCGGGATTCGGCCACCTGTGCCTTGCACGACCTCGGGCAGCGAGTCGATTGTCGCACGCATAGAGTTCTCAGCGCGGCCACCATGATTCGAGCAGAACAGGCCGTCGACGCCATGCTGGATGGCAAGCTCCGCATCCTCGCGCGTCACGATCCCCTTGAGCAGCACTTTCATTGAGGTGGCGGCCTTGAGTCGGTCGACGAACTCCCACGTCGGTGTGCCCACCTCGGGAATCGGTGAAACTGCCGCAAATCCTGTCAGGTTGGGCTTGCGGCGCGTGTCCCCGAGTGCGGCACCGACCATGCCAGGAACGGGCGGTCCGCTCGGGTGGCAGTCGGTGCACTTGCGGGTATCGAGTCGCGCGCCGCGCAACATCGTCTCCCGGTTGCTTCCCCCAAACAGATCCACCGTAAGGACGACTGCCGCGCTGCCAGCGCGCTCGGCGCGCTGCACCATCTGTTTCGTTATTGCCCAGTCCTGCGGGTGGTGATAGAGCTGGAACCAGACCGTAGCGCCTCGGGCGTCGATCGCGTCCTCGATCGAGGTAGTGGCGACGGTCGAGAGAACCTGCAGATGGTTCTTCGCCTTGGCGGCGCGTGCAACCGCGATCTCGCCAAGCGGGTGGAATGCCTTCTGGCTCCCAACCGGGTTGATGACGATTGGCGTGGGATACTTCGTGCCGAAGAGGGAGACGCTGGCATCTATTGACGCCACGTTGACCAGTCGGCGCGGCTTCAGTGCCCAATGGTCGAACCCCTCGCGATTGGCACGGATGGTGCCATCGTCGTCGGTGCCGGTGGCAAGGTAGGCCCAGTGAGCGACCGGCATCTTCGCCCTGGCAACGGGCTCGAAGTCGAACACATCGAGCGCCTCTTTCGCTGATTGTATCAGCGGCGTCCGCTGCGCCGCCTGTTGCGCCAACGACAGCGCGCGCGACACTCGGCGAGGCGACGTTGACGTCAGGTCCTCGAGGAGGCGCTCATCGAGCCCAGCGGCCGCGAGGAGTGGACTCCCGGCCAGAAATCGCAGGAACTGGCGACGATCGGTCATTGCATTCTCGGTTTCAGCGCTCGCGCCCGATGCGGTATCGACCGGCGAGCAGGGTAGTCAGGCGATCGGCGTTCTGCGTCTTACTGACGGCCGGATGACATCGACCGAATCTGGTCAGCGTTTCCCGTGAGCTGCCACCGGATCAGCGACACCGGAATCATACCAGCCCGGTTGATCGCGTCGTAATACTCCCGCAGCGAGAACGCCGTGCCCTTCTGCTCGGAGATTTCCCGCAGCAGATCGTCCAGCAAGTACTTCCCAATGATGTAACTCGTGCCGTACCCCGGCTGCCGCAAGTACAGCTGTTGTTCGAAACCGAGCAGGTCGAGTGTGGGACTCATCCACCCGCGCGGCGTCCACTGCACCTGGAAATCTGCGGCCTGCTTCATCGTGTACTCGTTGCTCTGCGCGTAGAGCGAGCCGAGTCCGCGCGCTCCGCGCTGGGCAAGCATGATCCACTGGATCTCGCGGGCGCGCGGGTTATCGTCGTAGAGGCCGGCGTGCATCATCGCTTCCTCGAACGCCGTGGCCATGCCTTCGCTGCGACTGTCCCAGATGTTGTAAAGCAGCGCGCCGCGCCGGATGGGACTCGCGTGCGGCTCGTCGCGCATCTGCGCCAGGTCCCACCAATGGTAGAAATGGGTGTAGAGCGCGTTAGGCTCGAGGTGGGTGGCGATCGAGAAAAAGTTGCGCTGCGCGATAGGCGCGAAGCTCCCGATTTTCGGGCGCAGCGCCGGATCCATGTTGGGCTTTACCGTGATGATGTCACGGTCCTTCATGAACTTCATCAGCCTGTCAACCGACGCGTTGGCGCGACGCCGGTATTCGTCTTCATTCCGGACCGGCTGGATCTGTGGTCGGCCCATGTTGCGCTGCTCTTCCAGGCGCAGTGAAGCGTGCGAACGAGCAAGCTCGCGTTTCAGGATCGCGACCTCGTCCGCCCACGTGAGTGGGATGAGGTGGACATGGCGGAGACTCCAGTTGTAGTTCTCGATGCCGATGCCGGACGGACCCGTTTTCGACGGCGCTTGTTGTTCGAGCCAGCTCACGAAGTCGACGGTCGCCTGTCGCGCGTCACGGAGAGCTGCGAGGACCTGCGGTGCGCCGCCAACTTTCTGCGCCAGATCGTCCAGATCACGGATCTGGTTCTTCACTGATCCGGTTCCCGAAATCCACAGGTCGCGCGCGTTGCCCGTGAGATTCAGTCTCGCCTGCTGCAGGAGCGGCGCGATCGTCCGCAACTCGGCTGCGAGGCGTGATTGCGCATCGAGTGCCAGCGGAAACGTGTACTTCCACAGCTCGATGGCCGCGTGATTTGTGGGGCCTTCATGATCCGGCGTGTCGCTCTGGTCGGTCCAGATGGTGACGTAATACGCCGGGTCCCGCTCCCATGGCTTGAGCACACGGATGTAGAATTCCAGCCCGTTCATCTCCGCTCTGACGAGGTGCCAGTCGATCTGCTGCTCCGTCGTCCAGCCGGTGGTGTCGATGCTACTGAGCCGCACGAACCAGTCTTTGAGCTCGTTGTGCTTGCGCGCCATCGTGACGGCAGTGTAATCCGGCGCACCCTCGCGCAACGCCGGCCGTTCGAATGCGCGCCACTCGGTGAAGAGCCGCGTCAGTGTCGCAAAGGACGACGAGGGACCCTGCCCTTCGCTCGTTTGGGGCAACAGGCTTTGCCACACGACTGCAGCCAGAATCGCAGGGATTTGCGCGCCGCGGTTCATTGCTTTTCAGTTGGAGAGGACGTGACCGGAATCTGCGCTTCGAATGCCGATACGGGTGGGACACGGAGAAAGCTGCGTTCGACGAGTGACATCACGGTCGTGCCACTTTCCGCCGCACGTCGTCGAGCCAGTTCGTGATGACGTTCAGGCGCGTCGTCGTTTCCGCGAGTTGTCCGAGAATCACGAGGTGACGGCGACCGTCGGGTGAGATGTCATGCGACCGGTCGGCAACGTTCACGTATGGACCGCGAAAGATCATGCGCGCCTGAGCGAAGGCCGACGATCCCGGCGGAGGCGCGGCCACGGAGAACCACTCCTGCCCCCATCGATAGATCAACTCGTCACCCGTTCGCGTCCAGCGCGGTTCTTCACCGCCAGAGCGCGAGATCTTCCGGCGCTCGCCGCGACGGTTTGCCTCGGTTACATAGATCTCGTATTGACCGGACTCGTTCGAGGTGTACGCGATCCAGCGCCCGTCTCTCGAATACGTCGGCCCCCACGCGTTCGGGAACGTGTCGAGCGCGATGGCCTCGGTTCCCTTCTGCAACGGCACGATCCACGATCCCCTGCCAAAGCGACGAACGCCGACCGCTTGCAGAGTATCCGAAGCGAAGTCGTTGAATTCCCAGTCTTCGGCGAGCGTGTCCCGCTGCCCGGCGCTCTCCACCAGCTGCCTGACGACAATTCGCCGGTACGGCGGATCGGGCGATGTCTCCGTGAAGACGATCCGTCGGCCGTCCGGCCACCAGCGCGGCAAGTACGGAATTCCCCGCGTCGGCATCGTGGTGTGCGTCATGTTCTCCAGGTCATACACCCACAACTCCATCGTGCCACCAGAGGGGATGACGGTGGCCGTTACGCGCCGTCCATCGGGCGAAAGGTCGAAAGGCCCGTAGCGCTGAGCGGGGAATCCGACACTGTCGACCGACCCATTCCGTCCCGCCCACGCGAAGGCGCCGACATTACCGTCGGCCCCCGGGGCATACACGAGCGTCCCTTCGCGGTCCACGACGAATTGTGCCCCGAAATCCTGTCGCACCCCGCTCAGTATCTCGACGGGCCGACCCTCGAGCGTCCAACGGTCCGCATCGAATGACACTGCACGGATTCCGGTCGGAGTGACGAAGAGCAGGTGTCCCGAGGACAGGAATTGAGGTTGGGTCCCGTGCAGCGACGTCACATCGCGCGCGGAGTCAGCGACCACCGGGCCGTCCACGGTCAACGTCATGGTGCGACCGCTTTCGAGGTTTACAACGGCGATCACGTTGAGCAGTGAGTATCCCCACGTCTCGATCAGCGCGTGTTTGCCGTCGGGGAGAAGGCTGGGCTGCGTGCGGCCGATCCCCTGTGGATTCGGGATCGGTTGAATCGGCCCTCCTCCCTCGGGC
>Ga0209486_10000886_pt1 | contig 13126 bp, 9 predicted proteins | sample NCCompost_FD_187518 | JGI IMG/M metagenome (GOLD analysis project Ga0209486, IMG submission 187518) | Agricultural soil microbial communities from Utah to study Nitrogen management - NC Compost (SPAdes) (version 2) | ecosystem: Environmental > Terrestrial > Soil > Agricultural land | place: USA...
GTAGATTTAATATTTAGTGATCTTAGTTGAAAAGAAAATTCGAACAGACCATAGAGATCAAAGGTCATCTAATTGATTCGATGATCCTGACAAGAATTTTTGACAAGATTATGGACTTAAAAGGGGACTTTAATGTTCTCGAATTTCATGTCGGAAAAAAGAAAGATGAATTAAGTTATGCAAGATTACTAGTGTCAGGAAAAAATAAGAAACATCTTGACCAATTATTAGAATCAGTCTTTATTGAAGGCGCTCAACCTACAAAAATTGACGGTGTTGCACTAAAACCTGCCCCAAGTGACACGGTAATGCCGAGGGATTTTTACAGCACAACTAACAATACCACACAAATTTTCTTCAATAATGAATGGATTAATGTCGAAAATATGATGATGGATAAATGCATTGTCGTTGATGCAAGTAACAAAAGTGCAGAGTGTAGGAAAATTAGAGATATCCGAAGAGGAGATCTGATAGTAACTGGTGAAAAAGGAGTCAGGATATTACCTGAAGAACGTCCAAGAGAAGGAGTGGATATTTTTCAATTCATGAGTAGTACAAGTTCCAGTGAAAGACCTACTCAGCAAATTGCAAGAAAAATAGCGATGGATATTTACAATACAAAAAATAGCGGTGGGAAAATAATTGTCACAGCAGGACCAGTTGTCGTCCATTCTGGCGCTGCAGATTCGTTAGCAAAGATGATTAAAATGGGTTACGTAAATGGACTACTTACTGGTAATGCCTTAGCAGTACATGATATAGAAAATTCATTATTTGGTACTTCCCTGGGCATGAACGTAAAAAACGGAACGTTAGCAATTCGCGGTCACAGAAACCACATGCAGGCCATTAATGAAGTTTTTAGGACAGGCTCTATAGAGGAAATGGTGAAAAAGAATATTCTAAAATCTGGAATAATGTATGAGTGTATAAAGAATAATGTAGAGTACGCCCTTTGTGGATCTATAAGAGACGATGGACCAATTCCGGGTGTGATTACCGATATTATACAGGCCCAGAACAGATATAGGGCAATATTGAGAGATACGAAAATGGTTCTCATGCTTTCTACGATGTTACACTCAATTGCTGTTGGAAATATGATTCCTGCAAGAGTAAAGGTTGTTGCCGTGGATATTAGTCAAGCCGTTGTAACAAAACTACTCGATAGAGGAACAACACAGGCTATAGGAATTGTTAGTGACATCGGTGCATTCCTTCCGATGGTTTTGCATCAGTTAGACCAAATTTCCAAAAAATAGTTCTATCGGCTAGAACAATATATACAGGACAATTAATTCATAGTCATTGCATTTATGAAAATCACTGCTTCTCAGGGTCACTTAATTTGCTATTTATTAGACGTATAGCTATCTTTGGATCTGCTCGTCCCTTGGTTAATTTCATTACTTTACCTAACAAGAAATTAATCGCCTCGCGATTCTTTTTTGCATCTTCAACTGCAGCCTTTTCGGTATCAAAAACTGACTGAACAGCATCCATTATCGTTTTTTCGTCGGCTATTTTGTAGGAATTACTGCTATTGACAACCTCCGATGGTAACTTTCCACTTTCAAATATTTTTACTAGAATATCCTTTGCAGTAATTCTGCTAATTTTATTACCTTCAATCAATTTCACCAATTCTGCGATATGCTCCGGTTTCACTTTCAAGTTTTTCAAGTAATCCGTACTCTCAGTATCATCTTCGATCAAACTTTTAAAGTCAGTAACTAGGATGTTTGCTATTTCAGTTGGCGAAAAGTGTATTTTCAAAGTAGACTCAAAGAAATCTGCCAATTTCTTGTCATTTATGAGAATATTGGACGTATGCTCTGAAAGTTTATATTTTAATATAAAGCGTTCAAATCTTTGATTTGGTAGTTCTGGCATTCGTTGCTTTAGATTAGTAACAAAATCACTGCCTAAGACGATTACTGGAATATCGGGTTCCGGAAAATAACGATAATCATGTTCCTCTTCTTTACTTCTGGCCTTAAATGTAATTTTTTTCTTATCGTCCCAGTGTCGAGTTTCAAGTTGTATGTTGAGATTGCGGTTATACACACTGGACTGCCTGGTAATTTCATAGTTGATGGCTTTTTCAACCTCCTTGAAGGAATTAATATTCTTGATTTCTACCTTGTTACCACCGTTCATGGACACATTTACATCACACCTAACCGAACCCTCAAGTAGAGTGTCACATACGCCAAGATGTTCAAGTGTCAGGGATAGTTTATTTAGAAATTGTCTAACCTCCTTTGGACCTGTGAAATCAGGTTCTGTAACTATTTCAATTAAGGCAACTCCTGCCCTGTTATAATCTATTAACGCTGTATTTCTGACATTCATTCCACCTTCAGAATAAACAATCCTGCCTGGGTCTTCTTCCAATTGAATTCTACTGATCCTAATTTGCTTTGCATCATCCAGCTCATATTTGCCGTCTATCCCTATACTAGAAATTCCATAAACATTGTACTGGGTAATCTGAAAATTTTTTGGCAGATCAGGATAAAAATAATTCTTACGGTAAAACATAATTTTGTCTGGCACTTTACACCCTAAGGCTATAGAGGTCATTGTTGAATACTCAATTGCCTTTTGATTGATAATTGGCAGGGAACCAGGAAGTCCACAACATATTTCACAAATGTTACTATTGGGTCTAAGCTCTCGATAGTTACCCCGACATGAACAAAACAATTTACTATTGAGAGCAGTTATTTGAGCATGAATTTCTAATCCGATCATTACCATGCTCATATCGAATTTGGCCTCCTTTGGATATGGATAACTTTTTCAAGTTCATATGATGCATCGATTAGCTTTTGTTCTTCAAAGGGAGCTGCCATTATTTGCAGCCCGATTGGAAGACCGTTACTAAATCCAATGGGTAACGATATTGCTGGAATGCCTGCTAGATTTGCTATGACTGTGTTTACGTCAACCAAGTACATTTTAATTGGATCGTCTATCTTTTCACCGAATTTGAAAGGAAGTATGGGCATTGTGGGTCCAATTAAAAGATCATATTTTTTGAATAGTGTGAGTAATTCTAATCTTAATAGTGACCGTAGTCTCCTTGCTTTGAGATAATACTTGCCATAATATCCAGAAGAAAGAACATATGATCCAATTAATATTCTCCTTTTTACTTCTTCTCCGAAGTTTTCTCTGACGTTGCTAAAATAGGTATCCCAATTATACTCCCCGATTGGATAGTCGAATCCATATCTGATATTGTCATATCTTGCTAGATTACTACTTGCTTCAGCACTAGCAAGAGTATAGTATGAGGGTAATGCATAATGCAAATTCTTAATTGAAACTTCTTCACATGAAAATCCGATCTCCTGGAATTTTTCTGATGCAGAAAAAACAGATTTTGCAACCTCTTGATCGCTGCCAGTAACTAATTCTTTTATTACTGCTACATTTAGTTTTTTTGATTTATTGGGAACGGTAATTGGAGATGATGGAATACTTGTGTTATCCATCGCGTCCTTTCCAGAAATGATGTTTAGCATCATTATCAAGTCTTTAACCGATCTACATATAGGACCAATTTGCTCCAGACTATTCGCATATGAGATTAGTCCCGATCTGCTTACCCTGCCGTAAGTTGGTTTAAGTCCAACTACAGAACAGAAGCTAGAAGGGCACCTTATTGAACCTCCAGTATCTGATCCGAGAGCTACAGTACATTCTCCAGCAGCGACCGCCGCTCCACTTCCACCTGAGGAACCACCGGGAACATAATCCAAATTCCACGGATTGTGAGTTGGATGATACCTGCTGTACTCAGTCGTTGAACCCATTCCAAACTCATCCAAATTCAATTTTCCCAATAGAATGGCGCCATTTTCCTTGAGATTCCTTATTACGGTAGCATCATATGTAGGAACATAGTTTTCCAGAATTTTTGAAGCACAAGTAGTTCTGATACCTTGTGTGGAAATGTTATCTTTTATACCAACAGTTACCCCTGCAAGTTGACCTATATCTTCTTTTTCTCTTATTTTCTTGTCTATAATCTTCGCAGAAGATAAAGCTCCCTCAGTGTCCAATGTAATAAATGAATGTACCTTTGGCTCGACTTCTTCTATTCTCTTTAGTATAGAGATAACATATTCTTCAGCAGTAAACTGACCTTCAGTTAGGCCTTCAACCACTTCATATGCAAGCAGGTCGTCTAGTTTTGTCATTCTATTTCATCTTAGGACCTCTTAAGAATCCATCTTCTGTAATGTTCTTGTTGAGTTGCTTATCATCAGACATGCTTATCTCATCCATTCTAAGCTCTTCAAATCTTAATTCCTGCAAATCTAAATTAACCGAATCATCAGATGCAAGTTCTTCAAGAATATCGATGTACTCTATTGTCTTGTCTAGTTGTTTAGGAAATTTTTCAAGTTCATTTTCCGTTAAATTTATTCGTGATATTTGAGCGAGATGTTCTAGATCTTCTTTTGAAATCATGTTAATGTCATCTTTTCATAGATATATTATTTGTTAAGGCGACAACCTATCTATATCTCGAGGAAATAATACAACATCCCTAATATTATCAACACCACACATGCTCATAATTAATCGTTCTAACCCCATACCGAATCCTGCATGAGGGGGCATGCCATATTCAAAAACTTTCAAATGGAAATCGAACGCACCAGTGTTTAGCCCTTGTTTTTTCATTCTTTCAGTTAGCTCGCCCTTATCATGGATTCTTGTACTTCCTGAAGATAACTCCAGATTACCATACATCAAATCAAAAGATTCGCACTCTGTACCCGTTGATTTTGGTTTAACATAGAATGGTTTTATTGACGTGGGCCAGTCAATGATAAAATAAAAATATTTCATGTCATCATCGTTGAGGTTGCGTAATTTTTGCTGCGAGATGTCATCCCCCCATTCAATAGACTCACCTGACTTTTGCAACTTTTCTATAAGATCTGAATATCTGTACCTTCGAAATGGAAGTGATAAATCAGGTAATTCTATTTTCAAGTACTCAAGATGTGATTTGTTTTTGTTTCTTACTTCGTCCCAAAGAAAATGTATCATCTTTTCTAAAATTTCCATTATATCATTATAATCAGCATATGCTTTTTCAATATCAATCGAAGTAGCTTCTGACAAATGTCTGTTTGTTCTGGAAGGTTCAGCTCTAAAGATTGGACCTATCTCAAATACATTTTCAAATGCCATTGTAAGTTGTTCTTTATAAAGCTGAGGACTTTGAGTTAGAAATGCTTCTCTGTCATAGTAAAAGATAGGAAAGAGTGTTGCGCCACCTTCAGTCGCAGTAGCAATTATTTTAGGGGTATTAACTTCTATGAAACCCTCATCTCCAAGAAATTTCCTGCAGGAATTTAATACAGTATATCTTATGCTAAAAATTGATTGAAGAAAAGGTCTACGAAGATCGATTGCTCGAAGATCCAATCTGGTATCAATTCCAACTCCTTTTCTACTTTGAATAACGATAGGAGAATTTTTATTTGCCATGGATAAGATCTTAAAATCAATTGGAATTATTTCAATTCCCTTTGGAGCTTTCGGTTCATTTCTAACTTTACCCTTTATTGCAATCGAAGCATGTTCTCTAATCTTTTGTACTTCTGATGAAAGGGAATCAGGATATTCATTATTCTTTAAAATAACCTGAATATTTCCAAATCTATCGTTTATCGTAAGAAACTTTATGTTACTATGTTCTCGTATCGAAGAGATCCATCCTACAATAATTACCTCCTTACCATCCATTGAATTATCGATATCTTTGGAGTAGTGTGTCCTTTTCCAAGTTTGAAGGTCTGGGCTATTCAAATTGATGAACCTTGATAATTTGAACTTTAATGAACAGGTTAATTTAACCTTTTAACGCAAAATATTCTAACTATTGTGAGAAGCTCCCTCCTCACAGAAAATCACTCATCCTCACAGTAAAAACTTGGGTGAACCGTTAATGCCAAGACAAACAAGCGAATAGTTGCATTATCTAATACACTAAAACGATGTATGGAAAATCAAATCAAGTTTCGTCTTAAATGAGATAACATAAACACATAATGCTATCAATTTAAAATTGAGTTAATTGCTTCTTGATATTGTTGTTAATCGAAACCTACAAAAGCATTAATAACATTGTCAAATAATTTGTGTGAAATGGAAAAACATTCATTGCTATCACTTTTTTCTTCTAATCCAGATAAGTATTATAAAGTCTCATTGTTCGATGAAAAAGGATTCAAGAGGCAAAGTTGCAAGTTATGCGGAAAATTCTTTTGGGCCATTAATGAGAGGGAATCTTGCCCTGAACATGATAATTATAGCTTTATCGGAGATCCACCAACATCAAAAAGACTAGATTTTGTGAATACCTGGAAGGAACTGAGCAGTTTCTTTAGAAAAAATGATCATGAAATAATTCAAAGGTATCCTGTGGTGTGTCGTTGGAGGGAGGACCTATATTATACAATTGCATCCATTGTGGACTTTCAGAGAGTAATGAATGGAAAAATCGTGTTTGAAATTCCCAGAAATCCTCTTGTAGTCCCTCAAATGTGTCTCAGATTTAATGATATTGAAAACGTTGGAATCACCGGCAGGCATTATACTAGCTTTTGCATGGTAGGTCAAACATGTAACGCGGACGCTCCCGGTGGATATTGGAAGGACAGGTGTATTGAGCTGGATCACTCTCTGCTTACAGATGTTCTTGGTATAAAATCTGAAGAAATTACATTTGTGGAGGATGTTTGGATGGGGGCAGGGGCATTTGGTTATTCATTAGAGTACTATGTTCGAGGACTAGAACTTGGGAATGCAGTTTTTACTGAATTTGAGGGGGATGAAAATAACTATCGCACACTTGATAACAAGATAATAGACATGGGAGCGGGACTTGAGCGCTTATCATGGATTACGTTAGGGAGCCCCACAAGTTACGATGCTACTTTCGGACCCATATTCAAGAAACTAGTAGACATAATTGGTATCGATATTGATTCAAAATCGGAAGTTCTATCCCGATACTTTAAGAAACTTTCTGAGATATACTCAAATTATGAAAATGATCCAAGACTACTAAAAATCAATATTGCTAAAGAACTTGGTCTATCGTATGAAGATTTGGAAAAATTTGTCCTACCGGTTGAAACACTATCAATTATTGCTGATCACACCCGGACATTGCTGTTTGCGATTTCTGATGGCTCATTGCCATCTAATGTAGGAGGAGGCTATAATCTTAGGATAATATTAAGGAGAACTCTTGCACTCCTTGCCCGTTTAGGTTGGAAACTCGACTTGAAAGATATAATGGACCTACATATTGAGTATCTAAAACCAATGTATCCTGAACTAAAAGAGCACAAAAATGATGTTAGGAAAATAATGCAGATCGAGTCTGAAAGGTATTCTTCATCAAAGGAAAGAATGTATTCTATTGCCAGTTCCATGCGTGAATCCAAGAAAAAACCAAGTGTTGAAGACCTGATAAGGATGTATGAGTCAGATGGCATTACACCTGATCTACTACTTGAAACTGGCGTTATAGAAAAAATACCTCCGGATTTTTACGTAAAGTTAGCAGAGCTTCATACTACACATGAATCCATCCCGGTACCCGTTATCGAAATTGGCAGTGACATAAAACCTACGAAGTTATTGTATTACGAAGATGAGTCTATCAGAGAATTTGACGCAAAAATTGTCAAGATACTTAAAGGCAAGTATTTGATTTTGGACAGTACTGCATTTTACCCCAGAGGAGGTGGACAGGAGCCAGACTTCGGTACTATTGAAGGGATCGAAGTAACAGATGTCATAAAACAAAACAATCTAGTTTTGCACAAGATACAAGCTCCATCCAAGGATCTACAAGACAATAAAATAGTTCACGGAATTGTTGATAATGTTAGAAGACTAGCTATTACCAAAAATCATAGTGCAACACACATATTGAATTCAGCTGCAAGAAACAATCTTGGTTCTTGGATATGGCAGAATTCTGCCTTCAAGGATGAAAATTATGCAAGGTTGGACATTACTCATCATTCAGCTCTTACCAAACAAGAAATCAAGCAAATAGAAAATACCGCCAATGAAGTTGTTCAAAGAAATTTACCAATTAACATAAATGTATTTGAAAGGTCAAACGCTGAAGAGAAATATACATTCAGGATTTATCAAGGAGGCGCAGTCCCCTCAAACCATGTAAGGATAGTGAACATAGATGGCTGGGATGTCGAAGCATGTGGTGGAACTCACGTTAATAAGACAGGCGAAATTGGTCTTATAAAAATTCTAAAAACTGAGAGAATTCAAGATGGTGTAGTAAGACTTGAGTTTGTTTCTGGGAACAAGGCTTTGCAATATGTGCAGTCTCAGGACGCTCAATTGCTACATATTGCTCAATCTCTGGGATCAAGTAGAGAGAAGCTGATTGAATCGTTTGATAAAGTAACACTAGAAAATGACCAGATGAAAAGAAAATTTAGAGTTCTTATTAACAGATTTTCAGATAATATGGCCACAACCGTTACCCACCAGGCGACTAAATCCAAATCAGGATTAAAGGTTTATGGCACTTTCGATGATGTAATGGGAGATGATTATTATATTGCATTAGGAGAAAAAAGTATCAATATCGATCCTTTCTTAGTATACGTTGCCATTGTTCAGGACCATGAACGCATAAAAGTCATTGTATTCGTTGGAGATGAATCAAGAAAAATCATTAAAGCATCTAGAATTGCAAAGGAAATTTCAATGAAACTTGGGGGTACTGGAGGTGGAGGTACAGATAAATTTGCCCAGGGTGGAGGTAATGACAAGAGCAAGATTAATGAATGTTTGAAGAATCTTGAGAATCTGATTACAAATATAGACTCTAGTGAAAAAAATGGTTGATTCAGTTGAAAAAGCACCCAATGCCGAACTTGATTGGGATAGAATTGAGGAAAAGTGGAGGAAGAGATGGACTGATGATAAACTTTTTGAAACCGATCCACAATCGCATAAAAGAAAGTATTTCCTAACTGTAGCATATCCTTACCCAAATTCTCCACAGCACGTAGGACATGGAAGAACATATACTCTTGCCGATGTCCACGCAAGGTATAAGCGTATGAACAATTATAATGTATTGTTTCCAATGGGTTTCCACTATACAGGAACACCTATTGTGTCGATGTCACAGAGAATCAAATCTAATGATTTAGAGCTGATACAGACGTTCCAACAGATATACAAGATTCCCGATGATATCATTTCGAATTTCAAAGAACCTAAAAAAATAGCCAGCTATTTTCATCAAGAAATTAAACAAGGAATGAACGAAATGGGCTATTCCATAGATTGGAGGCGAGAGTTTACGACTATAGACAAGGGCTACTCGAAATTTATATCATGGCAATTTAGAAACCTTAAGAAGAAGGGTTTGATAGTGCAAGGCTCTCATCCTGTAGGATGGTGCCCTCAAGATCAAAATCCGGTGAGTCAACATGATACTGTCGGGGATATTGAGCCCGATCTTATTGAATATGTTCTTGTAAAATTTAAATTTGAAGACCAGTACGTTGTTCCAACTGCAACATTAAGGCCAGAAACTATTTTTGGTGTGACAAATTTATGGATAAATCCTGATATAAAATATGTTATTGCTCAGGTGAACAATGAGAAATGGATAATTACAAAAGAAGCTGCAAGAAAGATGGAATTTCTAAATGCTAGTGTTACATTGATTTCAGAGATTAATGGCTCTGATTTAATAGGCAAGTCTGTATTTGATGAAAAAAGGAAACAACAAGTTCCCATATTCCCAGCGTCATTTGTTGATCCCAATAATGGAACTGGAATTGTCATGTCTGTTCCAGCCCACGCACCCTATGATTATCAGGCTCTGGTTGATTTAAGGAAGGATGACAATACTTTAAGAAAATATAACATCACAGGTAATGTCGTTCCTATCAAAATAATCCAAACTGATGCGTATCCCTCAAATGAATCTTCGGCCGCGGAAACTATTGTTACTAGTTATTCCATTAGAGATCAAAATGATCCTAAATTAGAGGAGGCTACCAACAAGCTTTATTCGGACGAATTTCATAATGGTAAAGTTTTACCCGACATAGATGAAATAGGAAATTTGAGTGTAATAGAGGCTCGAGAGACTATCAAGGTAAAAATAATCAGTCAAGGGATTGGAACTACCATGTATGAACTGAAAAATGCAGTAAAATGTAGATGTGGAACTACCTGTGTTGTTAAGCTACTAACAAACCAGTGGTTTATCAATTATGGAGATGAAAATTGGAAAAAATTGGCGTATGAACTAATTGATAAAATGGAAATTCTACCTGAGGAAATAAGACAAGAATTCACCAATGTTATTGATTGGTTGAAGGAGAGGGCATGTGCAAGAAAAAGTGGGATGGGAACAAAACTTCCATGGGACAATGAGTGGATAATAGAAAGTTTGGCAGATTCTGTTATCTATATGGCCTATTATTTATTGTCAAGACATATTAGCAATAATCAGGACTTGCAAAATAATGATGATAAGATATTGGCAGATAATTTGAATGATAATTTCTTTGATTATGTTTTATTGGGAAAGAACGATCCAGATATCGTAGCTAAGGAATCAAAAATATCCATTCAGTTACTTGAAAAAATTAAGAATGAATTTGTGTACTTTTATCCAGTAGATTCCAGGCATTCGGGAAGAGACTTGGTCCCTAATCACCTTGCATTCTTCATATTCAATCATGCTGCAATATTCCCCAAGGATAAATGGCCCAAACAAATTGTTGTAAATGGCTCGGTACTAATGGAAGGTAAAAAGATGTCCAAATCCCTTGGAAATATCATACCATTGCGTCATGCGATAGAGGAATATGGTGCAGATTCAATTCGTCTTACTATGCTAGCGTCGGCAGAGATATTACAGGATTCTGACTTTTCTTTTGATTTAGTAAAAGGAATTAGAGCCAAATTGTTTGAAATCTACAGAAACATAAATGCACATCTAGACATTTTCAAAGTTCAGAGTAGTTTGGATCTGGATCTGGAAGATGTTTGGATATCAAGCAGATTGCAAAAAGTTATTATGGACACTACTTCTGCTATTGAAAAATTTAGAATCAGAGAAGCTTTGCATAATATCTTGTATTTGATGGACAATGATTTGGAATGGTATGAAAAAAGAAAGCTGGCAAAAAATAAATCAATTTTCAATAATTATTTGAAAGAATTCATTGAAACACGGATAAAGTTATTGTCACCATTTGCTCCCTATTTCTGTGAAGAAGTTTGGGAGATTATTGGGAATGCTTCGTATGTCAGCTTAGCTAAATGGCCAGAGATTGATCAATCTAAAATCATATTGAAATCCGAGGATAATGAAAGACTCATCCAGAGTATCATTTTTGACATACAGAAAATAACAAAGGTTACGAAAATGGTTCCGAAGAAAATTTCGATATATACTGCTTCGAGTATCAAATGCACGTTATATAGAAAAATATTAGATAGAATACAAAGACAAGCAACTCCCAATTTTGGACAAATCATGAAGGAATTTGTTAACGATAACGAAGTCAAGGATCTTGTTAAACGAAATCCTGATCTGGTAAAGAAAATTATAGATGATATTTTATCTGAATCAGTGGATGTTAGAGAAAGAAGAATGAAAATAGATTCCTTTGATGAGAAAATACCGCTAGAGGATGGAAAATCATTGTTAGTTAGTGAAGTGGGAAATAATCAACTTGAATTGTATATCTACTCAGAGGACGACAACGACAAATATGATCCAAAACAAAAGTCAAAATTTGCAAGACCATACAAACCAGCGATATATATTGAATAAGCAATTCCAGTTGATAAGAGATGTCAAGTGATTATACACTTGTGTGTTCTAAGCAGGATCTCGCCAGTAGTACAATATCAAACTGTTTGACTGAAAAATATGGCTTTTCTGAGATTCCGGAGAAAAATACAACATTTACTTCATCTGATTATCCTGGTATTGTCTTGCATATTTCGGAAAATAATTTGCTACATCTTGATAATCTTGACGAAAAATATCCCAATACATCATGTTATATCTTTCTATCTCAACATAGATCTCAAGCTAATATTCCTGCGCTGACTTGTCATTCGACAGGGAATTTTGGCAATAATAAGTTTGGTGGGAAGGAAAGGGAATTAGGAATATGTTATCCTTGGATCCAGAAACAATATCTAATTGAATTAAATAGGCAAAAGGATAACGTACCTAAGTATGATATCATTATTGAATCCACACATCATGGTCCCACATCATTAAGAAAACCAATACTGTTTGTTGAAATAGGATCAACAAAAGAACAATGGACAGACAATAATGCAGCAAATACAGTATGCAATTCTTTGTTTACTGTGCTTAAAAGAAAACATGGATTATGTGAAAAGGTGGCGGTGGGACTGGGAGGAAATCATTATCCAACAAAATTCAATAAGATATTGTTGGAATCAGAATATGGTTTGGGTTCGATAGCCGCAAAACATGATTTACCATATTTGGATAACTCCATGATAGTTCAAATGATACATAGGAATGTTGAAAAAATAACTTGTGCTATAGTGGATGCAAAGGGACTAGGGAAGGAGAAATCTAGAATTCTAAGCGCAATGGATGAAGTCGGAATTGAAATAGTAAAAATTTAGTTTTGATAAGCCTACAATAGTTTTTTAAGAATGTGTAACCCCTCATATGTGGTCTATGTCATCTAATCGGAATATTCGTAAAAAAAAACGTACATGTCATATTAATAGACAAGCTGTCTATGATCTTATTTCTGATATTCCTCCTGGCAAGGTAGTAACTTATGGCCAATTGGCCACACTGCTTGGCAATTCTCGTGCGGCTCGTGGAATAGGAAAGGTCCTAAATCAGAATACGCGGCCAATTATAGTACCTTGCCATAGAGTAGTCTGCTCCGACGGACATGTTGGAGGTTACATGTATGGAAAGAACCGAAAAATATCATTGTTACTGAAAGAAGGGATTCCTATCGATGATGATGATGATAGAATAAAGGATTTTGAGAAATATAGGATCTAG
>Ga0209486_10000887_pt1 | contig 13124 bp, 12 predicted proteins | sample NCCompost_FD_187518 | JGI IMG/M metagenome (GOLD analysis project Ga0209486, IMG submission 187518) | Agricultural soil microbial communities from Utah to study Nitrogen management - NC Compost (SPAdes) (version 2) | ecosystem: Environmental > Terrestrial > Soil > Agricultural land | place...
GGCATTTCTCCTGGTTTCAAGTTGATCGGTGACGGGCGAATGCCCGATGCGGCACAATATTCAGCGCGTTTGGGAGCAATACGTGCGGGGAACCGCACCGCTAGGGGCCTTTTGTAGCGCGTCGGGGACCTTTTTTCAAGTGATGACGCCCAAAGTAGAGAACAGTTGACACATCAGCAATTCTCGGACCTTTCCTTCACCGGACTGCACCTGCCTGAACCCGTCGCCCGCGGCATCGCCGATGCGGGCTTCGAGCGCTGCACCCCGATCCAGGCCCAGACCCTGCCGCGCGCCCTCGCGGGCTTCGACGTCGCGGGCCAGGCCCAGACGGGCACCGGCAAGACCGCCGCATTCCTGGTGGCCCTGTTCACCCACCTGCTGCGATACCCGGCGTCTGCTGACCGGCGGGGCACCTCGCCGCGCGCGCTCGTGCTCGCGCCGACGCGCGAGCTCGCGATCCAGATCCACCGCGACGCCGAGGTCCTCGCACAGTACACCGGGCTCTCGCTCGGCCTCGCCTTCGGCGGCGTCGATTACGACAAGCAGCGCCGCACGCTCGCGGCGGGCGTCGACGTCCTGATCGGCACGCCGGGCCGCACCATCGACTTCTTCCGCCAGCACGTCTTCGACCTCCGGCACGTGCAGGTGATGGTCCTCGACGAGGCCGACCGCATGTTCGACCTCGGCTTCATCAAGGACATCCGCTTCCTGCTGCGCCGGCTGCCGGCGCCAGAGCACCGGCTCAACCTGCTGTTCTCGGCGACACTCTCGCACCGCGTGCTCGAACTCGCCTACGAGCACATGAATGACCCGGAGCTAATCCGAATCGAGCCCGAGCGCATCACGGCGGAGCGCGTGCGCCAGGTCATCTATTACCCGGCGATGGAGGAGAAGGCCGCCCTCCTCGTCCACCTTCTCCGGAAGGACGCGGCCACCCGCACGCTGGTGTTCGTCAACACCAAGCGCCTGGCGGAGCGCCTCGAGCGGCTCCTGCGGGCGAACGGCGTCGTCGCCTCGGCGATGTCGGGCGACGTTCCCCAGCGGAAGCGCATGCGGATGCTGCGCGAATTCCACGACGGCAAGCTCGCGGCGCTCGTCGCGACCGACGTCGCGGCGAGGGGGCTGCACATCCCCGACGTGAGCCACGTGTTCAACTACGACATGCCGCAGGACCCGGAGGATTACGTGCACCGCATCGGTCGCACGGCGCGGGCGGGTGCGACCGGCGATGCCGTCAGCTTCGGCTGCGAGCAGTACGTCGAGTCGCTGCCGGACATCGAGGCGTTCATCGGCCACCGCATCCCGGTGGGCAGCTACGACCCGGCGGAACTGGCGGAGCTGAAGCCCGCGCACTTCGCGCCGCGCTCTTTCGGCGACGAGGAGGAAGACGGGCCGTCGCCCCGCGATGTCGTGCGTCCGCCTCGCTCCGGCAACCGCAGTCGCCGCCGCTAGCCGCGGGTGCGGGGCGCGAGACCTTGCGCCAGCTCCAGCAACGACTCCACGCCGGCGAAACCGTTCGCAGCCCTCGCGGGCGCGCGATGCACCGGCCTTCGCACCGCGTACAGCCAGCGGATGCCATGGTCCCGCGCGGCGCCCAGCACCGCCGTGTTGTCATCCGCGAACAGCGTGCGCGTGGGATCGAAGGGCTCGCGCTCGACGAGCCTGCCCCAGAACCGCGCGTCCTCCTTCGGCACGCCGAAGTCGTGGGAGGAATGAACGGCGTCGAAATGGCGGCGGACACCGAGGTGCGCATCCTTGATCGCCAGGATCTCCGGGTGGGCGTTGGTGACGAGCGCGAGCCTGCGTCCCGAGGCCCGCACCCGGTCGAGGAATTCGCGCGCTTCGGGCAGCCAGTCGATCTCATGACGCGTCGAGCGCTTCAGGGCAGCGATGTCGAGCGCGAGGGCCCGGCTCCAGTAGTTGATGCAGTACCAGTCGAGCGTCCCGGCAGTCGACTCGAAGATCGGGCGCATCAAGCGCTGGGCTTCCTCGACGGTGACGCCGCGGCTCGCGGCGAAGCGTCGCGGCAGGTGTTCCTCCCAGAATCGCTTGTCGTAAGCGAGGTCGAGGAGCGTGCCGTCCATGTCGAGCAGGACGGTGTCGATGGCGGACCAGTCGGGCGAATGGGCGCTTCCGTGCACGCGCCTATGATATAACGCGCCACTTTCCGGAGCCGAAATGACCACCGACCCGAACCAGCTGCTGCTCGACGTGACTGCGCTCGCGCGCGAAGCCGGCCGCGCGATCCTCGAGGTCTATGCGTCCTCTTTCAGCGTGCAGGAAAAGGCGGACAGCTCGCCGCTGACCGAGGCTGACCTGCGCTCCGAGAAGCTCATCCTCGCCGGCCTCAGGCGCATCGCGCCGGAGATCCCGGTGCTGTCCGAGGAGTCAGGCCAGGCCGCGTACGCGACGCGCAGGAACTGGGGACGTCTGTGGGTCGTCGATCCGCTCGACGGCACCAAGGAATTCGTGCAGCGGAACGGCGAGTTCACCGTCAACATCGCGCTCGTGGACAACCAGCGGCCGGTGCTCGGCGTCGTCCATGCGCCGGTGCTCGAGCGCGACTATCTTGCCTGCGAGGGCATCGGCGCCTTGCGTTCCGACGCGACTGCGCTGGGCCGTCCGATCCGCGTCGCGAAGCGCGGCGCCGGCCCGGTGCGAGTCGTCGGCAGCCGTTCGCACCGCGGCAGCTCGCTGGATGCCTTCCTCTCGAGGGTCGGCCAGCACGAGCTCGTGGAAGTCGGCAGCTCCCTGAAGCTTTGCCTCGTGGCCGAAGGCCTCGCGGACGTGTACCCCCGCCTCGGCCCCACCTGCGAGTGGGACACCGCCGCCGGGCAGTGCGTGCTCGAGCAGGCGGGCGGCCAGGTCCTCAAGCTCAACGGCGAGCCGCTCGAGTACAACCGCGAGGACACGCTCAACCCGAACTTCGTGGGATTCGGCGACGCCGATGTCGACTGGCTCGCGCTGGTGCGATGACCTGGGGGCTCCTGCTCTCCGTCGCCGCGCTCGCCGCAGCCGTCGCTTTCTGGCATTCGAGCCTCGCGGCCCGCGAGCTCGCCAACCGCATTGCGCAGGAAACTTGCGAGGGCGCCAACGTGCAGATGCTGGATGGCACGGTCGCCATCCAGCGGTTGCGCGTCGTGCGGGGCGGTGACGCCCCGATCGCCTGGCACCGCACCTATGTCTTCGACTACACGGCCGACGGCTACCAGCGCCAGCGTGGGTTCGTCGTGCTGACGGGCGTGCGCGTCGACACGGTCGGGCTCGGCCCTCGCCCCGTATGACCCCGCACTCGCCGGTCGACCTGCACCTGCACTCCACCGCCTCGGACGGCATGCTCGACCCGACCGCCCTCGTCGCCCACGTGGCGGCCTGCGGCGTGAAACTCATGGCGCTCACCGACCACGACACGGTGGCGGGAGTCGGCGCGGCAGCGGCGGCTGCACGCGTTTCGAACCTCGCATTCGTGCCAGGCGTCGAGCTGTCGGCAAGCTGGCGCGGACGGTCGATCCACGTCCTCGGTCTCGCGATCGACCCGGCCTCCCCGGCCCTCTCGCACGCACTCGCCTCACAACAGGCGAGGCGCGAGGCGCGCGCCGTGCAAATCGCGGCCCGCCTGGACGCGGCGGGCGCGCCGGGGAGCGCCGCGCTCGAGTCGATCCGCGCGGACGGGAGCCTGCCCACCCGCACGCATTTCGCGCGCGCGCTGGTCGTGCTCGGCGCGGCCAAGGACCTCCCCGGCGCTTTCGAGCGATGGCTCGGGCGCGGCCGGCCGGGCCACGTCGGCGGTGACTGGCCGGAGCTAGCCGAGGCAACGGCGTGGATCGTGGACGCAGGCGGAAAGGCGGTCATTGCGCATCCGATGCGCTATCCGCTCTCCGCCGGTGCCCGCCGCGAGATGTGCGCCGAGTTCGCCGCGGCGGGCGGGCGCGGCGTCGAGGTCATGACCGGAGGGGGCAGCCCGCGCGACCGCGAGGCCGCGATCGCGCTGGCCGTGCGCTGTCGCCTCGAAGGGTCGGTCGGCTCGGACTTCCACGACCCCGCGGTACCGTGGAATCCGCCCGGTCGTTTGGCTAAGCTTCCCGGATCGGTCCGGCCCGTGTGGCTGGACCCCGCATTTCCCGTCCTCGAGACCGACACGCTGCCGGCATGACGGACGAAGAGAAGGTCAACACCGAATTGTTCGCGCGCATGCAGCGACTGCGCGAGCTGCGCATCGAGCATCGCGACCTCGACGACGTCATCTGCCGGGTGTCCCTCGACATCTATGTCGACGAGCTCCAGCTTCGCCGCCTCAAGAAGCGCAAGCTAATGCTCAAGGACCAGATCCTGCGGCTGGAGAGCGAGCTGATACCGGACCTCAACGCCTGATGGACCGCGTCTCGGGAATGCTCGCTGCGGTCAGGGCTTTCGCCGGTGATCCCCAGTTCCCCGTGATCGCGGCCACCGCGATCCTCGTCGTGGCCGGCGTCCTCTGGGGCCGGCGTTGGTACCTCGCGCGCACGAACGGCCATGCGGGCGGGATCGTCGCCGACGCCTTCGTCGTCGTCGCGCCGTACCTCGCCGGCCTCGTGATCCTCGGGCTCGCCCTGTTCGCCGCGGGCGGCAGCCCGCGGCCCTGGTACGAGACGGCGGCAACGCTGCTCGCGCTCCTCGCGCTGATCCGCCTCGTGATGTACCTGCTCCGGCTCTCGCTCGGAAAGAGCCGGACCATCAAGACCTGGGAGCTGCGCGGCACGCTCATCCTCTGGGCGCTGATCGCAGCCGAGGTGCTCGGCTGGCTCGATCCCGTGGTTGCCGCGCTCGACTCGATCGGCCTCAGCGGGGGCAAGACGCGGATCACGATCTGGTCCGTGCTGAAGGCGATCGCGACCGTCACGGTCTTCGTGGTCGTGAGCGCGTGGGTGGCGCGCTGGATCGACCGGCGCGTCAACAACATCCAGGAACTGGCGCCATCGACGCGGATCGGCATCGGCAAGTTTTCCTACGCGCTCCTGATCGCGTTCGGCGTGCTGTTCGGGCTCCAGGCGTCGGGCGTCGACCTCACCACGCTCACCATCTTTTCCGGCGCCATCGGCCTCGGGCTCGGCTTCGGCCTGCAGGCCATCGCCGCAAACTTCGTCAGCGGCTTCGTGCTGCTGATCGACCGGTCCATCAAGCCGGGCGACGTGATCAGCTTCACCGGCGCCACGGGCACCAGCACCACCGGCTTCGGCTGGGTCGAGGAGCTGCGCGGCCGGCACATCGTGATCCGCGACCGTGACGGCGTCGCGACGCTCGTGCCCAACCAGAACGTGATCACCAACCCGCTCATCAACTGGAGCTACGGGCATCCGCGCGTGCGGCTCCGGCTCCCCGTGCGCATCGCTTACCACGACGACGTGGAGCTCGCCCTTACCTTGCTGCTCCAGGCCGCGGAGCACCCGCGCATCCTGAAGGACCCGCCGGCCGTCGCGCGGCTGCTCGAGTTCGCCGATTACGGCATGGAGGTCGAGCTGCGCTTCTGGATCGGGGACCCGGCCGAGGGCGTCAACAACGTGCGCTCCGACGTCAACCGCCGCATCTGGGCCCTGTTCCGCGGGAAGGGCATCACGATCCCGCCGGCACAGCGCGAGATCCGCATCCTCGAGGGCGGCAAGTCGGCGTCCTCGCTCGCGCCGCGTGACTCAGGGCCGATCGCGCCGTCGGAAGACGGACAGGACTGAGCGTGATACCCGAGGGCGAATACACGCTCTCCTTCGTGCGCAGCCCCGGCCCCGGCGGGCAGAACGTCAACAAGGTCGCGAGCGCCTGCGAGCTTCGGTTCTTCGTCGCCGCGACGTCCCTGCTCGACGAGGCCGGCAAACAGCGGTTGCGCCGGCTCGCGGGCCGCCGGCTCACTCAGCACGACGAGATCGTGATCGAGGCTCACCGCCATCGCGGGCAGGAGGCGAACCGCCGCGACGCAATCGCTCGGCTCGAGCAGCTGATCGTGGAGGCGCGCCACGTGCCGAAGCCGCGCAAGAAGACGAGGCCCGGTCGGGCGGCAAAGGCGCGGCGGCTGGAGGGGAAGCGCCTGAACCAGGCGAAGAAGCGGCTGCGAGCGAGGCCTTCTTTCGACTGAATGCCGGTCAACCGGCCGGTGCGTGCCTCGGCAGCAACCACGCCCCCAGCGCCGGCAGCAGCAGCATCGCCCCCAGCATGTTCACCAGGAACATGAAGGTCAGCATCAGGCCGACGTCGGCCTGGAACTTGAGCGGCGAGAACACCCAGGTCGCGACGCCGATGGCGAGCGTGACGCCGGTGAAGAAGATCGCGGCGCCCGTGACGCGCAGCGCGGCCAGGTACGAGTAGTGGACGTCGTGGCCGCGGCGCAGGAATTCCTGCATGCGGCTGAACAGGTAGATGCCGTAGTCGACGCCGATCCCGGCGCCGAGCGCGACCATCGGCAGCGTGGTGACCTTGAGGCCGATGCCGACGTAAGCCATGACGGCGTAGACGAGGATCGACACGAGTGCGAGCGGGATGATGACCATGACCGTGCCGGTCACCGACCGGAAGTTCACGAGGCACATGATCGTGACCGCCGCGAATACCCAGCCGAGGATCACGAACTCCTTGACCTTCACCTCCTCGTTCTGCGCGGCCATCACCCCGACGTTGCCGGTCGCGAGCCGGTAGGTCACCTCCGGCGTCGGGTTGTCCTCGCGGTACGACTTGACCTCCGCGACCACGCGCTCGATCGTCTCGGCGCGGTGATCCGACAGGAACAGCATTACCGGCATCACGCTGCAGTCGCGGTTCAGGAGCCCGGTGCTGGTCTCGATGTAGGTCTGCGCCTGCACCAGCTGGCGCTCGTCGCGCGGCAGGTTCCGCCACTTGAGGCTCCCCTCGCTCCAGCCGGCGCTGACCGCCTTCGACACGCCCGCAAGCGACATGACGTCGCGCACGCCCTCCACGTTCGCCATGTGCCAGGCGAAGCGGTCGATCGCGTCGATGACGGGAAAGCTGATGCAGCCGTCCGCCTTCGTCTCGACGATCACGTTGATGATGTCGGTGCCGATCGAGAAGCGGCCGCTGATCAGGTTGCTGTCGCGGTTGTAGCGCGAGTCGGCGCGCAGCTCCGGCACGCCGGCCTGGGTGTCGCCGATCGGGGTCTCGAGTCCCTTAATCGCGCCGAGCACGCCGAGCACGAGCGCGACCGCGATGATCACGGCCGCAGGTCCACGGTGCGTGATGCGCGCGAGGCGCGACCAGACTCCCTGGAGCGCGTGCTGGCGCCTCTCGACGCGCTCCCTGAAGCGCCCGCTGATCGGCACGAACGACACGAGGACCGGCAGCAGGACGAGGTCGGTCAGAATGATCACCCCGATGCCGAGGCTCGCCGTGACCGCCATCTCGCGGATCACCTGCACCGGGATCAGGAGGATCGTGATGAAGCCGACCAGGTTCGCGAGCAGGGCGACGATCGCAGGCAGGAACAGCAGCCGGAAGGTCCGGCGCGCGGCCTCGTTGCTGTCGGCGCCGCTCATCGCGGCGTCGCCCACGGCGCTGATCTTCTGCACTCCGTGGCTGGTGCCGATCGCGAAGATGATGAACGGCACCAGGATCCCGAGCGGGTCCACGCCGTAGCCGAGCAGCACGAGGAGCCCGAGCATCCACGCCATGGCGACCAGCGAGGACACGACCGGCACCAGGGCGATCCTGAACGACTGGATGTAGATCCAGACGAACAGCAGCGTGAGCGCGACCGTCACGATCGCGAACGTCACCACCGACAGCGCCCCGTCGGCGACGTCGCCGATGACCTTGGCGAAGCCGATCATGTGCACGGACACCGGGGCCTGGACCGCGATTTCGACCTTGTCGCGCTCAATGCGGGCCCGCACCTTCTCCTCGAGCTCGTTCGACACTGCGATGTAGTCGACCGGCGCGCCCGTCTCGGGGTCGGCGTCCACGAGCTGCGCGCTCACCATCGCGCCGGAGAAGTCGTTCGCGACCAGGCGCCCGACGATGCCGGCCTTCAGGATGTTCTCGCGCACGCGCGCGAGCCCCTCGGCATCCGCCTGGAAGTCCGGGGGGATCACGTCGCCGGCCTCGATGCCGCCCTCGACGACCTCGGTGTAGCGCGTGTTCGGCGTCCACAGCGACTGCACCCGGGCGCGGTCCACGCCCTTGATGAAGAAGACCTCGTCGGTCGCGACCTTGAGCGCCTGGAAGAACTCCGGCGTGAACATGTTGCCGTCGCGTGCGATGACCGCGATCAGCAGCCGGTTGGCACCGCCGAATTCCTCCTTGTGGTCGAGGTAGGTACGGATGTACTCGTGCTCGAGGGGCAGCTGCTTGTTGAAGTTGGTGTCGAGCTCGAGGCCGGTCACGGCCACCCAGCCGAGCGCGAGTGTGACGAGCGCGAAGATCGAAAGGATGAGCTTGCGGTGCCCGAACACGTGGGGCTCGAGCCAGGCTGCGATTCGCGCGTCGCCGGACTCCTTCATGGCGCGGCGGCGCCCGGCAGCGGCAGGCGGCGCACGCCCCCCTCGCCCGCCACGACCAGGGCGCCGTCGCCCGAGGGCACGACCGACGCGATCGACTTGCGGTCGTCCTGCTGGCTGAGCTCGAAGCTCCGCCCGCCGTCGCGGCTCACGAGTATCACGCCCGCCGTGCCTGCGACGACGACGGTGTCCCCGTCGATGCGCGCGCCCGCGGCAAGCAGGGCCGTCGTGCCGGTCGGGATCGCGGACCAGTTCGTGCCGCCGTCCTCCGACCGGAACAGGTTGCCGCGCAGGCCGAAGGCCAGCACGACGTCGCCATCGAGCGCGAGCACGCCATGGAAGGAACCGTCATAAGGCGACGGCAGCTCGCGCCAGCTCGCGCCGTCGTCGTCGGAGCGGAACAGCCGCCCCGCTTCCGCGCCGAGGTACATGCGTCCCGTTGGCCCGCGCGTGATCGCATTCAGGTGGAACTCGAAGCCGAGGTCCACGCCGGCCTCCATTTCGTCGGCCGACTCCTCGACCTTCTCCGCCCCGGGCAGCGGCGCGGGCTCGAACGGGACCTGGCTCCAGACCTTGCCGCCGTCCGCCGTCACGTAGATGACGCCGTACGCGCCGACCGCGACTCCGCGCGTGGCGTCTGCGAACGCGACGTCGAGCAGCGGCTGGGGATTGGCCGGCTCGAAGTGCACGAGCTCCCAGGAATCGCCCCCGTCCTGCGTGCGCAGTATCGTCTCAACGTGCCCGACCGCCCAGCCATGCTTCGCGTCGGCGAAGTACACCGCCGTCAGGTTCGCGCTCGCGGGAACCGGCGACTGCGTCCAGGTGCGGCCGGCGTCGGCGGAATGCAGGATGTGGCCGCGCTCGCCCACCGCGACGACGCGCGGTCCCGCCCAGGCGGCGTCGAGCATCAGCGAGCGGACGGCGAGCGGCGCGATCACCGCGGGACGCGACGCCGGGTCTTCCGGCACCGCGTCCTGGCCGAGCGACGGCGGCGCCATCGCGAGCGCGAACGCCGCGAGCGCGAGCCTCATCTGGAACCCCTTCCTAACGTGTGCCGCGGTTCGCGATCGCGGCCGGTGTGAAGTCGGCGGCCGTCTTCCTGGCGGCGAAGTTGACGGTCATCCGCTCTTCGTTGTCGAGGCCGAGTGCAAGGTAGCGGCCAGACTGCAGGTCATAGGTCGCCTCGAGCGTCGTCCAGAAGGTCGGGATGTCGTAGTAGTTGATCGAATGGCCTTCCTGCACCCGCCACAGCTGGTCGCGGTTGTCATAGCAGTCGACGACCAGGATCTGCCACGTGTCCTCGTCGACGTAGAACGTGCGGCGCTTGTAGATGTGTCGCTGGCCGGGCTTCAGCGTCGCGTCGACGACCCAAACCCGGTGCAGCTCATAGCGCGCGTGCTGCTGGTTGATGTGCAACGGCTTCAGGATGTCGCTGTTCTTGAGCTTGTCGCTGTGCAGCGGGTACGCGTTGTACGGGACGATGATTTCCTGCTTGCCGACCAGCTTCCAGTCGTAGCGCTCGGGGCTGCCGTTGTATATGTCGAACTGGTCGGATGTGCGCAGCCCGTCCGAGCCGGTGCCCGGGTTGTCGAAGGCGACGTTCGGAGCGCGCCGCACGCGGCGCTGGCCCGGGTTGTACAGCCAGGCCTTGCGGTGCTCCCTGGCCTGGTCGAGCGTCTCGTGCACCAGCAGGATCTCGCCTGCGAGCCGCGCCGGCGCAAGCGTCTCCTGGATGAAGAAGACGATGACGTTGTTGAGTGCCTCCTCGGTCGCGCCCGGCATCGCGTAGCCGACGTAGGTCTCGTCCCGCAGCTTGACCATGTTGTAGCTGCCGGAGCGGGTTACCGCCGCCTGGCCGATCACCCGCTCCGCTTGGTCCGCGCGGTAGCGCAGGATGTGGTTCCAGATGACTTCAAGGCCCGACTTCGGGATCGGAAACGGCGGGCCGCCGATCGCGCCGGTGACGCCGGTGCCGCTGCCGGTCAGCTTTGCAGTGCCGGCATTCGCCTTGACCGCGTCGTAAATGCGCTGCGGGAAGGCCGCGCTGCGGTGCGACGGGTAGACGTTCATGAAGTAGCTGCCCTTGTACGCGGCGAGCAGGGCCTTGTGGCCCGCGGTCAGGTTGGCCTCGTACTTGGCAACGTTCGTTGCGTCGACCTTGTAGGCCGGCTTGTCGGCGGCGAACGGGTCCGGGTGATGCCCGCCCGGCTTGAATCCCGCCGCGCCGGCTTCGGCCGCCGACTTCAGCCCGCCGTCCCACGCCGGGATCGTGCCCGCCGCGTTGCCCGCCTTTTCTGCGCCCATCGGCGTGAGCTCCGTGCCGAGCCGGGCCTGCTGTGCCGTCACCGTGGCGGCGAGCCCGAGCGCGCCGGCGGCGAAAATGCCGGCACCGAGGATTTCCTTCAGTTTCGTCATGGCTTGCCTCCGCCCCGGTTCAGAACGAGTACTTGATGTTCGCCGCAACGAAGTCGCGATCGCCCAGTTCGTTGTAGCGGCCGGCGCCGTCGAACGTCGTGTAGCTGACGTCGAATTCCAGCTTCGACTGGTAGCTCGCCAGCACGCCGAACGTCGCGCCCTTGCGGCCGTCCACGAAATTGCCGCCCGGTCCCGGCGTGGTGCCGTCCACGTCCTGCGCCCACACGAAGCGCGGCGAGAAGTTCCACGCGCCGATCAGGCTCAGGTAGTCGAGACGGAGCGCCACTCGGTAGCCCCACGAGTCGGCATCGGCGAAACGGTTGAGCGGCTCGACCTCGTTGAAGTGCCGGCCGGCGAGCTCAGGATTGCCCGAGACGGAAGTGCCCGGTCCGTTGAAGCGCAGCCCGCGACCGTTCGGGCCGCCTTCGGTCTTGCTGGGCATGCTGGCAACGTGCGTGTATCCCGCCTCCGCGACCGCGACGAGCTGCGAGGCGCCGAGCATCGGCGGGAACGCCTTGGTCGCCGTCATCTGGCCCTGCCATACGTCGAAGATGTCCCAGCCCTGTACGACCTGGTCCGGTCCGAATCCGCCGAGCTGGCCGCAACGCGTGAGCGTCGTGAGCGGCGCAGCGCAGGTTGCCGGCATCGCGACGCCTTGCGCGCCGAGCGCGGCCGCCTCGAATGGCGTCAGTGCGGCGAACAGAACCTCGACGTCGTCGAACTGCAGTGGCACGTCCTGGCGATACGAAACCTCGCCCTGGAGCGCGACCCCGCTCGTGCCGAGCTGCGTGTTGAAGGACACGCCGAACAGCTGGATGTCCTCCGGGTACTCGGTGAAGTACCTCGCCGTCTGCGCATATTCATGGGTGGCGAGCGCGGTCGCCTGGCTCGTCACGTTGCCGCCGCCGAGCGCCGTATTGCCCGCGATCGTCGCGTAGCCGGCGGCCGTCTCGACCGAAAGGTCGCCACCGTTCGCCGCGGCGGCGTTCGCGCCGGCGCCGGCCGCGATCGCGACCGCCGCGTCGAGCGGCAGGCCGGACGCCAGGCCCTGCGCCGTCGCGATGGCGGCGGTCAGGGTGCCGAGCGAATTGGCGAGCCCGGCCTGGGTGCCGGTGCGGCCGCTGATGAGCGGCAGCTTGCTGTGATAGTTGACGAAGTAGAAGCCGAACTCGGTTCCCTGCGCGAAGTCCGGCAGGAACCAGCGCAGCGCCACGCCGTACTGGCCGGAGTCCTCGGGCTCGATCGTCGGCCCGCGCGGCACGGCCTGGAAGTTCTCGATGAACGGCCCGCCGAGCGCACTGAAGTCCGTGCCCTGGTCCGAGAACGCGCCGAAGCCGAGGAAGACTTCCTCGCCGCCGCGCGGGACGAAATCGTTGCTCGAGAAATAGGTGCCGACGGGTTCCGGCTCGGTACGGTCCCAGTCGAAGATGCCGATGCCCTCGACGGTCACGTTGTCGGTGAGGCCGAAGCCGACTTTCAGGATTTCCTGCGGCAGGTAGGCCTCGCGCAGTTCCGAGCCCGGCACGCGCAGCGCCGCGACGTCGAAATGGTTGATGGCTCCGTTGATGCCGCCCTGGATGAACGTGCTCTCGCCCCAGTTCACCACCTGCCGCCCCGCGCGCACGTCGAGCAGGTGCCCGCCGACGTCCCAGCGCCCGTAGACGAAAGCGTCCAGCAGGCGCAGGTAGGAACCCGCGAGGTCCTTGCCGGATTCCGAGATCGGGGTGCGGTCGGTCTGGCTGTCCTCGACGAGGTCGTCGTACAGCATCGATCCGCGCACGAACAGGCCGAAGTTCTCGCCGCGATCGAGCGAGAGTTCCGCGACCAGCTTGTACGCGCTCGAGACCCGGCCCTTGCGGTAATTGAGGTCGCCGTCATCGATGTTCGGCGAGCGTCCGCTGCCGCCGTTGGCAGTGCCGATCAGGCGCGGATCGCGCTCCTCGTCGCGCCAGATCTGGCCGAATGAAACCGTCGTGTCGAAGCTCCCGTTCCAGCCGCCGGCGGCGAAATCGACCGCCTGTGCGGAGGTCGGGGCGAGAATCGCGGCGACGAGTGCGGGCAACGGCCGGAAGAGCGTCTTGGTCATGTGGTTCCCCAGTGCCGGGACCTGCCGGAATTTCGCGCAAGGATATAACAGCGTTCGGTCTTTGCACTGCAAAACGCGGCGCTCCATCAGCTGTGGGTGACCTGGAGGATGCTGTTCCTGATCTGCTCGGAGAGAACGACGCGCGCGTCTTC
>Ga0209486_10000888_pt1 | contig 13119 bp, 8 predicted proteins | sample NCCompost_FD_187518 | JGI IMG/M metagenome (GOLD analysis project Ga0209486, IMG submission 187518) | Agricultural soil microbial communities from Utah to study Nitrogen management - NC Compost (SPAdes) (version 2) | ecosystem: Environmental > Terrestrial > Soil > Agricultural land | place: USA...
CCCAGATCAACCCGGGCACACTCTCCGGTATCTTGATGCTTCCCAGCGCCTGAATCAGACGCATTCGCAGGTTGTCGCTGTCGTTTATCCAGGCCGGATTTGTGAGCCACGGCAATAATGGCGTGAGTGCCTCTCTTGCGGTCGCCTCTTCGTCATCAACCGTCACCAAACACAAGGCCGCTGCGCTTCGCACATTGATGTCTTTGCTCTCAACCAGCCGGGCCATGATTGGAATCCACTTCTCCAGATCGGAACTGAACAGTGCGTCGAATGGCGACAAGCTGTATTCGCCGTCACTGACATCGAGCAACGATTCATCCTGAAACAGACTGAGATACCAATCCTCCACACCGGCCCATTCGGTTAACGAAAGACTTTCTATCGCCACCTTGCGCGCATAGCCCGGCTGGTTTTGATTCACCGCGATGGCCTGCAAGTCGCGACGGTAGCGTTCTTCGCTCGACAGGTCTTTCTCTTCAATTGCGTGTTCGTAGAACAGGGAAAGCGCAAGGGCAGTTGCGCGCGGTTGGCCCGACGCCATCAGGCCGCGCAACAATGGTTCGGCGTTGGTCCAACTTACACGAGCCAATGCCGACAGTGCTTCTTCTTTTTCGACGTGGCCGTCCCGCTGGTTGTCTTTTGCTTTGCGGGCCATGGTTAGCAACTCGGCGAGAAAGTAAGTTGAGTTGAAGACCAGCCATTTTCTGAGTTTATCGCGCCAGTCTTGATCAAATTGCGGATCAAGCTGTGCCTTGTCATATATGTTCTTGATTTTTGTTTTGGTCGAATCGTCTTGCGGCAGAAGATCCAGGAATGGTGGGAGGAGTTTGGGGTCATTAATAAAGGCTTCGAGCAGGCGCTTGCTTACGGCCTCCGACGGTTCGCGGTCACCGTCGACCCACCGCAACCAGTAGTCGATGAGATCCTCGATTGGCGCATCATCGGGCGGGGTTTGGTCTCGGGAGTAAAATTGGGGCGACCGGGTTTCGGCAACTTGCGGTGGTGCCGGCGTCCCTGCATGACGAGGCGTCGGCGCCGGCATCGCCAGCAGCCGTTTTAGCACTTCAGGAGAGTCAATCTTACGAGTTTGCGCGGCAGAATTGAGTGCCGGGCCACAGCAGAAAAGACCGACCATGATGGCGAGAACTATTCGGGTCACGGCTTGTTCCTAAGTCGTACCGACGAGCCTTTTTACTTTCGTGTCTTCGACGCCACGCTTAGCAAAAAGTTCCAATATTTGCAGGTTTGTGGACCAAAAGAATCTTGAGTGGCGAGCGTTGTTCGGCTCCACGCCGCAAAAATTGTCCAATAGGATGCACAACTTCAATATACTGTTGGCTCCACGCAGTATCGATACCCAACAAGGAGCGGCTGAATGAGATTTACTTTGCTGATGTTTGCGCTGGTGGGTCTTTTCGCTTTGCCGGGTTTGGCGCCCGATCATGTACGGCAGTCGCCGGCGGTCCAAACCCAATTGACAGTGACGGTTGTTAACAAACTCAAAATCGCGCGGACGAGCGAGACGATTGAGTTGGCTGCGAAGGATCTTGCGGCGCTTACGGAAAAGGATCTGAACAAGCTACACGTCCTCGATAACGCCGGTAAGGAAGTCCTCAGCCAGTCAGTCGATACGGATTACGACGATTATCATAAGCCCGACACGCTGATCTTCCAGACCGACTTCGCGCCCGGTGAGACGAAGACCTTCACCGTTACCGCCGGCGCTAAGCGCGTTTACAAGAAGGACGACTTCCGCGCCTATGGTCGTTTCGCGCGCGAACGTTTTGACGATTTCGCGTGGGAGAACGACCGCATCGCCCACCGCACCTACGGGAAAGGGCTGATTACGTGGAAAGGCGAGCCGCTCACCAGCAGCGCCATCGACATCTGGTCTAAACGCACGCCGAAGCTGGTGATTAACGACTGGTACATGGTCGATAACTATCACACTGATCTGGGAGAAGGCGCCGACCTCTATTCGGCCGGCCCAACGCGCGGCGTGGGTGCGAGCGGGATCTGGACCAACAATCAACTTTATGTGCCGACAAACTTTGTAGATTCACGAGTGTTGACGAATGGTCCGATACGCGTGATGTTTGAGCTCGTTTACGATGCGTTCGATGTGAATGGAACGCAGGTGTCGAAGGTTTTGCGCGTATCGTTGGACGCGGGTAGCCAGTTGAACCGCTTCCAACCTTCGTATCGCGCTGAGTCGCCACTGGCGGTCGCGATCGGATTTAAGAAAGTCAAGGACGAGCAACGAGAGGTAAACGCCGAACGCGGCTGGGTGACGATCTGGCAACCCGTGGACAAAAACCTCGGCATGCAGGGACTCGCCGTCGTGTTGAATGCCGGCGACGTTGACAAGCTCGCCGAAGACGCGCGCAACAATCTGATCGTATTGAAGCCGAGAACAGCGTTCCCCGTTTCGTACTGGGCCGGTTTCGCGTGGGACCGCGCCGCCCATATCACTTCCGCTGAAGCGTGGAAGAAATATGTCGATGAGTTTTCCGAACGACTCCGCTCGCCGATCGAAGTAGCAGTTAAATAGTTACTTTTCCTCGTCGAGGTGCCAGCCGACGTTGACGAGTTCGTCACCGCGACGCACAAACATCTCAGTACCGCGCCCGGTCGTCGTGGTGCGTTTGCCGTCCTTCTCGATCTCGTAAAGATAAGTCGTATAGATCAGGACCGTGTTGCCGTAAGCCTGGATTTCCGTTTTGGGAAACTCGAGTTTTACGAGTTTTGCGCCGCTATCCGCGAATGCTTTTGCGCCCGCGAAAATCGCCGCCCGGTTGGACCACTCTTTCGATCCACTATTGATGGCAATTGCTTCTTCAGGAATCAATTTTTCGAGAGTAGGACGATCATTGCCGAACCATGCTTTCCAGACCGCGTCACGTTTTTCGAGAATGCTTTGACGGGTCTCCGGTGTGATGTTTCGCGGCAGCGAGGTCTGCTCGTCGCGCCATGCAGGATCGATAGCCGTGTGCGACGCGACTTGAATCCAGCTCGCTTTTCGTTTTGCGTAGATGTCCATAATGCGGAAGCGGCGCAGCGTTTTCGTAGTGTTGCCTTCGTTGGCCACGAACTCGCCAATGAAGTTAGCGACTGCGAGTTCCGGGTTGTAGAAATAGACATCGAAGTCTTTCATTTTGTAACCGGTACCGCGCGGAAAGTAAGGCTCCGAATTCGGTGCGTTGGCGGGCTTGGGCCAATCGATACCGTTAGCGCGCATGTATTCGTCGATTCCTTTGATTGGCTTTGGCGTTCCTTCGAGCAGTCCGCGCCAGTCTTCGGAATGGGTGTCGTAGATCTTTTGTTCGTCACCGTCGATAAAGGCCTGAAAGATACTGCCGATGTGCGCACGAATAGCTGCGGCGTCCGCCGAGCGATCTTGCTGGGTGACGCCGGCGAAACACACGGCGCCAAGCACGAATGACGCGATTAATAAAAGGATCGGTTTCATGAGTGGTCTCCTTCGTCGCAGTTGCTGGGCAGGCGATGACCAAATGACAGCACGTAGCCGTGTAGGTCGCGAACGCTGTAGTCGCGAATACCGTAATCGCGATCGCCGATCGGTTGAACGATCTCGACGCCATTGTCGCGATGAAACTCGTGGAACGCGTCAGCGTCGTTAATCACAAAGTAGAGATAACAACCTTTGGGTGATGGCTCGCCGTGTTCGAGAAATATCTGCACATGGCCCAGGTTGACTCCGGCCATTGTTGAAGGCTCGCCCCATTTGAACGCCAGCCAGAAACCGAGCTTGTTTGTATAAAAATCGATGGCGGTGTCGAGGTCGCTCACGACAATACCGGTATGGTGTTGCTCACATTCGATGTTGGGTACGGGGCTGGTGGACATGGTGCGCATCGTACGCTCGGGTGAGACGCGCGAACAATAAAGAATACGCGAGCGGTCTATGTTTGGACGCGAACGGTCTTGCCGAGCGCATTGATGTTGCGCGTGTTGAGGCGCGGGCGATACTGTGGCCCAGTGCGCGCGCCACGTTTGCGACCATGGATGATTGTGTCCGCCGCCTGGATTCTCCCGGCGGTGTTCGCCGCTATCAACCGCATTGTTCAAGCGCATCTACAGGGTTGGGAACCCGCAACCATTCGCGACGTGCTCTTCGAAGGCGGCGACTGGTTTCTCTACGCGCTCCTGACGCCAGGTGTATTTGCGGTTTCAAAACGATGGCCGTTGACGCGGCCGCATCTCGTTCGAGGCGCACTGATTCACTTGGTCTTCTCGGTGTTGTTCTGTGTTGCCTGGGCCACTTGTGGGCAGATACTGCGTCTGGTCCTGGTGCTGATCTTTGCGCGCGAGTTGGTTTCTGGTTCCGGTGAGTTCTGGCGACAGTTTGGCATTGAGTGGTTGAGTTGGATCTTCATTACGTTGCCGTTTGGCGTGGCTGTTTACCTGTGCGTCGTGGGGATCGAGCACGCGATTCGCTACTTTATCGAGGTGCGAGAGCGCGAGGTGCAGTTGGCGCGGTTGTCGGAGCAATTGGCCGGTGCACGCTTTGCTGCATTGCAGGCGCAGGTCAATCCGCACTTCCTTTTCAACACGCTGAATACGATTGCCGTCCTGGTGCGTGATGACGACCGCGCGGGCGCGGTGCGGATCGTAGAACACCTGAGCGAGATGTTGCGTTACACGCTTAGTCGTCATCGCGCGAATCAGGTGTCGTTGGGTGAAGAGCTGGAGCTGGTGAGGCAGTATGTGGCGATCGAGCAGGCGCGGTTTTCGGATCGACTGCGGCCGGAGTTCAGTGTTCCTGATTCGATGTTGTCTGCGGTAGTCCCGAGTTTTGCTTTGCAGCATCTGGTGGAGAATGCGATCCGCCATGGGATCGCGCGTGATCCTGATGCCGGTGTGCTCATTGTGGCTGCACGACGCGTAGATGATGTGCTCGAGATTACGGTGACAGATGATGGTATTGGCATCGATCCGGAAGCGCCTGTGGAGGCAGGTCACGGAATCGAGAACACCCGAGAGCGGTTGCGTGCGTTGTATGGAGATCGAGCTTCGTTGAAGATAGTCAGAGGTGCTGAACGAGGTACCATTGCGATACTTCGCGTGCCATATCAGGAAATGAATGACGGCTAAATGGAACGTCTTAATCGCAGATGATGAACCAGCGGCGCGTCGCGGCGTGCGCCAACTGCTGGCGCCTTTTTCTGACTTTGCAGTAACTGGAGAATGCCGCAATGGTGCCGAAGTACTGACGGCACTCGATGTCTCGGCACCGGATGTAGTTTTTCTCGACATTCAAATGCCGGGTATCGATGGATTTGAGGTGATTCGGCGGCGCAGTGCCGAGCGAATGCCGGCGGTCGTGTTTCTCACGGCGTTCGACCAGTTTGCGATCAAGGCATTTGAGGCTGAGGCGCTCGACTATCTAGTTAAGCCCGTCAGCGAAGCCCGTTTTGCTGCGACGATCCGGCGTCTCACAAGGCGCCTGTCTTCAGCTGCCCGAACGACGCGCGACGAGCGCATCGTGGTCACAACCTCCCGCGGGGCCGCGGTCCTGCACATAAGCGAGATCGATTGGATTGAAGCCGCGGGGAACTACGCCCAACTCTGGATTGGTGAGCGCAACTATTTCCTGCGCGAGTCGTTGCAAACACTCGAAGAGCGCGTCAGTAAGCACGGATTCGCTCGCGCGCATCGCCGTGCGCTGGTCCGGGTCAGCGGCGTAAAGGAATTAGTTCGCACTCGCGCGGGAGCCCTGGTCGCGATTCTAAAGAGCGGTGCCCGCATCCCCATCTCCCGCCGCCGCGCTTCCACCTTTACCACCGCAGTCCGCGATCTTGGTCCGGGCTGAAAAAGAGTCATTTTCCGGTAATACTCTCTGCGGCCTCTGCGTCCCTCTGCGTTCCTGTGCGGTGAACTTATGTGAAAATTGATAAACCGCAGAGCCGCAGAGGGACGCAGAGGTAGCTCATCGCCTCTTCACAACTCTTAACAAATTTTTACTTGCGCTTAACACGCCCCGATCCATCCGGACGTATGATTCCAATTCCTAGAAAATGAGGGTACTCGCGTCCGGAGACGTGGTAATGGCACAATGGGTATGCGCAACAAAATCGCATCGGAAATCGTAAGCCAATCAAATTCGACAATTGCAATTAGCCATCATTAGCCACTGGGTTAGAACTTATGAACCGCGAGCAAAGCTTGTCTTTTCGTCTGAATACTCTGCTGCTTATCGCAGCATTCGCAGCCACAACGTCAGGCTGTGTAAACAAGGCGCAACAAAATTTTGAACGGCCGCCGGCGCCCGTGTCGGTGACTGCCGCCGTCTCGCAGGACGTGTCGAACTATCTTGACGCACTCGGCAAGATCGTCGCGCGCGAAACCGTTTCGATTCAACCGCAGGTTGCAGGCCGCATCACCAAGATTCATTTCACCGATGGCGCGAACGTCAGAAAAGGCCAACTTCTTTTCACGATCGATCCGCGACCCTTCGAAGCGAACCTTAAACAGGCCCAGGCAAATCTCTCGCGCGACGCCGCACTGAAGAAACAGGCCGAAGCGAACCTCGCACGAGAAGTTGCCCGCGAAAAGTGGGGCTACGCGCAGGTTGAACGATATCGCACGCTGGTCGAACAGGGCGTTGTTGCCAAAGAGCAATACGAACAACTGCGCGCGGAATACGATTCGTTGAAGGCAAACTCCGAAGCCGCCCGTGCCGTCGTGCGCAGCGCTGATGAAACGCTCAAAGTCGACAACGCTGCAATCGATACAGCGAAAGTAGAACTCAGTTACTGCTTCATTCATGCGCCCATCGACGGCCGCGCCGGTCAACGTCTCGTCGATCTAGGCAACGTCGTCAATCCGGGCGGACAGGCCAACGCCCAAGAAAACGGGAACGTCTTGCTGGTGATCGAGCGACTCAACCCGATCTACGCCGACTTCACCATCTCCCAAAACCACCTCTCCGCGGTGCAGCGAGAGATGCAGCAGGGAAGTCTTCGCACCGAAGTTCGCCTCCCCGACGGCGGAAACGAATCAGTAACGGGCCAACTGACATTTGTCGACAACGCCGTGCAGAACGAAACAGGCCAGGTCACGTTACGCGCGACTCTGCCCAACCCCGATCAGCGCTTCTGGCCGGGGCGCTTCGTAAACGTCCGCCTCGTTTTGAGCACGACCACGGGCGCCGTGCTGGTTCCGGTTTCCGCGCCACAGATGTCGGCTAACGGATCTTATATTTATGTCGTCAAGGCCGACTCGACGGCCGAACAACGCACCGTCTCGCTGGGCCAACGACAGGGCGATCTAATCGTAGTGGAGAAAGGTGTGAATGCAGGCGAACAGGTCGTTACGAATGGACAACTCGGCGTCACACCCGGCGGACCAGTGCTTGTCGAAAAACCACGTGAAGCAAGTAGCCCGACCGCAGCGACAAACGGATCGAAGTCATGAATCTGTCTGAGCCATTCATACGCCGGCCAGTGATGACGGCAGTGTTAACACTGTCTGTCGTCCTCTTCGGCGTGATGAGTTATTTCCAACTACCGGTCAACGATCTTCCGGCGGTCGACTATCCCGTGATCCAGGTCTCGGTCGGCTATCCTGGCGCGAGCCCCGACACGATCGCCAACAACATCGCTACGCCACTCGAGCGCCAGTTCATGCAGATCAACGGCCTCGAAGTGGTGACGTCACAGAGCACCCAGGGCGTCGCGACGTTTACGCTTCAATTCTCGCTCGACAAGAATATCGACGCTGCCGCGACGGACGTTCAAACCGCAATCTCGCAAGCCATCGGCAATCTGCCCGCGGATCTACCTTCGCCGCCGACTTACTCGAAGACGAACCCGAACGATCAGCCGATCATGTACCTCGCGATGGTCAGCGACTCCGTTACCGCGGGCCAGCTCTACGACTACGCCAGTACAAACGTAGGTCAGCGTTTGAGCATTCTTCCCGGTGTGTCGCAGGTGAACGTTTACGGGACGAAGTCGGCGATTCGCATCAAGGCCAACCCGGCGGCGATGTGGGCGCGCGGCATCTCGATTGACGATCTTGGCAACGCGATCCGGAACGGGACCAGTTATACCGGCGCGGGTCAGCTTGACAGCTCGACAGGCACGGCGGTGTTGCGGCCACAGGGACAACTCGAAACCGCCGAAGAGTACGGCAATCTGATCGTAGGCGGCACGAGCAACGCTCCGGTTTATCTCCGTGACGTGGCGATAGTGAAAGACTCGGTTCAGGACGAGCGCGTGAATATGCGCTTCTGGGTTCGCGGCCGTACGATCCCCTCGGCCACCGTGATCGTCGCAGTGAATCGACGCGCGGGCGCTAACGCCGTTGAAGTTGCGAAGTCGATTTACGACGTTCTGCCGTTGGTCCAGAACGAATTACCAGGCTCGATCCACATTCAGCCGATCTACGATCGTTCGCAGAGCATCGTCCACTCTGTTGTCGACGTGCAAATGACGCTGATCATCGCATTCGTGCTGGTCGTAGCGGTGATTTTCGCATTTCTTGGTCGCGTGACAGACACGCTGATTCCGGTCGTAGCATTGCCGTTGTCGTTGCTCATCACGTTCATCGTGATGCGCATGCTTGGTTACAGTCTCGACAACCTTTCGTTGATGGCACTCACGCTGGCGATCGGTTTTCTCGTCGACGACGCAATCGTCTTTCTCGAAAACACCGTGCGGCGAATCGAGCGCGGCGAGCCGCCCTTTGAAGCATCAATCAATAGCGCGAAGGAAATCAGCTTCACGATCGTGTCCATGACGATTTCACTCGCGGCCGTGTTTATACCCCTCGTGTTCATGACTGGTTTGGTGGGACGCATCTTTCGCGAATTTGCGATTACAATCGTGGTTGCGATCCTCGCGTCGGGTTTAGTTTCACTCACGCTGACGCCGCTAATGTGCGCGCGACTGTTGAAAGATCGAGGTCACGGTGCAAAGCAGAACTGGATCGAGCGCGTCATCGGCGGTATTGAGCAACGCGTTCTGGCGTTGTACGGAAAATCACTCTGGTGGTGGTTATTGCGTGAGCGTTGGGTCTCGCCGGTTATTTGGGCCATCTGTCTCGCTGGTACCATCTGGTTGTTCATGCTGGTGCCGAAGACGTTTCTACCGCCGGGAGACAGTGGCGTGATCTTCGGTGCGTTTATCGCACGCGAGGGATCTTCTCCGGACCAGATGCGCGTCTATCAAGACCGCGTCGACGAAATACTTCGCAACGATCCAAACGTCGTCAACGATTTCACGATGACAGGCGCGACCGGTTTTCTCGCCTCGAATCAGGGCATCATGTTTACATTCATCGGCCCGCCGGGAGAGCGAAAGCCAATCGCGGAAGTGACCGGCGAGATGATGGGCAAGCTCAACACGATTCCGGGAATCATGACGTTTCTGCGTCCATTTCCCGTGCTCGAAATCAGCACCGGTGTGACCAACCAGAATCAGGGTCAGTACGCTTTTTCGGTGTCGGGTGCGGACCCGAATCAGGTCTACGATGTGGGCCAAAAACTGATGGCGAAGCTTATGACGTATGACGGGTTCCTGTCGGTGTCGTCAGATTTCTACAACAACACACCTAATGTAAACATCGACATCAATCGCGATCAGGCGAAGACCTTAGGCGTTTCCGAAGCGCGCATCCTGAATTTGCTGCGCAATGCTTACTCGCAAAACTATCTTTACCTGATCAAGAAGCCCGAGGATCAGTATCAAGTCATTCTCGAGATGGACGACTCGGTACGCCAGAAGCCGGAAGATCTCTCGCTGCTCTACATCAAGTCGGATGACGGTCAGAATCTCGTGCCGCTCAGCGAGCTCGTCACGTGGAAGTCAACGCTTGGGCCACAGGTCGTAAATCACCTGAACCAGTTCACGAGCATGACGCTCTTTTTCAACCTCAAACCCGGCGTCGCGCTTGGCGATGCGACCAACTTCATTACTAATGCCGCCGCGGAGATCGTGCCGCCGGGGGTGCGCGGTGAGTTGCAAGGCGAGGCTCAGACGTTTAGCCGAACAGTAACGAGCCTGACGATCCTGATGGGGCTGGCGGTGTTCGTGATGTACGTAATCCTGGCGATACTTTACGAGAGTTACGTGCATCCGCTGACCGTACTGTCAACGCTGCCTACGGCGCTCGTTGGTGGGTTGTTGACGCTTGTCTTGTTTGGGCAGGAAGCATCGTTGTACGCATTCGTCGGCATGTTCATGTTGATGGGAATCGTGAAGAAGAACGGCATCATGATCGTCGACTTCGCGCGGCAGCGGGTCGAGGCGGGCGAGTCGGCCGTGCAGGCGATTCATGATGCGAGCATGGACCGTTTCCGTCCGATTCTGATGACGACGTTAGCGGCGGTGTTTGGCGCTGTCCCGATCGCATTGGGTTACGGCGCTGACGGATCTTCGCGTCAGCCGCTGGGTCTGGTCGTAGTTGGCGGACTAATCGTTTCGCAGTTCATCACGCTCTACATCACGCCGGTGATCTACTTGTACCTGGAAGAGTTCCAGGAAAAGGTGCTGGATCGTACGTCATTCTTCCGCTCACGCCGGTCACAGAAACCCACGCCCGTGAGCGAGCCGGCCGGCGGCGACTAAGTCACTCTGCGAGCTGTCTCACGCGCGATTCCAGCTCGCGCGTGATCTCTTCTGCTGACTGTCCAGCGCGGAATTGGACGGGCTCACCGAACGTAACCGAGACCGTTCCGGGCCGGACGAAGAACTGGCGTTTCTGTTTCAACTCAAATAGACCATCGAGCCGGATCGGGATCACCGGCACATTGAGTTGAGATGTGAGCAGACCGATTCCCGACCGGAACGGTTGCATCACACCGTCCTTGGTCTCATGACCTTCCGGAAAAATCAGCACACTGAAGCCGCGATCGATCGCCTCACCCGCGTACGCAAAACTCCTGCGAAAACCGCTTTGTCGAGGCAAGGAGAAGACGTTGAATAGTGCAGCGCCGAGTGCGTAATGCAGTTTTTTCTTTGAGCGCCACTCCCGCAGCAACTCGCCTGACATCGCAATTGCGACACGCAAACGCCAACGGAAGGGCAACGCCGATAGGATTAGCGCAGCATCAACATCGGTAACATGATTTGAAATCAGCAGCGCCGGCCCTTTCAGATTTGAAATCCGCTCGACTCCTTCGCGGCGCACGCTGCACATAATCCGTGTTAATGGCAGCAAAAATAGGTGGTAGACGATCGTCCGTATCCAGGTGGTAGAAAAACTCATGGCCCATGACGGATACGGATAAGCTGTTGCCTCAGCCTTACCTTCGCGTACAAGCCGCTCGAGATCTTCAACGGTGGTGGCTTCCGTGAACGCCGCTTCGTCAAGTTCAATCTGATATCGATCTTCCAGTGCACTCAACAGTTCAACCCGGCCCAGCGAATCGAGACTCGCGATTGACGGCAGAAATTCGGACCTCGACGGATCGTTAATCCTTTCAGCGATCTTTGTCTTGATGATTTTTTGTGTGCCGGAAGTGCGTGGAAAATCGGGTTCGGGCCAGGTTCTCCAGTGACGGATGCGCTGAAACTCCGCGAGCGACTTGTTTGCGCGGTCAACTGCGACAGTTAAATCCGCGTGCGCGTCGGACGGGATGAGCACCGCCATCGCGTGCGTGTCGTCAACGGGGATCACGGCGCTGGCTTTGATCTCCGGTTGGCGATCCAGCACAGCTTCTAGATCGGATGGATAAATCTTCATTCCCGCCGCGGTGACAATCGTTTCTTTGCTGCGACCACGAAAGAAAATATGACCGCCTGGTCCCAGCTCGCCAATGTCACCGGTGTGAATCCAACCTTGCTCGTCGGCGATTGGCTTCACATCGCCTTGCCAGTATCCGGGCGAGACGCTGTCACCACGCACAAGGATCTCGCCGTTTTCAGCAAGCTTCAATTCGTTGCCGCGCACCGGTTTCCCGATTGAACCGTGCACGAGACGAAATGGATGCGAGACAGACGTAAGCGAAGCGGTTTCGGTCATGCCGTAGCCTTGAATGACGGCGTAACCGACTCGTCGCCAAAATGTCTCCACTTCTTCTTCAAGCGTCGCGCCTCCGCTGATGAACGCCCACAGTCGCCAACCGAAGCGGCGATGAATACGGCGAAACGTCCACCAGTTTTGCAGGAAGTGCCGGTGTTCGGCTGCCTCAAGTGCGTGCACGAGATCGCGATAGTCAGTGAGGATTTTCTCGCGGAGCGTCTCCAGCACGCGCGGCACGGTTACTATAGCGTTGATGTGTTGCTTCCGCGCTGCCTCCATGATCTCCGAAGGCTTGAACGACTCCAGGAAGTGAACTTCACCGCGAACGATCTGCGGCACAAAGATCCCCATCAACTGTCCAAACACATGACTTAGCGGTAACAGGCAAAGGAAACGCAGGGGATGGACCAACCCTTCCCACCGTGCATAGTTCCCGAACTCTTTTTCGATCGGCGTGAGATTCGCGAGCAGGTTCTTGTGGGTCAGGCAAACCCCTTTCGGCTCGGCAGTCGTGCCTGAAGTGAAAACGATTTCGACTAGCTCATCAGGTTTTATTCCATCTGATGGATATGGTTCGGCAGAACGGGTTGCAACTAAGTCAACGATGTCACTAAACGAGATGCGAGAGATTTTAATCTGTGTTTCAACCTCGTCGGTGAGCAACAGTTTCGCTGAAACCTGTTGCTGAACTCGCGCAACGAAATCCGGCGCTGACTTGAGGTCGAGTGGGACCACAACCACGCCGCGCAACAGACAACCAAAGAACGCAGCGATCCATTCGGCGCTGTTCTCACCCCAAAACAGGACGCGATCGCCGCGTGAAATCCCACGCGCTTCCAACTCGCGCGCAAACTGAAACGCACGCCTCGCAATTTCTGCCGACGACCACTTCGTAAGTCGTAACCCGCGCCGGCGCACGACCGCTGTGGCCGTCCCGCGCGCCAAACAATCGTCAAGAAAACTGAGCAACGTCTCCCGCATGCTTCAACAATGGTTATAACCCAGCTGCTCACTCGCGCTCCACGGCCGTTGTTACACAAATGAACCTGCCCTTTGGCCGCCACTTTTTGCTGTAAGGGTTTAGACGCTTGAGTTGACAAGGTCGGAGTTGACGAGGGCGGAGAATTTGCC
>Ga0209486_10000889_pt1 | contig 13118 bp, 14 predicted proteins | sample NCCompost_FD_187518 | JGI IMG/M metagenome (GOLD analysis project Ga0209486, IMG submission 187518) | Agricultural soil microbial communities from Utah to study Nitrogen management - NC Compost (SPAdes) (version 2) | ecosystem: Environmental > Terrestrial > Soil > Agricultural land | place...
CAACAATGTTGTTTTAAATCGCAAACAGGGGCAAAAGTCGTTATGACAACGAGAACCATCACTTTAATTAGAAATTCTTATTTTTGGAATATCTGAGTTAGATATTTTAAGGGAAGGCAGCAAAATATAGGTTATGGTCAAATGTCCAGAATGCAAAAAAGAAATTTCCAATCCACAGATGGAATTCCACATTGGGCAAGAAGAAAACGGAAACCAGTTTAACTACGCTATATGCTCGTGTCCCGGATGCAATGTTTGTTTAGGCATTTTGTCAGTATAGTCCGAGTGACGGAAGATAGGATAAGGCGATCGAAATAATGAGCGAGGTACTAGAATTCCACATATCCTGCCCTCAATGCAACTACTCTAACACTGCAACCTCATCGATTGCAAAATACAAAGAAGTCGTCTATCAACCATGTAATGACATTGAAGGTCAGCAGGATCACAATATCAAAGATCAAATGAGATGTGATAATTGTCACAACAGTTTTGAATTCTACTGGTGTGCTGGGCATAACATGGTGGAAAACAATGCGAGATCGGGATGGTAAAATGACTTCGCATCAAATCAACAAGCGTTTCTTATTTGAGGATATAAATCATGTCTGATGAATTTCTGAGGAAATTGTATGAAATGTCGGATGGGGATTATAAAATTTTTGATAGATATAGAGTAGGAAGTGAAGTTGGTCTCTCAAATAGTCAAACTGATGATATTATTGATGATCTTCATAATATGGGACTGATCAAAAAAATTGGGGAGACCAAAATACTAATGACTTTGGAAGGCAAACAAGATACTGAGAAATCAAAATAGAGTTTGAACTCTTATGTTACTTTTCTGATATATTGAATTACCAAGTAGATTAGTCAAACCGGAAAGGGCATTATTTTATTCATGCTATTGTTCAAATTTCGTGTAGAAGATTGACATGGAAAAATATCTTGGATGATAAGTATAAAATCCTTTTATCTAAGGAACGTAATATTAATCTAACAAAATAATATGACATGTACTAGTTGCAAGAAAAATATTGACTCACCTAATTTGTTTATGGATATTTACGTATGCGATATCTGTTACCATAAACTAATTTCTAAGGTATTTTATACGAATACTATCAATTAGAGTGATACCACCAAACTAATTAATATTCTCAATTTTAAGACAATACAATTGGTAAAGAAGGAGGTAGTATGGGAGGTCACCCTAGGTGTATTGTTCAGTATATTACTCGGATTCTTTATCCATCACCTAGAAACGATATACTACAATATAGTCACGCCTGAAGATATTCACATAAACGGACTTGTAGGCATAGTAGGGTTTGTGGGAATAGTAGGTTTCACAATAGTTGCAGTTTTGTTGATTTTAAGACTAATAAATTACTTGAAAAATAGGAAAAAATTACGGCATTTATCTATACAACCACGGTGACAATACCCAAAATAGGAACGCTACAATGATTTTAGATTTACTGAATGAGTCAAAGGAAGTCAAAGTCAAAGACAAGTTTAAAGAAGCAAGTAAGATGCTATCCAAAAAACATGAAATTGAAGGCACGGTTGCCGTTGGGGGTGTAACATCTGATGATCTGGAGGGAGTATTAAAAGGTAAATCGCTAAAATCCCTCCATAAATTAGTTCAAAATGAAGATGTCAATGTGATAGTTGCCACGAAGGAGTTTCCACAGGGAGAAATTTACGGCCACGAATTTGTACCAATTGATAGGTTTTTCCCGGATATTTCAGATTTTAAATGGAATTAAATAATTAGCCCCTTGAAATGAATCATGCATCAAGGCTTCTTTATGAGTTAGTATAAATCTTTTCTCAGCGGTCAGTAGGCAGCCATCGGTAAACTGTCTTAATTATTTTATTAATACATTTTATAAATACCTTAATTTTTGTTAATCGTTTGTTTCAATTTTCGTTGGCACATCGAAATTAATAATCATATCATTTTTGATAGAATGATCATCCGCAAAACCAGATCGAAGTTCTATTACATATAGCGAATCAACTTCAGGATTATAAACGGGGCATGCCAGAAATAGTTTACATGGTTCCAATTGTTTTTCTATATGAACGACTTTATTGTTTGAATCCAACCAGATAATATCAATGGGAAAATTCATTTTGTTCATCCAGAAACCTTGCTTTGATGGCTTGTCGAATAAAAATAGCATTCCTTCGTTCTCATTCATCTTTTCTATTCCGGAGAGACCTCTGATTCTGTGTTCGTCAGTAGATGCTATTGCCATAGTGACATTAATGCCATTAATCGAAATTGTTGTTTTTTTATAATTGGAAAAAAAATCCGCATCAATAGATGATGTGTCATTATTGCTTTGCAGGTTGAATGCATATAATTGAGAAAACGATATCAAAAAAATAATAATAGCACAAGTAATGAACAACATTCCTTTCCTGGTATCCAAATTAAGAAACAATACAGTTTGATTCAATTTTAGTTTTGCTTTTGGCAAGAAAGTTTAGGAAGATGTGTATGGGACATATTTTTATCATTTTGGTAACTCGCATTTTCTTAAATTACATCTTGGGGATAAAAAATCTAAATAATAGTAAATTTACGCTTATTTACGAAAACAAATTCTACTAGAAGATTCAAGAAATTACAAGGTGTATTTATTACAGGTACTGATACTGAAATTGGAAAAACCACGGTAGCATGCGGATTGACCTGGTTGCTCCGGAAAAATGGAATAAAAGTCGGAGTTATGAAACCATTTGCGACATCTTCTGATGTATACTCATATCGCTACCGATCCCATGATACAGCTTCTCTTGCAAAAGCCGCAGATATTAAAGAACCTGATCACAGATTAAATCCTATATTCTTTCAGTTACCCGCGTCTCCCTTAATGGCCGCCGAAGTCTTACAGAAGACCGTGGATATGGAAATGGTAACCAAAGAATTTGGTAGTCTTAAGAAAAAATATGACTTTACTGTAGTTGAAGGGATTGGAGGTGTAATGGTTCCAATTACGAAGAAAATTTCATTACTAGATGTTATGAAAAGAATGAAACTTCCAACTATTATTGTGTCAAGTCCCAGATTAGGCTCTATCAATCACACGATCTTGACGATAAACGCATGCAAAGTAAAGAAAATACCGATCCTCGGAGTAATATTTAATCAGATGCCAAAGAACCCAAGCATCGTAGAATCTATGACACCGAATTATATCGAAAGGTTGACTGACACTAGTACATCTGTTATTCCTTTCATGGATGACTGTAATTTTAAGAAGGTAGCAACATATCTTGAAAAGACTTCAACTATCAAGAAAATAATATCAAGGTTAACTTAGAATTAACGTTCAATTACTTTTGGGTTGGACACTAATTCTTGTACTGGCAGCTTTCTTTAGCCTATTCATGATTGCAAAACCTGCCTTCTCGTATTGAATCCCTTGAACTATGATGACATCTATGCTATCTTTGTCAGCTTGTCGCAGATTCGCAAACAGGTTTCTTGCTATTGTTTCTAATGTTCTTCCCATAAATTGAATTTTTTCCGGATTAACTTTTAGTGATTTACTGGCGGTCATAATTGTCACTTTCTTACCTTCTGCCTCTAATTTTTCCGCCAACTGAATTATCTTCTTTTTTACATAATTTTCTGGACCTTCTACCAACATTACTTTAGCCTTAGGTGAATAATGTTGGTATTTCATACCCGGAGACCTGTATATTCTCGTCTTCTTACCACCATTACTAAGAAGAGAATCATGAAAGCATACTTTGCCTATTTCATCTTCAATTGACTCTTTTGAAATTCCGCCTGGTCTTAATATGACTGGAATGTGTTGCGTCATATCAATTACCGTAGATTCAATACCAATTGTTGTACTTCCCCCATCTAAAATTAATTTTATTTTTCCAGCAAGGTCATCTTTTACATGCATTGCACTAGTAGGACTTGGTCTTCCAGAAATATTTGCAGATGGGGCAGCAATGGGAAGACCTGACTTTTTTATAAGAGCCAGGGCGATCTTATTCCTTGGAATACGTACTGCTACTGTGTTTAAGCCTCCTGTGGTAATCTTTGGAACAATCTTTGATTTCTTAAGAATAAGGGTAATCGGACCGGGCCAAAATTTATTGATAATTCTATGAGCCTTTGGGGGTATTTGATTTACAAGAGTTTTCAGCATTTTCATATCTGCAACGTGGATGATTAACGGATTATCGGGAGGCCTCCCTTTAATTTCAAAAATTTTTGATACTGATGATGGATCCAATGCATTTCCTCCTAGTCCATATACGGTTTCTGTTGGGAAGGCGATAATTTCTCCCCTGCGAATCAGATCTGACGCATTTCTAATGATGTTCTGGTTGGGTCTTTTTTCATCCACCTTTTTAATGACGGTTCTGATCTTTTTTTTCATTAATGGGAATGGTAATTATTCATAGTATTATTATATAGATTCGTAAAAAGAGCAATGTCTAGTCGAAATACGATTATTTGATCTGAGCCAAGTCAAATTAGGGAAATTAATCTTGCATTTGCGAGTTGGAACGACCGTTCCAACAGAGTTTCATGGTTCCCCTTAATTACTCAATTCCCCTTTAAAACAACGAAATGAGCAAAACGGTCTGTAAGAATGAAAATAACAGAGGAAAGATCCAGATTATGGCAGACATAGTCGACCTGTGCAAAGCGGGGATAAGAAAAACGCACATAATGTACAAAGGAAACCTAAGTTATGAACAAATCAATAGATACTTGTACGAGCTTTTAGAAAAGGAGCTAATTACTCAGAATCTAGATGACGGCGTGTTAACCTATCGCGCAACCGAAAAAGGCAGAACATTTCTGCAATACTATAACATGATGCTAGGCATACTAGACGAAAATTCCATCCGAGTAGAATCTCCTGTGCCAAACTAGCCTGACAGCCACTCCTAATTACTAATTTATGGATTTTGATAACCGGCAGGTCTCCTGTCCCTTCCGAATGATTTAAAGAAAAATCCACTAAGCACAAGCAAAACGGTAAGGCCGGAAGCTACCAGCGCTTGTATTATTGAAACTCCTAGAACTAGATTGAGGATGATGGGAATTATCGCGGCTAACCCGACTATTGGAAGCCATTTCCTTATCGAAGAAATTTTCAAGTTTGATTGTTGTTTATGGCGATCTATTTATTATCTTTTAATTCTCTTGATGAGGACAGCATTTGATTTTAGATGGAATTTGTGTGCTTGATTCTGCTATTATTAGCCGCATTTTACATTAGACGTAAAAGTACCCTTGTTTCCATTATCAGATACTAATTTTACCGTTCCAGGTCCACAATGTCCCGATAGTTTCATGTCAGATGGAGTTTCATTGTCACATATATTATCAAAGGCTTCAAATCCCTTTAAAGAAAAGCTCTCTGATGAAGCTTGAATACTTGTGATGATACCCCCAGCTGAACCAAATTCTTCATGATCGATATTCCATTCGGCAAAAGACGTTCCCTTATCAAAGGACACGATAAAATTTATCCTCACGTTTTTGATTTCTTCACCACTTTGGCAGGAAATATTTCCTTTTCCCACACTTTTTAATTCAACTTCTTCTGCAGATGATATCTGAATAATAACGGATGAGCAAAAGAGCAGACTGAGTGTTGCTACAATTACACCTATCTTTATTCCATTTGACTTTTCCATCGGATTTAATTATAGGATTATATCTTTTAAGGACTAGGTAAGATAATTCTGAATCATGTTATATTGTCTTTTACTAATATTTGGTTCCTATTTTTTAATTTTAAAATAATCAATCTTTTTCAAAGTACTATTAGTATCTGCCCACACGGTTTGCTACCTTTGATCTTTACTTGAATTTTTAAAACATGGTATTTACTTGACTACAAATCTTACAACATTCGAAATTGCTGACGTGTTATTTGGTAACTATTGTGGAAATAGGATTTTCTTTTATTGTTAGTATTATAGTTGAAAATTCCTTATGTGGAATGACAAAATACTCAATTCATTAGTTGGCTGTTTATACTCGTCGTAGAATTTTGAATATGATTAACATATTTATATCAAAGAATATCTTTGATTATTTGTGTTTGGGCAAAATGCATATTTTTTTGCATTGGTTTTATCATTTATTTTGATGTTTTCGTCATTCAATTATCCTTTCCTGAACACTCCAGTGTCTGGCCAGACTCCCGGAACTCCCATTTCTCAAGAACAATATGACAAGATTAAGAACTGCACCACTGATTTGAGTAAAATACCCACACCAGTAGAATACCTCACTTATTTTAATTGCGGTCATGTCTCGAAGGATGAGAGTGGAAGGACGATAAGACAATTTACACTGATAGTTGAGGAAAATCAAAAGATACCTGTGACATACGAAGGTCATATGCTAGACGCATGGACCTTTAATGGTACAATACCTGGACCTACAATTAGGGTCACAGAAGGCGATCTTATTCGCATTAGAGTCATTAATAGCAACGAGAATTCAAATCCGCATTCACTTCACACTCATTCTATACACTACGCCAAGAATGATGGTGTTTCAATGGGGGGATATCCTGGAGGAGCAATTTCACCTGGAAGAAGTTTCACTTATGAATTTGAAGCGCAGCCATACGGGGTCTATCCGTATCATTGTCATGTAGATCCTATTGCCGATCATATCAACAGGGGATTATATGGAATGATGATTATCGATCCATTAGAACCCCGGCCACAAATGACTGAGATGGCTATGCTCTTAAATGGATATGACTTGGATCTTGACTTGGAAGGACCGACCAAGATACCTCCAGCTGCCCTATTCCAAACAATTGAAGATTCTAACATGACAGAAGACATGACTGAAAACGAAACTAGCACCGAGGCCAACATGACAGAAGACATGACTGAAAACGAAACTAGCACCGAGGCCAACATGACAGAAGACATGACTGAAAACGAAACTAGCACCGAGGCCAACACGACATTAGTTTCTTCTGACACGGAAAGTGCTGATACGGGAGACAGTGGAGAAGATGAATCATCAGAAGTAGATGATGGTGGGGAAGATAGGGTTAATGAAATTTACACTGTCAATGGAAAGGCATTTGACTATATGATGAATCCCATTGTACTAAATACTGGTAAACCTTATCGCATTTTCCTGGTAAATATGCTTGAATTCGACTTGGTCAATTCATTCCATTTACACGGAGCGATGTTTAATTATTACACTGCCGGTACCGATGAAACTGCGGATTACAACACTGACATTGTAACTCTGTCGCAAGGAGACAGAGGCATCATGGAATTTACATACGCTTATCCGGGAACATATATGTTCCACGCTCATCAAACAGAGTTTACGGATTTAGGCTGGATGGGGTTATTTGATGTAAGGGGAGATCCAGTTGAACCTCCTTTACATGATGCCACATAAATAAAAGGAAATTATTTTTTACAGATCTCGTAATTAGTAGTGTAACTAATTAGATTATTGTTAAAGTTAAAGTAGAGTGATTCTCGCAACTGGTACATGAGATCTAAAACTCCTTGGTAAAAGCTGGATAATACATAAACAACTTTTGCTCCTTTCTACTCAAGCAAATTTTATTAGAAGTAAACTAGTCTGAAGAAAGTTTCAAATAGAATTAGTTGCCGTCACATTCCGGATCAAATTACTCGACCACAAATGACAAAGACTTTGTAGTTTCAATCCCTGCCTGCGAAGCGCTTGCTAAAACTGAAAATGATCCAGTTATATCCTCGCTGAGTCTGAATGAAGGCGATAGACTTCCGTCATTATCAGTATAATCCTTTATGATGTTTCCGGAAGGATCCTTGATAGTTAATCGTAGAAATACCCTGTCTAATGCATTTCCTGTGGCCGGATCTGAAGCTGTAAGGGTCACCGTTTGTCTTTCTCCAGACGAGATAGGATTATGTTCGACACTAAGATCGAGTGTTAATTTATCTGAGTTTGATGTGTCAGTTGTTTCAATTGGTGTTTCTGCTGGTGGGGATGTAGTTTGGGCGCCCGAAGTTGAAGTCTTGTCATTCGCAGTTGGTAACGGTAACTGTACATTGCTTGATTGATTAGGTGATGGATTGGGCGATTGACTAGGTGAGGTAGATCCCGTAACATTTACGCTATACCACTTAGTAACGGTCGGTCCACCAGGTGGAACCAAGCAAGTTATCTTTGACGTTAGGTCATTTAGCCCTGTTTGTATAAGATGGTATTTGGAAGAATACGTGTAACTCCATGTTGAAAAGTCAGTAGTGCCATTTGGACCAGTTGGAGTTGCTAGTTGATAGGGCTTTAGGTTATTCCAATCTACATAAACCTGACATTGTGCCGATGAATTGTCAGAAGAAGTTCCAGTTATGGTAAGTTCACCTACCGGTACTTGTTGACTGCTTACTGGAGAATCTATCTTTATTGAAATTCCATATACACTATCATATTCAATACTAGTGAAAATCACTAGAGCTAAAAGTATCCCAGAAAAGCCAAGAAAAAGCATTCTTTCATGACCCATATACATTGTAATCTATCATTTTCCCCTTATTTTTGTTTTTTATATTTTTTTACCTTGATTTAATGGTTAGGATTTGCCCAGTTCTGAATAAATAATTATGATGATAATTGACTCTTAAGGAAATGGAATACTTGGTAATTCAAATGGTATGTTATCTCTCATGGGCTTCGATTCGACACAATCGAATTCACATTCGTTATCACTATTTGAATTCACATCGTTTGACCGTCTGTCAAATGGACCATTATCTTCTGTCGAAGATAGATTAAGGGCGTTACCTTCATAATCACTATTTCCTGATTTAAACGGATCTGAATTTTCTAGTTGAGATTTTAACACAGTCATGATTTCCTTATTTGAGCTTTGGTTATTGATTAGGCTAGCGATTGTATAGTATCGCTGAATTTGATTGGGATTCGGTCCATTATCTGCATTTATCAAACTCCCGTATACGTTGCCATGAATGGCAGACACTAGAATGATTATGCTACTAATTCCAATAAGGGCAATAGATCTACCTACCATGACTTAACAGTAATGCAATTTAGCTGTTTGCAAGTATATTTGGATTAGGTAACGAATTGCTGTATGAAAATCAAGGTAAAATCAATAGTACATAATTTAAGGTATAATTTTAGTACGAAGATTACTATAACCAAACATAATTGACATATCTTCTAGAAAAATGCAACTGAGGCGACCGTACCTTCTCATGTCACAGATCAAATATAATTGGGAATCAGCATCTCATAGCCTGACATCCTTTCTTATTATTGCATACAAAACAAAATTGAATATGACATTACAGAATTGTGAGAAAAATATTTTATTTTGATTAATATTTCACTAGTATGAGATCCGAAAAATTAGTGGTTATGAGATATGAGTATATGAGGCCTTCTCAATTAGTTGCACTCGTCTCAACATAGAAATTGTTATTATACATTTCAGAAATATGTTTCATTTCTTGAGCATCTAGATATTTTCCGTCTGATATTTGGGAGAACTTGTCTATTTCTTCAACACTAATCATAGTTGGTAAGATAACCGATATTTGTTCATGAGACAGAATAAACTTAATTGCTAACTCAGTAATGTCCCATCCTTTCTTATCCGAGATTGTCTTCATATTTTCAACCTTTTTTAGCGCCTCAGATATCCACTCCTTTTTCCTGACACTCCTATGATCATTTTTGTCAAATGTGGTTTTTTCATTAACCTTACCTGTTAATACTCCAGATGCATCAGGAACTCGTGCCATTATTCCAACATTCTTTTCTCTACCAGCTTCTATTAGGGCATTTCCTGGATCCTGCTCAAGTATATTAAAAACTGTTTGAAGGCTAGTGATATTGTGTTCACTAATAGCGTGTAAACCTTCCTCCTTCCATCCAATTGCTGGGCCGAGGGCGACACCGTGACTTTTAATCTTTCCATTGGTAACGAGTGAATCCAAAGACTTGAACAATTCTTTATCTGTAACTGCCTGCATTTTTGGATTGTGCAAGCTATATACGTCTATATAGTCCGTTTGAAGTCTAGCCAAACTCTGACTTAATGCATATTGCAAATACTCAATGTTATGTTTCTGAGGTAACTCATTATGTCCAATTTGTTCAGCGTTATACATATCATATCCCCATTTTGTGGAGTATACTATTTCGTTTCTCATTTCCTTAAATGCAATACCTATTAACTTCTCACTTTTTCCTTTCCCGTAGATATCACCGGTATCGTATAAGTTGATGCCTAAATCGTAAGCTCTTTTTAGCATCCTGATTGCTTCATCATCCTCAATCTTCTTACCCCACCAATTCAGACCTATAGTCCAGGCGCCAAATCCAATTTCGCTAACTTTAATATCACTTTTGCCTAATCGCCTGTATTTCAATTCCAGATCTCCATAAAATTCTTAGATATTCTTTGAAATTCCTTGTCTTTTATCACGGGCTCACTTTGGTCAAACATTTTAGGAATGCTCCCAAATTGATTTCCATATTTTTCAGCTATGTCAATGTCAATCCAAGACTTACATCCTGCCCATTCAGGATTTATATCTATAGAAATGGGTTGAGGCAGCTTGTAAACCCTGAGCAATAATGCATTCATTGGTTTTTTTGGATTATAATTCATTCTCATTTTAACATACTTTTCATTCCATATATGATACTTTTCTAATTCAGGTAGCATCTCATGATCATGAAATTCTTGAATCGCCTCAATTCTTGCCAGGACCCATAAAGTGTTAGTTTTATTTTGAATACCTTCAGACTTATTTCCTCTTAATAGTAAATCATAAGTTTGCAAATATTTTGATTGCAAATATTCTTCAGTTTGATGCTCCAATGTAGGAAATAATAGAAATGATTTTTGTCTTATCTCAAATCCTTTCTTATATTCTAAAATTCCGCCCTTCCTCAGCAAGATTGTTTGATTGCCATCTTCCAACGCCTTACAGATAATTGACCATTCTTTCAGAGCAAGCATTCTTATCCCAAACTCTTGATTATATCAATAATATTCTTATAAACACAAACTATCATCGGCGTATCCTTTAGAACATGTCTGCTTACCTGTGTTTCACGCAGTTTGATAATCAAATCCTGAAAATCCATCAGATTGTCAGTCTCAAAAGCTAGCATAAAGTCTTGATCACTTATTCCAAATGAATAGGATGTATTCAATCTTATCTGCGGGAACTTTTTCCCAACGTTAATGTGTTCCTTCATCATATCACTCCTTTTCTCAAAAGGGAGAAGATACCATTCTCTGGACTTTATGAATGGATATACGATATTGTATTTCAAAGGTTCATCGTTTTTCATAAAACTGGGTGTAACTTGATTAGAATAAACTGAAGGACGTGATGTCGATAAATATACTTCCGACGCTTCAATATATTTTCCGAGTACAGTGCCATAAACCTTGGACGTTAGCACCTGAATCTTTTCTAACGAATCAGAAATTCCCCATATCATAAAGTCAGATTCTTTTCTCAGACCTAGTGTGGAATATGTTCTAACCTTCATTTTTGTATTGGCAACTTCAATTAGAGACGAAAACTCTTTTGCTGCTTCTTCCTTTCCGATATCATTAAGCCATCTCCATTTGGAATCGACTTTATAGAAGGAAAAATTGAGATACAAGGTAGTGGCAGTAGTATCACTTGTTTTTTCATTATTCTCTTTATGAGAATTCCTTACTTTATCAAAACTCATGCTAATACACAAATATTATGAATATTTAAATTAAATTTAGAGCCACAATAATCTAAATCATACGATTATTAGATTCAAAAATAATTTGTTAGTAAAAAGTCAATATTTTGGAAGATAAAACAATAGAAAATTGTTAGTGGTTTACTTGGTTCATGTCTTTAACCATTCCTTGTATGTATTTGCGATAATCCTTGTCTACTTCCTGGGCAGCTATCAGTATTTTACTTTTGATTTCAGAAGATTCTAAGAACATTCGTGTATCCTTTGGAATACAATGACCTCCGATACCATCCCTGGGTTCTAAAATATTTACATTCCATTTAGTATTTACCGCATCTCTTAATTCTGAAAATGAAATGCCATTTGCTTTACAGAACATATACAAATCTTCGGCAAACGCAATTTGCATGTATCTGTCAGCATTTTCAACGATTTTACTTAACTCTGCAATTTCAACGGTTGAAACTGAATACATTGATATTCCCAGACTTTTGTATGATTTTTTTCCAGTATAATATTCCAAATCTTGTTTTTCTTCTGCATGATCGACGCCATCATAAAATCTAATGCCTGTTCTAAGACAACAATCGCAGACCCCGCCTATTACTCTAAGTTGGTTAACACCATGAAGGTCTTCTTCGAGCGCAAACCATCTATGGGGTGCATGTACTACATGGAATCGATGTTCGAGTATTTCAAACATCTTACGTGTTGTACCCCTTGGAATAGTACTTTCGATAGACACGAGTTTTCCATTTGAGGCCTCTTTAGCTATTTTCCTTGTAATGGCCATTAGCCCGTCGATCTGCGGAGAGGAGATATCATCTTGTCTGTGGGTAGATATGCATATCATAAACACATCAATATCTCTGAAATTATCAAGTTTCTTTATTCCATACTGCTTTTCAGCATTTTCCATAACAAGCGGATTGTTGTCATAACCATAAACATCAAATCCCTTTTCACTAACATACCTTGCGACAGGAAGACCCAGTTGCCCCAAACCTACAACTAAAATTTTTTCAAACGATGTTTCGTCTTTGTTATGATTAATCACGTTTTCAGCCTCCAAATAATTTTGAAACAAATGATATTGTATTAATATTTATCTATTGTAACGCAGTCTATCCCATGAGAAAAGTAACGTCTATTGATAATTTCATAAGTTTGTAATAGAAGAAACTAACATAATTTTTACCAATGCAAATCTATTTTCGTGTAAAATAAATGGATAAAGCAACAAATCAACCATTTTTGTATTAATTAATGGCATATTTTGTCTATTCTAATTTTTCAATAATGCTAAAAAATTGAACAATTTATTAGGCATGTCAAAAAATTATGTATATGGCAAAGA
>Ga0209486_10000891_pt1 | contig 13112 bp, 11 predicted proteins | sample NCCompost_FD_187518 | JGI IMG/M metagenome (GOLD analysis project Ga0209486, IMG submission 187518) | Agricultural soil microbial communities from Utah to study Nitrogen management - NC Compost (SPAdes) (version 2) | ecosystem: Environmental > Terrestrial > Soil > Agricultural land | place...
TCAACCGAGGACCATCGGAGGTGATCGTCGTCGTTCCGATGACCACGAAGCATCGACTCGAGCTCGACGCGATCCGTGTCGCCGTCTCTCCCCCCGAAGGCGGCGTCGCCGAGAAGTGCTACGTGATACCCGACCAGCTCCGCGCCGTCTCGACCAGGCGTTTGACGAGTCGCCGTGGCCGGCTGACGCAGGAAACGCTTGCCGAGATCGAGGACCGAGTGCGGATCGTGCTGGACCTCTGAGGGATAAACCGGGGACAGACCACGGTTTCTCGCTCCGCTGGGGATAGGCAACGGTTTTGACGAGCGGCCTTCCACCAGCGCTGCCTGGCGAGCGGGAGTGGCTGCCGGCCTTTCCGCGACAAGTGTGTTCAGGCAGCAAGCCGAATGACATTTCGGATCGAGTACGCTCCCGCGGCGGTCGCGCATCTCAAAGCCTTGACCGCGAGACAGCAGTCGATCGTGCTCGATCGAGTCCCGAGGTATCTCGCGACGGATCCGATGGTGGAGACGCGGAACCGCAAGCCCATGCGCCCGAACCCGCTCGCGCCATGGGAACTGCGTCTCGGTCACCTCCGCGTATACTTCGACATCGTCAGCAGCCGGAGCCGGTTGTCGTGATCCTCGCGGTGGGCGTCAAGGAAAGCACCACGGTTCGGCTCGGAAAGACGGGGATCAACCTGTGAAGACGCTGGAGCTCGGCAAGGCGGGCGGATCTGTCGCGACCTATGTCGGCGACGCAAAGAAGGGCCCCGTCATCTTCACGGTCAAGGGCGATCCGGTCGCCGCGCTCGTTCGGGTGACCAATGCCGATCTGGAAACCCTCTCTTTGAGCTCGAACCGCACGTTTCTCCGGATGATCGCCCGATCCCGGACCGCCTGGAAGAGGAAGGGCGGACTCTCCGCCGGGCAAGTGCGGCGACGGCTCCCCCGGCCAGCGAAGAAACGACGGCCAACTACCTGAGACTCGCCGGGTCGAGAAGGCGTTAGCCGGGGCTCGCGAAAAGAGGGGACGGATTTATTTTTCCAGGGATCGAGTCAGGCGCTCTCGGAAAAATAGATCTGTCCCTTTTTCGGTGGTCAGCGTCTTCCCCCGGCCGCGAGGACCGCCTGGAGCCCTCGCTCGATCAAGCCGGCGCGGCTCAATCCGAGGTCTTTCGCAAGGGCATCCGAGCGTGACAGCAAGCCGCGCTCGACGCTGACCGATATGACCTTGGCGCCCTTCCCTCGCCGGGGACGACCCGGCTTGCGCTTTGCACGTGCCCATCGAGCCCGTTCCACCGCCGTCATCGGAGCGAACTCGTCGATCACGAATTCTCGGCCGTACCCGGCTGCCGTCTCCGCGACCTCGGACGTCACTTTCCGGACACAATTCTTGAGCGTCGAGTTGATCAGGGTCTGGTAGTTCCCGCCTCCGGCGGCTTCCACCTGAGACCGGAACCAGTCGATGAGGTCTTTGTCGAGCCGGATCGTGATTCGGGTCTTCCCCCTCGGAACCGGGATGACGGGCCCCCGCTTTCCACGTGAGAAATCGTATTCGCGCTTCACGGTTCCTCCTCGTAGTTGCGTCGCTCCCGCCGCGTCGCCCTTCGCGCGGACAGGATTCGGCCACCGGTGCCGCGTGAAGTCCAGGCAACGACCAGGAGGGCGCCGTCGGCGGCGAGCCCGATCGTCACGAACCGCTCCTCACCACGCGCTCTGTCCGGAATCGTCAGGGCGAGAGGATCCTCCAGCGCCGTGAGCGCCTCCGCGAACGCGACGCCGTGCTTCCGAAGGTTCCCGCGCGCCTTTTCGATGTTCCATGTCCATTCCGGCACCTCGTCCGGCACCAGCCGAGTGTATGCACAAACGTACACCGGGTCAAGTGTCCGCAAGCCGGGAGGCTCCCAAGGAAAAGGCAGATCTGTTTTCCTGAAACCGGGGTCTGTCCCCTATTTCCCCCCCCGAGTCCCATCTCCACTTGTCGCGGAGAGCGCACGCGTCGCGACGGCTGCCGGGGATGGGCGCTTCGTCGTGCTCCTCCGAGGCGACTGCAGCATCGTCCTCGGGGGGGAAACCGGGGACAGACCACGGTTTTCCGCGACGGTCTCGGCAAAGCCGGTGGCGGTGCCGGTTTGGGGATGCAGGTCGGACCGGTCGCGACACGGCCTTCGTTGACACCGTGGCGGGCCGGCCGTAAAGTCGGCCAGTTCGAGCCATTTTCGCAACGTGCGGTTCAACATGACGTCGCCATCACGGATGCCGTTTCGAGCGCGAGAACGTGCGCCCTCCGCGGAACCGCGCTGTCGGATGGAAACTCTCGAGTCGCTCGCGAGGCGGGCTGCCTGACATGCGGGCGCAGCCGTCGCGTTCCCACCCGAAGGGCGACCTGACCCACATCCTCGAGGACGAGGCTCGTCTGGAAGCGCTGCGGCAGACGTCGCTTCTCGATTCGCCACCCGAGGAGGCGTTCGATCGGTTGACGCGCCTGGCGACGGCCGTGCTCCGCGTACCGGTCGCGATCATTTCGCTGTTGGACAGAGACAGGCAGTTCATCAAGAGTGAAAGCGGGTTGTCCGGGTCCCTCGAGGCGCTGCGGAAGACACCGCTGGAGCACTCCTTCTGCAAGCATCCGGTGGGAGAGGGCGAGCCGCTGGTCGTGGCAGACGCCCGGAAGCATCCATTGATCGGCGGCTACCCCGGCGTCATCGAGCTCGGTCTGGTCGCCTACGCGGGGATCCCGCTGGTCACCTCCGAGGGGCACGCCCTCGGGACGTTCTGCGTCTTAGACGAGCGGCCCCACGATTGGACGGAGGAGGAGATCGGGATCCTCCGAGTCCTCGCGACGTCCACGATGTCCGAGATCGAGCTGCGGCGGCTCGTGGGCGAGCTGCGAGCCTTGACCGCGAACCTGCAGGGCGACGTGGATTCCCGGACTTCCGAGCTTCGGGCTTCGGAGGAGCGCCAGCGCGTTCTCCTCGCCGTCAACAACGCCATCGTCACCTGTCTCGACCGGGACTCGCTGTTTTCGGCGACCGCGGCCGCTTTGCGGAGGGCGATCCCGTACGACCGCTGCTCGCTTATCCTTCTCGATCCCGTCAAGAATGTTCTCAAGGTGCTGGGTGTGGCGGGCCCGGTGCCCTCGCCTCCCATCATCCCGCTCGGGTTCGAGTGGCCGCGGCAGAACAGCCGCTCCGGCTGGATTCTCGACCACGGCCGGCCGCTCATCACGCCGGACTTCCGGGATGCGCCCCCGTTCGTCGAGTACCCTTACCTGCTCAAGGAAGGGCTCCGCTCCGCCGTCTCGGTTCCCTTGAGCATCAAGGGGAAGGTCATTGGGGTGCTGAACGTCGCGAGCCGCGTGCCCGCCGGATACGGGCCGGACGAGGCTTCTCTGCTCACGTCGATCGCCGAGCAGGTGGCGCTCGCGATCGAGAACCTTCTCGCCTACGAGGAGATCGCCGCCCTCAAGGCACGCCTCGAGCAGGAGAACGTCTACCTCCAGGAGGAGGTCCGGAGCGAAGCCGCGTTCGGCGACGTCGTCGGCGAGTCCCCGGCGGTATTGAGCGTCCTCGCGAGCGTGCGCAAGGTGGCGAACACGGATTCCACCGTGCTCGTCACCGGCGAGACGGGCACCGGAAAGGAGCTGATCGTCCGCGCGATCCACGACCTCTCCCGGCGGAAGGACAAGCTCCTCGTGAAGGTGAATTGCGCCGCGCTCCCCGCCGGTGTGATCGAAAGCGAGCTCTTCGGGCATGAAAGGGGGGCGTTCACCGGCGCGCTCACTCGCAAGGTCGGCCGGTTCGAGCTCGCCCACAGGGGCACTCTCTTCCTCGACGAGGTCGGCGACCTTCCGCTGGAGCTACAGGCGAAGCTTCTACGCGTGCTGCAGGACGGCGAATTCGAGCGCGTCGGCGGAACGCAGACGCTGAAAGTGGACGTCCGGCTGATCGCGGCCACGAATCGCGACATCGAGCGGGCGGTCGCCGAGGAGCGGTTTCGCGCCGACCTCTACTACCGTCTGAACGTCTTCCCGATCGTTCTCCCCCCTCTGAGAAAGCGGTTGCAGGACGTGCCGCGCCTCGCCCGCCATTTCGCCATGCTGTTCGCCTCGAAGATGGGAAAGAACGTGGGGCCGTTGAACGCGGACGTGCTCGACCGGCTGACCGCCTACACCTGGCCCGGAAACGTGCGCGAGCTGCAGAACGTCATCGAGCGGGCTGTCATCGTCTCGTCGACAGGCCGCTTCGAGCTCGGCGATTTCGCCACGGCGCCGCCCGGCGGGAGCCCGAAGCCGCATGCGCGGAGCCTCGAGGACATCGAGCGCGAACACATCGTCAACGTGCTCGAGGAGACGGGCTGGCGCGTCAGCGGTGAGCGCGGCGCAGCGAAGATCCTGGGCCTCAAGCGAACGACCCTCGAGGCCCGAATGAAGAAGCTCGAGATTCTCCGCCGCACGTAATCGAGGGCGCGCGAGACAGGCGGCTCGCGCCCGCCGGCCCGGCTTCGGCGTTTGCCATCTCCGTGGCATTCTCCCAACGGGTCGGCAGACATCTCCCGACCGGCTCCAACGGACCCGCATTCCTTTCCGCCGTCCAACTCGACCCCGTTCAGCGGGTTGCATTCCTTCGGCGCGGTGTCGCCGCACACAGGCACGCCGAATGCCCTTAGACGAGCCCATGCGGAACGGTTCAGGAGGCCCATGTGACGTTGCGGATCACGCGCAGGAAGGGATCCCGTGCGCGCACGACGCTCGTGCTCGAGGGGAAAGTCGCCGCGGAGTGGGCGGCGCTGCTCGAGAGCGAGTGCTCCGACCTTCTTCGCCTGCGGCTCGCGGTGAGTCTCGACCTCGCGGGCGTGGACTTCGTCGACCGGGCCGGGGTTCAGGCGCTCGGGCGGTTGAGCCGCAAGGGAGTCGAGATTCTCTGCCGCAGAGGCCCGGTCGCGAGCGTGCTCGAGGGCGAAGGCATCCGCGTAACGCAGGACGGAGTCGGCGATGAGCGGTCTTGACAGCTCTTTGAAACAACTGGTTCGAGACATCGGCACTTCGTTGAACCGGGCACTACTCGCCCACTAACAGCAGGAGGAATCCATGAAGGGACTTCGTTTCACGGCCGTGGTGGCCATCGTGGTCGGGTCGACGCTGGGATTGGTGTCATCGGCATCGGCTGAGGGGAATCAGGCATTCGGTTTCAACGCCCCTCTCATTTCCGGATTCCCGGGAGGACGCGAAGCGAGACTGACGGGAGGCGGCGCCTTCCGCCTGTCCGATCTTTTCGTTCACTCGGCCGGCGGCTTTCGCTGTCTTTCGGACATCTCGGCGGGGCCACTCACGGGATGCCTCGCCGGTGAGGGCGTCCGCTGGGACACGGTCGATCTGCTGACCTCCACGGTCTTCCAGTGCACCGGGGCAGACCCCGCCGGGAACAAGACCGCGTTCACCGGAAACAACACGGTTGCCTTGCTGGCCGATTTCTATCGGCAGGGCGACGGAGACGTCGAGTCGTTCACAGCCCGGATGTTCGTTTCCGATTCCGACCTGGCGCCGGACATCGCGGGCGTGCAGAACGTCTGGATCGCGGGGGTCGGCTGCGGGACGGCAATCGTCAATTTCAACAACCACGATTGAGGACGATGCTCATCGCTCCGGTTCGACCCCGGTCCGAATGAGCAACAGCGAGGAGTCACGACCAGAACCCAGGCTCATTGATTACCGCAAAGGAATAGAAATGAAGTCCCTGCTGGGTCTCTCTGTCATCGCCGCCACGCTCGTTTTCTCTGTTTCCCTCGCTCGTGGCGAGGAGCGCAGTCCCGACCCGTCTAACCTCGTCGGAAAGATTGCCGATTGGCCGGCGCCGCCACACTGGAGCCCGCCGGCACAGCCGGTTTCCTTGCAGGAGCGGGAGGGTGGCGTGAGGACGGAGGGGGTTCAAGCGTTGCCGACGTCTCCAATGCCCTTCATCGGCATCACTCCCTGTCGGGTCGCGGACACGCGCGGAAACGGATTTACGGGCGCTTACGGTCCTCCCGCGCTGACGCAAGGGTCACCCCGGAACTTCACCCTGGCAGGGCAGTGTGGCATTCCTTCCCTGGCCGCCGTGGTCTCTTTGAACGTGACCGTAACCAACACACAGGGACCCGGCTTCATCCTGATCTACCCGCAGGGCGGCGCGCAGCCCAAGGTCTCGACCTTGAACTACGTTGCGGGGCAGACGATTGCCAACGCGGCAGTCGTGCCTGTGGGACTCCTCGGTGGGATTACGGTCGTCGCGGGAGTCTCCGGAACCGATCTGATCCTTGACACCAACGGGTACTACGCCCCCGCTGGGGTTGGGGTCGCGAATACGTTTCTCGGTATTGAAGCAGGCAACTTCACGATGACCGGCGACTTCAACACCGGCGTCGGACGAAACGCCCTCTCGATCAACACTCTGGGCAGCTTCAACACCGCCACCGGGGCCTTCGCGCTCCAACTCAACACCACGGGCGCCGACAACACGGCCAACGGAGAGGCGGCGCTCGTCAGGAACACCACGGGCTTCGGCAACACAGCCACGGGAAGCCTTGCACTCGCCAACAACACGATCGGCAACCTCAACACCGCCACCGGAGGTGCCGCGCTCTTCCGCAACGCGTCGGGCGACGCCAACACAGCGATCGGAGTCAGCGCCCTCGGGAACACCGAAGGCACCAACAACATCGGGATCGGCTTCGATGCGGGCCTCGACCTCACGATCGGGAGCAACAACATCTGCATCGGCAACACCGGAGTCGCGACCGAGTCCGGCACGATCCGGATCGGGACAGCGGGAATCCAGACGGCGACCTTCATTGCCGGAATCAGCGGGACAACCAGCCGCGAGGGCGTCGGCGTCTTCGTAAACGGAAGCGGTCAGCTCGGCACCATGACCTCCACGCGCCGCGTCAAGGAAGACATCCGGGAGATCGCCCGTGAGAGCGACGGCCTGATGCGGCTGCGGCCGGTCGCCTTCCGATACAAGCCGCAGATCGATCCGACGGGACTGGCCCAGTACGGCCTGATCGCCGAGGAGGTGGCTGACGTCTATCCGGATCTCGTCGTCTACGATCGCGACGGCCGGCCCGAGACTGTTCGCTATCACCTGGTCAACGCGCTGCTCTTGAACGAGGTCCAGAAGCAGCACCGAACGGCGGAGGCGCAGGAGAAAACGATCGAGCAGCAGAAGAAGACGATTGACCGCGAACAGGCTGAGATCGACGGACTCGAGGCGCGGTTGAGCCGGCTCGAGGCACTGCTTCTGGCGGGTGACTGACGTGCGGGCGCCGAGCCTCCCTTTCATTCCCGGGGTCGACGAGTTGAAAAGCGGTTTCGAGGGAGAAGTCCTTCTTCCGAGAGACGACGGTTACGACAGAGCGCGCCAGATCTGGAACGCGATGATCGACAAGCGTCCCGCGCTCATTGTTCGTTGTGCCGCCGTCTCCGACGTCGTCCGCGCGGTGAAATTCGCGAGGGTCAACGGGCTCCTGCTCGCCATCCGCGGTGGCGGGCACAACATCGCCGGCAGCGCCCTGTGCGACGGCGGTCTCGTCATCGACCTCTCGAAGATGAAGGCCACGAGCGTCGACCCCGGCGCGCGCCGCGCCTCGATCGAGAGCGGGGCCACGCTCGCGGACCTCGACGCCGCCACCCAGGCCCACGGCCTCGCCACGCCGCTCGGAATCAACTCCACGACCGGCGTGGCGGGACTGACGCTCGGCGGCGGATTCGGCTGGCTCAGCCGCAAGTACGGGATGACTGTCGACAACCTCGAGTCGGCCGAGGTCGTGACAGCGGCCGGAGATGTGGTGCGCGCCAGCGCCACAGAGCATCCCGACCTCTTCTGGGCGCTCCGGGGGGGCGGCGGCAACTTCGGCGTCGTCACGCGCTTCGCGTTCCGACTCCACCCTGTCGGCCCCGAGGTGCTCTCGGGCCTGATCGTCTACGCCAGCTCTGAAGCGAAATCAGTGCTGCAGCGATACCGTGATTTCGCCGCGCAGGCGCCGGACGACCTGTCCGTGTGGACCATCGTGCGCCCGGCGCCGCCCCTCCCGTTCCTTCCGCCGGACGTCCACGGCAGAGGGATCGTGGCGATCGCGCTCTTCTACGCGGGGGAACCGAAGCAGGGCGAGCCGCTGATCGAACCGCTGCGAAGGCTCGGGACTCCCATCGGTGAGCACGTCGGAGTGCAGCCCTATACGGCCTGGCAGCAGGCTTTCGATCCTCTCCTGACCCCCGGCGCACGCAACTACTGGAAGTCGCACAACCTGACGACGCTCGAGGACGGCCTGATCGATACCGTCGTTCGATACGCCGAGACATTTCCGTCGCCGCAGTGCGAGATCTTCGTCGCCGCCCTCGGTGGCGCAACCACGCGGCCGGCGCCGGAGTCCATGGCGTACGCCCAGCGCGATGCCCGGTTCGTGATGAACGTCCATGGCCGCTGGAACGACGCGGCCGACGACGCCCGCGGCATCGGCTGGGCGCGCGACTTCTTCAATGCCTCGGCGCCCTTCGCAACCGGCGGCGCCTACGTCAACTTCATGACCGCTGACGAGGGCGATCGCGTGCGCGCCGCCTATGGCTCCAACTACGCTCGTCTGGCCGAGGTGAAGCGCAACTACGACCCGAACAACCTGTTTTCGGTCAACCAGAACATTCAACCGTCATGAAAAAGATCACTTACTCGCTCCTTCTCTGTACGGTCGCGTTCGGCTCCCGCCTCGTGCTCGCCGAGACACTGACGCTGCCGGCGGTGACGTCGTTGCCCGTCGGGTCCGCGGCAAGCCCGTTCTTCTCGGACGTGCGCGTCTTCAACACCTCGTACATGTCGGCGGTTTCGGTAACGGCGGTCTATCGCTGCTTCCTCGGGACCTGTCCTCCGGCGGCGCCGCAGGTCTCTTTCGTGCTCGCGCCGCGGGAGTCGCGGGCGTTCGACGACATAGTGCTGGCAACGTTCAACGCCTCCGTGTCGGGCGGCGCGGTGGAGTTCACGAGCGCCGGAACGGCCGTCCGTGTGACGAGCCGCCTGTTTTCGACGGCGCCCTTTCCGACGGTCGGTATGTTCATACCGGGCGTGAAATCGTCGGAGGCCCACACGACGTCGGTTCTGACCCAGCTCGCCAACGGGGCTTTTCGCACGAACGTCGGCGTGTACAACGGCAACGACTCCGGGACGACGGCGACGATCAAGCTCTTCAACGGAACGGCGTTCCTAGGGGAGCAGACCGTGTCTCTCGGACCGCGTTCGGGCACTCAGATCAATCGGATCTTCGACGTCATCGGCCAGGGTGCGGTGACAAGCACGAACTCCCACGCTGTCGTCGAGAGCGACGGCGGGCCTCTTTTCACTTACGCCGCCGTCATCGACAACGCCACGACCGATCCGATCTTCGTCCTCGGAGCGGAGGACGAGCGCGGGCCGGCCGGTTCGATTCCGACGGCGACTCCCCCGCTACCGACGCCGACTCCGACGCCGACGCCCGTCGCCATCACTGTCGTGAACCTGACTGCCGAGCAGTTCCAGTGGAGGTTCGACGGCGGCGGGACGAGCTTCACGATGCGGGCGGGCCAGGTCTACGAGGTCCACATGCGCACCTTGGACGTCATCCACGGATTCTCCGGCTTGCCGGAGATCGGCCTGCAGCAGGCGGCTCTCCAGCCGGGTTCCGCGGAAATCGTCGAGATCGCACGGCCCACCGCCGCCCAAATCGGGACGCATTCGTTCGTCTGCGACATCGTTTGCGGTTCGGGGCACGGATTCCGGGGCTCGATTCAGGTCACGCAGTAGACGAACAGGGAAGGAGCCCGACATGTCGCGACGCTTGACGCTCACGCGTTCCCCGGCGTTCTTCGGAATCCCACTCCTTCTGCTCGGTCTTTTCCCGGACGCGGCTCGGGCCAACGTCGTCGTCACAGACTTGACGGCGTTCGTCGTCGCGATCGACGCCGGCGACACCGTAAGCATGGACTGTTCCGGCGGCTTCGTTCGCGTCACCGACGACGGCACATCCACGACCTATACGACGGCGTGCGCGTCGGTCTCGACCCTGAACGCGACGGCCACCGGGGCGTTCGACAACACGATCGAGCTCTCCGGCGTGACCGCGGCGGCGTTTCCGCAGCTCGCGATCGCCGGGCAGGCGGTGTCGCTGTCCGGCGGCGCGGGCGCCGACACGCTCACCGGGAGCGAAGTGGGTGCCGTGATCAGAGGGGGCGCCGGCAACGACGTCATGACTGGCGGCGCGGGCGCCGACGCGTTCACCTGGGTGCCGGGCGAGGGCAGCGACACAATTCAGGGAGGGGCGGGCAACGACGTCCTGGGGTTCGTCGGCGCGCCCGGGGCGGAGGCCTTCGCGGTGAGCGCCGACGGCGCCGGGTTCGACTTCACCCGCGACGTCGGCGGCATCGTGATGGACCTCGAGGGCGTCGAGAGCCTCGAGCTGTCCGCGGGCGGCGGCAACGACTCCGTGACGTTGAACGACCTGACGGGCGTCCTCGACCTGGTCTCCGTCCTCCTGGTGATGGGCGACGTCGACGACACAGTGAATGCCTCTGCTCAGGCGAATCCCTCCGTGCGGCTGGAGGTCTTTGCCGGCGCCGGAAACGACTCGCTGATCGGAGGCCCGGGCGCCGACGCCCTTCACGGCGAGGAGGGGAACGACACGATCAGCGGGCTCGGCGGAATCGACCTCGTGGACGGCGGTGACGGCGATGACTCGTTGAACGGAGGTCCCGGCAACGAGACGCAGCAGGGCGGCGCCGGGAACGACACGTTCGTCTGGAACCCCGGCGATGGAAGCGACGCTCTCGTCGGCGGTCCGGGCACCGACCTGATGTTCTTCAACGGCGCGGCCGGTAACGAGGTGTTCACGGCGAGCGCCCAGGGCGTGGGGTTCCGCTTCACGCGCGACCTCGGCGGCATCGTGATGACCGCGATGGAAGTCGAGGCGATCCGGCTGAACGCGCTCGGGGGCAACGACTCCGCGACCGTCGACGACCTGACCGGAGTCGCGAACCTCGACACGATCACGTTCTTCCTGGGCGACAACGACGACACGGCCACGGCCTCCGCGCAGGCGAACGCCTCGATCGACTTCCTCGTGAGCGGGGGCGCCGGCAATGACGCGCTGACCGGAAGCCCGAACGCCGACGTGATCGGCGGCGGCGAAGGAAACGACACGATCGTCGGGCGGGCGGGAGTCGACCTCATGGACGGAGGCGGCGGCGACGACACGATCACCGGCGGTCCCGGCAACGAGCCGAATCAGACGGGCGGCGACGGCGACGACACCTTTGTCTGGAACCCCGGGGACGGAAGCGACGGCCTGGTCGGAGAAGCGGGCATCGACACGATGGTTTTCAACGGCTCCGCCGGGAACGAGGCGTTCGTTGCCACGGCGCAAGGCTCCGGGTTCCGCTTCACCCGCGACCTCGGCAGCATCGTCATGGATGCCACCGGGGTCGAGTCGATCACCCTGCACGCCCTCGCGGGCGACGACCGCGTGACTACGGTGCCGCTCGCGGGGACGTCCCAGAACCTGGTCGGCGGGACGCAGACCACGGCCGACGCGCTGACGATCGACGCCGCGGGCGGCTGCGTCACGTCCTCGGGGTCCGGCACCGTCACCATCGCCGGCGGGTCGCCGATCACCTTCAGCGAGTTCGAGCAGGTCAACGTCACGAACCAGTGCGGTGCGGCCGCCGTGGACATCCCGACTCTCGGTCCGCTGGCGATGGCAGCGCTGGCGGCCTTCCTGGCGCTGGCCGGGCTCGTTGTGGTCCGGTTGCGAAGCTGACGCGAGCGGTCGAGTCCGGAATCCCCTTTCCGCGCCCTCACCGGCGTGGCCTCCGGGAGAAAGAGGGGACATACAACGGTTTCTTAAGGACGGTCTCGGCTCGGGAGGCTCCTATCATTCGACCCTCGGACGAAAACACCGTTCGGCTCGGAAAGACAGTAATCGAAGCTGTTGATCTCCGGCATCGTCGGTCTTCTCCTCGCGCTCTCGCAATCGCCGACGCAGCCGGCGACGACGGACGATTCCCTCGTCGGCCTGTGGGCGACCGAGAATTGATTCTTTGATTCGGACCGCCAGTTCGTCAGGCTTCGCTGCTTCGGTAGCGAGAGCGTGCGTACGTGATCCATGGAGAGCTCTCTCGGCGGCTTCCTGGCGGCTCCGATGTCGCGATATTTCCGCGGTGGCGGAAGTCGGTCTGAGGGAGCGGCTTCAGGTCGAGTCGGAAAGCGGACCTAGCCGGTGGGACTCTCCGCCGCCGGAGCGGGTGGAGGGGGGACTTGCGCGTCTCCGGAGAAGCCGCGACCTCCACGGGAGGGCGTGCCTCGACGGCCGTAATGATCGGCCGGCTGCGACAGCGGACAGTCGAAGAGAGAGTTACGGCGACGAGCAAGCCGAAAACGATCAGGGGTAGAGAAGCGGCGGGCCGAGTCGAGGGCTTCCTCACATCCCGGCTCGTCGCGCGATTCCTCTCGTAATTGCGAAAGGCCACGGCGCTACGTTCCCTCGATCGTTTCCCGCGCTCGTTGGCGCCCGTCGCGCATCATCATGGCCATCGTTGCAGGGTCGAATTGAAGTCCCGTGATCCGGTAGGTCTCTTCCAGAGCCTTCAGGGGGCGAATGAGGTGGAATTTCACGATTCGCTTCTTGCTCAGCGGGTCGGGGGTGGCCGGATCGATCAGGAGTGCCTCGATTTGCTGCGGCGTCAATCCGTAGGGCGGTCTGCTCAGGCGCTGGCAGACCATTTCCCGATGCTTGACCGCCGAGTTGATAAGCCGCGTGCTCCAGACGTCCTTGGACGCCACCTCGTCGCAGAAGAGATCCATCGTCCGCTTCAGAATCGAGAGTACGTTCGTGTAAGGACCTGGGATCGTGTCGTCTTCCGGCGAAAGGATGATCCCGTAGAGCTCGTCCACGCCGGCGTCGATCACGACGCCCGCCGGAAAGACGTTGCGCACTCCGCCGTCCACGTACGGCCCTCCCGGTGCGCCTCGGACGACGATGTCCACAGGCGGCGCGAATACGGGCTCATCGGCAGACGCGAGAATCGCGCTGGCCAGTTGCTGCTTGGTGGACACCCGCGCGAGCACGTAGGGAGCATCT
>Ga0209486_10000892_pt1 | contig 13111 bp, 7 predicted proteins | sample NCCompost_FD_187518 | JGI IMG/M metagenome (GOLD analysis project Ga0209486, IMG submission 187518) | Agricultural soil microbial communities from Utah to study Nitrogen management - NC Compost (SPAdes) (version 2) | ecosystem: Environmental > Terrestrial > Soil > Agricultural land | place: USA...
CGGCATAGAATCCCAGCATGCCGTCGTCCGGCAGGTCCTTCGGATAAAAACTTCCTTTCCACTCCTTGAATGACCAGCCGCTGGTGCCGGCCAGGATCCGCATCAGCGTCCCCCGGCCGCTTTCTTCCTGGCCGGGCGCTCCGCCTTGGCCTCGGTTTCCTTCTTTTCGCCCTTCGCCAGGCTGGCCTTCAGCGCTTCCATGAGATCGAGAATCTTGCCGCCCTTCTCCGGCTCGGGCTCGGCGGTGATCTCCTGGCCTTCGACCTTCTTCTCGATCGCCTCGAGCACCCGCTCCCGCACGGTGTCATGGTACTGCTCAGGCTGGAAGTCTTCGGTGGCCCCCTGCTCGATGATCTGCACCGCCAGGTTGAGCTCGGCCGGCTTGACTTCTCCTTCGCCCAGCGGCACTTCCTTGGGAGAGCGCAGCTCGTCGGAATAGTAAAGCTGCTCCATCACCAGGACCCCGTCCCGGGGCCGGAGCAGCACCAGGTGCTGGCGCCCCCGGGCGGCATACTGGCCCAGCCCGGCCCGCCCGGTCTTCTTGAGCGCTTCGGCCAGCAAGCGGTAGGCCTTGTCCCCGCCCTTGCCGGGCCCCAGGTAGTAGGCCTTGTCCAGGTAGAGCCGGTCTACCGACGCCAGCGGCAGGAACTGAATCACGTCGATCGAATTGGTCGCTTTTTCGTCGAGCGCCTTGAGCTCCTCGGGGGTGAAGGTGACGTACTGCCCCTTGGCGAACTCGCGACCCTTGACGGTGTTCTCGCGTTCCACCACCACCTCGTGCTTGGGACAGATATACTGCTGCTTGAGCTTCGTGCCGCAATCCTTATGCAGCATGTTGAAGGACACCGACGCGGCCGATTCTGCGGTGGAATAGACTTCCACGGGAACAGACACCAGGCCGAACGAGATCGTGGCGGTACCGATGGACCGGGCAGGCATAGTCGACTCTCCAGAAGGACACGGACGGTAAGAAGAATCCGCCATGGATGCAAGTAAAGAACCCAAGCCGGACCTGCTAAGTACTTACCGGGCCAAGCGTTCCCCTGACCGGACTCCGGAGCCGTTCGGGGGATTCGACGCCGGTCCGGGCAAACTCTTCGTGGTTCACAAGCACGCCGCCCGCCGACTGCACTACGACCTCCGGCTGGAAATGGAGGGCGTGCTGCGCTCCTGGGCCGTCCCCAAGGGACCCTCCTACGATACCCACGACAAGCGGCTGGCGGTCCACGTGGAGGATCACCCCCTTGAATACGGCGATTTCGAAGGGCTGATTCCCGAAGGGAACTATGGCGCCGGCGCGGTCATCGTTTGGGACCGGGGCGAGTGGATCCCGATCGAGGATCCGATCGAGGGACTGCGCAAGGGCAAGCTGCTGTTCGACCTCAAGGGCTACAAGCTCCGGGGACGCTGGACCCTGGTGAAGATCAAGAAATCGGAGAAGGACTGGCTGTTCATCAAGGAGCGGGACTCCTGGGCGAAGACCGATCCGGAACCGATTCCCGAAGAATCGGTGCTCTCCGGCCTTACCGTGGAAGAGCTCGGCGCCGGCCACACCCCGGCCGGAAGGATCCGGGCCGAGCTGGACCGGCTCGAGGTTCCGGCCCGGCGGGTCGATCCGGCCAAGGTGGAGTTCATGCTGGCGGAGCCGAGGGACGAGGCCTTCGCCAAGGCAGGCTGGATCTTCGAGCCCAAGCTGGATGGGTACCGCTCGCTCGCCACCCTGGACGGAGGCGGGGCCGCCCTCAAGAGCCGCAACGGCAACGACCTGACCGCGTCCTTTCCCGACGTCGCCCGGGCGGTCCGGGCGCTTCCGGTACCGCGCGCAGTGATCGATGGCGAGCTGGTCATCCCCGATGCGCAGGGCGTCCCCAGCTTTCAGGCGCTCCAGAAACGGGCCCGGCTCTCCCGGGCCATCGACATCCGGCGGGCGGCGGCCGAGTCGCCGGCGGTGTTCTACGCCTTCGACCTGCTGGGGTTTGAAGACCGGGATCTCCGGGGCCTCCCGCTGACCGAACGGAAACGAATTCTCCGGATGGTGCTGCCACCCTTGGGGCCGATCCGCTTCGTCGATCACTTCGAAGAGGACGGCACGACGCTCCTGGAGCACGTCACCGGGCTCGGCCTGGAAGGGGTGGTCGGCAAGAAGGCGGACGCGCCCTACAAGGGCGGCCGCACTCCCAACTGGGTGAAGATCCGAGTGAAGCAGAGCGCCGACTTCGTGGTGGTCGGGTTTACCTCTCCGAAAGGGAGCCGGGGCGGGTTCGGGGCGCTTCAACTGGGCGATCTGGTCGAAGGCGAGCTGGTCTACGCCGGCCGGGCCGGATCCGGCTTCAGCGACAAGCAGCTGGGCGACGTACGGAAGGCCCTGGAGGAAAGAGCGCGAAAGACTCCGCCCTGCAACGGTCCCAGACCGTGGCCCTGGGGGAAAAAGCTCCCGGCCCGCCGCCCGATTCCGGATTCCAAGGACACCACCTGGGTCGAGCCATCTCTGGTATGCGAGGTCCAGTTCATGGAGTGGACCGAGGAAGGTCTGCTCCGCCAGCCGGTGTTCCTCCGCTTTCGGGATGACAAGAATCCCGAGGAGTGCGTCCGCCAGGGCCCTGAGGCCGCCGGCGCGCCCGAAGCCGCCGACGATCCGCCAACGCCGGAGGTGGTCCGGACTCCGGAGGTCCCGCTCAGTAATCTGAAGAAGGTGTTCTGGCCCGCCGAGAAGTACACCAAGGGCGATCTGATCGAGTACTACCGGGCGGTGTCTCCCTGGCTTCTGCCCTATCTCAAGGACCGTCCCCTGGTGCTGACCCGCTTCCCCGACGGGATCGAGGGGAAGTCATTCTACCAGAAGGACGCCCCCGATTTCACCCCGGACTGGATCCGCACGGTGCCGATCTGGAGTGAGGATACCCAGCGGCAGGTCAATTACTTCGTGTGCGACAATGTGGAGACCCTGCTCTACGTGGCGAATATGGGCTCGATCCCCCTGCACATCTGGGCCAGCCGGGCCGATTCGCTGGAGCTGCCCGACTGGTGCATCATCGATCTGGATCCCAAGGGGGCCCCGTTCACCGACGTGATCGAGGTGGCCCTGTCGCTGCACCGGCTGTGCGAGGACCTGGAGCTGCCCCATTACGTGAAGACCAGCGGGTCCACCGGACTCCACGTGCTGATTCCGCTGGCGCAGCAGTGCACCTTCGATCAGTCCCGAGACCTGGGGGAGCTGCTGGCCCGGGTCGTGGTGGGGGAGCTCCCCGAGATTTCGACCATCGTCCGCCAGGTCAAGGGGAGAGAAGGCAAGGTCTATCTGGACTATCTCCAGAACCGGCACGGGCAGCTCATCGTCGCCCCGTTCAGCGTGCGGCCCCTCCCGGGCGCGCCGGTCTCGATGCCGCTCACCTGGCGTGAAGTGAACAAGAAGCTGGAAATCTCCCAGCACACCATCGTCACCGCGCCCACCCGGCTGGCCAAGCTCAAGCAGGATCCGGTGAGCCCGGTGCTTTCGGTCCGGCCCGACCTCCCCGCGGTCCTGGGGCGACTGATGACCAGACTCGCGAATAGCGAGTAGCGAGTAGCGAAGAGCGAAGCGGGAAACCGCCTTACGGCCGCGGCTTGGAGGCGCGATCGATCGGCGAGGGCCGGGCGATCCGGCGGACCGGACTCTGCGCCAGGAGCCGGAGCGCTTCCTGCACCGCTCGCTCGAGCTGGGGGTCATGGCCCTCGATGACCTCCTTCGCGGAATACTCGACCTCGATGTCCGGCGCCACGCCCTCGTTCTCCACCGACCAGCGTCCGGTGAGGTCGTAAAAGGCGAGGTTGGGTGCCGTGATCCCGCCGCCGTCGATCGTACCGGGAACGCCCGTGGTGCCCACCAGCCCTCCCCAGGTCCGGGTGCCGACCAGCGGGCCGATCTTCCGCTGCCGGAACATGTACGGCAGGGCGTCGCCACCGGACCCGGCCGACTCGTTGATAATCATCACCTTGGGTCCGAAGATCCCGGCGGTGGGCGAGGTCGAGGGCCTTCCCTCCCGGGTGGCGAAGTATCCCATCAGAGTCCGGCTGAGCTCGTTGGCGAGGTAGTCGGCGACCTGCCCGCCCTGATTGTAGCGCTCGTCGATGATCGCGCCCTCTTTGTGCTGCTGGGCGAAGTAGTAGCGGGTGAAGTAGGTGTACCCCGGCCCGGCGGTGTTGGGCAGCCAGACGTACGCCAGCCGTCCGTTGGAGAGTGAATCAACGATTCGCCGGTTGCGCTCGACCCAGGCCCGGCTCCGCAGCGCATCCTCGCTGGCCACCGGCACCACCGTCACCAGCCTCGACCCTTCCAGGGACGGCGTACTGTTGAGCCGGAGGACCGTCTGGCGGCCCGCCGTTCCCTCGAAGACTCGATAGGGATTCATCGGCGGTGCGAGCGCCACCCCGTTGACCTCGAGGAGATAGTCGCCCGCCGCCACCTGAATGCCCGGGGCGCGGAGCGGCGCCCGGAGATCGGGATTCCAGTTCTCCCCGGAATAAATGCGGCGGAGCCGGTAGCGCCCGTTCTCGACCGCGAAATCGGCGCCCAGCATTCCGACCGCCACCGGCGTGTCGGTGGGCTGGTCTCCTCCCCCGGTCAGATAGGAATGGCCGACGATGAGCTCGCCGGCCGCGAGGGCGATCAGGTAGCCGAGGTCGGACCGGTGCGCGACATACGGCAGCAGCGGGCTGTATTTGGCGTAGACTGCCTGCCAGTCGGCGCCGTGCATTTTCGGGTCGTAGAACTTGTCCCGCTGCACCCGCCAGGCCTCACGGAAGATCTGGGCCCATTCCGCGCGGGGGTCCACCCACATCTCGAGCTGGGCCACGCTGATCGGCCCATCGCCCACCCGTCCGCCTCGCTCGGTCGTCACGATGCCCCAGCGTCCTCCATCCGGGCCGGGCGCCTGATACAGGAGCTTCTTCCGGTCGCCCGAAATCGTGTAGGCCCGGATTCCCTCCAGAAACGGTGCGGCGGTCCGGTCTTTCAGCTGGTATCGGTGGAGCCGGAGCGTTCCGGGTCCCCCGCCGGTCATCGGCTCAGCGTAGAAGACGCTCCCCGCGGGTCCGGCTTCAAGCCGAGTGTAGTCGGCCGGGGGAACGTTGAGGGAGAGGATCCGCTGACCGATCCCGGCGACGTCCAGCCGGACGGTGGAGTCCGGTCTGGGGGGGCGAGCCGGCGACGGTGGCGGTGGGGGCGGTCCGGTCTCGTCACCCGATTCCGGAAGCAGGGGTGACGGCTCGGCGGCGGGAAGCACCGCGAGATAAATCGAGCGGCGGACCGGCCGGTCGATCGAGCTCATCTCCAGCCAGCCGGTGCGAGGGCCGTAATCGGTGCTGGCCAGGAAATAGAGGTACTTGCCGCTCGCATCGAACGTGGGAGAGACGGCGTCCGACATGCCGTCGGTGAGCTGATGGCTCTTGCCCTCCGCGGCGGAGTAGACGAAGATCGCGCGGAGATGATTGTCCAGGTTTCGGGAGTAGGCGATCCACTTCGAATCGGGAGACCAGGCAGGCTCCATGGTCCGGAACGGATCGTCATAGACATCGGCGTCGATCCGGGTGGGCTTGCCGCTAGCCACCTCGAGCGCCCACAGGGCCATCTTGTCGTCTTCGAAGGCGAGCTGCTTCCCGTCCGGTGACCAGGTAAGGTTCGAGAAGAATCCGACCACCGGCAGGGGCAGGGCGCGTGGCTTGCCGAGACCGCTCTGGTCTCCGATCATGATCTGATACTCGCCGCTCGCGTCGGAGAACCAGGCGAGCTGACTTCCATCGGGCGACCAGACCGGGGTCTGATCGTGAACCGCCGGACTCCTGGTCAGGTTCCGGTAGTCGCCCTTTTCCGCCGGCGCGGTGAAAATCTCACCCCGCGCTTCGATTGCGACCCGAACCCCGGTCGGCGACAGCGCCGAATTCCGGATCATCGAGGCCACCCGCTTGAACTGCGGCCGGGCCCAGGGGAAATCGCCGGTGACGGTGATCGGCACCAGCTGCGCTTTCCCGGTTTTCAGATCCAGCAGATGGACGTTCCCCGCCTGCTCGTACACGATCGCGTCCGACCCGGCCGATGCGTTCACCACGTCGAAATCGTCGTGCTGGGTGAGCTGCCTGACCTCCTTGGCCCCCGCGGTCCAGGAAAACAGGTTGGCGGTGAAGTTTCGGTCCGAAATGAAATACACGGTGTTCCCGATCCACATCGGGTAACTGTCGTTGCTGTCGGTCCAGGGCAGCTTCTGCACCGAGTAATCGGCCAGATTCATGATCCGGATCGGATGAACCCGGCCGCCGCGGTAGTGCCGCCACTGGCTGGCCTCGAACCAGGGCGGGAACATCACCGTCGAGACTTCCTCGTAGGCGATGCTCTTGCCGTCCGGCGAGTACACTCCGGTCCAGGCGCGGGGCATCGGGAGCGGCTCCTCGAATCCACCCGCCGCTGGAATGGCAAACAGCCTGAAATAGGATTGATGAGGCGGGCTGATCCGGGCCGACCCGAGGATCACCCGAGAGCCATCCGGACTCCATCCCCGAACCCGGTCGACCCCGGGATGAAACGTCAGGCGGACCGGATCGCCCCCGATCGTCGGGACGACGTACACGTCGGTATTCCCGGCGACCGTCGCCGTGAACGCAATCTTCTGGCCGTCGGGAGAAAAGGCCGCTTCGGTCTCGACCCCGGGCGTCGCGGTCAGCCGCCGCGCCTGGCCGCCTGCCCGCGGCACGACCCAGAGGTCGGCGCCGTACTCGAAGGCAATGAGGTCGCGGCTCACCGTCGGGTGACGGAGCAGCCTGGTTTGCTGGGCGGAGCCCGTCACGGCGGCGCCGGCCAGCATCACGGCGCCGAGAGCTATTGATCGGAATGTCACAAGTCGTTCCTCTTAAAGCGGTTCCTGTTCCCTCTTCGCTACTCGCTACTCGCTACTGGCTACTCGCTATTTCATGCCCGCCCAGATCTGTGTCAGCACCCGGGAAAAGTTTCCGCCCAGCACACCCCGGATCTCCGCATCGGAATACTTCCGGCGGATCAGCCCCTCGGTGAGATCGAACATCCGTTTCGGGTGATCCAGCCCTTCGATATCGATCTTCTCGCGGAAGCTGTAGCTGTCCTTGTAATTGGCCCGGAGCTGCTTCTGGGCCTCCGCCGGGAGATCGTCGTACCCGTCGAGATCCATGTCGCTGCCGACGCCCAGATGCTCCGAGCCGATCAGCTTGCGGACGTGATCGAAATGATCGATGACGTCCTCGACCGTGGTGGGCTCGGCGGCCTTCACGAAGTTCCGCACCCCGGTGATGCCCATCACGCTGCCGGCCTTGCCCACCGCGCGGATGGCGTCATCGGTCTTGCAGCGGGGGTGCCCGGGCACCAGCGCCCGGCAGTTGGAGTGGGTAATCAGCACCGGCATTTTCGACAGCTCGAAGGCATCGAGCGTAGTGCGGTCACCGCAGTGGGAGACATCGATCGCCATCCCGGTCTTGTTCATCTGGGTGATGATGCCGACGCCGAAATCGCTGATCCCCTCGTCGCGGCGCTCGGTGGAGCCGTTACCGATCAGGTTGCGCGAATTGTAGGTGAGCTGCGCGATCCGCTGGCCCAGCGCGAAGAAGAACGGCACGTCGGTCGGACGGCGAAAATGCTCGGCGTTCTGGAGACCCGGCAGGATGCCGATCTTGCCCGAGCGCTTGACCCGGGCAAAGTCGGCGGCGCTGTCGATCCGCATGAAGTACTGCTCCGCCCCGGCAATCAGGGCGTTGACCGCGCCGAAATAGTTGATCGCGTTCTCGTAGGCCGAGGGTCCGCCGCTGCCGAAGGCGTGATGGAAGACCTGGATCCCCGAATCCCGGTAGCGCGCAAAATCGGCCTCGGTGAAAGTCTCCGGCGCGCGAGCCCACTCCTGCCACTTGCCGCCGATGGTGAGGACCGCGAGCCCGTCCACCACCGTGGTCTCCTGCATCAGCGAGAGGCAGCGGGCGGAGTACTCGGTCCGCTGGCCCGGGAAGAGCCGGAACCGGCCGAGATTGAGCATCGGCGCGGCCAGCGCGGCCTGCAGGACGGCGCGACGCGTCACGCAGCCCGTCAGGATTGTGCTTCGCCGAGGTACGCTCATCAGAATCCTCCTCTCAGGGCGCCGGCGGGGTTCTCGTGCTGCGGCGGAAGGTGATCCCGAAGGCCCGCAGCGACGCGATGCGCCCGGCACCATCGGGCTGAAACGTCACCGTGGTGGAACCGGTGCCGCGGAAGCTGTCGTACTCCCAGGGCACCAGCTTTCCCAGGTCTTCATTCCCGAATCGCGCGGACAGCGCTCCGTCGGCATGGGTGACTTCCACCGAGCCGTAGGTCGAATCCGCGTAGCTCCCGGCGTACCGCTCGAGGGGAAGCGAGGGCGGCGAGCTGGTCGCCGGGCGCTGGGCGACGGCGGACGGCGTGCCGCGGGGCGCGAACAGCCGGCGCATATCGGCGCTCCAGTCGCGCTCCGGGTTGCCGGCGTAGAGGTCGAAGACCTTGTACATGAGTGCGTGCCGCAGCTCGGCGTGATCGAGGTTCGCCAGGACGACGACGCCCACCCGCCGGTCGGGCAACAGGCCGACGATCGCGCTCAGGCCGTTGATGCTGCCGGTGTGCATCCAGACCGTCTCGCCCCGGTAGTCCTGAACGAACCAGCCCAGGCCGTAGCCGAAGATGTGGGGGCGGACCAGGGTCAGCGCGGGATAGGTTGCCGCCGAAGCACGGATCTGAGGGGTAACCAGCTCACTGAAGGTGGCGGGGGTCAGCAATCGCCGGGTTCCCACCCGCCCGCTGTCCAGGATGAAGCGCATCCACCGGGCCATGTCGCTCACGCTGGACCAGACCGAGCCCGCCGCCGCGACCGGATCGGTGGTCCGGATCGGGACGGCCCGGATGGAGTCGCCGCTCTGGCCGTGCGGGGTGACCACGTTGGGACGCGACTCGATTCCGGCGACCAGCGGCTCGCTCTCGGTCATGCCGAGCGGGGCGAAGATCCTGGCGCGGATGAAATCCTCCCACGCCATCCCCGACACTTTCGCGATCAGCGCGCCGCCGATCGCGTATACCACGTTCTGGTAGTTCCACTGGGAGCGGAACGAGCTGGTCGGCTGGACGAACCGGAGCCGCCGCATCATCTCGGCGAGCGTGAGGTCGGCCCGGACCCAGAGCAGATCGGTGCCCGGGAGTCCGCTGCGATGGAGCAGCAGATCCCGGACGGTGAGCTCTCGGGTGGCATAGGGATCGTAGAGCCGGAAGTCGGGGAGATGATCGATCACCCGGTCGTCCCAGCGCAGCTTGCCGTCGTCCACCAGCATGCCCAGGGCCGCAGCGGTCATCGCCTTGGTGGTGGAGCCGATCGCGAAGCGGGTGTGCTCGGTCACGGGAGCGGGTTTGGTCAGGTCGAGGACGCCGTATCCCTTGGCCAGCACCACCGAGTCCCCCTGCACCACCGCGATGGCCAGACCCGGGACCCGCCAGTCACGCGAGGCCTGCGCGACATAGCGATCGAGACCGGCCAGGTCGGGTTTCGGCTGGGGTTGCCCCTCGAGCGACGCCGCGCCGGCGAGAAGAAGGACGCAGGTGGAGACTATCCGGGACCGGCTCATGGGACGGGAGTCCGCTGCATGATGGGGAGCTGGATGAAGGAAGTGGCGCCGGGCGAGCGATAGACCCGATGGGTAGCCGCTCGGAAATCCGAGGCCTTGGCCAGAAAGATGTTGGGCACGAACGTCTGCGGATTGCGATCGATCAGCGGAAACCAGCTGCTCTGCACCTGGACCCGAATCTTGTGGCCCTTCCGAAACCGGTAGTTCTGGGAATGCAGATCGATCGGGTACTCCAGCGTCTTGTTCGGCACGATGGCCTCAGGACGCTCGAAGCTGGAGCGGTAGCGCCCCCGGAAGACCTCGTTCGAGACCATGAGCTGGTACCCGCCCATGGTGGAATCAGGCTGGTAGCGCTCCGGATACACGTCGATCAGCTTGACCACCCAGTCGGCATCGCTGCCGCTGGTCGAGGCAAACAGGTGGGCCACGATGTTTCCCGCGATGACCAGGTCCTCTTCCAGGGGAGCCGTTTCCCAGGCCATCACGTCCGGCCGGTCCTGGGCAAACCGCTGGTCGTCCATCAGCCAGGTGGACCAGGTCGAGCCGCGGCCATAGATCGGGAGGATGGGACGGGCCCGATAGGGAACCGGGCGGGCCGGATCCGACAGGTAGGCATCGAATCCGCTGTCGGTCGTCGCGGCGGCGGGGGGCTGGAACGCCAGCCGGCCTCCGGCGTGGAAGTAAAGCCGGCGCGGTGACACGTTGGCCTCGGGCGGCCAGCGCTCATGGGAGCGCCACGCGTTGGCGCCCGCCTCGAAAGTGGTGGCTTCGGCCAGCTGCAAGGGCCCCTTGTCCTTGAGCCACCAGGCGAACCAGGGCAGCTCGATATTCCGCTTGAAGTGGACCGCGGTGGAGTCGCCGAAGTCGATCCGGCCCAGCTTCTGCCCGCTCCTCCCACGCCATCCGCCGTGGTTCCAGGGACCCACGACCAGATAGTTAAGGTTTCCGGTGTCGTGACGCTCCAGGGTCTCGTAGATCTTGAGCGGCCCGTAGAAATCTTCCTGGTCCCACCAGCCCGCAACGTTGAGCGTAGGGACCCTGACCCGGTCGAGGTACTGCATCACCGCCTCGCGCTGCCAGAAGGCGTCGTAGTCCGGGTGGGCCACGAAATTATTCCAGGTGGGATACTTGCCCTGGAAGTGTTTCGCATCGGCGTTGGACAGGGGCCCCAGGGAGAGGTACCAGCTATAGCTGTCGAACTGGTCGAAGGAGAACGGCGACAGCTCCTTGGAGGCTTCCATCAGCGCCACGTACTCGAATCCGTAGGCCAGCCGGAAGGCGCCGTTGTGATGAAAATCATCGCCCAGGTACATCGATGCGGGAGAGGCCTGGGGCGAGACCGCCTTGAGCGCCGGATGAGGATCGAGCATGGCCATGACGGTGAGCCAGCCCGGATAGGACACGCCGAGCATTCCCACCCGGCCGTTATGCCGGGGCAGGTTCTTGAGCAGCCACTCGATAGTGTCGTGGGTATCGGTGCTCTCGTCCACCGCCTTGGGGTCGCGCTTATCCCGGGGGGGCCGGAGCATCACGAAGCTGCCCTCCGATCCGAAGCGGCCCCGGATGTCCTGGAAGGCGAAGATGAATCCTTCGCGGGCGAGCTCGGCGTAGGAGCCGGTAAAACTGCCGGAGGCGCCGCTGATGCCGTAGGGGGTGCGGGTCAGCAGTACGGGCAACGGGGTCGTAGCGGCCTTCGGGGTGAAGATCCGGGTGCGAAGCCGAATTCCGTCCCGCATCGGGATCATGGCCTCAATCGAATCGAACCGGACCGCGGCTACCGGCGCCGCGGGTGCGACGACCTGGCCGAACGCCCCGACCGGACCCAGCACCATCGCGCCGACCAGGAGCAATGCCGCTCCGGCACGAGGGCGAGAGCGCGCCATGCTATTTCCTCCGGCTCCGCGAGGGGTGCAGGGGCGCTCCGGTATCCCAGGCATGCCAGATCCCCCGTTCCCCGTGCTCGGCGATGACCCGGGCCAGCCGGCTCCCGGCGTTGCGCCAGTTGGTCTCCACCGCGCGCTGGGCCGCTACGGGATCGCCCGCGGCGATCGCGCGGATGATCGCTCCGTGCTCCTTGACCGAAGTCGGCAGCTCGTCGACCAGGCTACTGATGTAGAGCCGGGAATAGCGCTCCACTTGGGGCTTGATGGCGTGGTGCAGGGCCAGAAGCCGGGGTCCGCTCACCCCGTCGACATAGCTGCCATGGAAGGCCTGATCCAGATCGAAGATCCGGGTCACGGTGGCGCGCTTGCGCGATTCGGCGGCCATGGCCCGGTTGAGCTCCCGGAGCCGGCGGACCACCCCGCTCCGCTCCGCGGCGGGGAGCTGGGCCGCGGTGCGCGCGGCCAGACCCTCGAGGTGGCCGACGATCAGCATGATCTCCCGGCCGTCGTCCTGGGTGAGCGGGGCGACCACCAGCCGCTGCTCCCTGCCCCGGCCGTAGGAATCGACGAAGCCCTCTTGCTGGAGACGGTGCAGGGCACTGCGGACCGGGGTGCGGCTCAGCCCCATCCGTTCGGCGACGGCACGCTCGGCGATCCGGCCGCCGGGCGGGAGCTGGCCCGACACGATGAGCTGGCGGAGCTCGTGATAGACCCGCCAGACGCTGTCGGAGCGGTCGTCGGGGGGCGAGGCGCCATTGCCGCGGACGGCCCGGGTCCGGGACGGCCGGGGGGCGGAGCGGGGAGAAGCGAGGGTCGGCACAGGCCGCAAGGATACCGCGCCGGTCGGAGGGGCGCAACCGATGGGGGCGTTTTTGGTATACCGTTGTGGTATTTCAGAACGGGGCGTAGATTCGGCCGAGTCCCCAGGATTTTTCCCCGCACCACCAGTCAACTGGACAGGAGCGACGCATGAACACGCCTGGTCAGCGGATGCCGCGATGGTCGCGCCTCGCCGCCTGCCTGGTCGCCGGCACCTGCATCTTCCTCGGCGTCCCGGGTGCGGTCGCCCAGACCAGCACCGGCACGGTCACCGGACGGGTGACCGACGGCCGATCCGGACAGGCCCTGGGCGGCGCAGTGGTGTCGGTCCAGGGAACCCTGCTCAGCACCAGTAGCGCCGCCGACGGCAGTTACCGGATCGCCGGCGTGCCGGCCGGCGACCAGGTGATCCTGGCACGCCGGATCGGCTACGCCTCCCTCCGCCGGACGGTGGCAGTGAGCGCCGGCCAGAGCGCCAGCGCCGATTTCGCCCTGGAGGCTTCGGCCTATTCGCTGGACGAGGTCGTGGTCACCGGCACCGCCGGGGGGGAGCAGCGCCGCACCCTGGGGAACGCGGTGGCGGTCATCAATGCCGCGACCGCGATGGAGCGCTCGGCCGCGCCCGATGTCACGGCGCTGCTCAGCTCCCGCTCGCCCGGCGCGATCATCACCCCGGGCTCGGGACGGATCGGAGCAGGACCCACCATCCAGATCCGGGGGCGGTCCACCCTCTCGCTCAGCTCCGAGCCGATCATCTATATAGATGGGGTCCGGGTGAACAACGCGGTCAACCAGGGACC
>Ga0209486_10000893_pt1 | contig 13093 bp, 16 predicted proteins | sample NCCompost_FD_187518 | JGI IMG/M metagenome (GOLD analysis project Ga0209486, IMG submission 187518) | Agricultural soil microbial communities from Utah to study Nitrogen management - NC Compost (SPAdes) (version 2) | ecosystem: Environmental > Terrestrial > Soil > Agricultural land | place...
TTGAGAGTCTTGGGACTGAAATAGATGCATCATTTGAAAGTTCTTCCAGAATTTTAAGATCTAAATCGTCTATTTTATACATAGAAATCACTAATTATATCGTAACTTCTGTGGTTAATAAATGTATTAATTGCAATTTTATTCAATTTTTTTATCAATAATGTAGGATTAAATGATTTTTTTTGACCTGAATAACTCGGCCAGTAATATAGCACCCTTGGCGGACCCCATTTTTTCATTATGTGTAAGGAGAACATATTTTATGCCATTTTCAAATACTGTATCCTTTCGCAACCTTCCAACAACTGTAGTCATTCCATCGTTTATTTCTCTATCAATTCTTGGTTGTGGCCTAGTGGGATCATCGTGGACTATAATATAGTCTGCAGGTGCAGAGGGCAAATCCTTTATTGATACGGATTTCGAAAAGTTTAGCATTGATTCTTTTACCTGATCTGGTAAAGCAGTTTTCTTGAGTTGAGCAAACACTGTTTCAGTGTGTCCATCCATTACAGGTACCCTTGTACAAGTACAGCTTACTTTTATGGAAGCATTATTGATTGAGTTACCATCAAATTTCCCCAAGATTTTTTTTGTTTCAACCTGAACTTTTTCTTCTTCTTTTGGGATATAGGGAATTACGTTATCCATTATGTCCAAGGCTATCACTCCTGGAGATCGACCTGCACCAGATAGTGCTTGCATGGACGTCATGAAAACACTTTCCAGACCAATATCATCCATTAAAGGCTTGAGGGTTATGGCCATACCGGTAGTTGTGCAATTAGGCAAAGGAGCAATAAAGCCGTTCCAATTTCTGTTCTTCTTTTGAATATTCAACATTTCACAATGATCGTCATTAATTCCAGGAATCAGAATTGGGACATCTTCTTCATATCTAAATGCAGCAGCTGTGCTTATCACAGGGACTTGAGCTGCCATTTTTGGCTCAATTATTCTAGCATCTTCAGATTCAAGTGCGGTAAAGATTAAGTCTACTTTCTTTGGGTCTATTTCATCCACTTTAGATAAGACCATTTCTCTAACATTTTCGGGAATATTTTCCTTATTGTGCCATTTTAGTAGTGAAGTAGCTGGATCTCTGAGTGCATCTACGTATTTTTTTCCAGCTGATCTCTCTGATGACGCAATTTGAACCAGTTCAAACCAAGGGTGTCTGCTGAGTCCAATGACAAACTCCTGTCCTACAGCTCCCGTCGCACCTATTACTGCTACTTTTAACATAATGTGCCGTTATTCCGAACGCAACTAATATTCGTTTACAGAAAAAACATAATATTATGCATTCATCTTATATTGGAATTCATATGGAATTTAGATGATTCAATATTCTTGTTCTCATGGCGGGGTTTATAGTGTAGATCCAAGGTTAGTAAGAGTTGATTTTAGCTCTAACGTGAATCCATTGGGAATTTCGGAGAATGTTTTGAAAATTCTTCGAAAAAATTTACCAAAAATATCCTCAATCTATCCAGATAATGAGCATAAAAATCTAAAAAAAAAAATTATCAACTATTTGGATAGCGGGTTATCATACGATTCGATAAACATAGGCAACGGAGCTACGGAAATAATCTATAACTTTGCCAGAGCATTTGTTCGAAAACAAGTGATCATACCATATCCCACATTCTGCGAGTACGAACTGGCATCCAGAAAAATTGGTGCGAAAATTAAACATGTACCCCTTAAGGATTGGAAACTAGATGTAGATAGTATTTTAGAAAAAACTCGGAATTCTGACGCAATTTTCTTGTGCAATCCAAACAATCCCACTGGACTTTTTTCATACGAATTAGTTGAAAAACTCGTAGATAAAATAGATAGTTCCATAAAGATACTCATTGATGAGAGTTTTATTGAATTTGTCGATGAGACAAAACATCCAAGAACCTTTATTGAAAAGATTAATGAATTTCGAAATGTAGTGGTATTACGTTCGTTGACAAAATCATTTGGGCTAGCTGGATTACGCCTTGGTTATAGCATATCTCATCCAAGCATGGAGAAAAAAATATCGCATAACAATATAACGTGGAACATAAATGGATTAGCTCAGTTGGCTGGTATTACTGCTCTAGATAACTTGTCACATCTCAGAAAAGCAAGAAAAATCATATCAGGCGAACGGGAATTGATGTATGCTAGAATAAATCATAATTTGAGCTCATTTTCAGCAATCAAATCGGATGTTAATTTCTACCTGATCCGACTTAGTCATGGTCATTGTAGGAAAATTAGAGATTTACTTTTAAAAAAGAATGGGATTCTTGTTAGAGAATGTAGTGATTTCAAAGGTATGAATGATAAGTACATCCGGGTAGCGGTAAAGACTCATGACGAGAATTTGGCACTATTTGATGCATTGGAGTCACTTGATAATTGAAAGCAAAGCTGCTTATGATACAAGGCACTTCATCGGGGTCAGGAAAGAGTACCTTAGTGATAGCTCTCTGTAGGATATTTTCTGATTTGGGTTATAAGGTATCTCCTTTTAAAGCGCAAAATATGACATCAAATTTTCATTTTGTTAAGCAAAAAAAATCACTAAGGAGAATGGCTGGAATTCAAGCTGTTCAAGCTACGGCGGCCCGAATAGAACCCGATATTAGAATGAATCCAGTTCTTTTGAGACCCTTGGGAGACGATCTAAGCGAAATCATTCTAGGCGGAATAGGAAATTTGAAGTTGACTGCAGAAGATTACTACAAGAGCTTTGTTCTCCAAAAGGGATTTCCAAAGGTACTTCAAGATTTGGATAGCCTTAGAAAGGAAAACGATTTAATCTTGATAGAAGGTGCAGGGTCTCCTGCGGAAATTAATTTGTTAAATTATGATATTGCAAATATGATTCTCGCAGAAAGAACAAATTCAAAAGTATTGTTGGTGGCAGATATCGAACGGGGAGGTTGTTTTGCAGCCATAGTTGGAACAATAAAATTATTGCCCGCGCGGCAACGGAAGTTTGTAAAAGGTATAATAATTAACAAGTTTTTGGGACAAAAATCAATTCTAAATAATGCTATAGTCCAGGTGGAAGAGATGACGAAAAGAAAAGTCCTGGGAGTAGTTCCAAAAATACCATTTGATATTCCTAGCGAAGATTCCCTAGACCAAAAAAGAGCAAAGTCTTCGTATAGCAAACGATATCTTGACGAACAGATCAACATAGTGGCATCTACTTTTAGGAAGAACACCGACATGCAATATCTATTAAATATTCTAAAAATGAAGTGAATCATGAATTCTGAATTTATTTTATTATCACTCATTGGTGGCATTGCATTATGTTTTACTTTTATCGATCCTCCGAATAGGATCCATCCTGTTTCATGGCTTGGAAAATTGGTTTCTTACTCGATTCCAAAACTGAAACGCACCAATCCCAATCAAGAAAAGCTAATGGGAATTTTTTTTACATTGTTTTTAACTATAGGCATTACTGTGGGATCATATTACTTTTCAATTGTCCTCTATAAATTATTTGGTATAGTTGCGCTACTGATATACTCATTAATAGTACTTAAATTTACAATGGCGATCCTTACATTAGAAACACATGTAAATGCGGTAATTCATGCATTGGAAGACAAAAACTTGATAAGAGCAAGGAAGAGCCTTTCTCTTATAGTTGGAAGGAACACTGATAACCTTGATAGAAATCATATTTTATCTGCAACAATAGAATCCATAGGGGAAAGCATGGTAGATGGAATTGGTTCTATTTTGTTTTACTTCACACTATTTGGTCCACCAGGTGCGATTGCTTACAGGATAATAAATACACTTGATTCAATGATTGGCTATACTGACAGCTATCACTATCACATGGGTTGGATGGCAGCAAAGCTAGATACCTTTTCAAACTATATCCCAGCTCGATTATGTGCAGTTATGTTAGTTCTTTCTTCAAAGCTAATTGGTGGAGACTGGAAAAATTCCATGTTGATTATGCGTAAGGATCACAACAATACACCTAGTCTCAATGGCGGATATCCAATGTCGGCATTAGCAGGAGCCCTCAAAGTGAAGCTGGAAAAAATAGGTTATTATGAATTAGGAACCAGTATTGAACCTCTCTCTATCGAAAAATGCAAAAGTGCTCTCACAATGGTAAAACTATCGATTCTTTTGTTCCTTATTTTAATATCCGTGCCAATAGTATTGTTTTTGTCAATTCTTGGTTGGTGGAATTTCCTATATGTTTAGTCCAATCCTTTCATTATTCTCTTTTTTGACAATCATTCCAGCGTCAAAGAAGTCTGTTTTTGATCTAAATATCATTGCAAAGAACATGCATTACTTTCCACTCTGTGGTGGAATAATTGGTCTGATTGTAGGACTAGTTTCGCTTTTCTCCTCTACTTTTTTGCCACAATATTTCTCTAGTTTTATAGTATTGGTAACGTTTGTTATTATTACCGGTGTGCATCATATTGATGCATTAGCTGATTTTGCTGATGGAATTATGAAAAAGGGTGATAGAGAATCCAAACGAAAAGCGATGTCTGACCCATATGTGGGCTCTGCTGGAACTACTGCACTTGTTATTAATTTTATAGGTCTGTACATCGCACTATTCAACTTTGAATCACCCATCAAGTTATTCTACGCGATAATTGTTGCAGAGATAATATCCAAATATGTTATGGTAATGCAAGCATCTATTGGAACTTCTGCCTGGTCAGGTCTAAGCTCACCATTCACTATTGAGATGAAAAAACGATCCAAAATAACTATATCAATCATAATAACTGTAGTGTTAATATTCATCATAGAAGGTATAATGGGGTTACTAACATTAGGAATTGTAGCAATCATAGGTCTAATAATTTGCATCATATCTTACAAGAATTTTGGAGGGGTAAGCGGTGATGTCATTGGCGCTTCCAATGAAATTTCGCGCTTATCATCGTTACTAATATTATCTATCTTTACTTTGTGAGATGACAAGAGAAATGCATGCATTAATTATGTGCGGTGGAAAGGGAGAAAGAATAAAAGACTTTTGTCCAGACAAAATGATGCTAGAATTTAAGGATAAACCATTGATTGAGCACATTATCCTTTCATTGAAAAAATCTGAACAGTTTGATAAAATATTCGCAGCTGCAAGTCATAATAGTAAAGCTACAATAAATTTCTTGAAAAACCATGATTACTTTCGTGGAGGCCTCCTTGAGGTAATGGAGACTACAGGTATTGATTATTCCACTGATCTTGTCTCTGCTTTAGAAAAATTGACACCAGCCATAGTATTTGTAATTCCCGCAGATATGCCACTAATCACACCCGATATAATTGGGAAAATAATCTCTAACTGGGATGGAGACAAACCCTCAATCTCGATTGTAATGGATAAGGAATTCATAGTGAAATTGGGTTTGTTACCCACCATATCACTAAAGCTAGCTGACAAAGAATGCTATCATTCTGGAGTAAGCATTTTTGATTCATACAAAGTACAAGCAGGGAAAATAGTAAAAGAACATTACATAACATTGAATGACGAAAAGCTCGCCTTCAACGTAAATACAAAAAAAGATTATCTTTTGTTAAAGTCTAAACTTAATCGAGCGTTGTGAGAATTTCCCCCAAAACATTTGCTCTTCCGCCGGTTTTTTTTGCTATTGGGTTTCCACATGATTTACAATTAATATCACTTGTTGCATGAGAAAAAATAACTTGTTTTTCTTTGCAACTGGTGCATTGTACAGACAAAAAGTTGCTTTTTGGTTTTGGAATTAAAATATTTTCCCTTTTCATAGCACATCACAATCTAAGGCTGGATCTCCAGCTTTCGCATTCGCATCCCTTCTTTCATTGTTTTACGTTGACAGGTTTTACAGGTATATCTTAAAGTTATTTTCTTTGTAGTTTTGGCAGTTCTCTTTAGCTCTGGGAACTTTTGTCCGCCATATCCTTTTTTATCCTCAGCGTGTCTTCTAGCCCCTAAAGCAGTTTTTCTATCCTTGCCCTTCTTGTAGATGGCGACTGATTGAGTTGTATGCTTCTTGCATTTTGGGCAGAATTTGTTCAGCTCTTTCTGCATTTTCATATTTTGAAATAGTCCCCTGTGGGTAATTTAAGGGCAGCGAACAGCCAATTGTGTGTCTCGTCATTATAACCGGGATAGAATCAAGAAGACCAGATTTTGCATTTTAGAGAATCTTATCTAAACCTTATTGCTTGAGAAAATCTAATATACTCATTAATTTATTACCACATTAATAATGTTCGAAAGCATAATTCAACAAATAGTACCGGCGACTCCTGAAAGCTTCGGAGTATGGATACCACTTGCATTTGGTCTGGCTGTAGGTCTAGGTTATGCAATAGTATCCGGATTACGAAAGGCAAAGTAGTATCACGCCGACCTTTTTTCTTTTTATTCTAATGTATAAAAAATGGTCTTTTTAACATGATTAAGGAAGTTCTGATAGGTGCTACAAAGGAAAGAGAGATCGAGGTAAATGCAGGACAGACTACAAGCTTCCTATGGGAAGGGGAAAATGTGTTTTCTACTCCATCAATGATCTCAGAGATGGAAGAGACGTGTAGATTATTGTTGAAAGAAGAATTTTTGCAGAACCCAGAATGGGATTCGGTAGGGACTCTGGTTAATGTTAGGCACCTGAAGGCAACTCCAGTTGGAACACAGGTAAAGCTAAAAGCTAAGGTAATTAATGTGGTTGATAGAAGGATTACGTTTGAAGTAGAAGCGACGGACAGACTTGAAAAAATTGGTGATGGATTACATGAGCGGGCAATTATTAACGTACCCGAATTTAGAGAGAGATTCAACAAGAAAATAAAAGAATTAGAGAATTTCTAAACTAGTAAAATTATTACGGTTTAGTTTGATGCGAATGTGAAAGGTAGTATTGAATACTTGACTTAAAGAAGAATGAAATAATTTTTAGTGAATAAAAGTTTATATGATATATTTCGAGTCTGTAGGTTTGTATGGCTCAGCAGCCTTCGAAAAGTGGAGCTAAAGTCTCAAGACGTGATTTTATGAAACTAATGGCTGCTGCAGGCACGGTTATGACTTTTGCGGTTTTTGCAGACTGGGGTAAATTTCTTCCACCTCCTAAACAACAATCAGGAGAAAGACAAATGGTGGAGCTCCCTGATGGCTCCCAGGCTAATGTTAATTCTTTCCCAACTAATCATGCAGAAGCTGTCATTTTTCCTAAATCTGATGATCCAGTATTGAATAAGGAGGCTTTTCGAACATGGCAATTTATTAGATTACCTGAAGAACTTGGTGGAAAAAAGAACGACCCATCCGCCTTTAGAATGTATAGTATGGTTTGCCTTCATCTTTGGTGTCTGTGGAAATACTGGCCACAAGATGGCAGGAAAAGAGGTGAATGTCCATGTCATGGAAGCTTGTACGATCCTCTTACTGGTAAAGCATTTGCGGGTCCAGCATCTTTGCAGGCTCCGCCTTCTAACGTGCTTCCAAGTTTAGATTTAGAGATTACATCTGATGGTAACGTTTGGATTAAACCTCCGAATTGGAGTCCTAACGGAAATGGGGTAGTGGGATTTGGGCGTTTCCTTACATAGAGAGAATAGTTTAACTCGATTCTTCAGATGGACCTACGCTGGAGTAGACCGTACCATCTTTATGGCGCTCAAATTTACGTTCCCAAGTAGATTTGTTAGCCCACTTGGATTTTTGGGAATGCTCACATTCGTAATTTTCATTATTCTAGGAATTACCGGAGCATTACTCATGCTTTATTATGAGCCAATCCTCGATAGAGCATGGGACAGTGTAAAAAACATTAATGATACTATTCCATATGGGTTTCATCTTAGGAACATTCACTATCATGCATCAAATGCAATGGTCATGGTTGCCTTACTGCATATGTACTACCAGTATTTCAGCGGTAGATATAAAATTAGAAACGAAATACTCTGGGTCACCGGAATTATCCTAGGCGTACTTACAATTTTGGAAGCCTTTACTGGATATGATATAATATTCAGTGAAAGAGCTGAACTGGCTATTTCGATTGCTGCTTCACTTACTAATTCCATTCCCATATTGGGACCACAGATGACAGAAGCTTTCTTTGGAGGTGGATTTCATGATTTTGTACTTAGGTTCTATGCGTTCCATGTATTCTTGTTGCCTATCGCAATGTTGGGACTTATGGTTGTACACTTCCCTCGATTCCTAGTTTTTGATATTCCAATGGTGATGGCAATTACGGGAGCAATTATGCTAACTGGAGGAGTATTTCCAGTGGATATGGGACTAAAATTCGATCCAAATGTTCCACCTGGTATTACTGTCCCAGAATGGTATCTGACCGGACTTTACGCATTCCTACGAAGTGCGTATGATAAATTTACAACAGGTGTGGCTTGGCCAGGATTGTTTATTTTTGCACTGCTTATAGTACCATTTATCGACAGATACAAGAAATTCTCCTGGAAGGATAGACCTATTATTACGGCAGTAGGAATTACAAGTTTAGCACAGATCATAGTAACAACTTACTGGGGATTCTACATAGATCCTGATAGAACAAAATCGTTACTAGAAAGGCTTGTTATTGATCCAGTCTTCCTATACCTTGTCATGATTTTGCTAGTACCATTGTCATTTGGTTTCACTTACATGATGATAAAATTGGCAAGGAATGCAGAAGCTAACGCAAAGGTTCAACCAAAGAAACCGACAACTAAAAGCTCGATAAATTTAACGGAAAAATGGATATACGCTATCTTTATTGCTCTCCTCGCATTCCAAGTTTATCTTAATATCGCTGCATACTACGCAGTTCTCAGTGGAATGCAGAACTACTCTCTCTTTATCATTGGTATAATGATGCTTGTGTTTGCAGGCATGTTTCATATATTCAGACATGGAAAATCCATGCAAAAAGCACCGCCTCCAAAGGCTACACTTCCTCCAATGCCTGCTAAAGCAAAGCCTCCTTCCTTGACGAAAACAGGGACATCAGAGGCTCCTCAAATCACCGCAGGTACGAAGGAACTTGAGAATTCTGTCGCTAAACAAAATACAGTGGCACCATCTGTAAAGGGGAGCACACCATCAGCATCATCCGGATCATCAGCATCACCGTCGTCAACTTCACCATCAGCATCACCGTCGTCAACTTCACCATCAGCATCATCCGGATCATCAGCATCACCGTCGTCAACTTCACCGTCGTCAACTTCAGCATCGACATCAGTTCAATCTGCTAGTAAAACTGACTCAACTGGTACCCAAAGCCAACAAAAAATAGTTGCCGATGAAAAAAAATAACTTGTCATTAAATCAAGATCTGTATAACAAGGCAACTATGCAACGGATGACTAATCTTAATATTATATATATTAGTCTAATTAAAGCAGATGACAGATGAATAATCACGCTGCAGGGATCAGCATCATTGCATTTATTGTTACTGTGACCGCAAGTATGAGTTATTATCAATTTGTTTATACCAAAGAAGCAAGTGCCAAGCCAGAATTACCAGAGGAAGTTCTGAATCCACCAGAACCAACAAAGGTATCTATACTGGAAGGTTCATCTCTACCATCACAGCAGAAGAATTTTGACCCCAAGGAAATTAGAGGAACATTAGGTATCAGCAATAAAATAATTTGGACTAACATCGACACTACAGCGCATACTGTTACTACTGATACTCAATATGATGATCAAATAAGCGGTCCCTTTAATTCGATAGATACTGGGGGTCTAATACTCCCGCAACAAACATACGAATTCACGTTTACTAAGGATGGAGAATATCCCTATCATTGCGAGCCGCATCCATGGATGACAGGCAAGGTAATTATTGTAAAAAGTTTCGCTTAACTTTTTACGATTAATTTCCATTACCCTTTAAGCTCTTAAATTTTTGTTCAAGGCCAAGGCCAAAAATATAATAGTTCAACACTATCTGAATATTGCACGTTCCTTTATAATACTATTTTCAGGAACGCAACATCATCCGCAACTTCCTTATGTTCTTGAATTATGGTAGCTCTGAATTTGACGTTTGAACTTACTTGGGGAACATGTTTTGTGATTACTGTGAATTTGATTTCTTTTTGATTTTTGAGGTCCTGTCTTAGTATCGGCATTCTTGCATATGAATAATTTATTTTTTTATCGTCGAGTTTTACGAAATTAAATATTTCGCTAGTATTTTCTATCTGTGAATTTATTACTATGCTATCAAACCGACCAGAGTAGTTAATTTTTATAACTCCATCGAGTTCTTCATCTGTTTTGACTTCTTTTTTGTCAAAATTAATGATAATGTCGTTTTCTCCCATAACTGTAGATTAAAGGCTGTTCAATTTTAATTGTTGTCAACTCATGGGAAGAATTGTAAGAAAAGACTAGGAATTACTCTAGATTCATATTTGTTTAAGATAAGAACTTTCAAATTGGCTAGTTGAACCCAGCTGATATTAAAAACAATAAAGTCCATGTTGACATGAAAATGGTTGGAGGTAAAAAAGTGCCTCGCAGAAATAGTGAAGAGGTTCAAGCAGAAAGTTAGAACTCAATTAATGCCAAGCTAATGGTTTATGCTATTTCTACAGCTTAATTACAAATAATCAATATTGAAGAATTTCTATCATTTGTATCCGTTAGAGTTCTTGCTAGACAATACTTTATTTGTAAGCTTAATGATGAAAAACAATGGACTTATTCATTTTGCGGCATGGTGAAGCGGGAGAAAGGTCCTCTTCTTTGGCCGGTGATAGAAAACGACCGCTAACATCATCTGGGAAACTTGAGATTTCTGAAATTGCGAAAGCATTAAAAATAATTGGACTAAAATTTGATCTGGTTATGACAAGTCCCCTCAAAAGAGCATACGACACTGCTACGATCGTGTCCGAAGTCCTCAAGATTGGTAATAAAGTGCAAGTATGGAAGGAGTTAACTCCAGAGGGCAAAAAAACAGAGCTATATCGAAAAATATCAGAACTTAAAGAAGAATACGTTGTACTTATGGTTGGACACCAACCTCTACTTGGTGAAATGACTAACGATATGATTCAACGGGGAAAATCAAGTCAGTGTAATATTCTCTTGAAGAAAGGAGGTATTGTTAGAATAAGGTTAAAAACAAGAAATAGCGTTCCTAAAGGCGAGCTTCGGTGGCTACTAACTCCAGGAATATTAAAAAGTATTTGTAAAAAAGGTGTCAAATAATAGCGTTACTATTCAATAGAAGCTGTAGAAATGTTTTTAGTTTTGATGGGGTTGCTCTGGAATAACTTGTAACAAAATGTGACTGTTCTTTTCAGCAGATGAGAAATTGGTTCAAAATGTGATATCTTGATTGAGATATTTGATAACTTCCATACCTCATAAATTATCCAACTAATCATCTATATTGGTATCATGGACTTCGCGAAGTGCAGGAGCAACTTTTGTGCCTAATAATTCTGTAGCATGCATCAGCTTCTCATGAGGCAACGATGCGGGGTTCATCATAAAGGTAATTCGTGAGATGCCCCCAAGAGCCTTGCTGTGTCTGATAACCTTCTCGATAACTTCGTCAGGATCACCTATGATAAGTGCGCCTTGAGGACCCGTTTGCTCGTCAAAATGGTCACGTGTCATCTTTGGCCATCCACGTTCCTTCCCAATTTCAGTCATGGTGCGAGCATATCCGGGAAAAAAGTCATTGGCTGCCTGCTTTGTATTCTCAGCTACATAGCCCAATGAATGTACACCTACTTTCAGTTGATCAGCTGAATAGCCAGCATCCATTCCTGATTCCCTGTAGAGATCGACAAGTGGTTTGAACGTATGTGTCTCGCCTCCTATGATTGCAACCATCAATGGAAGTCCAAGTTGACCAGCACGTACAAATGATTCTGGGGTTCCACCAACTCCTATCCATATCGGTAAAGGATTCTGTAATGGCCTAGGGTAAATTCCCTGTCCTGTAAGTGGAGGCCTAAATTCTCCAGACCACCGAACGTGCTCTTTATCTCGAATCTTTAACAGCAAATCAAGCTTTTCTGCAAAAAGCGAGTCGTAATCTTCCAACCTTAATCCGAACAGAGGAAACGCTTCAACAAATGAGCCACGGCCAACAACCATTTCTGCCCGACCTTGTGACAAAAGATCCAGAGTAGCGAATTCTTGAAACAGTCTGACCGGATCTGTAGCACTTAATACCGTCACAGCACTCGTCAGACGAATGCGTTTTGTTCGTGCTGCAGCTGCTCCAAGAATAACAGTAGGAGCTGAATCAAGGAATTCCTTACGATGATGTTCTCCAATTCCAAACAGATCCAACCCTACCTTGTCGGCAAATTCAATTTGTTCAACTAATTTCCTCAACCGTTCAGAAGGGTTTAATGATAAGCTTGTGTTATCCCATGCTGCGAAACTGTCAATTCCTACCTGCATATTATGAACCATGTAACTCACAAGTTTATAGGTTAGATCTTTTCTTTTATTTTGAAGAGTTGCCTCTGGTGAATGATCTCGTCCGGAAATGCTAATGATGGGGAGTCACGCAAAAGACTACCTGTTACTAGCTCTCGTATTGAGCATGTTTTTCCAATATTAAATACAACCCAAATTAGTAACATTGAACGGTATGGACGTCTCTGTGAAGTTCAAACTGGAGAACTGTTAGTTCAGCAAGGAGATGTTGCCCCACCCTTTTATGTTATCATCTCAGGTGAACTTGAAATTATACGTCCATTTGGATCTCAAGAGACACTTGTAACTGTTCTTGGTCCTGGTCAGTTTACTGGTGAGGTGAACACGCTATCTGGTCGTCGTTCAATGTTTCGTGTACGTGTTACTAAATCAGGGAAGGTAATTAAATTTGATCACCAACAAATGTTTAGTATAATACAAACTGATGCTGAGCTTAGCGATATATTGATGAGCGCATTTATTCTCCGTAGAGTAGAGTTAATAACTGATCCCGCATCTTTCTAACGCTTGCAATGTTAACCACACTATTGCTAACTTTTTCAACTGCATTTACAATCGATTCCTCGGATATTGGTATTACTTTACATTCACTTCCGAAATATTATCGGTCAT
>Ga0209486_10000894_pt1 | contig 13088 bp, 13 predicted proteins | sample NCCompost_FD_187518 | JGI IMG/M metagenome (GOLD analysis project Ga0209486, IMG submission 187518) | Agricultural soil microbial communities from Utah to study Nitrogen management - NC Compost (SPAdes) (version 2) | ecosystem: Environmental > Terrestrial > Soil > Agricultural land | place...
AACAGGAGATTTAGCCTCATGAAAACTCGCTTTTCGGGCCCGCGCGCGGGCGCTCTCGCCCTCGCCGCCGGGCTCCTGCTCACCGCCTCCAGCGTCGCCGCCGCGCCGACCCGGGTCGTCCGTCGCGGGACGCCGGCCAAGGCGATCGCCCCCTCGGCGGCCGCCGTCTCCTACTCCGTGGAGGTGCCGGTCGTGACGCGGATCGTCGGGACGGCGCTCTTTCGCACCGCGCTCGACATCTCGAACAACACGAGCGCCGGCACGGCGGTGGCCCCCGTCGTCGTGAGGTTCCAGTACTCGTACAACCGGGTCGTCGACGGCGTCACGAGCTTCTTCCGGACACCGATCCAGACGATCAACCTGCTCGCGTTCGACAACTTCCACACGGACGACTTCGTCCAGTACCTCGGAACGCTTCCCGGCGTCCTTCAGCCGGGAGCGGAGACCTCGTCCTTCGGAACGCTCCTCGTCACCTTCGAGAACCTGCCTTCGAGCCAGGGTTGGGAGGGCACGGTGTTCGCCCGCACCTACAGCCCCAACCCGACCGGAGCGGGGACGGTCGCGATCGCGTATCCCGGCTCCCTCTTCTTCGAGTCCGCGAACTCGACCCTCGTCGCCACCATCCGGGACACGCAGCTGGCGCCCACGGTCGCCGGCGCGCTGCGCACGAACGTCGGCGTCCGGAACACGGACATCCGCGGGACGGGAATGAACGTGACCGTCCTGCTCGAGTTCTACGACGTCACGTCCGGCAGCCCGACGAACGGCCAGCGGGTCGGCACCGTCGTCACGGTCGCCGATCTCCAGCCGGGAGAGGTGCGTCAGATCAACAACGTCCGGGCGGTCGCCTCGATCCCGAACAACGTCACCGCCATGCTCGTCTTCGCGGACGTCGCCGGCGCCACCGCGTCCACTCCGACCATCGAGGGCTACGTCAACATCCTCGACGGCGGGACGCAGGACGGAGCGTTCTTCGAGATGAAATGCGCCGACACGGATGGATGCGGAAATTGACGAGGCGAGCGAAGCCGTTCGCCTCGTCATCCCGAGCCTGCGAGGGATCTGGTGCCCCTCTGACCAGGGATCCAGGTTCCTCGTCGCTCCGCTCCTCGGAATGACAAACCCAAAAAACTAGACCCGATCCGCCTTCAGCCCGCCGGCGCCGATGTCGCGGCGGTAGTGTTTCCCCTCGAACTGGACCTTCTCCGCGGCCTCGTAGGCGCGCGCGGTCGCCTCGGACAACGACGGCGCCGTCGCGGTCACGACCATCACCCGGCCTCCCGCGGTCACGAGCTGGCCGTCCTCCTGCTGCGTATGGCCGTGGAAGATCTGGACGCCCGGCACCTGAGACGCCTCGGTCAGGCCGGTGATGACCTTGCCGCGGACGATGACACCGGGATATCCCGCCGCGCACAGCACGATTCCGGCGCAGACCTCCGCTTTCACTTCGAGCGGCGAGTATTTCTCGAGCTCGCCGGTCGTCAGGGCGGCGCGGAGGACGGCCGCCAGGTCGGTGACGAGACGCGGGAGGATGACTTCCGTCTCCGGATCTCCGAAGCGGGCGTTGAACTCGAGCACTTTCGGTCCGAGCTCCGTCACCATCACTCCGGCGTAGAGCACGCCCCGGAACGGACGTCCCTCTTTCGCGAGGCCGCGCAGCGTGGGCCAGACGATCTCGCGGTAGACGAGCGAGGAGCCTTCCGCGTCGAGTACGCCGGACGGCGAGTGACCGCCCATCCCGCCGGTGTTCGGGCCCCGGTCGCCGTCGTAGACCTTCTTGTAGTCCCGTGCCGTCGGCAGGGGGAGCGCGACCGTGCCGTCGCAGATGGCGAGGAACGACGCCTCGGAGCCGCGCAGGAACTCCTCGACGAGCACGCGGTCGCCCGCGGCGCCGAAGACGCGCTCGCCGAAGAAGAGGGCGAGAGCCTTCTCCGCGTCGGCGGGAGAGTCGAGCGTGAGGACGCCCTTCCCTCCGGCGAGCCCGTCTGCCTTGAGGACGGCCGGGTATCCGAACCTGGCGATCGCGGCGCGCGCTTCCTCGACGGTCGAGCACGTCGCCGACGCGGCCGTCGGGATTCCGTGGCGGGCGAAGAACTCCTTCGCGAAGACCTTGGACGACTCGATCTGCGCCGCGAGGCGGCTCGGCCCGAAGATGGGAAGGCCTCGCTTCGCGAACTCGTCGCCGATGCCGAGCGAGAGGGGGACCTCGGGTCCGACGACCGTCAGGTCGATCCGGAGCTTCTCGGCGATCTCGGTGAGCTCGAAGATCTCGCCGGAAGAAACCGGCAGGCAGTCGGCGACCTCGGCGATGCCGGGATTTCCCGGGGCGCAGTAGATCTCCTCGACCGTGGAGCTCTTCGCGAGGGAGGAGCAGAGAGCGTGCTCCCGGCCCCCGCCGCCGACGACGAGGATTCGCATTCGCGGTCATTCTAGTCTCTCGGTGCGCGCGTCTTTCTCCGGCGGGGGGCGTCGCCGCCCCCCCGCGACTTGCGCTCCGTGCGTCCTCCCGCCGGAACGACTTCGAACCGGTTGTAGCGGCCCTGAAATCCGATGAGGGTCTCGAGTGTCCCGTAGGGCGCGAGCGTCAAGCCGAACCGGCCGCGTTCGGTCGCGACGACGGTACCTCCCTCGAGCGCCCGCGCTTCGAACGCGATCGAGCGTCCGGGCCAGGAACGGCTGCCGTGGTTCACGACTCGTACGCGGCACAGCGTCGCCTGATCGCTCGAAGTCGAATGGTCCCGATCGATCGAGAGCGTGAGCTCCCCCCAGGGCACGGTGGAGGGTGGAGAGACGAGAGACAGGAGGAGAACGAAAAGCGTGTTCATGACGGCTCCTTTCTCGGAGGCCCGACGAACGCCGCTTCGATGAGGACGGCAGCGAGCGTAGCGCGCCGCTCCTCCTCCCGGAAGTGTCGGAATGTTTGACACCCGATCCGCTCGGCGCTAGTGTCGTTTCGCGTTCATGAAGAGAGATTTTCGAAGCGCGGTCGCGGAGGAGGTCCTCCTCGCCGACGGCGCCATCGGCACCCTTCTCGTCTCGCGCGGCGCGTCGCCCGACCAGGCCAAGTCGCCCCTGAACGTCTCGGACCCGGAGGCGGTGAGGGAAGTCCACGAGGACTACGTCGACGCCGGCGCCCGGATCATCACGACGAACACGTGGGACGCGAACCGCGTGAAGCTGACGACGCACGAGTGGGCCGACTCGCTCGAGAAGATCAACCGCGAGGGGGTCCGTCTCGCCCGGGAGGCGGCGGCCGGCGACCGCGTCTTCGTCGCGGCGTCGATCGGCCCCCTGGGGGCGCTCGTCAAGCCGTACGGCACGCTCACGATGACCCAGGTCCGCGAGATCTTCCAGGAACAGGCGAGGGTTCTCCTCGAAGCCGAGGCGGACCTGATCCTGCTCGAGACGTTCGGCAGCCTGCTCGAGGCCGCCGAGGCCGTCCGCGCCGTTCGGGACCTCTCCGCGGACGTCCCGATCCTCGCCCAGATGACGTTTCTCGCGGACGGTCGAACCGCGTTCGGCGAGAGCGCGGTTCACGCGCTGACGACGCTCGCCGGCGCCGGCGCGGACGCGGTCGGGATGAACTGCACGCTCGGCCCCCAGGAATCCCACGACGTGTTCACGCGGCTGCCCGCGTCGATCACCGCTCCGCTGGCGGTGATGCCGAACGCCGGCTACCCCACCGTCGTGCACGGGCGCAACGTCTATCTTTCGTCGCCCGACTATCTGCGGGAGTACGCGGAGGCGTTCGTCGAGGCGGGGGCCGCGATCGTCGGCGGATGTTGCGGCACGACGCCCGAGCACGTGCGGGCGATGGCGAAGGCGGTCTCCGGGCGGAAGCGGGCCTCGCCGGTGGGACGGGCTTCGGTCGTCGTCGAGAGCCCGGCGCCGCGGAAGGACGAGCCGATCTTGGAGACGTCGCGGTTCAGGCGCCGCCTCGTCGACTCCTCCACATTCGTCGCGACCGCGGAGATCGAGCCGCCGCGCGGCGTCGACCTCGCCGCGGCGATCGAGGGCGCGCGTCTCCTGAAAGCGCACGGCATCGACGCCGCGAACGTGACCGACAACCCGATGGCGCGCCTGCGCATGTCCTCCATTGCCGTCGCGGCGCTCATCCAGCGCGAGACGGGGCTCGACGCGGTCGTCCAGATCACGACGCGCGACCGCAACGTCCTCGGGCTCCAGTCGGATCTGCTCGGCGCCGCCGGGCTCGGCCTGAAAGCGATCCTCTGCCTCGGCGGCGACCCGCTGAAGATCGGCGACTACCCGCAGGGAAAGCAGGTCTCCGAGGTGGACGTCCTCGGCCTGCTCCGCATGGCGAAGGGGCTGAACGGAGGCGCGGACCTCGCGGGCAACTCGATCGGCTCGATGACGCGATTCGCGATCGGCTGCGCGGCGAACCCCGCGGCCTCGGACCTCGAGGTCGAGCGCTCGAAGATCCGCGCGAAAGTCGAGGCGGGCGCGAGCTTCGCCCAGACCCAGCCCGTGTACGACGTGGGGGCCCTCGAGCGTTTCCTCGAGTGCGAGGAGTCGCGGGTCATCCCGGTCCTGATCGGGCTCATCCCTCTGCGGTCCTTCAAACAGACCATGTTCTTCGCGAACGAGGTGCCCGGGATCGTCGTGCCCGAAGCGATCCAGGAGCGGATGCGCCGGGCGGCGGAGAAGGGCGCGGACCACGAAAAGGCGGAGGGGCTGGCGATCGCGCGGGAGCTCGCCCTCGCGATCCGGCAGGTCGCGCGGGGCATCCACGTGATGCCCATGGGCAAGTACCGGCTCGCCGCCGACGTCATGGAGGCGATTCCGGGGGATTCCGCCCGGGCGGAGGCTTCCGGGGGCTGAAATCTATTTGGCCCCGCTGCGGTTCTCCTCATGGCTCCCGGGGATTTCATAGAATTCGGGAAGATTCGCGGCGACGCAAGTTTTCGCGTCGCGGGAGGGGAAGAAGAGATGAAAAAGACCATCGGTATTTCCGCCACGCTCGCGGCCTTCGGATTCGCGGCCATCCTTTCCGCGGGCGCCCAGGCCCGCCTGAAGGGCAAGGTCACCGACTCGGCCGGCAAGCCCATCGAGGGCGTCTCCGTCACGGTGACGACCCCGGCCCTCCGCACGTTCAAGATGTCGCTCAAGTCCGACAAGAAGGGGGACTGGGGGACGATCGTGAACGACGCCACCATGCCCTACCACGTGAAGTTCGAGAAGGAAGGCTACGTCCCGTCCGAGGCCGACAAGAAGGTTCCCGTCGGCGAGACGGGGATCGTCGACGTTCGCCTTCTCACCACGACCGAGGCCGGCGCCGCGGCCGGCGCGGCCGCCGCGGGCGCCGCCGCTCCCTCCCCGTCCGATCAGGCGGCCGTCATCTTCAACGAGGGCGTCGACCTCCTGACGGCTGGCAACAAGGCGGCCGCCGAGGCGAAGTTCCTCGAAGCGGTCGCGAAGAACCCGGACCTGCCGCAGGGGTGGAGCGCTCTCGCCACTCTCGCGCACGACAAGAAGGACTGGGCGAAGACGCTCGAATACGGCACGAAGGCCGTCGAGCTCGACCCGGCCGCGACGAACCTGTACGGGCTGCTCGCGAACGCGGCGCAGCAGTCGGGCGACAAGAAGGCCGCCGCCGAGTGGACGGCGAAGTTCGCGGAAGCGAACCCGGACACGCCGGAGATCCTCTACAACAAGGGGGTCGAGGCCTACAACGCCAAGAAGATGAAGGACGCGGAGGCGAACCTCCTGAAGGCGGTCGAGGCGAAGCCCGACTTCGCGCTCGCGCACTTCTGGCTCGGGATGGTCTCCTTCAACCAGAACAAGAAGGCCATGGCCAAGGAGCACCTGCAGAAGTACCTGGAGCTCGACCCGAGCGGTTCGGAAGCCTCGACCGCGAAGGAAATCCTGCCGCTTTTGAAGTAGGAACAGCTATCGGCTATCACCTGGCGACCGAGCGGTCGCCTTTTTTTAGACCGGGACGCGGTCGCGGGAGCGGCGCCGTTCACCCATCCGCGCGCTCGCCGGCGTGAGAGTCGGCGGGTTCAGCAGGCGGTGCGCCCACCGGAGGATCGCGTCGAAGACGTCCCCGCGGGAAGGATCTTCCGGCCGGGGCCGTCGGCGCGGCGTTTCGAGTCCGGTTTCCATGCCCTTCGGAACAGCAACGGGAGCGCCAGGCGACGCGGGGCGTGTAAGGTCTGCCGTTCGATCGCTTTAACCGTTTCGCCGCCGGGGGCCACTGCCCATGGGTGGCGCCTCTTCCCCGGTGGACGGCGACATTTTCTGCCACAATCCGGCGCGTGGGCCGCAAAGGCGCCTTCAAAGACCGGCCGCTCTGGCGCCGCCTCCAGACGATCCACCACGAGATCAAGGAGGGGCGGCACCCGAACGCGACGGGGCTCGCGTCGGCGCTCGACGTCTCCACGAAGACGGTGCAGCGCGACCTCGACTACCTGAGAAACGAGCTCGCCGCCCCGATCGAGTTCGACCGCGAGAACAACGGGTACTTCTACTCGCGCGGCGACTACGTGCTCCCCTTCCTCCCGGTCGACGGACGCGACCTTTTCTCGATCGGCGTGGCCGCGCAGATCCTCTCGCTCTTCGGCGGGACGCCCCTCGGCCGCGATCTCAAGAGTTGTTACGAGCGTCTCGCCGAGCTCATGCCGCCGGCGGTCCGTCTGCGCCCGGAGGTTGTGATGGAGAAGCTCGCGCTGCGCGCCGCGGCGTTCCGGCCCGTGAAGGAGGAGACGTGGCAGGCCGTCTCCGAGTCGCTGCAGCGAGGCGTCAGTCTTTCCATCCGCTACCACCGCCCGGGCGAGCCGCCGGGCGATGCGCGCACGATCAAGCCTTACTCGCTCGTCGTCTACGGGCGCGACTGGATGGTCCTCGCGCAGGACGAGACGGACGGGAAGGTAAAGAACTTCTACCTCGCGCGGATCGACGACGCGCGCTCGACGGGGCGCCGTTACGCCATCCCGCGCGACCACGATCCCGAGGCCATTTTTCGGAACACGTTCGGAATCTTCGTCGGAGACGGAAAGCCGTTCCGTTTTCGCGTGCGTTTCTCGCCGGAGATCTCCGAGGAAGTGAGGGAGCTGATGTTTCACCCGAAGCAGAAGCTCGAGAAGGGACCCGGCGGCGAGGCGATCCTCGAGCTTCCGGCACAGTCGCTGAAAGAGGCGCGCAAGTTCGTGCTCGCCTACGGGAAAGACGCCGTCGCGCTCTCTCCGCCGGAGCTCGTCGAGGAGATCCGGCGGGAATCCGCCGTCCTCCACCGCGCTTATTCGAAGAGGCCGTCATGAGAGGAACCGTTCTGCGCCTGCTCGTCCTCGCCGTCGTCGCGGCCGGCTGCGCCTCGACCGCCGGGCTCACCCCCGTTTCCTACCCCGATCCCTCCGTGGGGTGCCCTGCCGGACGGGCCGGTTGGAAGCTCGACGTGCAGGACCGGCGCGCCGACCGCGAGAGCTCGGAGGGAGTGGTGGAACTCATCACCGAGTCGATCCGGCGCTCCTTTCCCGGCTGCCGGTGGGACGCGGCGGCGCCCCCCGACTCCGGCCGCGTGCTGATCGAGGTCCACCGCTTTTCGACGATTCCGGAGGGCAACTCCTGGGAGGCGGCCGCCGAGTGGAGCGTGGTGGCGAGCGACGCGTCGGGCCGCACGCTGACCGAGTTCGAGACGCGCGAGGAGGTCTCCCGTCCCAACTATCGGGGCTCGAACAACGCGAAGGAGTCGCTCCGGCTCGTCTTCGACAGCGCGATCCGGCGCACCCTGACCGGCCTCCGCGTCCTCACCGTTGCGGTCATACCGTCTCCGGGAGAGGACGCGCGTTCCCGCGGGGCGATTCGCGGCGCCGGCGGACAGTCCTTCAACTAGCGGCAAACAAAGCAGTTCGGACCCCGCGCCCGCGGCCCGCCCCGACCCCGCCGCTGGAATGCTTCTCGCACTCCCCGGGGTTGGAGGATTTATGAAAAACGCAACTCGAGGCGGCATCTTCCTCGCCGTCCTTCTCGCAGCGGCTCTGCCGCTCGGCGCGGCGGACAACAACAGCAACAAGATGTTCGAGCTCTCGCAGATGCTCTCCGGCACCTTCCAGGGCTCCACTCCCGGCAACGATCTGCGGCTCACGATCCGCTCGGCGACGACGGATCCGAGCCATCTCTACGACCTCTACGTGCAGGCGGCCGGCAAGTACCAAGGCCGCAACGTGCGACAGCAGGGGCTCATCCGTCTCGAGTCGCAGGGCAAGGGGGTCTACTTCGGGTACATCCCGCACTTCGACCCGGGCGTCTCCTCCCTGTCGTCCGACGTCGCGCGATTCACCGAGAGCGAAGCGAGCGCCGCGTGCGGTCTCGTGATGGAACCGCGGGGCGACGGCTTCGCCGGCGAGACCGTGGGCTCGACGTGCATCCGAGCGATTCGCGGCGCGACCGGCAAGTGGACGATCGAGGTCGAGCCCGGCTCGATCCGGATCCGCAACGTCAAGTCCGGCGAGACCCTGAGGTTCAAAAAGACGGACAAGTGACCTAGCGCGCGAAGTCGCGCGCTAGGTCATCCCGAGCCTGCGAGGGATCTGGCGCCCTTTTGACGAGGGGACCAGATTCCTCGTCGCTGCGCTCCTCGGAATGACAGCGTTTCCCGCTCCTCGGAATGACAGCGGTTTCGAGTGACCCGGGGTCGAGTGACCCGGGGTCAGGCGTGCACTTTGGGGAGTGACCCGGGGCTCAGGCGTGCACTTTGGTGTTATTTGGGACTCGAATAGCCAAACTACACGCCTGACCCCGCGTTACGGCACGCTCCTCGAGGGATCCCGGTCTTCGGGCTCCAGCGGAAAGAGGGTTCCGGTCGTCGGACGCGGCGACTCGGTCATGGGAGGGGGTTTCCCGGGCTCTCGCTCTTCCTTCGGCACGAACTTCGCGACGATTTCCTTGACGAAGCGGGAGAAGTCGCCCTTCAGGATCCACCGCAGCACGCCCGGTTCTTCCCGCGAGAGCGCGTTCAACGAGCGGCCGCGGTGGCGCCCGAAGTTGATCGTCGGCTCTCCGTTCACGAGACGGATGCGCCCTTCCGGATCCATGTCCTGGTCGATGCCCGCGCAGAACAGATCGTGGAGCTCGGGGACCGACCGCGGCAGGTCCGTGTAGCGGTCGAGCTGCCCCTCGATCACGCGCAGCGTCATGAGCGCGTCCGCGAGCGCGCCGTGGGCGCCGTCGTGCTCCGACTCGCAGTAGAAGCGCGCGGCGGCCGACAGGTTTCGCGGCTCGCGGGCGAAGAAGATGCGCTGCCCGTCCAGAAGCCGCCGATCGGTCACGTCGAAAGGGACACCGGCCCGGTGGAACTCGTTGCGGAGGACCGGGAGGTCGAAGCCCGTCATGTTGTAGCCGGCGAGGTCGCAGCCCTCCAGGAACCGGGCGAGCTCGACCGCGCTGGCCGGAAAACGGGGAAGCCCGGCGACGTCGCGGTCGGTGATGTGGTGGATCGCGGTCGACCCCGCCGGGATCCGCATGCCCGGGTCGAACCGTCTCACCCACTCCTCCTGCCGCCCGTCCGGGTGGACCTTGATGCACGCGATCTCGATGATCCGGTCCAGGCGGGGGTTCGTGCCCGTCGTCTCGGTGTCGAAGACGACGAGGGGCCGGTCGAGAGGGAGCCTGGCGAGCATGTGTCCCGGCATGTTATGCCCGGTTTCTGCCGTTTCTCGCCTCCCGGCTGAGCTCGAACGGCGAGACAGCTGAGGACTTTTCCTCTATGGCCTGCCTCTTGCTCAAAAAGCCGCTGTCATGCTCGTTCCACTCTTTCCCCGCGTCACCGGAATGAAGATCGAAAACGTCTGGGGGCGAGGCGCCCGCGGGCTGGTTCGCTGCACCGCCCGGCTCACGCGGGCGCTGCGGGCGGAGGAGTCCGAGCGGATCAACCGGCTCCTGAAGACGTCGAGCGACGGGAGCCAGGTCGTCCACGAGTGCCGCCCCGAAGAGGTCGAGGAGTGGCACACCCGGCTTGTCGAGGCCCTTTCCGGCGCATGGGCGCCCGCCGCGGCCACCGTGGCCGCGAGCGGCGGAGACGAGCGGGCTCGCCCGCTCAAAGGAAACGCCAGCCCCTTTCGCCGCCGCGGTCAGTAGTTCTCCGAGAACAGCCAGAACACCGTCTCGCTCAGCCGGGCGAGCAGGCCGCGTTTCTTCCAGCTTGCCTTCGTGAATTCCTCGCTCTTCTCGAGGTCCGCGGCGATCGTCTTTTCGACGAGCTCCGCGAAGGCGCGGTCGTAGATCGCGACGTTTGCCTCCGCCTGCTTTTTCATCGAGCGGTTCACGAAGTTGATGGAGCCGATCGTCGACCAGATCGAATCCACCACCATGACCTTGTTGTGCATCATCGTCGGCCGGTACTCGTAGATCTTGACTCCGCCGTCGAGAAGCTCGCCGTAGTGGAAGCGGGACGCCTGCCTCACGATGGGGACGTCGATGTGCCGCCCCGGCACGAGCACGCGAACGTCGACGCCGCGCTTCACCGCGTCGACGAGGCCGCGTCGGATCTGGCGGTCCGGGACGAAGTACGCGTTCTCGATCCAGATCCTCTGGCGCGCGGCCTGGATTCCCATGTAGTACAGGAGCTTCGCCATCGAGCTCGGGTCGGTCCGCGAGGAGCGGATCGCCTGCGCGAGAACCTCGCCCGCGGCGGGCAGCGGGGGAAACTGCCGCTGTCCGTGGAGGACTTCGCCGGTCGTGTGGACCCAGTCCTCCATGAAGATGGATTGGAGCTGGGCGACCACCGGCCCTTCGACCTGAACCATCGTTTCGCGCCACTCTTTCGGGTTCCGCGCGTCCCCCTTCCAGCGGTCGTCGATCCCGACGCCGCCGGTGAAGCCGATCTTCCCGTCCACCGTGAGGATCTTCCGGTGGGTCCGGTTGCCGATCTTGTAGATCGTGTAGATCCGGAGCGGCTTGTACTCGCGGACCTTGACTCCCGCGGCCTTCATCTGGTCTTCGAGCGCGCCGAGGTTGGATCCGTAGTCGTCGATCAGCAGGCGGACCTCGACCCCTTCGCGGGCCTTGTCCGAGAGCGCACGGGCGAACTCGGTGGCAATTTCCCCATCGTCGAAGATGAACATCTCCATGTTCACGCTCAGCCGTGCCGAACGGATCGCCTCGAGCATCGCGGGGAAGAACTGGTCGCCGTTCTGGAGGAGCGTCGCGCGGTTGTGCGGGACCATCTCCGTGCCCAGCACGTCGAGCGACCGGCGGAACTCGGCGCTGTCCACGCCATAGTCCGGCTTGTAGTCGTAGCTCGTCCGCTTGTCCCCGAACAGGTAGGAGCACCCGGCAAGAGGGACGAGGGCGAGGAACAGCGCGAGAGCGGACAGTCTCTTCGAGGCCCGAGGCTTAGGAAATTTCATTCGATGTATCGTTCCTCCGTGCGCCCGTCCGGGGCCAACGCGCCCACCGCCCGTCGATTCCGCCGAGCCCATCCGTAGGCCCGCCGGGGTCCACCGAGCAATCGTCGAGCCATGATCCGAAAAAAACCGCGTCGGCCCCGCAAGCCGCGAGTCTACAGAATCCCGATCGAAACCTACCTGATCGCGCTCGGCGTCGCGTTCGCGCTCGCCGTCGCAATTTCGCTTTTCAACCGGCCAACTCAGGTCCGATACGTTCTGCCGCACTCCTTCGGAGTGACCGACTCCACGTTTCTCCCCTCGCTCCACGCCATCGGAGGCCCCCGCATGGTCGGCGGCAACGCCGTCTCGATCCTCGAGAACGGAGTGGAGATGCTCCCCGCGATGCTCGCCTCGATTCGCGCGGCGGAGAAATCCGTTCACATGGAGGCGTACATCTTCTGGTCCGACTCGGTGGGGAGACAGTTCCGCGACGCCCTCACGGAAACGGCGCGTCGGGGAGTGGAGGTTCGCGTGCTGCTCGACGGCGTCGGTTCCCCGAAGCGCCTCGAGAAAGCGGACGTGCAGGCGATGCGGAGCGCGGGCTGCCAGGTCGAGTTCTTTCGTCCGGTGCGCCCGTGGATGCTCGACGTGATCAACCGCCGCACCCACCGGCGGATCCTCGTCGTCGACGGAAAGGTCGGTTTCACGGGAGGCGTGGGCTTCGCGGATATGTGGGCGGGCGACGCCGATTCACCGGAACACTGGCGGGACACCCAGGTTCGGATCGAAGGACCGGTCATCGCACAGATGCAGTCGGCTTTCCAGGAGAATTGGTCGGAGGTGACGGGCGATCTCCTCGTCGGCGAGCGTTATTTTCCGGCACTCGCCGCGCGGGGAAGCGTTCTCGCCGCGACCGTGGCCTCCTCGCCCGGGTTCTCGAGCTCCGCGGTTCAGACGCTCTACTCGGTCGCGATCTCCGCCGGCGAACGGACGATCTCCATCGCGAACTCCTACTTCGTTCCGAACGACGCTTCGGTCGAACTCCTCGTCGCCGCGGCGCGGCGAGGAGTGAACGTCCGGATCCTGGTGCCCGGCGAGATCAACGACCTGCCGGTGACGAAGACGGGGGGGCGGACGAAGTTCGGCGACCTCCTCCACGCGGGCGTCAAGATCTACGAGTACGTGCCGACGATGATGCACGCTAAGACGATGGTCGTGGATGGGCTCTTCGCGACGGTCGGCTCGACGAATTTCGACAACCGGTCCTTCCGCTACAACGACGAGCTCGACCTCGCGGTCTACGACGAAGGCATCGCCGGCCGGCTCGAACGGTCGTTCGACGAAGACGTCCGGAAGTCGCGGCCGTACACCTACGAGCAGTGGACCAACCGTTCGGTCTTCCAGAGGCTGAGCGAATGGGCGCTCCTCCCGGTTCGGTCCCAGCTCTGAGGGAAGGAACAAACCTCGTAAGGTTTGCCGGGCAGCGGCTGACACTCTTCGTCACGCTCACGGACCCCCTCACCCGTTAAACCCTTCTATCGAAAAGGTTTCGGTTTTCGGCCCGCCGTGGCGAAGGGCTTGCTCTCTCAAGCCCGCGAGGAAACACAAAAAACCTCAACCTCCTCCTTTCGCTCCCCGGGCGGCCCCACCCCGACCCGGGGCCTTTTTTTTTCCCGGGTCCTCACTCGCCCGGGAGATTTTTGCCTCGGGACGGACGCGCCGTCGCCTTCCCCGCTCCTGTTACCT
>Ga0209486_10000895_pt1 | contig 13085 bp, 11 predicted proteins | sample NCCompost_FD_187518 | JGI IMG/M metagenome (GOLD analysis project Ga0209486, IMG submission 187518) | Agricultural soil microbial communities from Utah to study Nitrogen management - NC Compost (SPAdes) (version 2) | ecosystem: Environmental > Terrestrial > Soil > Agricultural land | place...
ATCGGCCAGTGCCCGGCGGAGAATCGTTTCAATGCCCACGGCCGTCAACGGCTGTAGTACGAACACCTTCGAGCGCGACAGCAGTGCCGCGTTGACCTCGAACGACGGGTTCTCGGTGGTTGCGCCGATCAGCACGATATCGCCGCCCTCGACGCGGGGCAGGAAGGCGTCCTGCTGCGCCTTGTTGAAGCGATGGATTTCGTCGATGAAGACGATGGTTCGGCGCCCCGAGGTCCGGCGGCGGACTTCGGCCGCCGCCATCACGTCCTTGATCTCCTTGATGCCTGAGAGCACCGCGCTGAACTGCATGAAGTGCGCGCTGGTCATCTCGGCAACGATGCGCGCCAGGGTCGTCTTGCCCGTGCCCGGCGGCCCCCACAGGATGATCGACTGCAGCAGGTCCCGCTCGATCGCTTCGCGCAGCGGCCGTCCCGGCGCCAGGATGTGATCCTGCCCGACCACCTCGTCGAGCGTGCGTGGACGCATCCGGTCGGCGAGTGGTGCGTCCCTGGCCGGTTCGCGTGCCCCGGCGCCGCCAGGCTCGGGCTTCGGGTCGTCGTCAAACAGCGACGCACTCATGGCTTTCCTTCGGCCGCCATTCAGGAGGCCGGCAGGCGATGGCGGCGGGCGGCATAGATGACGACGCCGGCGGCGACCGCGACGTTCAGAGACTCGACGTTCGACGCCATGGGAATGGTGACGCGATCGTCGCAGCGTGAGACGACCGCATCCGGCAGCCCGGGACCTTCGCCGCCGATGAACAGGGCAATGGGTCCGCTCCAGTCGACTTCATCCGGCGTCCGGCCGCCGCGGGCGACCGACGCAATCGCGCGGGTGCCGGCGGCCTGGATCCAGTCGACGATCATCCCGACTTCCGAGGCCCGCGCGACCGGCAGCCGGATGCTGCTGCCCATGCTGCCGCGCAGCGCCTTCCAGGAGAAGGGATTCGCCGACGCGCCGCTGACGACCACGCCGGTCACGCCGCCGGCTTCCGCGGTGCGGACGATCGCGCCGACGTTGCCCGGATCCTGGACGTCGACTGCCACCAGGGTGAATCCGTTGCGCATGTTCCAGATCGCCGACGGATCGACCGGCGTGCGCCCGGCGATGGCGATGATCCCGGATGGCGTTCGCACCGGACTGATGGCGGCGAACACTTCGTCGACGACGTTGATGACGGCAATGCCTTCGGCGTCGAGGGCGCGCGCCAGCTCGCCTTCCTCGGTCGGCTCGATCAGGCGCGAGGCGGCCACCGCCACCGATTCGAATTCCATGTGCGCGGCGTGCGCCTCGCGGACGAGATGCGCGCCGTCGAGCAGCAGCCGGGCGCCGCTGGCATCGGGCTCGCCGGCCAGCTCGCGATAGTCGCGCACGATCGGATTGTCGCGGCTGGAGATGGTCTTCACGCGAATTTCGAGCATAACAGACTGTGTTAGAGTCTGAATCTGCCGTGAAAGATCGCATCCTGAAGCGCTTCAACGATCAGATCGCCGCGCTCGAGCGCGAATTGAAGTTCGAGCTGCCGAAAGAGATCCAGCGCGCGCGCGAGCTCGGCGACTTGCGCGAGAACGCCGAGTACAAGGCCGCCAAGGAACGGCAGGAAATCGTCAACGCGCGCATCGCGATGCTCAAGAAGCGCGTCGGCGAGATCGCGATGATCAATCTCGATCGCATCCCGCACGATCGCGCCGGGTTCGGTTCCACCGTCCACCTGCGCGCCGAGGCTGGCGACACGCTCGTCTACCAGCTGTGTATGCCCGAAGACGCCGACGTCGAGAAGGGGATGATCTCGACCTCGTCGCCGATCGGGCGCGCCATCCTCAACAAGGAAGAGGGTGACGAGATCAAGGTCACCACGCCGGCGGGCGCCCGCCGCTTCGAGCTCGTCAAGGTCATCACCATCCATGACGAGGCGGGCGAAGAATGACGCGTGCAGCCCTATTCTCCTGAGCGCCGTACGGCGCTGGTGCTGTGCGGCACCGGCGCGCACGGCGCCTATCACGCCGGGGTGCTGCGCGCCCTCCAGGAAGCGGGAGTCAAGATCGACATCATGGCGGGCCAGGGGGCCGGCGCGGCCAGCGCGGCGCTGGCCGCGATCGACGGCGGTGCCCGGCTGTGGGAACCCGATGGCATCTGGCGCGGCGCCGGCGCGCGGGCGATGTACCGCTGGAAGTGGCCGGTTCGTGCCGCGGCCTGGCTGACATGCGTGCTCGGCGCCACCCTGGTGGTGCCATTCCTGTTGTTCGTCGCCGGCCGGCCCGCCTATCCGATCTATTTCATCTTCGCCGCGATGCTGGAGATCGCGGCCATCACCCTGGCCGCGGCGATCGGCATTGCCGCCGACCTGCGGCGGTCTCCGGCGCGGCGCAAGGCGGCCGGCCACTGGTGGTGGCGGCTGCTCGGGGCGCCCCTCGATGTGGAGGCGGCCCGCCGGCGCTTTGCGGACGCGATCTGGCAGTTGATCCGCAGCGGTACCCACATGGCGCGGCCGACGGCGACGGCGGTGGGCCGCCGCTATTCGGACCTGCTCGCCGAAAACCTCGGCCAGCCGGGTTTCCGCGAGCTGATGGTGGTCGTCACCGATCTCGACGCGCGGCGGGATGTCGTGGGGGCGCTGCTCGCGGAAGGGTACCGGCAGGAGTTCGGCGCGCCGCGTCCGGGGCGTGAACGGCGATCCGAGGCGATCGACCTCGCCGGCGCCGGCCGCGATCACGCCTTCGATTTTGTCGCCGCGGCGCTGACGCCAGCCGTGGGCTGCGACGCCCATCTCCTGACGTTCGGCGCCGATACGTTCTGGCGCGGCGAAACGCATCGCACGTGCGATCGCCCGGGCGCCGTGTCGCGGCTGCTCGACGAGCTGGCGGGCGCCGGAGTGTCGCAGGCGATCATCGTCAGCGCGGTCGCCGCTCCGCCGCCGCATCGTCTCTCCGTCCCCCGGCTGGAGATCCAGCATCGCATCGGTGAGTTTCTCGCCGCCGCCGAGTCGGCGGCGCTGCGCGACGCGCTGGCCCTGGCGCGCCTCAGGTTCGATTCCGTCTATCTCATTTGTCCGGGTCACAATCCGGTCGGTGTATTCGATGTGGCCGGGGCGTATGATGACGCCTCGGACCGGCGGCAGGAGCTCGTCGAGCTGATGGAGCGCGCCTACGAGGACGCCTACCGCCAGTTCATCGAGCCGGTCGTCGGCGCCAGCGGCGAGCACCTCGCCCGCACCACTTCCCGGACCTGACGTGCATCGAGACACTCGAATCGTCCATGCCGGCTACCGTAAGACGGCCGAGCCCGGCCCATTCCTGAACGGTCCGCAGTTTTCATCGACCTTCACCTCGCCCGGCGATCCCGCCGACCATGGGCTGACCTACGGGCGCTTTCACAATCCGACCTGGACGGCCTGGGAGGATGCACTGCGGCTGCTCGAAGGGGGCGAGGCCGTTGCCTTTGCGTCGGGCATGGCGGCGATCTCCGCCGTGCTGGGCGTGACACTGCGGCCGGGCGACACGCTGGTGCTGGCCTCCGACTGTTACTACACGGTCAGGCGGATTGCGGCCAATTGGCTCGAAGCGATCGGCGTGAAGGTGCGGCTGGTGCCCACCCGCGACAACGCGCAGCTCGGCGCGCTCGATGGCGCCAGGCTGCTCTGGATCGAAACCCCAAGCAATCCGATGCTCGACGTCTGCGACATCCGGGCGTTGGCCGATGCCGCCGCCAGCCGCGGTACGCTCGTCGCGGTCGACAACACCACCGCGACACCGTACCTGCAGCAGCCGCTCGCGCTTGGTGCGACGTTCGTGGTTGGGTCCGACACCAAAGCGATGTCGGGACACAGCGACCTGATTCTCGGCCACGTCGGTACGGCCGATGCCACGCTGGCCGATGCGCTCCGGCTCTGGCGGACGCAGCACGGCGCCATCCCCGGCCCGATGGAGGTGTGGCTGGCGCATCGATCCCTGCCAACGCTGCCGCTGCGGGTGAGCCGCCAGTGCTTGACCGCAGAGAAGCTGGCCGCGGCGCTCGCCGCCCGCTCTGACATCGCCGCGGTGTACTACCCCGGTCTGCCGAACCACCCCGGACACGACATCGCCAAGCTCCAGATGCTGCGCTTCGGCACCATCGTCAGTTTCGATCTGACCTCACGAGCCCGCGCCGAGAAGTTCCTCGCCTCGCTCACGCTGGTTCGGGAGGCGACCAGCTTCGGCGGCGTGCATTCGCTCGCCGAACGGCGCGCGCGCTGGGGCGGGGACGCGGTGAGCGAAGGATTCATCCGATTCAGTGTCGGCTGCGAGGCGGCCGAGGATGTCGTCGCCGACGTCGAGGCCGCGCTGGCGCGGTCCGGCTAACGCCGGACTACGCCTTGACTAGTTTCTTATCGGCCGGCTGGTGCTCGTGGAGGAACTCGAGCGCCATTGCGAGCACCCGGTCGGTGAAGGCGTCGGATTGCAGGTTGCCGAACTTGGCGCGGAAGGCGGCCAGCGGAACGACGGCCTTCGCCATCGCGCGATGACCGCCGGCGCTGCCGATGTCGGCGAAATATTTCCGGACGAACTCGCCCGCGTTGCGCGAATAGCCGAGGTTGCGCACCGACATGATCAGCGAGTCGTTGACGATCCCCGAGACGATCGTCCACTTCACGTTCTCGAGCTGCAGGTAGAAATCGGCAACGTAGGGGATGAAGTCCTCACGCGTCGTGGTGCCGAGGAACGCGCAGAAGACCTGCTCGGCCATGTGGCCGTTCTGCATTGCCTTGAGGACGTACTCAAGACGCTCGGTCGTGATTTCCGCGCCCTCCATCTTCCTGATCAGCGCCGCGTCAGCGAGCGGATACAGGTAGGAGAACGCCTCGATGTCCACCCGGTTCGCCTGCCGGTTGAAGAACAACGTGTCCGACTTGATGGCGTAGAGCATCGCCGTGGCCGTCCGCTCCGAGATGTTCGCGTCGACGGCGCGCAGGTGCTCGGTCAGGATCGTGGATGTCGATCCGTAGTCCTCGCGGATGTCCTTGAAGACGGCGCTGTAGCCCGGCTGCTCGGGGTGGTGGTCGATCACGAGGTCAACGCGGTCGATCTGGCCGCCAAAGTAGTGCGGCTGCACATCAACCATCGCGATGCGGTCGAAGGCGGCGATGTCACCCGGCTTGATGATCTCGACGTGAATGTCGAGCAGGTTGAGCATCCGCAGGTTCTCGGGGCGCGTCACCCCCTGCAGCGCGGCGATGATGGCGGTCTGCTTGTTGCGCCGCAGGACGTTGCGCAGCGCGAGGCCGCTGGCCAGGGCATCAGGATCGGGATCGTTATGGGTCAGGATCAGGACCCGCTCGGCGTCGCTCAGGAACCGCTGATATTGCTGAACCTTCAGCCTCGTCAGGGAACGGCTGAATTCGGTCAGCAGCGGCCCGCCGAACAGTTCCGACAGGGCCAGGTAGTACAGCTCGGGAAACTGCGCCTTCAGGTCCTCCTCGCGCTTGCGGAAGTCCGAGATACCGACCCCGAGGACATACACCAGCGTGCCGCCCGCGTCGCGGATGGCGTCGAGAATCTTCTTGAGGCTGCGGCGGCCGTTGTCTTCGACGATGACGCAGGTGCCAGGAGTGATGTCGGCCTTGAGATAGGAGTCGGTGCGGCGGGGGTCGGCGGCGAGGACGTGCATGCCGGCCTCGTGCAGACGTCGCGCGAGCGGCTTGTTTTCGACGATGAAGTCGACCTCGAAGCTGGGCAGCAGGATTTCGTCGAGCATCCTGATGACCAGCTCGGTCTGACAGACGGCGAGACACCTCATGGGTTGACCGCGACCGTCTCAGGGAGAGCCAGGACCATAGGCGCGAAACACTGATTATACGCTCTGGTTATCGGCCTCGCCGGGGCGCCGGTGTAGGATCGAAACGGCGGAAATGACGTGTTGAGAGCCTCAATTGCAGTGATGACGCTGGTCCTGGGCGCGGCCGTGGCCCCGGGACCGCTCGCCGGCCAGCAGGCGACGTTCCGCGCCGGCATCGACCTCGTCAACTTCGGGGTGACGGTGACCGACCGGAAAGGCGTCTTCATCGATGACCTGACCATCGATGATTTTGAAATCATCGAGGACGGAAAGAAGCAGACCCCGACCTATTTTTCCCGCGGCGACCAGACGACCACGGCGCCGCCCCTGCACATCGGGCTGCTGTTCGACACCAGCGGCAGCATGGGGGAGGACATCAAGCTGGCGCGGTCGGCCGCGGTCCGCTTCCTCAACACGCTCAGTGATGCCGTCGACATGACGCTCGTGGACTTCGATACCGAGGTTCGCGTGGCGAAGTACGGGCAGAAAGACTTCCCGCGGATGGTCGAGCGGATCCGCAGCCGCCAGCCCGACGGGTGGACGGCGATGTACGACGCGCTCGGCGTCTTTCTCGATGGCGCCGCCGAAAACGACGGCCGCACGATCCTGCTGTTGTACACCGACGGCGGCGACACGCGCAGCGCGCTGGCGCTTGGCGACGTCATGACGCTGGTGCGCGCCTCGGACGTGACCATTCACGCGGTCGGCTTCCTCGAGCACCAGCCCAGCAGTGCCCGCCTCGTGCAGCGGGCCCGTCTCACGGAAATCGCCGAGACCACCGGCGGCCAGGCGTTCTTTCCTAACGCCATGAAGGACGTGGAAGCAGCCTACGACAAGGTCGTGGCGCAGATTCGCGCCCAGTACAGCATCGGCTACACCTCCACCAACACCGCACTCGACGGCAAATGGCGGCGGGTGCAGATCCGGCTGCTGCGCCCCGATCTCAAGGACGCCCGCATCCAGGCGCGCAGGGGATACTTCGCCCTCTACAAGGAAGCCCCGTAACCATTTATGATTGATGATTTGTGATTTGTGATTAGGACTCCGCAATCACCAATCGCAAATCGCAAATCACAAATGCCTTCATTACACGATCGATTCAATCTCGTCAGCGACTTCGAGATTCGCGGCGACCAGGTTCGTGCGATTCCCGAACTGGTCGAGGGGTTGAATCGCGGCGACGCGCACCAGGTGCTGCTCGGCGTGACCGGGTCGGGAAAGACCTTCACCATGGCGCAGGTGGTGGCCACCGTGAACCGCCCGACGCTGGTGATGGCCCACAACAAGACGCTCGCGGCGCAGCTCTACCAGGAATTCAAGCGGTTCTTCCCCGCCAACGCCGTCGAGTACTTCGTCAGCTACTACGACTACTACCAGCCCGAAGCCTACGTGCCCGCCACCGACTCGTACATCGAGAAAGAGGCGACGATCAACGACGAGATCGACCGGATGCGCCTCTCGGCGACGCGGTCGCTCTTCGAACGCCGCGACGTCATCATCGTCGCCAGCGTGTCGTGCATTTACGGTCTGGGATCGCCGGAGGCCTACTACGGCATGCTGCTGCCGCTGGAGCGCGGGCAGCGGATCGACCGCGATCAGATCCTGCGCAAGCTGGTTGAAATCCAGTACGAGCGGAACGACACCGAATTCGGCCGCGGCACCTTCCGCGTGCGAGGCGACATCGTCGAGGTGGTGCCGTCGTACGAGGAGCATGCACTTCGCATTGGCCTGTTCGGCGACGAAGTCGACGAGCTCGCGTGGTTCGACGCATTGACGGGCAAGGTGATCCGGCAGCTCGACAAGGTGGCGGTCTACCCGAAGTCGCACTTCGTGACGTCGCGCGACCGCACCAAGCTGGCGGTGGAGTCGATCAAGCGTGAGCTCGAGGAGTACCGCGGGTATCTCGAGAAGGAAGGCAAGCTGCTCGAGGCCCAGCGGCTGCACCAGCGGACGATGTTCGACCTCGAGATGATCCGCGAGATCGGGTATTGCCATGGGATCGAGAACTACGCGCGCCACCTGACCGGCCGCGCCCCCGGCGAGCCGCCGCCGACGCTGCTCGACTACCTGCCTGACGATTCGCTGGTGATTGTCGACGAAAGCCACCAGACGGTGCCGCAGATCCGCGGGATGTATCACGGCGACCGTTCGCGCAAGGAAGTGCTGGTGGCGTACGGTTTCCGGCTGCCGTCGGCGCTCGATAACCGGCCGCTCAATTTCGAGGAATGGGAACAGCGGGTCAGCCAGGTGGTGTTCGTGTCGGCGACGCCAGGTCCCTACGAACTATCCAGGGCTGGCGGTGTCGTGGTCGAACAGGTGATCCGGCCCACCGGCCTGATGGACCCGCCGATCGAAGTGCGCCCCGTCCGCGGCCAGGTGGACGACCTGCTCAAGGAAATCCGCGATCGGGTGGCGCAGAAAGAGCGCGTGCTGGTCACGACCCTGACCAAGCGGATGGCCGAGGACCTGACGACGTATTACCACGAGCTCGGCGTCAAGGTGCGCTACCTGCACTCCGACATCGACACGCTCGAGCGGGTCGAAATCCTGCGCGACCTTCGCCGCGGCATTTTTGACGTGCTCGTCGGCATCAACCTGCTGCGAGAAGGTCTCGACCTGCCCGAGGTCTCGCTGGTGGCGATCCTCGACGCCGACAAGGAAGGGTTCCTCCGATCGGGTGGATCACTGATTCAAACGTCCGGGCGGGCCGCCCGCAATGTCAACGGCCGCGTCATCATGTACGCCGAGACGATGACGGCGTCGATGAAAACCGCGATTGCCGAGACCGAGCGCCGCCGGGCGCTGCAGGCGGCCTACAACGCCGAGCACGGCATTACCCCCGAGTCGGTCATCAGGGAGATCGACGACGTGTTGTCGAGCGTGTACGAACGCGATTACTCGGTGGGGCCGGCGCCGCGGGATGGGCGCGAGACCTTCCGGACGCAGGCCGAGCTCGATGCCGAAATCGGCCGGCTCGAGGCCGAGATGAAGTCGGCCGCCGCGAACCTCGACTTCGAGCGCGCCGCCGCCGTGCGCGACCGGCTGAAGACGCTGCGCAGCCACGAGCTCGGGCTGACCGGCCTGTCGGCCGGGACGAACCCCTCGACGGGGCTCGGGACAAGCCGGTAATTCGTGCTGAGCCTCTTCGAGGACTGGCTGAAGTCCGCACTGCAGGAAATCCAGGAGTATGTGCGCCTCCAGGTGGCGACGGTTCGCGGCGCCGTGACGCGTCCCTTTTACTTCCACGACGTCGTAGAGCAGTTCGAGCAGATCGGGATCGGCTCGCTGACGGTCGTGCTGCTGACGGGATTTTTCACCGGCGCGGTGCTGGCGCTCCAGACCGGCATCACGCTCGATCAGTTCGGCGCCCGGCCGTTTGTCGGCCGGTTGATCAGCGCGTCGATGATCAAGGAGCTCGGTCCAGTGCTGACCGGCCTGATGCTCGCCGGCCGGGTGGGATCGGGGATCGCGGCGGAGCTCGGATCAATGGTCGTGACCGACCAGATCAACGCGCTGCGGGCGCTGGGTACGGATCCGGTCCGGAAGCTCGTGGTGCCACGGGTGCTCGCCGGCTTTTTCATGGCGCCGGTCCTCACCGTGGTCGCCAATACGGTCGGGATCATCGGCGGGTGGCTGATCGCGGTATTCCAGCTCCGGGTCGCGTCGAGCCTGTATTGGTCCTCGGTGATCGAGGGGCTGTACCTGCAGGACGCGTGGATGGGGTTGGTCAAGCCCTTCTTCCTCGGGTTTGCAATTGTCACCATCGGGTGTCACGTCGGCCTGCGCACGCGCGGTGGCACCCAGGGGGTCGGACGGGCGACCACCAACGCCGTCGTCGCCTCGTCGGTCGCGGTGATTGCGGTCGACTTTTTCGTGACGCGGCTGTTGATTACGCTGTTGTATTAGGACCCGCCAGGAGACCGATGGCATTCGCGAGCAAACGATCACCGGCACTCGAAGAGGCGCTTGGCCCCGGTTCGCCGATCGTCGTGTTCGACAAGGTGTCGCTCGCGTTCGACGACAAGGTGATCCTCCGGGAAGTCAGCTTCACGCTGATTACCGGGCGCACCAAGCTCATTCTCGGCGCCAGCGGCGCGGGGAAGTCGACCATCCTCAAGTTGATCCTGGGACTGCTCAAGCCTGACGCCGGCGTGATCTGGGTGAACGGCGAGCGCGTCGACTTGATGAGCGAGCTCGAGATGATGAAGGTGCGGGCCGATCTCGGGATGGTGTTCCAGGAGGGCGCGCTCTTCGACTCGCTGACGGTGGCCGAGAACGTCGGCTACAAGCTCTACGAGGAAACCAGCATGGCGGCGCACCTCGTGCGCGCGCGGGTCGAGGAGGTGCTCGGGTTTATTGGCCTCGCCGAATACATCGACCGCATGCCGTCGGAGCTGTCCGGCGGGCAGCGGCGCCGCGTCGCCATCGCCCGGGCGATGGCGGCCAAGCCGCGCATCCTGCTTTACGACGAACCAACCACCGGTCTCGATCCGATCACTGCCACCACCGTGGACGAAGAGATCATCAAGCTGCGCGATCTCGAAAACGTCAGCTCAATCGTCGTCACCCACCAGCTTCGTGACGCGTTCTACGTCGCTACGCACGAGGCGGTCCGGCGTGACGACGGGCTGATGCGGATCCAGCCGGCCGACACGGAGAAATCGGAGGAGGCCGAATTCATCATGCTCAAGGATGGAGGGATTGCCTTCGAGGGGCACGCGGCGGAACTGCGCGCGTCGCGGGATCCCTACCTGCAGACGTTTTTGTCGTAAGGTAAGAGGAGAGGACAACTAGTGGTATGTATCAACTGATGCACTACCGCTCAGGACAGCATTTCAACGCCGGATCTGCTGGCCGCGACAACGGAGCGGCCAGTCCCGATTTGGGAAGGACAGTCCACTAGAAATGCCGCGTACGCGCTCTCTTGCCTGGTCGGAGCTGAAAATCGGCCTCCTGACGGTGTTCGCCCTGGTTATGGCGACGCTGCTCATTTTTCTGTTGAGCGGCTCGGGGGGCTTTTTCTGGCAGCGCTATTCGCTCAAGACCGTGTTCCCGAATGTCGCGGGGCTGAAGGCGGGCGCACCCGTGCGTCTCGCTGGCGTCGAAGTCGGGGCGGTCACGGAGGTCGAGCTGGTCGGTGATCGCGTCGAGGTCGTCCTGGAGGTCGGGGAAGACAACCAGCCGCTGATCACAACCATGTCGATGGCGTCGCTCGGGTCGGTGTCGTTGCTCGGCGAGGCGGCGGTGGACATCACCGCGTCGCGCCAGGGGACGCCGATTCCGGAGTGGGGCTACATCAAGACCGGCCCGGCCGCGGGATCGCTGACCGAGGTCACCACGCAGGCGGCCGAGGGGATCGAGCAACTGACTGTGCTGCTGCAGGAGATCCGCAGCGGCCGGGGCACGGTGGGACGCCTGATCACGGACGAAGCGCTTTACAACCAGATGAACACCCTGCTCGCCGCGGCAGAAGACGTCGTTCGCAATGTGGGCGAGGGACGCGGCACGCTGGGGCGGCTGGCGAACGATCCGGCCGCGGCGAAAGCGCTCGAGGCTTCGCTGCAGAACTTCGAGGCGGTGACCGCGCGCCTCAAGTCAGGGGAGGGCAGCCTCGGGCGGCTGCTCAACGACGACGCGCTGGCGAAGTCGCTGACCTCCACGACGACGAACCTCGACTCGATTACCGCGCGGATCAACCGCGGCGAGGGCACGGCGGGCAAGCTGATCACCGAAAAGGAACTCTACGACCGGCTCAACTCGATGTCGGCGCGTCTCGACAAGGTGATGAGCGGCCTCGAGCAGGGCGAGGGCACCGCCGGGCAGTTGCTGCGCGACAAGCAGCTGTACGACAACATGAACAACGCCGTCGCCGAGCTGCGGCAACTGGTGAGCGATATCCGCGCCGATCCGCGGAAGTACCTTAACGTTCGCGTCAGCCTGTTCTGACAGTATTGACCGCCGGCCGGGCAGGTGATACAAGTCGCATCCTGCCATTTTGGGGGTGCTCATGACTGACCGTGTTCGTGGCGTCGGTCGCAAGATGCGCTGGCAGAGACAGTGGAAAGCGCACTGCCTCTCAGCCGCGTTCGTATTGCTCCTCGCGCCTGCGCTCGCCTTCGCCCAGGATTCGCAATCGCGCTCGTCGCAGCTCGCGGTCGAACTCGCGAAGCTGCTCGACACCATGAAGCTTGACGCCATCGCTGCGAAGATCGAGGGCGATCAATACGTCGGCGCGCTGTATTTCCCGGGCAGCCAGCTGCTCGTCGTCAGGGCGCGCTACATCGTGCCGGAGCGGATGGACGCCCAGCTGCAGGGCCGCAACTACCGCGACGTTTACATCGACCTGAACAGCGCGTCGATCAAGGACTCGAAAGTCCTGATTGCCGACCTTGGCGCGAACGGCCTGCAGCTAGGCCGCCGGAATCAGCCCTACGACACCGTCGACACCGGCGGCAAGAGCATCGCCTTCGACGGCGACTGGGGCAAGGCCAAGATCTCGGAGCAGGAATATACGAAGGCGTTCGAGACCAACGACGCCGAATACACCCTCATGCTGCAGGCGCTGGTCGCCCAGCTGAAGAAGACCTCGTAAACGGCGCCAGTCGCCAATGTTGCGAGGCAAAAAAGGGCAGCCCCTCCGGGGGCTGCTCTTTTTGTGTACGCCTCTGTATACTCCAATCGCTGGAGGCGCCATGAAAAGGTTCGTCATCTCGTGCCTGGTGGGAACGTTCCCGTGTCTTGCCGCGACGGCCGCCGCCGCCGCGACCTGCGACACGCTTGCGACGCTCGCCCTGAAGGACGCCAAGGTGACCCGCGCCGAGCTGGTTCCCGCAGGTCATTTCACCCGGACCGACGATGAGCCGGCGGCGGCGAATGCCTACCGGAGCCTGCCTGATTTCTGCCGCGTCGCCGCAACTCTGACGCCGAGCAGCGATTCCGACATCAAGATCGAAGTGTGGCTGCCGGCCAACGGCTGGAACGGCAAGTTCCAGGCGGTGGGCAACGGCGGGTGGGCCGGCGTGATCAGCTACGCGGCGATGGCCGAGGCCGTGCGCGCGGGTTACGCCAGCGCCTCAACCGATACCGGCCACGTCGGCGGGCGCGGCACATTTGCGCTCGGCCACCCCGAGAAGCTGGTCGACTTCGCGTGGCGCTCGGAACACGAGATGACGGTGAAGGCGAAACAGGTCATCCAGGCGTTCTACGGGACCGCGCCACGGTTCTCGTACTGGAACGGCTGCTCAACCGGTGGCCGCCAAGGGCTCAAGGCCGCG
>Ga0209486_10000896_pt1 | contig 13080 bp, 9 predicted proteins | sample NCCompost_FD_187518 | JGI IMG/M metagenome (GOLD analysis project Ga0209486, IMG submission 187518) | Agricultural soil microbial communities from Utah to study Nitrogen management - NC Compost (SPAdes) (version 2) | ecosystem: Environmental > Terrestrial > Soil > Agricultural land | place: USA...
CTCACGCCGGTCATCTCCGCGCCGCCGATCCGCGCCTTCGCGATGTCGAGGTCGACCGAGTGCAGGACGATCTCGCGCGCGGGCTGTTCGGTCCGGAGCGTGATGCGCCCGGTGCCTTTCGAGGTCCAGGCGTCGAGATCGAGGTCGAAGCGGAGCTCGTAGCGGCTCGGCCGCACGTCCTTCCGCAAGCGGAAATCGTTCACGGTCATGTCCCCCCACGCTGAGTCCGCGAGAGCGTATCGGACTCGCGGCTGCTACGGTCGTGCGATGCCGCCCCAGTTCATCTTCCAGACCTATCGCCTGAAAAAGGTCATCCCGGGGACCCAGCGTGAGGTCCTGCGGGACATCACGCTCGGGTTCTACCCGGGCGCGAAGATCGGCGTCCTCGGTGCCAACGGCGCCGGCAAGAGCACCCTCCTGCGGATCATGGCCGGCATCGATACAGAGTTCGTCGGCGACGCCCGCCTCACGGAGGGCTTCACGCGCGGGATGCTCCCGCAGGAGCCCCAGCTCGACCCGACGAAGGACGTGCGGGGCAACGTCGAGGAGGGCGTCGCGACGCAGCGCGCGATCCTCGCGCGCTACTACGAGCTCTCCGCGAAGATGGGCGAGGAGCTCTCTGCTACCGAAATGGAGCGCGTCGCCGACGCGATGCAGAAGGCCCAGGACGAGATCGAGGCGAAGGGGCTGTGGGACCTGGACGCGACCGTCGACGTCGCGATGGACGCCCTCCGCCTGCCGCCACCCGAGCAGGACGTCACGACGCTCTCCGGCGGCGAGCGTCGCCGTGTCGCGCTCTGCCGGCTCCTCCTTCAGAAGCCCGATCTCCTGCTCCTCGACGAGCCGACGAACCACCTCGACGCGGAGTCGGTCGGCTGGCTCGAGCGGTTCCTCGCCGACTATCCGGGGACGGTCGTCGCCGTCACGCACGACCGCTACTTCCTCGACAACGTCGCCGGCTGGATCCTCGAGCTCGACAAGGGTTATGGCATCCCCTGGGAGGGCAACTACTCGTCGTGGCTCGATCAGAAGCGCAAGCGGCTCGCCGACGAGGAGAAGCAGGAGTCCGCGCGCCAGCGGACCCTCGCGCGCGAGCTCGAGTGGGTGCGGCAGTCGCCGCGCGCGCGGCAGGCGAAGAGCAAGGCGCGGCTGCAGTCGTACGAGCGACTCCTGTCGCAGGACCCCGACGCGCGCGAGCGCGAGCTCGAGATCGCGATCCCGCCCGGCCCGCGGCTCGGCGACATCGTCGTGGAGGCGAAGTCGGTCCGGAAGGGCTACGGCGACAAGCTCCTGTTCGACGACCTCACGTTCTCGCTCCCGCGAGGCGGCATCGTCGGGGTCATCGGGCCGAACGGTGCCGGCAAGACGACGCTCTTCCGCATGATCGCGGGCGAGGAGCAGCCCGACGGCGGGACGCTCCGCGTCGGCGAGACGGTACAGCTCGCCTACGTGTCGCAGTCGCGCGACACGCTGCAGCCCGACAGCACGGTCTGGCAGGAGATCGCGGAGGGTCAGGACACCGTGATGGTCGGCGGGCGGCCTCGCAACGCGCGGGCCTACGCCGCGTCGTTCAACTTCCGCGGCCAGGATCAGCAGAAGCGCGTCGGCGACCTCTCGGGCGGCGAACGCAACCGCGTGCACCTCGCCAAGCTCCTGAAGACCGGCGGCAACCTGCTCCTGCTCGACGAGCCGACGAACGACCTCGATGTCGACACGCTGCGCGCGCTCGAGGACGCGCTCCTCGACTTCGCAGGCTGCGCGGTCGTCATCAGCCACGACCGCTGGTTCATCGACCGCATCGCGACGCACATCCTCGCCTTCGAAGGCGACTCGAAGGTCCGCTGGGCCGAGGGCAACTACACCGACTACGAAGCCGCGCGCCACGCCGAGCTCGGCACCGACGCCGACCGGCCGCATCGGATCCGATACCGGCCACTGACCCGGGTCTAACGCCTTGGCCGACGGGGGCGTCCGCGGCGGAGGGCTTCTGCCACGGCCTCGATCGCGTCACGTGAGCGCGCACGGCCGCTGCGCGGCCGACCCTCCTCCGCGAACGCCCCCGTCGGCCCAGGAGACACCGCAGACGCGCGCAGCTGCCGCCTGCGCCTGCTGACGCAGGACCGAGTCCGCTCCGCGCGAAATAGCATGGTCGGCGATGGAAGGGCACCAGCTCGTCGTCGATCTGGTGCTCGCGATCATCGCCGCGTTCATCGGCGGGCTCGCGGCACAGCGGCTCGGGCAGCCGGTCATCGTCGGGTACCTCATCGCCGGCGTCGCGCTCGGCCCGTTCACGCCCGGCCCGGTCGCCAGCGCGGAATCCGTCGGCGTGATCGCGGAGATCGGCGTCGCCTTCCTCATGTTCGCCCTGGGTGCGGAGTTCTCTCGGGCTGAGCTCCGCGGCATGGGCCGCGTCGCGCTCGTGGGCGGCTCGCTGCAGATCGCGGGCACGATCGCGGTCGGCATCGCGGTCGGTCTCGCCCTCGGCCTGACGCCCGTCCAAGGCGTCTTCGTCGGTGCGCTCCTCGCGCTTTCGAGCACGGTCGTCGCGATCAAGGTCCTCGCGGCGCGCGGCGCGCTCCAATCGCTGCACGGCCGCGGCAGCGTGGCCGTCCTCATCGCCCAGGACCTCGCGGTCGTGCCGATGATCGTCCTCCTGCCGGCTGTGAGCGCGCCGGGGACCCTCGACTGGGCCGGCCTGCTGCTCACGGTCGGGAAGGCGGCCGGAGTGGTCGTCGTGGCGTACCTCCTCGGCGCACGTGCGGCGCCGTGGCTCCTCGCCCACGCGGCCGCCCGCCCCTCGCGCGAGGTCTTCCTCCTCGCCGTCGTCGCCCTCGCGCTTGGCACGGCGGTGATGACCCAGTACGTCGGGCTCTCGCTCGCCTTCGGCGCCTTCCTGGCGGGTGTCGTGATCGCGGAGTCCGAGTACCGGACGCAGGTCATCGCCGAGGTGCTCCCGCTCCGCGACCTTTTCACGTCGCTCTTCTTCGTGTCCGTCGGCATGCTCATCGACCCGATCACGCTCATCGCAGCCCTCGGACCGCTCGCGGTCCTCACGGCGGCGGTCGTCATCGCGAAGCCGGCCGTGACGACGCTCGCGCTCCTCCTGGCCGGCATGCCGGGCGTGGTCGCCCTCCCGGCCGCGCTGGCGATCGCGCAGGTCGGCGAGTTCTCGTTCGTCCTCGCCCGCCAGGGCGTGGACACGGGCGCGATCCCCGCGCGCGTCTTCGACCTCACGCTCGCGACCGCGCTCGTCACCATCGTGCTTGCGCCGCTGCTCGTGCGCGCGTCAGGCCCGGCGCTCTCCGCGCTCCGGCGGATCCCGTGGCTGCGGAAAGCGTTCATCGAGCCGCTCGATGCCGACGCCGCCGGCACCGGGCTGCGCCGTCACGTCGTCATCTGCGGTTTCGGTGCGGTCGGCCGCGAGCTCGCGGCCGTGCTCGACCGCCGCGGGTTCGCGTACATCGTCATCGAGTACAACCCCGCGGTCGTCCGCGACCTGCGGCAGGCCGGGAAGCGCGTGATCTACGGGGACGCCGCGAATCCCGCTGTGCTCGAACATGCGAGCCTCGCAGAGGCCTCGCTCCTCGCGATCGTGGTGCCGGACCCGCGCACGGCCGAGCTCGCGACGCGGCATGCGCGCGGCATGAACCCGCGGCTCGACATCATCGCGCGAGCGCCGCGCGCCGAGGACGTCGAGCGTCTGCGGCAGGCCGGCGCGACCGACGTCGTGCAGCCGGAGTTCGAGGCGGGCGTCGAGATCATCCGGCACGCGCTCCGCCGGTTCGGCATCAGCGGCGCGGAGCTCGCGACGCTGGCCGCCGGCCGGCGTGCCTCCTTCTACGGTGGCCCGTAGCCGCTTGCGGCGAGGGCCACCGACGTCGCAGCGGTATGGCTCGTGAGGCCGCCTGACCGGATCGTCGATGTGCCTCTGGCGCCCGCAGCGGTGCTCGCGAAGGTGAAGGCCTCGATCAACCGTCGCGAACAGCGGCTCTTCGGCGTCATCAAGACGAGGAAGGAGTTCGTCGGCATCGTCTTCGATGAGGGATTCGAGGTCTGGGAGCGCCAGCAGCGCGCCATCCACCTCGTCGGTGTTGCGCGCGCGCAGCGCGGGGGTACGCGCGTCGAGCTGCGCTACGTCCTCGCTCCCGTCACGCGCATCGTCACGATCATCTTCTTTGCCCTCTACCTGGTCGGGACGGTGGGCCTCTCGCTGCGCGAGCCGGATCCCGCGGTCTCGGCGACCGAGCTCGTAGCGATCGTGCTGGGCGCGGCCGTGCTCGGAGCAGGTTTCGCCTACGCGGCACGCCGCCAGCGTGAGGACCTCTCGGCGCTGGCGGACCGCCTCCTTACTGCGGAGGTGAGCGCAGCGCGTTCGTAGCGCGCGTCGCGGGGTGGCTAGCGCGGGCGGTCGAAGAGGGTGCGCGGCAGCCAGTTCGCGATGTCCGGGATGAACCAGACGATGGCGAGCGCGAGCAGCTGGATGAAGAGGAACGGGTACATGCCCGTGAAGATCTGGTTGAGGCGCACGGTCTTCGGCGCGACGCCGAGGAGGTAGTACGCGGACATCGCGACGGGCGGCGAGAGGAACGACGTCTGCTGGTTGATCGCGAGCATGACGCCGAGGTACACGAGGTCGATGCCGAACGAGTTCGCGAGCGGGAGGAATAGCGGCAGGAAGATGATGGTGATCTCCGTCCACTCGAGCGGCCAGCCGAGCACGAAGACGATCACCATCATCAGCCAGAAGAAGCCGACCTGCTCGAGCCCGATGCCGTTGACGAAGTCGCCGAGCAGCTTCGATCCTCCCAGGAGGGCGAAGACGCCGGAGAACAGACTCGATCCGATGAGGAGCCAGCCGACCATCGCCGACGTGCGCATGGTGAGGAAGACGGACTCCTTCAGTGTCGGCATCGTGAGCCGCCGGTAGAGCGCCGCGAGCACGAGCCCGCCGAGCGCCCCGAGCGCCGCCGCCTCGGTCGGCGTGGCGATCCCGAGCAGGATCGAGACGAGCACCGCGGCGATCAGCACGCTGATCGGGACGAGCCCCTTGACCAGCATGATGAGGACCGTTCCGATCGGGAAGTCTCGCTCGGCCTTCGGGAGCGCCGGCGCGATCTCCTTCTGGACGTACGCGCGGCCAAGGACGTAGATGAAATAGAGGCCCGCGAGCAGCACGCCCGGCAGCATCGCGGCGGCGTACAGCCGCGGCACGCTCACACCGGCGACGTAGCCGTACAGGATGAGGAGCACGCTCGGGGGAATGAGGATCCCAAGCGTGCCGGATGCCGCGATGACGCCGGTCGCGTACTCGGTCTGGTAGCGCGCGCGCAACATCGACGGGAGCGCAAGGACCCCGAGCAGCGTGACGGACGCGCCGACAATGCCTGTCGCGGTCGCGAAGATGGTGCCCGTGATGAGCGTCGCGATCGCGAGCGATCCCCGCAGCGGCCCCGTCGCGAGCTGGATGCTCCGGAACAGCGTATCGAGGAGGCCGGAGCGCTCGATGATGTAGCCCATGAACAGGAAGAGCGGGATGGCGATGAGCACGTCGTTCGTCATGAGCTGGAAGGCCTTGTTCACCGCAAGGTCGAACACCCGGAACTGGAGGCCGAGGAAGCCGAAGATGATCCCGAGCGCCATGAGGGTGAACGCGGTGGGGAAGCCGATCATGATCGCGCCGACCAGGAGCAGCAGCATCGTCATGCCGAGCCATTCGGGGCTCAAAACTGGGTCTCCTTCGCGAGGCGGCTTTCCGTCTCCTCGACGTCCCCGAGACGGGCCGGCCACGCCCCCGTGCGGATCGCGATGACGCAGCGGATGAACTCGGCGATGCCCTGGAGGAGCAGGAACGCCGAGGCGATCGGGATGACCATCTTGAATGGCCACACCGGTGTCTGGATCGGGCTCTGCGATGACAGCTCGCGGATGCCGAACGAGTACCAGGCCCACTGCGCACCCACGGACACGAGCGCGATGATCCCCGGGAAGAAGAACAGGAGATAGAGCAGGGCGTCGACGGTCGCCTGCCGGCGGGGCGACCACTTGCTGTAGAAGATGTCGCCCCGGACATGCGCGTTGCGCGACAGCGCGTACGCGCCGCCCATCATGAACAGCGTGCCGTACAGCGCGATGCTCACGTCGTACGCCCAGCTCGTCGGGGCGCGGAAGAACTTCGTCGCGAGAATGTCGTAGCTCGTCACGAGGGTGAGGAGGAGGACGAACCAGGCGAACGTCTTCCCGACGTACATGCTGATGCGGTCGATCCCGAAGAGGACGCGCTTCAGCTTCGTACTCCTCCCATCCGCTGGACCGCCATCTTGCACGATGAGGTCCCTGGCCGTCCCAGGGACCTCATCGTCCGTGTCAGATCGCGAACGCTACTTCGGAAAGAAGAAGTTGGTCGCGAGCGTCGTGCTGACGTTCACTTCCGAGCGAAGGGTGCCGACGCGCTGCGCCCAGGCGCGCTGCGAGTCGTAGATCTTCTTGAAGGCCGGGCCGGTGTCCGGCTTCGCGAGCTCGCGGTCGATGATCGTCTTCCAGGCGTTGAGCTGGGCCTGGAGCACGGACTGCGGGGTCACGACGACACGGACGCCGCGGGTCTTGAAGTCCGCGTAGTCCTTGCTGTTGCGGTCCATGAACTTCCAGGTGAAGTCCGCAGACTGCGCCATCGTCGCGCCGCGGACGATCGACTTGAGGTCCGCCGGCAGGGCGTCGAACTTGCCCTTGTTGATGAGGACCTCGAGGAACTCCGCGGGCTGGTGGTACGACTGGACCATGAGGACCTTCGCGACGTCCTGGAAGCCGAGGAGCTTGTCGGACGTCGGGTTGTTGAACTCCGCTGCGTCGATGCGGCCGGTCTGCAATGCCGGGACGATATCGCCGCCGGCGAGCGTCTGGACCGCCGCGCCGAGCTCAGTGAAGAGGTCGGCGGAGAGGCCGACCGTGCGGTACTTCAGCCCACGGAGCTGACTCGCGTCGGTGATCGGGTTCTCCTTGAACCAGCCGAGCGGCTGCGTCGGCATCGGTCCGAAGAAGAGCGACTGCACGTTCAGGTTGAGCGTCTTCTGCAGGAGCTCGTCGTACATCTCCTGCCCGCCGCCGTAGTAGACCCAGCCGAGGACCGTCTCTGCGTCGATCCCGATGGCCGGGCCCGTGCCGAAGAGGCTCAGCGCGCGGTGCTTGCCGAACCAGTACGCCGGCACGCCGAGGCCGCCGTCGAGCGTTCCCGAGCTCGTTGCGTCGATGATCTGCGTGAACGGCACGACGGCGTTGTTCGGCAGCGCGTCCACCTTCAGACGCCCGCCGGACATGTCGCTCACCTTCTTGGCCCAGTCGGTGAGCATCTCGTGGAAGATGTCCTGCGGCGAGAACGCGCTCTGCATCTTCCAGGTGATCGTCTGCTGAGCCTGTCCTCCCGGTGACTGCCCGGGCGCGTTCGTCGCCTGGGTCGTCGGCGGAGCGTTCTGTGAGAGGCACGCGGTCGCCAGCGATGCGAGCCCCGAAACGGATGCGTACTTGAGCAGATTTCTGCGATCCAAGGGCAACCTCCTCACCCCCCGTCCGAGCGGGCGATGTCATAAGGAGATTCCTGCGCCACGGTTCTGTCAAGCGGGAAGGGATTTCCGCGAGCCGGAAGGCGTCGCGAGGCCGACTGGCGCCTGTGTGCTTAGGCGAGCCGGGGGTCGACGCGCTCGGGGTCGATCCCGAAGTCCGCGATGGCCGCCGCGACCTCGTTCGCGGAGCCCATCTCGCACTGGGCGAGCGCGTGGAGGCTCGCGACGGCGACGTGCTCGGCGTCGACCTCGAAGTGGCGGCGGAGGGCCTCCCGTGTGTCGCTGCGGCCGAAACCGTCCGTGCCGAGCGTGACGTAGGGCTCCGGCAGCCAGCGGGCGATCTGGTCGGGGATGGCCTTCAGGTAGTCGGTGGCGGCGACGATCGGCCCGGAGACGCCGCGAAGCGCTTCCGCGACGTATGGCCGGCGCGGCGCGACATCGGGATGCAGCCGGTTCCACCGGTCGGTCTCGAGCGCGTCGTTCCGCAGGAGCTGGTAGCTCGTCACGCTCCACACGTCGGCCGCGACGTCGAAGCGCTCCTGGAGCAGCTTCTGGGCGCGCAGGACCTGCTGCATGATCGATCCCGAGCCGAAGAGCGTGACGCGCCGGCTCCGGCCCTCGTCGCCCTTGCGGAACAGGTACATGCCGCGGAGGACGCCGTCGCCCGCGCCCTCGGGCATCGCAGGCATGGGGTAGTTCTCGTTGTAGAGCGTGATGTAGTAGAAGACGTCCTCGTTCACTTCGAGCATGCGGCGCACGCCGTCCTCGACGATGTGCGCGGTCTCGAAGGCGAAGGCGGGGTCGTAGGCGAGGATGTTGGGCACCGCCGTCGCGAGCAGGTGGCTGTGTCCGTCCTCGTGCTGCAGGCCCTCGCCGTTCAGCGTCGTGCGGCCCGCGGTCGCGCCCATGAGGAAGCCTCGCCCGCGCGCGTCGCCGAAGGCCCAGATCTGGTCCATCGTCCGCTGGAAGCCGAACATCGAGTAGAAGATGTAGAAGGGCAGCATGTGCTCGCCGTGCGTCGCGTAGGACGTGCCGGCCGCGGTGAAGCTCGCCATGGATCCAGCCTCGGTGATGCCCTCCTCGAGCACCTGTCCGTCGGTCGCCTCGCGGTAGGGCAGCAGCGTTGCGGCGTCGACAGGCTCGTAGCGCTGGCCGAGCGGTGAGTAGATGCCCACTTCCTTGAAGAGCGGGTCCATGCCGAACGTCCGTGCCTCGTCGGGGATGATCGGCACGACGCGCTTGCCGATGTTCTTGTCACGAAGCAGGTTCCGGAGCAGGCGCGTGAACGCCATGGTCGTCGACGCCGCCGCGCTGCCGGAGCCCTTCGCGAACTCGGCGAACGCGCCCGCGTCAGGGAGGGCCTGCTTCTTCGCGCGCACGACGCGCTTCGGCACGAAGCCGGCGAGCGCCTGCCGCCGCTCGACCATGTAGCGGACCTCGTCGCTGTCCATGCCCGGGTGGTAGTAGGGGGCGTCCTCACCGAGCTTCGCGTCCGGGATGGGGAGCTCGAGACGGTCGCGGAAGATGCGCAGCTCCTCGAGCGTCAGCTTCTTGGCCTGGTGCGTGACGTTGCGAGCCTCGACGCTCGGTCCGAGCGCCCAGCCCTTCACGGTCTGGGCGAGGACCACCGTGGGCGCACCGGTGTGGGCGACCGCCGCGCTATACGCCGCGTACACCTTGCGGTAGTCGTGCCCGCCGCGCCGCAGCTTGCGCAGCTCGTCGTCGGAAAGGTGCTCGACGATCTTGCGCAGGCGCGGGTCGGAGCCGAAGAAGTGCTCCCGTACATACGCGCCGTCGCCGACCGCCATGCGCTGCGAGTCGCCGTCCAGCCACTCGCCCATCTTGTTCACGAGCACGCCGTCGGTGTCCCGCGCGAGGAGGTCGTCCCACTCGCGCGCCCAGATGACCTTGATGACGTTCCAGCCCGAGCCGCGGAAGACCGCCTCGAGCTCCTGGATGATCTTTCCATTCCCGCGGACCGGACCGTCGAGCCGCTGCAGGTTGCAGTTCACGACGAACGTGAGGTTGTCGAGGCCCTCCCGCGCGGCGACGTGCAGCGCGCCGAGCGACTCGGGCTCGTCGGTCTCGCCATCGCCGAGGAAGGCCCACACGCGGGACTGGCTCGTGTCCCGCAGTCCGCGGTGCTGCAGGTAGCGGTTGAAGCGCGCCTGATAGATCGCGGCGAGCGGGCCGAGGCCCATCGAGACCGTGGGGAACTCCCAGAAGTCGGGCATCAGGCGCGGGTGCGGGTACGACGAGAGGCCTTCCCCGGCGTTCACCTCGCGGCGGAAGTGATCGAGCTGTGCTTCCGTCAGGCGGCCCTCGAGGAACGCCCGCGCGTAGATGCCCGGCGACGCGTGGCCCTGGAAGAAGATCTGGTCACCGGAGCCGCCGTCGTCCTTGCCGCGGAAGAAGTGGTTGAAGCCGACCTCGTACAAGCTGGCGGCGGAGGCGTACGTGGCGAGGTGGCCGCCGATCCCCGGGTAGCTGTGGTTCGCGCGAAGGACCATGGCCACGGCGTTCCAGCGGATGAGCCGGCGGATGCGCAGCTCCATCTGCTCGTCGCCGGGGAAGTAGGGCTCCTGCTCCGGCGAAATGGTGTTGATGTAACGGGTCTGCGTGAGCGGCGGGATCCCGACGTGGAGCATGCGTGCGCGCTTCAGCAGCTTGTAGAGGACGAAGCGGGCGCGGTCCGGCCCGGCGGCCTTCACGAGGGCGTCGAGGGACTCGATCCACTCCTGCGTCTCGCCGGGGTCGATATCCGGGAGCTGCTGCTTGAACTCGTCGAAGATCTCGTGGACCACGGGTCCATGGTAGCCGCGCAGATGCGCGGGCCTGGCCCCGTGCGGCACACTTCTGCGATGCAGAACGAGCCTCCGCGCAGGCGCCCGCGCCGGCGCGGCCGCGGTGGCGCGCGGCCGGTACGCCCGCAGGCGCAGCCGGTGCCGCCGCCCGCGACGCGTTCGGTCGCGAAGCGTCCGCTCGCACGCGCGCCGCGCCGGCGGCCGCAGCGCTCGCTCGACGAGCTGCGCCCGGGCACGCCGTGCGTCGTGCTCATGGATTGCCGTGAAGGCGAGCCGGACCGCAGCGGGAGCGCCGCGTCGTTCGAAGGCTTCTTCGACTTCGAGACCGGCGAGCCGCGGCGACCGGGCTACGGCATCCCGCGGCTGCGCATCGGAGCAGCCGAGCGGGTCTGGGGCTTCGAGGTGTGGTGGCGCCCGGATCCGACGCGCGCCGGCCTTACCGATGCCGATCGCGAGGAGCTCGAGGCCTCGAAGAAGCTGCTCCGCACGCTCGTCCGCGACGCACGGAGGCGCACCCCGCTCGCCATCCGTTAGACCCCGCGGCCTGCGCCCCTTCGGCTGCTCCGGTCGCGAGTGCCTGTGGCTTCGATCGGGCAAAGCCCTCGCTCACCGGGATCCGGCTCTGGTACCAGGACGACCTCGCCCCGACCCCTGACTGTCCGGGCCCGCTCCGTGGCATGAGAGTGACCGCGGGTAGGGAACTGGGGCAGGGGAGAACGGATGGTCCCTGCACCGCGCTTCTGGATGAAGGTCCTCGCTGCCCTGCTCGTCGTGAGCGTCCTGCCGATCGGGCTCGTGAGCGCGGTCTCCGTCACGACCACGCGCGATGAGCTCACCGAGCTCGGCGTCACGAACATCCGGCAGCGCGCGCTCTCGACCGCGGGCGCGATCGACGCGTACCTCGGGAGCCGCCTCGGCGACATCGTCCTGGTCGCGCGGATCCCCGACGTCGTGCGGCACGCGACCTATCCGCTCGACCCTGACGTGAAGAACGCCGCGCGTGACGCGTTGCGCGCCGCGGCCGCGCGCTCGGCCGAGTACGAATCCGTCGCCTTCGTCGACCTCAACGGCAGGATCACGACAGCCTCGATCCTCACGGACGAGGGCACCAGCATCGCGTTCCGCACGTACTTCCTCGAGGCGAAGGCCGGCCGGACGCACATCAGCGACCCGAGCTACTCGGTCATCACGAACCGTCCGGCGCTGTTCTTTTCGGCGCCGGTCGTCGATCCCGCGGGCCAGGTACTCGGCGTCGTGCGCACACGCGTGAACCTCGCGGCGATCTGGGACCTGGTCGAGGCTGACGCGGACTCGGTCGGCCGCGGCGCACACGGCGCCCTTCTCGACGACCACGGCATCCGCCTCGCCGTCTCCGGAACGCGCGGCCAGCGCCACCTCGCGGAGAGCCTCATCTACCGACCGATCGCGCCGATCGATCCTGAGACCGCGAAGAAGCTCGCGGCCGACCGGAGATTCGGCCAGAGGACACCGGAGCAGCTCGAGCTCGATCCGATCCCCGCGCTGAAGACGACGCTCGACGACCTGAAGCGCACCGGTATCTCGACTGGCGGCTTCGCGTACGAAGCGAACGGCGAGCAGCGCGGCGTCGCGGCACGGCTCGGGACGAAGCCCTGGGCCTACGTCCTCGCGGTGCCGCTCGCGACGTACACCAAGGCCGCGGACGACGCGACCACGAACGCGAGCCTGACGCTCGTCGTGGGCGTCCTGCTCGCGTTCGTCATCGGCGTGCTCCTCACCCGTTCGCTTGTGCGTCCGCTCCGCCGTCTGGTCCGGCAGGCGACGAACGTTTCGACCGGCGACGTCGAGCTCGAGGTCGCCCGCTTCGATACCCGCCATGGGGACGACATCACTCGCGAGGTCGCCTCCGCCTTCGACCGGCTCCTCAACGCCCTGCGCTTCTACGCGCTCGCCGACGAGCCGGAGGCGCGGCGGTGAAATCTGTCGGCGAGAAGGTCGCGCTCGTCGCCAAGGAGTTCCTGGGCCCGGCGGCTCCCGTTTTCCTGCGTCGTGAGCTGGGGGCCATCGGGGTCGATCTCGCATCGATGCGGGAGACTCACCTGCAGGTGCTCGTGGCGCGCGCCGAGCGCGCAGCGGTACGGCTCATGGGACCCGAGCGCGCGCGCGACTTCGTGCGGGCGCTCCGGGCGAGCGCCGGCAGGCTGGTCGCGCCGGATGGCGACACGTTCCGCGCGCTTGCGCGTGATGCCATCTCGCGCGACGACATCGACACCGCGCTCGCGGCGCTCCGCGACGGCGCGGCGATCCTGACGCGGTCGAACGATCGCGCCGGCGCGCTCGCGCTGCTCGAGCAAGCCGTGGCGGTGGCGCCTGGTGACCTTGCCGCGCATCGCCGCCTTGGCGCGGCCTTCCTGAATCGGGACGACCTCGCGGCCGCCTGCGCCGAGTACACCCGCTTCATCGACCTCGCCGTGACGCGCGGCGACACCCGCCTCGCATGGCTCGAGCTGACGTACGCGCGGGAGATGCTGGGGGACCAGCCGCAGCTCCTCGCCGCCGCCGATCGCCTTCTGCCGGCTGCCGCCGCAACGCAAGTGGAACGTGCCGAACCGGAGCCGGAGCTCGTACCGGTGGCGGCGGGCGTTCGCACCGCCACGCGGGTCGCCGTCGCGCTCGAGACCGAGGTGGTCGCCGCGGCCCGTCAGCTCCTCGGCGATGGCAAGGTCGGCGCGGCTTCGGATCTC
>Ga0209486_10000897_pt1 | contig 13080 bp, 11 predicted proteins | sample NCCompost_FD_187518 | JGI IMG/M metagenome (GOLD analysis project Ga0209486, IMG submission 187518) | Agricultural soil microbial communities from Utah to study Nitrogen management - NC Compost (SPAdes) (version 2) | ecosystem: Environmental > Terrestrial > Soil > Agricultural land | place...
CCTTGCCTCCGAGCAGAGCCACTGGTCGGATTTGAACCGACGACCGCTCGATTACGAATCGAGAGCTCTACCCCTGAGCTACAGTGGCGAACCCATGCCCTGGCGCGGATTCGAACCGCGACGCCTTTCGGCACTACCCCCTCAAGATAGCGTGTCTACCAGTTTCACCACCAGGGCGCGTGCAACAGAATAGCGGCGAAGAGGTTAGGGGTCAACGCCGGGACCGGCTCCACCGTATCATCTACGCTCCTCCCGGAGCCGATCAGCGCAGTATCTTGAAGACCAGGGCCAAGCTCTCCAGGGAGCCCAGATGACTGAGGTGCAGCGGGTCAGCGCGTCGCTCGGCATTCTCCTGCTGATCAGCGGCGGGACCCTCCTGGCGCAGACCCCGGACAGCACTCGGCGGGACACCACGCGTATCCCCGAGCTGGAAGTCCGGGCGGTCAAGCCGCTCCTGACGACCGGCGGTTCCAGCGCGGTCCGGCTCCGCCTGGACTCGGTCCCGCTGCCACCGGCACCCACCCTGGAGCAGGCGTTACGTCGGCTCCCCCTGCTCCACGTTCGCAAAAACTCCCGAGGCGAATCGGAGATCTCCGCCCGCGGGTCGGAGTCCCGCCAGGTGGCGGTCCTGGTGGACGGTATCCCGCTGACCCTGGCCTGGGACTCCCGGACCGACGCTTCGGTGCTGCCCAGCACCGCGTTCCGGGAAATGACCTACGTGCGGGGTCTCTCCTCGATGCTCTACGGGCCCAACGTACTGGGCGGGATCATCGAGCTTCCGGTGGGCCATTCCTCCTACCGCCCCGCGCGAGCCACCGGGGAGGTGAGCACCGGAATCGACCACGTCGGCGGATTCGGTAGCCGGGTCTCGACGGCCATTCCGATCGGCGGCGCCGACGGCCGATGGATGTTGCGGGCCGGGGGGAGCTTCAGTGATTCCCCCGGGGTCCCACTGGCCAGGGGCATCGTCGAGCCTTTACCCGGGGAGCACGACAACCTCCGGACCAACACCGATTTCAAGAACCTGGACGGCTTCGGGGCCCTGCGCTATCAGGGTGGAAGCGGCGGGTTCTTCTCCCTGGCCGCCTGGACCTTCAAAGCGGAACGGGGCATGGCCGCCGAGCTGGGGTACGATGACGCCCGGTTCTGGCGCTATCCCGATGTGCACCGCAGCATGGCGGTGATCTCCGGAGGCACCGGCCATCACCGCTCTCCGTTCGGGGGAACCGGGGATGTCGAAGCCAGCATCGGCCTTGACTTCGGCCGGACCGATATCGACGTGTATTCGGCCCGGGACTACCAGACCCTGAACGGCTTCGAGGACGGAAAGGACCGGACCCTGACCTTCCGGATGCTCGCCGACCAGAGTCTCGGTTTCCGCGGCGATCTCCGCACGGCGTTCACGATGGTGGAGACGCGCCACGACGAGTTTCTGCCGGCCGGCGAGGCCCGCTACCGGCAGCAGGTGATGAGTCTCGGCGCCGAAACGGATTGGCGCCTCATCGACATGGGCCAGGGAATCAACACGCTGCGGCTCAACCTGGGGGGCGCCTACGACGTCGGGAAGACTCCCGAAACGGGCGGCCGCGAGCCCGGGCAGCCTACGCTGACCGAGCTGGGCGGGCGGGTCGGGCTCACCATGGTCGCCGCGGACGGACGAGTCCAGGCCCATGCGAGCGCCAGCCGGCGGGGGCGGTTCCCCGCCCTGCGGGAGCTGTACTCCGGCGCGCTCAACCGCTTCACCCCCAACCCCGACCTCAAACCGGAAAACCTCTTCGCCACCGAAGCGGGCGTCACGGCGCGGATCGGCTCCAGCAGCGAGATCCAGCTGGTCGGCTTCCGGCACCAGATGAACGACGCGGTAGTCCGGATTACCCTCCCGGACAACAAGTTCATGCGGGTGAATCGCAACCGGCTTACCACCCACGGCGTCGAGCTGCTGGCCTCGACGGTCGTGGGCCAGGTCGCGCTGGGCGGGGATATCACCCTGCAGTCGGCGGACCTGACCGACACCGACGCGAACATCACCAATCGTCCCGAGAATCTTCCCGATGCCTTCGGCGGCGCGTTCGTGCGGGCGGTAGTGCCGCTGGGACTCAAGCTGGGCGGGGAGGTACGCTATACCGGAAACCAGTTCTGCATTGACCCCGCCACGGGGGACGACGCCGAGCTGGCCTCCGGGGCGGTGGTGCACGCGGACCTGAGCCGGGAGTTCCGAATTCGCTCCGCCGGCGGACTGTTCTCCCGGCTCGAGGGCACCATCGCGGTCGACAACCTCGGCAACAAGGCGATGTACGACCAGTGCCGGCTCCCGGAGCCGGGGCGGCTCCTGCGGGTCCAGGTAAGGCTGTTTTAGGAACGCTTCGAGGGGAGCGGATAGCGGATAGCGGGTTTTCCCGCTCCCCTCTATCCGCCAGCCGCTCCCCGTCCTTGCGGGTCAACGGAACGGGACCGACATTCGTATCTTGGGCGCATCGCCGGAATTTGCAACCCACCACAACTTGTGAGTCTCTCATGAATCGTTTCCCAGCCCTGGTCCGGGGCTCGCGGATTGTTTCTCTCGCGCTCCTTGCCGGGGCGGCGAGCCTGTCCGCCCAGGTCCCCACTGCCAGCGTGGACAGCGCGCTGCTCGCCGGCCTTCGCTGGCGTAACATCGGGCCCGCCAACATGAGCGGCCGGATCGTGGACGTCGAGGGGATTCCCAGTCCTTCGCGCACGTTCTACGTGGCGACCGCGGCGGGCGGGATCTGGAAGACCACCAACGCCGGCACGACCTTCCAGCTGGTGTTCGGGGACAATCAGCCGATCATCTCGATGGGCGACATCGCCATCGCGCCCTCCGACACCAACATCGTCTGGGCCGGCAGCGGCGAGCCCAACTCGCGCAACTCGATCTCGCCCGGCGGCGGGATCTTCAAGTCCACCGACGCCGGCCGTACCTGGAAGCTGATGGGGCTGGAGAAGACCCAGGCCATCGGCCGGGTGGTGGTGCACCCTACCAACCCCAACATCGTGTACGTGGCGGCGCTGGGGGCGCCCTGGAACAGCAACCCGGAACGGGGGCTCTACAAGACCACCGACGGCGGCGCCACCTGGACCCTGTCCAAGTTCATCAGCGACAAGGCCGGGTTCATCGATATCGATATGCATCCCACCAATCCGGACATTCTCTACGCGGCAAGCTGGGAGCGGCAGCGGGGTCCCTACTACCTCCAGAGCGGCGGGCCCGGCAGCGCCTTGTGGAAGACCACTGACGGCGGCGCCACCTGGACCGAGCTGAAGGGCGGCGGGCTGCCGGAGACCATGAAGGGCCGGATGGAATTCGCCATCGCGAAATCCAATCCCCAGATCATGTACGCCATGATCGAGGCCGACACCACACCGAATGCCCGACCCACCGCCGGCGCTCAGCGACAGACCCGCCCCAGCGGCCTCTACCGGTCCAATGACGCGGGAGCCACCTGGACCCGGGTGGCGCCGCAGAACGTGCGGCCCTTCTACTACTCTCAGGTCCGGGTGGACACCAAGGACCCGGAGCGGGTGTACTTCGGCTCGACGCCGCACCTGTTCTCCTCCGACGGCGGCAAGACGGTGCGGAGCTACTCGCAGGGCCTGCACGTGGACACCCACGCCCACTGGATCGATCCCAACGACCCCAACTACCAGGTGGTCGGCAACGACGGCGGCATCGGAGTTACCTGGGACCGGGGCGGGAACTGGATCTTCCCCAACAGCTTCCCCATCGGGCAGTTCTACAATATCAGCCACGACATGGGGGTCCCCTACCGGGTGTGCGGCGGATTGCAGGACAACGGATCCTGGTGCGGCCCGAGCCGGCGGCGCGGAGTCATCACCAACGCCCAGTGGTACAACGTCGGCGGCGGTGACGGATTCGGCACCCAGCAGGATCAGACCAATCCCAACATCGTGCTGGCCACCTCGCAGGGCGGAAACATCCAGCGCCGCAACATCGCCACCGGTGAGGGCGGCGGGCTGGCGAAGCCGCAGTGGCGGACCCAGTACCTCAAGTGGCAGGACTCGATCCTGATCGCCCGCGGCGACACCACCAAGCCGGAAACCCGGGAGCAGCGGGCCCGGATCGCAGCTTTCCGGGCCAACGCCACCCGTGATTCGCTCGACCTCCAGCTCCGCTGGAACTGGAACACCCCGTATTTCCTGTCCCCGCACAACCAGCAGGTGTTCTACGCCGGAGCCAACCGGGTGATGAAGTCGGTGAAGCAGGGCGACGAGATGTATCCGATCTCGCCCGACCTCACCACGGCGGATACCATGCGGATCCGGGTCAGCACCCGGACTACCGGCGGCATCACCCCCGACGTCACCGGGGCGGAGACCTACAGCACCATCACCTCCCTCAGCGAGTCGCCGATCCGGCCCGGCCTGCTGTTCGCCGGGACCGACGACGGCAACCTCTGGCTGACCCGGAACGACGGCGGCAACTGGGAGAATCTCACCGGCCGGGCCCCCGGGGTCCCCAAGAACACCTACGTGAGCCGGATCGAGCCCTCGCGCTTCGACGAGGCCACGTTCTACGTCACCTTCGACAATCACCGCAACGGCGATTACGCGCCCTACGTGTACGTCAGCAACGACTTCGGCAAGACCTTCCGCTCGATTTCGAGCGACCTGCCGACCGGGGGCGTGAACTTCGTCCACGTGATCCGGGAGGATCCCACCAACCCCAATCTGCTCTTCGTGGGCACCGACATCGGAGCTTATGTCTCGACCGACCGGGGTGCTTCCTGGCGGAAGTTCATGTCCGGGCTTCCCACTGTGCCGGTCAACGATCTCAAGATCCATCCCCGGGACCGGGAAATCATCGCGGGAACCCACGGGCGGTCGATCTGGATCGCCGACATCGCGCCGCTGCAGCAGCTGACCACCCAGGCGCTGTCCGCCCCGGTCTATTTGTTCCAGCCGATCACCGCCTGGCAGTTTCCCACCCCGCCGGCGGACGGCCTGGCTGGAGGCGGTACCGGGCACCTGCGATTCGTATCCAATTCTCTGCCCTACGGCGCCGAGATCGTGTTCCGGGTGGCGCCGGGCGCGGGCGGCGGCCGGGCGGCGAGAATCTCGATCGTCGACGCCATGGGTGACACCATCCGGACGCTGACCGGCCCCAGCGGGCCGGGGCTGCAGCGGGTGTACTGGCCCTTCAACGGCCGGCCCCCGGCGCGGGCGGCACTGTCGCCGGCGCAGAAGCGGGACAGCGCGATGATGATCGCCCGGATCGACCGGACGGTGGACTCCCTGGTCGCGGCCGGTGGCAGCAGGCCCGGGCTCGATTCCGCCAAGACCCAGCTCATGGCGGTGGTGAGCGGCGGCGCGGGCGGATTTGGGGGCGGCGGTGGCGGTGGCGGTGGCGGCGGTGGTGGAGCGCCCGGCCTCGCGGCCTTCCAGGCCCGGCCCGGTGAGGGCGGAGTCGTCGGCCAGGGTGGCGGCGGCGGCGGTGGCGGCGGCGGCGGGGGTCTGGGCGGCAATCCGCTGGTCCAGGCGCTGGGCGGCTTCCAGGCGATCCAGGCCCTGATCGGTGGTGGCGGCGGGGGCGGTGGTGGATTCGGCGGCGGCGGCGCCCCGACCGTGGACCCGGGCGATTACCTGGTGGTGGTCGAAGTCGGCGGGCAGAAGCTGACCCGCAAGCTACGGGTGGAGAAGACGACCACGATTTGGTAGGACAGTAGGTTGCTGGACGGTAGGACGGTAGGTTGAAGCAAGCAGCCCCCCGATGCGTGAGCGCCGGGGGGCTGCAGTCTTACCTACCGTCCTACCGTCCTACAGCCTACCGTCCCGGTTGAAACGTCAGCGCAATGCCGAGCGTCACCACCCGCTCGTGCAAGGTCCCGTCCGGATCGTCCCGGCTGCCGGTGGAGCGGTGGTGCAATAGGTTGACCGAGGGCACCAGGAAAAAATTGCGGGCCAGGCGGACTTCATAACCCGCACCGACCAGGTAGGCAAATCCGGTTTCCCCGGTGCCGAAGCCGAACTCCACGTCGCTGCCGCTCCGGCTGATGCCGACCCCGCCCTTGGCAAACAGCCCCAGGTCGCGGATCGGGAATACCTGGCCGGTCAGCATGCCGCTCACCAGGCTCTCGGTGATGTGCTCGCCCGCTTCGTCGAACTCGTTGACCCAGGCATTGATCTCCCCGCCCAGGCGCAGATGCGGATTCACCGTCCCGCCGGCCGCCAGCCAGAACGAGGGCTTGGTGATTTCGTTGCTGTAGCCGCCCGGAACGTTGCTGAAGCGAAAACTCTCCCGGCCCGCGCCGAGGCCGAAGGTCAGCCAAGCCCCATGGCGCTCGTGCCGGTGGGAAACGTCCACCAGCCCGCGCCGGCGCTGGGCGGAGGCGGTGGGCGCGGGGATGAGAACGATCGCCGCGCCCATCGCCAGCAGAAGCTTCGTCGGATTCCACATGCGGGCCTCACCAAGTGCGTTGTGATGTTGTGGTCCTGCACCGTCATCGGGACGGCCAAGCTTGCAATGAGCAAGGGATGGGCCGTCTCTGGTGGTTCGTACTATCTTCTTGCGCGCGGCCTACTTAGCCGCCGGAACCGGGAAGCCCTCGAGCGGCCGGTGTCCGTTTCAGCAGACAGCCCGGAGCCTTCGTTGCGGCGCATCGTCCTCTTCGGTACAACCCTCGTCATAGGCCTCGCCGCCGTCGCGCTGGGCGTCTGGCAGCTGAGCCGTCACGCCGAGCGGGCCGAGCTGAACCGGCTGGCCGTCGCGGGACGCGGGCTACCGCCGCTGATCCGGGATTCGGTTGGTCCCGCGCCGCTCGAGCCCAATCGCCGGGCTCTCCTGATGGGGACGCTCGACCAGCCCCGGGAGTTTCTGCTTCGAAACCGGCTGGTGGCCGGGGTTCCCGCGGTGCTGGTGATTACTCCGCTTCGGCTGGTGGGGAGCGATACCGCGGTGCTGGTGAACCGGGGCTACGTCCCCGCCCCCGATGCGGTGAACCCCAGCGCCGCGACCTGGTCGGAACCGGAACGGGGAGCCTTTCACGGGGTGCTGCTGCCGGTACCCGACCGGGGCGACGGTGCCCCGGTGACCAGCCGGGGACGGGAGACCTGGCATGCCCTCGATCTCAGCGCCATGCGGGCTCGGCTGCCCTACCCGGTCTCGGATCTTTATCTGGTGGCGGAGCCGGATTCCTCCTCGCCGGCGCACACCATCCGGGGAACGGTTCATCCGTTCCGCTCCGAGCTACCGCCGATGGACGGGGGACCCCACCTGAGCTACGCCCTGCAGTGGTTCGGGATTGCCGCGGCGGTGGTCGCCTTCGGGATCTTCTTCGTGCTGCGGCCGGTTCGAACAGCGTCAACGGTCAACGGTCAACGGTCAACGGGAACAGCCTGAGCATTAGCCCCCGCTCCCCGCTTCCCGCCATCCGCTTTCCTATATGGATTTATCTGCAGCAGCTCCGGCCGGGTCACGAACTCCGGGCAGATGGTTCGGTCGAACTGATAGGGCCCTCCGGTTTCGGCGTCGACGAAGGGAAACCCGCGGCAGACCGCGGGGTAGTAGGACTTCCCGTAGATAGTGCACGCGTTGTTCACGAGGAAGACGCAGCGCCGCTTGGAAACCCGGGTCCGCCATTCCCCCCAGCGGGTACGATAGATCCGGTCGGCGCCGTGGGTCGCGGTGATCTCGGCCGCCTCGGCGTCGGAGAGCGTCGCCCCGTAGGCGCAGCAGGCCGACTGATGGGGGCAGGGATAACAGGGAAGCGCCGGCAGCGGCGTCGAGAGCATGCGCAAACATAATTCGATCGGCTTGACCCCTGCTTGACTCACGATCCCGATCCTTCCGCGCGTCCGCCACACCGGGTGACGGCGCCACGCTGGAGGATCCGATGTACGCTTCCCTGCTTCTGCTTCCTGCTCTCCTCACCACCGACACCCCAGGGTTCGCGGTGCGGGTGAACTCGAGCCGGCACGAAGTAACCCTCACCCTCGGACCCATGCGCCTTGCCGGCTCGACACCGGTGGGGGAGCCCCATGCGATGCACCACGGCGGCCACGGGCTTCCTCTGGTTCGGTTCGACTGGCCGGTGAGCGGATGGATCCGGGGCTTCCGGATCCGAATCATCGATGCCGCGAGCCGGCCACTCTCCCGCCGCCACCTGCATCACCTGAATCTCCTCCACCTCGAGCGCCGCCAGCTGGTGGAGCCTGTCTACGAACGAACCATCGCGGTCGGTCAGGAAACCGAGGACGTCCTGCTGCCGGCTTCGATCGGGGTCCGGATCGAAACCGGCGCCGAGATGGCGCTACTCACCGCCTTCGCGAACGAGGCCGGCGAGGACCTGCACGGCGTCACCCTCGAGTTGGTCATCACCTATCTGCCGGCGAACACCATGCCGCGGCCCCGCGAAGTTCGTCCCTTTGCAATCGACCTGGGCTTCCGACCGGGCGAGACCGACGCCTTTGATGTGGGGCCGGGACGCACCGAGCGGAAGCGGGACTTTGTGCTGGCCACCGGCGGAAGACTGCTTGGCGTCGGGGGGCACCTGCACGACTACGCCGAATCGATCGCGCTGGTGGACGTCACCAGCGGCAAGACGCTGTTCGAGCTCCGGACCAGGGCCGATTCCTCGGGGAAGGTGTCGGGCGTGGACCGAAAGCTGTTCGGGGTCCGGGGTAATGGTCTCAGGCTGCGAGCCGGCCGGACCTACCGGGTTGTCGCCGTGTACCGGAATCCGCTGGGACACACCCTGGTGGATGGTGGGATGGCGGTGCTGGCCGGAATCTTCGCCCCCGATGTGCCGGCGGATTGGCCCCTCCTCGACCGCAGCGATAAGGTTTTCCGCGCCGACCTGGCGGGACTCGATCGCTTCGGATGGGTCAGGCATTAACTTTGGACCCCGGACCGGGCAGGGGTCCGCGCGCCCTTAGCTCAATTGGATAGAGCATCAGACTTCGGATCTGAGGGTTGGGGGTTCGAGTCCCTCAGGGCGCACTCATGACTGTCCGCAAGTACTACGACGACTCCTACACCCGGCGCTTCGACGCCCGGGTGGTCGAAGCCGGCGGCTCGGACACCGGGCCCATCGCCGTGCTGGACCAGACATTTTTCTACCCCAGCTCGGGGGGACAGCCCCACGATACCGGCATTCTGGGCCCGGCACGGGTGAAGAGCGTCACCATCCGGGAGGAAGACGGGGCGGTGGTGCACCAGCTCGACGGCGCGCTTCCCGAAGGGCCGGTGACCGGCGCGCTCGACTGGGAGCGCCGCTTTGATCACATGCAGCAGCACACCGGCCAGCACATTCTCTCCCAGGCCTTCCTCCACCGGGCCAACGCGCCCACCATCGGATTCCACCTGGGCCAGGAAGCGGTCTCCATCGATCTCGAGGTCGCCAGGCTCGATGACGCCACCGTGCTCGAGGCCGAAGCGCTGGCCAACGAGATCGTCGCCCGGAACCTGGCGGTCCGGGCCTGGTTCCCCGAGGATGACGAGCTCGCCAGGCTGGCGCTCCGGAAAACGCCGGACGTCCGGGGCAAGCTCCGGGTCGTGGGCATCGGCGAATTCGATTACTCGGCCTGCGGCGGCACCCACGTCGCGGCCACCGGGGAAATCGGCCTCATCGCCGTGCACAAGACCGAGCGTCTCACCCGGGGCACCCGGATCGAGTTCCTCTGCGGCGGCCGGGCCCGGGCGGACTACGCCCGGAAACACGCGCTGATTCGCGAGCTCTCAGCTTCCCTGACCTGCGCCCCGGGCGAGATCGTCGCATCGGTCTCCCGACTTTCCGGTGCGCTGGGCGAGGCCCGGCGGGAGCTCTCCGCTCACCGGGAGCGGGGGCTCGATGTGGAAGCCGGGCAGCGGCTCGACACCGCACAACGGCTGGGCGACCTCCGGGTGATCACCGCCGTCTGGGAGGATCGCCCCATGGACGAGGTCAAGGGTCTCGCGCTCCGGATGACGACGCTTCCCGGAGTGATCGCGCTCCTCGGGGTGGCCGGCACCCGGACCCAGCTGCTCTTCGCGAAGTCGGAGGGAACCCCGGTCGAGCTGAAGCCGGTGTTCGACCGTACTCTGGCCAGCCTGGGCGGCGGGAAGGGCGGTGGCACCAGGATTCTCCAGGGAGCGGCCGGGCCTTCGTCGCGCGAGCGCCTCGAGGCGATGCTTGCCGCCGCCGCGGGCGAGATCCGGATCCTCACCCAGTGACCCGTTCCCGGATCTGGGGCGGAGTGCTCGCGGCGGTGGGAGCGCTGATCTTATCCCTGGCGCTGGATCCCTGGGTGTGGCGCAACCTGTCCCTGGCGGGCATCTATGAGCGCGATTGGGGACGGATGCTCAGGGTCGCGGGGAGCCTGGTCTTCTGGGCTCCGCTCGCGCTCGCGGTCTGGCTGGCGATGCGCCGTGCGAATACACCTCGTCCCGGCCGGGCGGCGTTGCTCTTGTGGGGCCCCGCACTGGCCGGCGGCGTGGCGGAGCTGATCAAGCTCGCGGTGCGGCGAGAACGACCCGGATTCGCCGACGGTGAATACGTCTTTCGCGACTTCGCCGAGCGGACCTGGAGCACCAGCGGGCTGGGCTTCCCCACCAGCCACGGCATGGTGGCGTTCGGCGGCGCCGCGGTGCTGGCCCGGCTCTTTCCCGGCTCCGCGCCGGTGGCCTATGCGGTCGCGGCGGGGTGCGCCATCACCCGAGTCCTGGCGGGGGCCCACTTTGCCAGCGATGCGGTGGGCGGGGCAATCTTCGGATGGGCCATTGGCGCGCTGCTCTGGCGCCGGTTTGGCGCCATCCCCACTCCGAACGGCAGGACATGATGCGGAAGCTTTTCTCGATGGTTTTTCTGGCGGCCACGGCATGCGAGGCGGGCGCTCCCCCGGCCCGTCCCGAAGACCTGCGGGGTCCCCGGTTGACCCAGGCGCTGCCCCGCCCCGCGATGTCGCTGGTGCGGGACGACGGCCAGCCGCTCGATTTCCGCGCCGATACGAAAGGAACCCTGACCTTCCTTTTCTTCGGCTACACCAACTGTCCCGACGTCTGCCCGCTGCACATGGCCAACCTCGCGGGCGCGCTGCGCTCCCTTCCCGCCGCGCAGGCGGGGAAGGTCCGGGTCGTATTCGTCACCACCGACCCGGAGCGGGACACCCCGGAGCGGCTCCGGAGCTGGCTCGACGGAATCGATTCGAGCTTCATCGGGGCCCGGGGGCCGGCGCCGGTAATCGATGCCGCCCAGCGATCCCTCGGCATGATGGCCGCGAGCCGGGACCCGCAGGTGCCGGGCAGCGCGGGTTATACCGTCAGTCATGGGGCCCATCTCTGGGCGTTCACCCCGGACGATTCGGCCCACGTGGTCTACCCGATGGGTATCCAGCGGGACGATCTCGCGACCGACATCCCCCTGCTGCTCCGGATCTGGCCGGCACGATGACGCCTGAGGGACCGGATTATCTTTAGGGCATGACATTCACCACCCGACTCTCGCTTCTGGCCGCCTCCACCGCGCTGCTGACCGGGATGTTTCACAACCACCTGGTCAAGGCCACGCCGTCCGCGGGCGCCACGCTGAGCGCGTCGCCGGCCGAAATCCGGCTCTGGTTCAACGAGCGCCCGGAAATCCCCTTCACCAGCGTCACCCTGCTCCGGGCCGACAGCAGCAAGATCGTGACGATCAAGGCCATCGCCACCAGCGATTCGATGGCGGTCGCGGCTCCGCTTCCCTCTCCGCTTCCTCCCGGCACCTACCTGGTCAGCTGGCGCACCGCCAGCCGGGATGGCCACGCGATTCGCGGCACCTACGGGTTTTCCATCTCTCCGTGACCGAGTCGTTCACCCTCCTCGACGCCGGCTATGCGGCGGCTCGCTGGGGGTGGTATCTGACGGTCTTTCTGGTACTGGGGGCGTCGGGCTACGCCCCCTTTCTCTTGCGAGCCCGAACCGCCCTCTCGGTCACCCATCCCGAGCTGGCGGCCGGCCTGGCCTGGCGGTCGGCCCGGATCGGACTCCGGGCCTCGGTCTTCCTGGTGGGATTCGTGGCGATCCGGCTCTACCTCCAGAGCCGGACGCTGCTCGAGCCCGGCGAGCCGCTCAGCACCGACTTCCTCGGAGCGGTGATCGGAACCGGATGGGGACGGGGATGGCTCCGACAGGCGGCGATGGCGCTGCTCGCATTGCTGGGCTTTGCCGCGGCAACCCGCGCCTCGCGATTCGGATGGATGGTGGCGGTGGCGGCGAGTGGAGGGCTCGGCCTGGTGGCCGGCATGACCGGCCATGCTGCGACAGAGCGAGGCGGTGAGCTCGGGGTGCTGCTCAATGCCGCCCACATCTGGGCAGGAGGATTCTGGCTGGGCGGACTTGCGGTCCTCCTGCTTGCCGGGCTCCCGGTGTGCCGGGGCCTTTCGGCGGAGGAGCGCCCCAGAATGGTGCGAACCCTGGTCGCGGACTTCTCCCGCCGGGCGCTGGTGTTTGGGCCGCTCGCCATCGGACTCGGGGTGTGGCTGGCCATCCGGTACCTGGGCTGGCGCTGGCCCCTGGAGCTGTTCGACAGCAACTACGGGGCGGCGCTCGCGGTCAAGCTGATCGCGCTGGCCGGCGTGGCGGCTATCGGCGCTTACAACTGGCGGGTAGTGCAGCCTTCCCTCAACCACCCGGTCGGGGAGACCCGATTGCGGAGGAGCAGTGTCCGGGAGCTGGTCCTGGGAATCCTTCTCCTGGCCGCGACCGCCGTGCTGGTCGCCCTGCCCCTCCCGGGAGACGAGATGTAGGGGGTTGGCCCCGGGTTTGCCTCTGCAAGGGGGATTGGGGGCTGGGTGTTGGGGGTTGGGGCCGTTCATCCCCGATCCCCGACCCCTAAACCCCAAACCCTCTTCAGGAACGGCAAATGCGACTGCAAAACCCCACACCTCGGCTCGCCACCTCCTTCGGGTTGCTGCTCGCCCTCCTTGTTCCGGGCGGATTGCAGGCCCAATTCGGGGTCGCGGCCCGGGCATCCACCTTGGGGCTAGGGGTCGAGGCCTCCTACCGGATCAATCGCAATCTCGGAGTTCGGGCCGGGGGCAACTACCTCCAGTTCTCCCGGGACGCGACCATCGAGGAGATCGACTACACCG
>Ga0209486_10000898_pt1 | contig 13078 bp, 12 predicted proteins | sample NCCompost_FD_187518 | JGI IMG/M metagenome (GOLD analysis project Ga0209486, IMG submission 187518) | Agricultural soil microbial communities from Utah to study Nitrogen management - NC Compost (SPAdes) (version 2) | ecosystem: Environmental > Terrestrial > Soil > Agricultural land | place...
AAAAATATTTCAACTGGCTATTACAATTTTGATTTTCATAAAATTAGCCAGATTCCCTTAATTCGAACTATATTTGTGGATGAAATGACTAAAAGTCAAATCCGCCACCATCAAATCCGCCACCATCAAATCCGCCACCATCAAATCCGCCAGTATCAGCTCCTGCCTGGGAATCCGCGCCGGAACTATCAGAACTACTTTCACCCGCTGCTGCAGATCCACTATCCGCATTTCCGCCTTCACTACCACCGGCAAGAGAGCTTTCCATAGGACTCATTGCCATACCCATTAACGACATCATTGAAGTGAAAAACAGTATATTCATTAGTCCTGAAAATAACATCATGGGCATCCACGCTCTATTTGAATCCATGAGTGATTCAAGCTGAGTCCTATTTCCGTTATCGTAGTTTTGCTGCATTTCTTGGACCTTGTCCTTTAATTCCTTCTTCTTGTTTCCAAGTAGATCCATGCCTGTCTCTGTAATTTTTAATTCAATTTTTTTTCTTCCAAGGAATCCTCTCTTTTCATTACTTGTTATCAATCTTTGAAAAACAAGATCATTAACTATTAATTCAATTTCAGATTTCGATAACTTTGACACCTTTGATATCTTGTCGACACTGCTCATTCCTCTTGATATCGCATCGAGAACTATGAAATGATTGGGACTTTCGCGAATATTGACTTCACTTGACATAACAAATTTAAGCACATTAGTTTACTTAAATCATTCGTTTTTGACATCTTGGTCTATTGTCTACCAAATTTCCATATTATATGCTCTTAAATTCGAATTTATCATTTTTTACAAAGTTTAAAATTATTAACCTCCAAGAATTCAGAATATTGGCTAGCACTGATAATTTTGGGGTTGAAGCAGGGATGGGGAATAGAGCCACTGAATGGATGAACACGTATTCCAAGGAGAAAAAAATGGATTTCAATGCACGGCTAGAAGGATATCAGGTTTCCACAAAAAACTTTGGAAATTTCGAAATCATTTCATGGAGTGGTAATTGGTCTGATGCACGCAAGATAATTATCAAATCTAGTACCAAGTTAAGCATGAAAATTATTGAATCAGGTTACCATCAAAAAGATAATCTGTTACTTTCTTTTTTTGGCATTGGGAAGGAATTTGCCAAAGTTTACAAGAAAGGTAACTATATTGGAGCAGTGGTTTTGGGAACACGTTCAGGAAAATGCTATGTAAAGTCTGAAAAACTTGGATGATTCAAAATATGCGCGATGATTAAGATAACTGTGTTGAGGAATAGGCAAAAATAATGTGCGGTATCTTGAAATAGATCATTATCTCTTAAATAGAAAATCGCAAAAACTTTCTCCTGCGACTCGGACGCATTCGTCATACAGGTCTTCGGGATAATCGCCATCTCCATTTTGGGGCGGAGGTCTATTTGGAAAATCATTTAACGACGAATCTATCTTATCAGCACTGGGCCTTTCTCCTAACATTAAATCCAATTCCCTCATAGCGTTATCTCTGAGAATCGTAAGATGCACATTTTCTCCGACTTGTTTCTGACTCTCCAGATATGCTAGTATATCATCAATCTTAGTGACCTCTCTGTTATCAATCTTTAAAATGATATCTCCTCCAGTACTAATTTCCCTGCCATTATAGGTTTTAGTAGTTGTTCCAGCCTCTAAATCTGCCTTTTCGGCAGGGCTACCTTCTGTGATACTAGTTATTAGAAATCCCTTAGTTTGACTCAATCCAATTTGCTTGGACAAATCTGGAGTCAGACTTAGCCCAACTATGCCGATATATGGATGACGATATGAACCTGTTTGAATAAGCGAAGTAACCACTTTACTGATTGTGTTCGAAGGTATCGCAAATCCTACTCCAGAATAAACACCCGTATTGGAAAATATTGCAGTATTGATTCCAATTACTCTACCTTGCGTATCAATGAGTGGTCCTCCAGAATTGCCTGGATTAATAGCAGCGTCTGTCTGTATAATATTAGGGATAGAAAATGACGTTGTGCCTCCAGCAAAATTCTCCCCGTTTTCATTGGATGGCAATAGCCTACCCAAGCCACTTACTATACCCACAGTCATTGATCCTGATAATCCAAATGGGTTTCCAATTGCAACAACTGTTTCTCCAATTCTTAAAGCGGATGAATTAGCTAGGGATAATGGCATTAACTTATCGGAAGTAATATTATTCACCTTTATTACGGCCAAATCTGCAAATTGATCAAATCCAACAAGCTCTGCAGAATAAACATTACCATCCAGGAAACTAACTTGCAGCTCATCATTATTATTGGACCCAGGTACCACAACATGATAATTGGTAATCACATGACCGCTCTTATCGTAAACAAATCCCGAGCCTAATCGTGATCCAAACTCATTGGAATTATCAACCTCAGTTACCTGTACCACTGATTTTTCTACCTTTGCAAAAAGATCTGGCAGTGCTAGAGGAATTAGAGTAGTAGAGTTTTCAATTGTTGGTACTTGCGCGTCTATGAACTTTGTCGAAGAATTAAACGATTCGCAGCTCATTAATACAGTAAATACCAAAAATGAGATTAACAATAACACTCTTTTTTCATTCATTTCTTGATGTTATGTTATTATGAAGAAACCTATATTTGTATATAGTCGTGTCGTCTAAACATCGCACTTCTAGAACGCATCATATTCACTACATATTCATATTTCAATATTGACGATTTTCTAATTAAACATGTGATTGACATTCAGAATTCTTATCTAATTCGATGATTTAATATATTCAGTCTTCTCGATTGTAATTATTCTATGTGTTTTTCTTGATTTTTACAGGTCAAATCGATACAATGAAATTCTAGTGCCTTTTCTATGATTGATATGACAAAGGATGAATCCTCAATAACATTTCTGAAATACAAGAACTTGAACGATATGTTAAAGGTGATATTGTTCTCTTCCCAGTCTGCATTAGGACTAACTCCTATGCTATATCACATAAAGTATAACGAAAAAGAGATTCTGTTTATCGAGACGGGCGCTCTAGGAGGTGCTTTAATTCACTTCATTGTTGAAAAAGAAAGACCAAGCATGAAATTCATAGAACTGAGGCAACTTACAGGCGAATACAATTTTGTTGAAAAGATAGGAAATGATACACATTCAATTTACATTCCAATATTAGAATTAGACAGCTCGACCATTGAATTTCCAAATTAAACTAGAAATATCATGCAGCATGAGGTTTGTAGAATTCTGAGAATTTACTAGTAATCATATTTTATATTCCTTTATTAGTAACTCAAACCCGAATCGATACTCCCAATAGAGTTACCAATTATTGGTATCTTTAAATTAAGAGTTTTAAGAGGAATTATTTTGAACTCCTAAATACAACATAAGCATCTTTAACTCCATCATGCTCGATGACTTGCCTTTTTGTATATGCAGATCCATATCGTACTATCTTCTGTAATCTTCCATGAATGGATATATCGCGATTGGAGGAAAAGTGGTTGATAATCTACATTTTGAGGTACTTTAACTAAAAAAACTCCTTACTGGATTCTATTATAGCGCAGGTTTTAAAAATACCCACATAGACTAATAATATATGGCAGATGACAGATTATCTCAATTTTTAAAGGAAGGTAAAGGTTGGGAAAGAAAGGTAACCAATATACCAGGAGTGTTTTTGATCAAACTACCAGAATATAGGAGCAGGTCACCGTATATCGCTATAGAAATTAATCCAGTTGACACATCAGGGATGGCAACAAAGAAGCGAGGAATATTAATTAGATCTCGCTCTGAACTAGAAAACATAAGTAATATTCTCACAAACGCCAAAATTATTCAACTGGCAGATAGAATTGATGAAGTAAATCCAGAGAAAAAGACAAAACCGTTGCCCGCTGAAACAGACGTATTTGAGATCTGATAAATAAGTAGAACAATCTAAATCAAGTAAGTACTGTTAATTTATGACCTTCAAAGATCAAGATGTCTTTACGAATCATCCACTTCTTAGAAAAAATATATTACAATCTAGAGAATATCAAAAAAATATTTCCCGCCATGCTCTAAGTAAGAACACACTAGTAATTCTCCCAACCGCGTTGGGAAAAACAATCATATCGTTACTCGTTTCAGTAAATACACTGTATAATTATAGGAGCAAGAGGATCTTAATTCTAGCTCCTACAAGACCATTGGTTAACCAGCACTGGAAATCATTTGTGTCTTACTTAAAGTTCCTAGATGAGCAAATGGCTGTAGTAACAGGAAAAATACCGCCACACGCCAGAAGTATTGTCTGGAATAGAAATGAGATTAGACTTGTTTTCTCAACACCTGAAGTAGTACGAAACGACATAAGAGAAAAAAGACTTGAATTAAATAATTTTTACCTGGTAGTTTTTGATGAGGCTCATCGCGCAGTAAAAGACTATGCGTACACATTCATATCAGATCAATACATGAAACATTGTTCCTTTCCATTAATTCTTGGGTTAACTGCTAGTCCAGGATCAGAAAAAAACAAAATTCAAGAAATTTGTAATAATTTGTATACTGAACATTTAGAGTATAAGACAGAGGAAGATCCTGACGTTATGCGATATATAAATCCAATTAACATTGATTGGGAATGGTTTGATCTTCCTTCGGAGTATCAGTACGTTAAATCAATATTGAAAAGTATGTTAGATGAAAAGCTTGATTGGCTGATAAGCAGAAAAATTATCACAAAAAACTCAAAATGGATTTTTAAAAGAGATCTAATCTCTATGGGCGATGAATTAAGGCGTACTTTGATCACAATACCAGAAGAACGACGACGTTCATTGTACTTTGCCTTAATGCAACAATCCAATGCACTCTCATTGATGTATTGTATAGAATTGATGGAAAGTCAAGGATTTTACTCCCTTGGAACTTTCCTAAATAGAATCCAGGAAGAAGGCGGTAAGAGTCACAAGATGTTGATTGACGATAAAAGAATCATAGAAATTAGGAGATTGGTTGAACAATTGGATAAAGAGCATCCGAAAATTCAGCATCTTATCAAAATCTTGGATGAAAGATTCAATTCTCAGATCATTTCAAAAAATACTCGCAATTTGGGCCGGAGGGAATCGGAAGAGGATTCCAGAGTACTTGTCTTTACTCAATATCGGGACACAGCACAACATTTAGTTGAATTACTTACTAAAAACAAGATTAGGGCATCAAAGTTCGTAGGGCAATCAAAGAGACAAGGAGATCCTGGAATGAAACAGGAAGAACAGACTACAATCTTGGAGAAATTTAGGGAAGGAGAGTTTAATGTTTTGGTAGCTACTTCTATTGCAGAAGAAGGACTCGATATTCCGGAAGTCGATCTAGTTGTATTTTACGAACCAATACCAAGTGAAATTAGACATATTCAAAGAAGAGGAAGAACTGGAAGAAAAAATTTAGGTTCAGTCCTAATTCTTGCAACAAAGGACACGATTGACCAGCGCTATCTAGATGTGAGTAGAAAAAAAATACAAAAGATGAAATCAATTCTTTCATCAATTGATACACAACTCAAATTCATATCGATTCATAGGATTTCTGCACAAAAGGATCCAATGACCAAAAAAGAGATCGAATTTCTTGATTCATGCTTAGACAAATATGGTGAAAGAATAAAACAAGGTTTGGCCAAAACAGGTATAGCCAAGTTTTCCCTCCCCAAATCTTCTTACTCTACCAATGATTCAGGAATAAAGGGAATTAGAAATACTGTTGAAAGTACTGCAAGAAAAATATACTCAATAGTATCCATGCATGGAAACAGCGGGTTAGATATTCAACTTTTACATAAGTCATTGCGACAAGACGATGTGCTCGTAAAAGCAGCGTTGAACATGCTCGAGAAATTGGAACGTATAAAAATCACTGGCGGCAAAGTAATTGCTTCAGATAATTTAGTAAAAATTCCAGGAGAGGTATTCAATATTGAGATAGAAAAGGTAGTGATGGGAAAAGCAATGGTACTGGTTAATAGTAAATGGCGAGCTATATTGAACCACTATGATTACCGTGGTCCTAGAGAATTGATAAAAAAGGGAAGAGAATTCAAGGCTAGTGGTGAACTTTATCGAGACAATAGTAGTCTGAATATACGCGTCGAACAAATTTTGTAGTTGACGTAGTGAGCGTTAGCATCATTAGATCTGGCTTGATTCTATATATAATTAAGAATCAAGTTATCAATTCTGGTTTATGTTGATTGATAATTCGAGACAGACCATTCATGTAATTTTTAGCAAAAGTCGTTATTGGTTGTGACGAATACCAAATACATCCAAGCACCTGACAATCATGACAAGTTCTAGCAATATCCCATTGAGGAGCGCTCCAAATTTCTTCGATACTTTGCTCAATAAGATCATATTTGTTCTCTGATTTGTTAAATTTCCAACATGGTACCAATACAGTACCATCTGCATTGACAAATGTACTCTTCCATACTCCGCATTCGTCGAAAACAGTTCGCCCATTTTCTAATATCTGTTCAAAGTACTCGGGGGGAATCATAATTTGAGGAGATGACTTTCTTTTCCCGTAGTCCAAGATACTTTCACAAACTTTTGTCATGGTTTTACGATCTGGTAATAATGAATAAGATACGTCGGCTCTATCTTCTACGAAGGTTAAAGAAACTGCATTTGATCCCAACTCCTTAGCTCTGTCAAAGTAGCTCTGATCAATAAATTCTTCTGTGTTATATTTTGTAATCACACTGTTGAAATAATGTGATATGTTATTCTGATTAAGTAGTTCAATGTTTTCCATAACCCGGTAGTATGTCTTACTGGAAACACCACGTACCTTACAATAAGGTTCCTCATGAACCGAATCAATACTGCACGTAATAAACTGGATGTATTTCTTTAGTTTCTCTAGATCGACATTATGCAAAAGAGAACAATTTGTAATCAGAGACGTGGGCATATTGAGATCATTGAGATATTTCACAAGATCCATAAAATCCGGTCGGCTTGTTGGTTCGCCGCCTTCAATAATTGACCAGACGCAATATTTTGAGACTTTGTCAAAAATGCTCTTCCACTGCTCTGTAGTTAGGTCCCTTTCCTTAACAAGTTTCAGTTGTCCGTCTTTGTTGGAATCACCAAAAGGACACATAGGACAATAAAAATTACAATAATGGGTCAAACTAAAAACAGCCACCAATGGACGTCGTTTTCCCATGGCTCTATTGAATGACCATTTGCCAAGTAACTTCAAAGTTCGTATTTTGTCTACTTCCAACCAATCTTTCTGGACGTCACAATCGTATTAATCTATTGGGATCACTTCAATCATAAATTAAAAATCATAATTGAAAAAATCTATTCCATTTTTGCAAATTTTAGATAAATTGACTTATTCTCTAATGAGTCTAATTTTGCACCCTGTAGTTTGGCCTCAACAAAGACTGTCTTCCTAAATTTAGCCCCGCTCAAATCGCAATTTCTTAAATCTGACCACATAAAGTTTGCACCAGAAAGATTGGCATTCGTCAATTTGCTATTTTTTAAATTTCCGTAAAGAAAAATAGCGTCAGTTAAATCAGCATTCTCAAGATTTGAATCCATAATTTCAGATTGAGCAAAATTAGCTCTCTGTAAATTGCAGTTTGAAAGATTAGTTCCATTACACTTTATGCCGTTCAAGTACGCATTCGAAAGATCCTTACCCGAAAAATCTTTCCCACTAAGATCAATTTTATCAAAGATGTTGGCCATTCTCCATTCATTAAATTCATTGATTTTCGAATCTTGTAGGAGTCCCAACCAGTCTACTTTTTCACTCACTTTCAAGACATTATTTTTTTTGATATATCAATATTCTCCTAATGAAACTTATTATATATGATAATCATATCAAAAATTAACATATGGCAGAAAGTAAGAAAACTAATTCACCACCACGAATAATGATTGTGGACGATGAATCTGATATTCTTTCGGTCATAAAAAGAGGATTAGAGTCAAAAAATGATTTCATGGTTGACACATTTTCAAAGGCTGATGATGCCATTGAAAATTTTCAGAATCGTCCTCCAAATTATTATGATCTAGTAATTACTGATATTAGAATGCCAAAAGTAAATGGGTTTGAGCTTTATAGACGAATCAAAGATACTAATCCTGACATGAAGATTGCATTTATCACGGCATTTGAAATAAACAAGGAAGAGTTCAGTAAGGTAATTCCATCAGTTAATGTTACTCATTTTATTAGTAAACCCGTCAGTATATCAAAGCTAAGAGAGAAAATCAAATCAATTCTTGATGACAATGATACAGAAGCCTAAATATGAAATCAATTTTGGTTTGATTTCGTATTTGTGGTTGTTAGTTTTGATGGTTTAATCTGAGCCGGTGATGGGTAATGCCTTACTAGCAGGAAAATTAAATGTATTTTGTTCCTGTTCTTCTGAAGTTACCTTCTCAAATTCTAAAGTAATTTCTATTGGTCCATTGAATCTAGAGCTAATTTTATTGGCCAAGTTGGCTATTTCATTTTTGTCATTAAATTCTTTAGATCCCTGAAGGAAAACTCTACTTTGTCTAAATAATGCCTTTCCTCCATATTTTTCTTGCAGAAAATCTAGTAATTCTTTAACTTTTTCTTGTGGAATATCATTATAATAGAAACATATTCCATTAATCAATTCCTTGTCAAAAGGTGTTCCATATCTAAACCAAAAAACACCAAAATGTTCATACTCTCCTTGTAAACACTTTATTTCCCAATGATTAGCCTTTTCTTGGGGATAGGTTGAATTTAATAGTTCATTAACCGCTAAACGCCAATATCTTACACGCACTTGAGGATATACCAAATTATCATTATAATAATGTGACGAAATTTTGAGATAACTCCACTATGCTCGGTTCAAAAATGTTTGGATAATATATACAATTCCATACCTAATTCGTAGTGCAATTTCAACTGAAATAGATAAAAATAATAATGTATCAGGCAGCTTAAATGTTGGCAATTGAAATCAAAAAGTACAAAAAAAACAGACAAGAATATTTTGAGCGATTCAGTTCGTGATTACAAAATTGAGTCTAATTCTATTTCATTACTAATTGATGGTATGGCAAATTCTGGCGGGTTTGAATCTAAAAATCTTTGGAACGGTATTGATATTATTCGCACAATGACAAAGGATAGAAATTGTACTAGATTCTTGTCATTTGTGGGCTCAATTATCTCAACAGGAGCTAGAGGAATCATAAAAGATATGCTAAAACGCAAAATGTTCGATTGTGTTATCACAACTTGTGGAGCACTAGATCATGATATAGCACGTACTAGTACAAAATATTACTCGGGTGACTTTCGGATGGATGATGGCATGCTTTTTAGAAAGAACATACATAGATTGGGAAATGTACTAGTACCTCAAAATAATTATGGGCCAGTTATTGAAAATAAGGTGCAGGCTTGTCTAAACAATCTGTATAAACAAGGACTGCGAAGTATCTCGACGTTTGACATAACAAGAAGTATAGGAGAGACATTAGATGATACTTCGTTCCTGTACTGGGCATACAAGAATGACATTCCAGTCATAGTTCCTGGAATAGTAGATGGCGCCGTTGGAAGTCAGATATGGTTCTTTTATCAGAAACACAAGGACTTTAATTTAAATATTTTACTGGATGAAACTAGGCTATCTGATTTGGTTTATGAGGCTTCCAAAACAGGTGCTTTTATTATCGGAGGCGGAATTTCAAAACACCATACATTGTGGTGGAATCAATTCCGAGGAGGATTAGACTATGCCGTTTCTATAACAACAGCTTCTGAGTGGGATGGTAGCTTGAGCGGCGCCCTAGTTGCCGAAGCAATCTCCTGGGGAAAAGTGAAGGGGAAAGCTAGACAAACTACAATACATGGCGAGGCAACGACATTGTTACCGTTCATGTATGCTGCATTATTGAAATAAGATGATCAATTCATTATTGATTATCAATTTCAATTAGCAGTTGCATTTCTATCTATTATTTTTATAGAGTTTATCTTTGCGGAAGCTGGATCTTGTGGTTGATCATTTTGTACCGTTGCTAATGCAGCAATTTTATCGACAGCATCCATGCCATTTACTACTCGACCGAACACTGTATACTGGTTGTCTAAAAATTTAGAGTCGTTCAATACGATGAAAAATTGTGAACCAGCGCTATTGGGATCTGATGATCTTGCCATCGAAACTATTCCCCTTTCATGAGGCATGTTACTGAATTCTGAGTCAATTCTATATCCCGGATCGCCTGTACCCCACGCCGCTTTGTCTGTACTATTCTTTGTATTCGGATCTCCGCCTTGGATTACAAATCCTTTCACAATTCTATGAAATATCGTTCCATTGTAGAATCCCGATTCTGCAAGTTTCTCAAAATTAGACACATGGTTCGGTGCTACTTGTGGGAAGAATTCAATGGTTATAGGACCTTGAGCCGTTTCCAGTACGGCCAGTTTAGATTGATTATTTGATTCCATGACACTACTAGTAGTAGAAGTGCTGTTTATTGAAAATTTCTCTTGATTTTCAATAGTTTCATTATACGGGTCCGATATGGTTTTTGGCATATAGTTTTTATTGACTTCATAAACTAGAACTCCAAAAAATAGGCCCGGCTTATTACTATTGAAGCTGTCCGATGAGTATGCAAGTTTCAACGGTTGGTCAACTGTGGCATTTTGTGGATATTTGATATGTTTTGCATAAATGGCCATGGCTCCTGGTTGATATTCCCCTGAGGGTGCACCATTTAGAATATACGAGACAGGAGTAAAAGGTATCAATTGTCCAAGTAAGGTACTATTCCAGAAGAAAGTAGTAGGAGTAAATCCATCTTGTTCTAGATATCTATTTTCATCAAATCCACCTATTCTTATGAACCACTGCTTCTTGCTTTCATCGCCGCCATTGCCCAAAACATAGAGCTCGCTACTATTGATCCCACTAAACCTTTGTCCTACGATGTATACTACTATGTAGTCAGATTTTAGATCTTTGGCAATTTTGAGACCATTTTCAGTTTGATCCATAAACATCTTGGCTATGGTTGCAATTCGTGTTTGATTAATTGTAGCATTGTCGGCCAAACTAGTTCTATTTGCCAGTGTTGTTATCCAGTAACCATAATCCCACCAAGATGCAACTACTGAATTAGACGAAGTATTAGCAGCTATCCAGTCTAACGCATTTATCCAATCATTGGTCTTGATTCTGAATCCAGTACCTCCGTTTGCTATTGAAGGAGGAATGTCAGCAGAACTCAACCAATTTGAATTCTGTGGATACAAGATGCCATTGTCTATCACTGGAATCGAAACTAGTACGACAACAATAACGGCATACACAATTTTTATCGGCCTGTCCATCTGAGAAGTTTTTTCAACTTCAGTCTTTCTTTTTCGTTTATGCGAAGGTTCTGTTGCCTTGTAATTCATTATAGTTCTTGTGATTTCATAAAGTCCTATTCCTGCCAAGAGTATTATTCCAATAGACGAGAATACAAGTAATCGAGCAAAAGTTGCACTTACGTAAACTCCCGTAATTCCAATTATCAGGGCGAATATTGACATGTCATTCCTACGTTTGAATGCCATGAGCGCTCCAAACCCTGCAAACATTAACAGAATAGAATAATCTGTAAAGTATTCCACCAAAGTTGGAGTAAAGTGTTCGGCAACTGATTCAACAAGCGGATTCTGAGAAGATAGAAATGGATTAACTGCATTTAGATATCTGAATGAGGACCCATGGAAACTTCCTGAAATAACAATTCCTATTGCAATAGCAAAAAAAGCTCCAATCAATATCCAATTGTTTCTTAGAAAAGTATTGGATGAACTAAATTTCCTAACAACTGATGAAGCTATCAGGAATATTGTTCCTCCAATGAGGGCAATACCCGGAAGTCCGAAAACAAAAGACAATCCTGGTCTGGGTGACAGTCCAGCCGCGAATAAGGTTGTTGCGGTAAATACAATCGCAACAATTAGTGGGACTTTAATGTCATTTCTCAGGAAGGTTACTGCGAAAAAGAATAATGAAATTGGTATACTAAAGTACTGAATTCCACCCCATGAAGCATTAGCAAGTCCTAGTAATAGTCCTCCTGCAATTGCTTTTACTACAGCTATGTTCGGCCTATGTTTCGTAGCTGATATGAGTAAATAAAGGGCTAATAGTGCAAGAAACAGCCCTAGTGGTTCAGATTTGAACCAGCCCAGATTTCCTCGTTGAATAAGGGCGGGTGTAAAGGCAATTAGCAATGCAGAAAACAAACCCGCGGTAGTTCCACCAAGTGATCTGACTAATGCAAAGACGACAATTGTTGTTAGTGATCCTACTATGACCGGTAAGATTATTGTGAAGTCTAAAACAGAACTATTTCCCCCAAATATTTTGTATAGGTATGCCGCTGTCACATGAAGTCCAACCTGTGATGTCCTAGGTATGTCCCGACCATCCGGATACCAAGACATGTTATCATGCCACTTTAGATATGCATCAAGACCGTTGTCGATAATGTACTTTGTTGCCCTATAATCGAAATACGGATCAAACTCATTGAGATAATATCCGTACTTTATAGGATAAGAACGCATGATGAAAGCTGTTGAAAATGCAATGGCTAATACTGCGATAACTAACATATGACGAACTTTGAAATTATAATTTCCTACATGAAATAGGACTCCGTCTCCAGATAACATGATAATGCTTGTTGATTTTACTCATTTTTTAACGTACTGAAAATAATTTTGAGTATCGTATTTTCTAAAAAATAACAACGACGATAGATTTATCAAATTTTTTTTATTTTGTTTCTAATAAAAGAAAGGGGGAGGTAAGAGGAAATATTGACTGCGGAAGTATTACCTCTTTTTTGCTTTTGATTTTGATTTAGTTCCTTTCTTAGCAGACTTCGATTTCTTTTTAGCTGCCATTTTCAATGATATTAGAAAAACAGATCGTATATAAGTTTTAATTTTTGAAAAAAAATTTTAGCTATTCTGA
>Ga0209486_10000899_pt1 | contig 13068 bp, 15 predicted proteins | sample NCCompost_FD_187518 | JGI IMG/M metagenome (GOLD analysis project Ga0209486, IMG submission 187518) | Agricultural soil microbial communities from Utah to study Nitrogen management - NC Compost (SPAdes) (version 2) | ecosystem: Environmental > Terrestrial > Soil > Agricultural land | place...
CAGGGCAGCGAGCATCCGCTCGCGGCCGCCATCGTGGAGGCGGCGCGTGGGCAGGGCCTGGTCCTTTCTGCCGTCGAGGATTTCGACTCCGCCTCCGGGATCGGCGTCCGCGGCGTGGTCGACGGCGAGCGGCTGGCGCTGGGCAACACGGTATTGATGCGGCAGGAAGGCGTGGATGTGGCCGCGCTCGTCGATGCCGGCGAGGCACAGCGCCAGACCGGCAGCAGCGTCATGTACCTCGCTCGCGGAAAGCAACTGCTCGGGCTGCTGGCCGTTTCCGACCCGGTCAAGGCCAGCACCCCGGAAGCGATGGCGAACCTGCACGATGCCGGCATGCGCGTGGTGATGGCGACCGGAGACGGGCTGACCACCGCGCGATCGGTGGCCGAGCGCCTCGGGATCGACGAAGTGCACGGCGAAGTGAAGCCCGCGGACAAGCTGGCGCTGGTCGAGAAGCTGCAGAAGGAGGGCCGCGTCGTCGGCATGGCGGGCGACGGCATCAACGACGCGCCCGCGCTGGCAAAGGCGGACGTCGGCATCGCGATGGGCACGGGAACGGACGTCGCCATGACGAGCGCGCAGGTCACGCTGGTCAAGGGAGACCTCCGCGGCATCGCGCGCGCCCGCGCTATCTCGCTGGCGACCGTCAAGAACATGCGCCAGAACCTGGGCTTCGCGTTCCTCTACAACGCGCTCGGCGTGCCGGTTGCCGCCGGTGTGCTGTATCCGCTGACGGGCCTGCTGCTGTCGCCGATGATCGCTGCGCTCGCGATGAGCCTGTCGTCGGTGTCGGTCATCGGGAACGCGCTGCGGTTGGGGGCGCGGATTTGAGGCTATGGAAGGCCAGGGAATCGAACATCAAGGAGATCACATGAAGACACGACAATTCAGCTTCCGCATACCGGCGCTGATCTCGACTCTGGTGCTGACGGCGTTGGGGCCCAGCCTCGCGATCGCGCACTGCGACAGCATGGACGGGCCCGTGGTCAAGGACGCGGAACGCGCCCTTGACGCCAGGAGCCTGGATCCCGTCCTGAAATGGGTTCGTGACGAGGACGAAGAGCCGGTCCGCAATGCGTTCGAAATGGCGCTGGCGGTCCGCGGTGAAAGTGAAGTCGCGAAGACGGTCGCTGACCGGTATTTTTTCGAGACGCTGGTCAGAATACACCGCGCCAGCGAAGGCGAAGGTTTCACGGGCATCAAACCGGTCGGGAGCGTCGATCCGGCGATCGCCGCTGCGGACCGCGCATTGGCTGACGGCAACATCGACCCCCTCGCCGACAAGTTGGCGGCGGCGGTGCGGGATGGAATCGAGCGGCGCTTCGCCGAAGCGCACCAGAAAAGGAAGCTGGCCGACGAATCGATCGGGCAAGGCCGGGAATACGTGGAGACATACGTCGACTTCACGCATTTTGTCGAGAGCGTGGAGCACCTGGTTTCAAACGGTGCGAGTCACAAGCATCGGGAGACCGCCGGACAGGAGCATTAGGATCATGACCATCGCGCGAGGCAAGACGGCAAGCGGACGCTCCCGCAGAACGGATGCATCGCCGTTTCCCTCCCACATCCGCGCGGTGGGGGTCGAGGTCGGTGAGGATGATCGCGCATACATCCGGCTCAAGCTCGGCCTGAAGCTCCGGAAGTTCAGCTCGTCCATCGATCGAGTCAGCGTTCGCCTCGAGGACGTCAACGGGCCGCGAGGCGGCGCCGACCAGATTTGCCGCATCAAGGTCGTGCTGCGCGGCCTTCCGAGTGTCGTGTTCGAGCAACGCAACGTAGCGCTCGGGACCGCGATCGATGGCGCTCTTGTCGGGGTCGAGCGCGCGGTCCGACGGCGCTTGCAACGCCGCCGCATGAAACCCATCAAGCGCAAGCGGGTAAGGGCGTAGCGGGTACATGCTCGAACTGCTGAGGCGGAACCTGGTCGACGTATCGAAAGCGGTGGGGCCGCTCATGGCCGTGACCGCGGTATTGCTGCTGCTGTTGACCGATTCACCGGCCGCGATGCTCCTGCAGTTGCTTGCCGGAGCGCTGTTCGCCGTCGTCGGCATGGCACTGCTCTTCATCGGCATCGACTTCGGCATCCTGCCCATGGGCCGATACGTCGGCGCCGCGCTGCCGGCCAAGCGCTAGCTCGGGTTGATCGTGTTCGTGGCATTCGCGTTGGGCTTTGCCACGACCGTGGCCGAGCCCGACGTGCTGGTGCTGTCGGAGATGGTCGAGGCCGCCTCGGGCGGCGCCATCGGCGCTCTCCCTTTGAGCTGTGGGGCGCGGTGGGGGTGTCGGCGCTCCTGCAGGTCGCGGTCGTCCACGTCGGCTTCCCCAACGTGGCCTTCGGCACGCCGCCGCTGACACTGGACCAATGGCTGGCATGCGTCGCGCCGGCCAGCATCGTGTTGTGGGCGAGCGAGCTCAGGAAGCTGGCGAGGCGCAGACCCACTCAGGCGTAGCAGGTCCGATACCGATGACCGACTTGTCCTCGTTCTTGATCACCCGCAAGTGGCCGGCGAAATTCCCCGAGCGACTGCAGCTCTACTCGCTCACGACTCCAAACGGCGTCAAGGCGTCGATCATGCTCGAAGAAACCGGCATCGCATACGAACCGCACCGGGTCAGTTTCGATACCGACGACCACGAGACTCCTGCGCTGTCGGGGCAACTTGCGCGTGGCCCGTTGGCATGTCTACTTTCTCGTCACGATGCCGCAGGCGATGCGGTCACCGGCGTTGCCGGCGGGATCGCTCTGATAATCGTCGATCCCCGCGTGAACGATGACAGCCGCGCCGTCCTGATCCTCGATGTCCGTCAGCTTCAGACCGTGTGCGAAGAAGTCGAACTGCACCTTGCCTTCGGCGCCCACATGGAGGTTGGGCAGGTCGCCCCCGTGCTTGCCTTCGGCCACGAGAATGCCGTGCTTTTTCTTGGCCGGGTTGAGGTGGCCCCCTGCGGTCTCGAATGCGGCTTCGCATTTGCCCGTCTCGTGGATATGGACGGCGTGCTCGCCCGGTGGGATGTTGGAGAATGAGCCCTTTACCAATATGCCGTGGGGCGTCTCGGCGAGCGTCACCTCGCCCCACGACTGACCCTTCTGGTCCTTCATGTCGGCGCGAACGGTGGCGGGGGCCTCGGCCTGGGCGACCGCGGGCCCAGCGAGGCAGAGGACGGCAGCCGTCAGCAATGCGCGGGTTTTCATCGGGGGTATCTCCTTTTCAGCCTTGCAGTCACGACATGGGATTCGCCGGCGCCTTTGGGTCGTCAGGCAATGGAATGAACTCCTGGTCGTCGAGGTCCGGCAGCTTCATGCGCCCGGCGCGCCAGTCGCTCTTCGCCTGCTCGATGCGATCGCGCGACGAAGACACGAAGTTCCATTCGATGAAGCGCTCGCCCAGAGGCTCTCCACCCAGGAGCATCACGATCGCGGGGGTGATCGCCGTGACGACCGCGTCGCCGGCGCCGAAGACGGGCATTTGTCCTTCGGTGAAAGTCCGCCCGTCGGCTTCGACCGAGCCCGATGCCACGTAGACGGCGCGTTCCGTGTACTCGCTAGGCAGTTGCACCCGCGCACCGGCAGCGAGCTCGCAGTGTGCGTAGAAGATCGGCGAATGCGTCGTCACCGCGGCCCTGAGGCCCGACATCTCGCCCGCGACGAGGCGGAGCGAAACGCCGTCGTCGTCGGACTTCGGCAGGTCATCGCCCGCATGGTGCGCGAACGCCGGCTCGGCTTCCTCGTGTTCCTTCGGCAAGGCGACCCAGGCCTGGATGCCGTTCAGTCGCCCGCCCTCGCGGCGCGCGCGCTCGAAGCGCTCGGAATGCGTGATGCCGCGGCCAGCGGTCATCCAGTTGACCTCGAAAGGCCGGATCGGCTGCTCGAACCCGAGGCTGTCGCGATGCATGATCTCGCCCTCGAACAGGTACGTCACGGTCGACAGGCCGATGTGAGGGTGCGGGCGCACGTCCACGGTTCGTGGAATACCGGGCGGAAAATCGATCGGTCCCATGTGATCGAAGAAGATGAACGGCCCGACCATGCGCCGCCTCGGGAACGGTAGTACGCGCCCGACTTCAAATCCGCCGAGATCCCGGCGCCGTTGCTCGATGACGAGTTCGATCATGTTGGTGCCTACCCAATTTGTACGGACAGCATGGAAATCGATCCGCCGTCGACGCCGTCGACCGGGAAGCGGATGCTTTCATCTTTCCGGTGGCAACCGAGGACGTACAGCAGCGGCAGGTAATGGTCGGGCGTCGGAATCGACAGCAGCGCGTCCTTGCCGAGTGATTCGTAGTTTACGAGCGGACCAAACTCGCCGGCCAGCATGAGGTCCCGCGCGGCGCTCTCGAAGCGCACGGCCCAGTCGTAAGGATCGCGCGAGCGCCGGCCCCACCCGTACGCATGGAGGTTGTGCACGAGGTTGCCGCTGCCAATGACCAGCACGCCCTCTTCGCGCAGGGGCGCGAGTCTCCGGCCGACATCGAGATGAAACGACGCCGGCTTCGACTCGTCGATGGCGAGCTGCACAACCGGGATGTCGGCCGCGGGAAAGACATGCTTGAGCACGGACCATGTGCCGTGATCGAGGCCCCAGGAATCGTCGAGCATCACGTCGATGGGTGCCAGCAAGTCCCGGACGCGCTGCGCGAGCGCGGGATCTCCTGGCGCCGGGTACTTCACCTGGTAGAGCTCTGCGGGAAAGCCGCCGAAGTCGTGAATGGTCCTGGGCGCCGTGCTGATCGTGACCCCGGTGCCCGAGCCGTACCAGTGCGCGGAGATCGACAGGATGGCCTTTGGCCGCGTCACCTGTTCGCCCATGTGCCGCCACGCTTCCGTCCAGGCGTTGCTGCGGACGGCATTCATCGGGTTGCCGTGGCCGAAGAAGATCGTGGGCATCAGCCCGGCCGTCAGCAACGGAGCCTCCTGCCAAACACGAACGAGTCCATGGCGAGCACGCCGTAGGACATGCCGCCTTCGAGGACCTCGGCCTCGTCGACCGGCGCCGCCCCGGCCGCAATCGGCAGCGGCAGGTAGTGTTCCGGCGTCGGGTGCGCGCGGCGCGCATGTGGCGCGATCTCGAGGGCGCGCAGCACGCGTTCGCGATCGCCGCGGGCCGCGGACTCGCGGACCCAGCGCGCGAACTCGGCGCTCGGTTCATCGCGCTCCATCCCGAAACGCAGCGCATGCAGGTTGTGGGTCAGGCTGCCCGAGCCGACGATGAGCACTCCTTCGGAGGCGAGTGGCGCGAGCGTGCGGCCGAACTCGAAGGCGGACGCCGCGTCCAGGGAGTAGGGCATCGAGACCTGGAATACCGGCACGTCCGCCTCCGGATAGAGATGCAGGAGTGGCACCCACGCGCCGTGGTCGAGGCCGCGCTGCGGGTCCGCAGCAACCGGCCAGCCTGCGGCACGCAGGATCTCGATGGTACGCGCCGCGAGCGCCGGGTGTCCGTCGGCGGGATACGTGATGTCGAATAGGGCTGCGCCGAAGCCGCCGAAGTCATGGATCGTGCGCGGCCTGGCCGTTGTCGCGACCCGCGGCTCGGCCGTCATCCAGTGCGGAGAGACGACGAGCACGGCCTCCGGCCGCTGCAGCTCGCGCCCGAGCGCGGTGAGCTGCGATCCTGCGGTGCCCGGCTCGAGCGCGAACGTCGGCGCGCCATGGGAGATGAAGAGACTCGGCAGCCGGTTCATGTCACGCTGCCTTTGCGAATGGCGTCCGCCGAGGAGACGCTTCCAACGTGGGATCCGCGATCAGGCCGTCCACGGAAGCCTTTCCGCCGCCGTTGAAGAGGAGCGCGACCGAGGCCGCCAGCAACGCAAGGGCGAACTCATAGCCGTTGTTGGCCATGAAAAGTCCACCCTCGAAATGCACGGCGAAGATCGCGACGAGCATCGTGATTGCGAGGGCGGCAGCAGCCGGCCGCACCAGGAACCCGAGGACGAGCGCGAGGCCGCCGAAGAACTCGGCACTGCCCGCGAGTAGCGCCAGGAAGTAGCCCGGCTCCAAGCCGAGCGTCGCGAAAAAGCCGCCGGTCCCTTCGAGACCATAACCGCCGAACCACCCAAAGAGCTTCTGCGCGCCGTGCGCCATGAAGATGATTCCCACCGGAATGCGAAGGGCCAGCAGGCCCCAGCTTTGATCCGTGGCCAGAATCCGCCGAGTTGCCGTGTTGTTCATGTCTCTCATCCTTTAATCGTTTGAGTCTGATTAGACTTTACTTTCGCAACAAACAGCGATAAACAGGCCAATCAGGCAGAGACTGTTGCAGATATTGAGACAATGAATCCATTCCTGGAGATGCGGACATTTTGCGCGGTGGCCGAGGCCGGAAGCTTCGTCAGGGCGGCGGAGGCGCTCGCTGTCTCCAAGGCCGCCGTGTCCCGACATGTCGGAGAGCTCGAAGCGCGCCTGGGCGTGCGCCTCCTGCACCGGACCACGCGGCGACTTTCCCTGACCGGTGAAGGCGAAATCTTCTGCGCGCGCAGCAAGGAATTGCTCGCCGGGCTCGAGGAAGCCGAGTCCGAACTGCGTTCCCGCAGCAGCGCAGCGCGCGGGGTGCTGCGCATCAATGCACCGGTGACTTTCGGCATCCTCCACCTCGCCCCGCTCTGGGGCACTTTCCGCGAGCGGCACCCGCAGGTGCGCCTCGACCTCACGCTTTCGGATCGCACCGTGGACCTGGTGGAAGAGGGCTACGACGTCGCCATCCGCATCGCCGCGCTGCCCGACTCGACGCTCGTCAGCAAGCGGCTCGCAGGCACGCGCATCGTGCTGTGCGCGTCACCGCGGTACCTCGAGGCCAGCGGCGTGCCGAGCCATCCGTCGGAGCTCGCGAAGCATACCGTAATCGCGTACCGCTACTGGTCAACCGGCGACGATTGGCAGTTCAATGGTCCAGGCGGCCGAGTGAGCGTCAGGACGAAGCCGATCATGCACTCGAACAGCGGAGACACCTGCCGCGCGATGGCGCTCGAGCACCACGGCGTGATCCTCCAGCCGGATTTCCTGATCGGGCGGGACCTGGCGGATGGGACCCTGGTCGAACTGCTGCCGGAGTTCCATGCGCAAGAGCTCGGCATCTATGCGATCTATCCGACGCGCAAGCACGTCTCACCCAAGGTTCGTGCGCTGATCGGGTTTCTGGTGGAGCGGTTTGCCGGCGTGCGCTGGTAGCGCTCGTCATTGCGGCGTACCCACGCCGCGCGGCAGGACCATGTAGCACCGCACGATGAAGCAGTGCAACTCCGACATGAATTTGCCGAGGAACTTGGCAGTGTCGGGATTCGTGACCTCGCCCTCGTCGGTGATCAAGTCCTTTTCGAACTGGATATAGGCCTCGATCGAGTTCATCAGCGGCGAGTTGCAGAAGGCCATGATGCTGCGCAGGTGTTGCTGGCCCACCGCCGTGCCGATCTTGCCGGGCGACGTGCCGATCACCGCCGAGGGCTTTCGCGCGAAGCTGTTCTTGCCGTATGGACGGCTCGCCCAGTCGATCGCGTTCTTGAGCGCCCCGGGAATCGAGCGGTTGTACTCGGGCGTGACGAACAGGACGGCGTCGACGGCGGCGAGGGCCGTCTTGAAGGCCGCGGCGGCCGGCGGATAGGCGGCGTCGTAGTCGTAGCTGTAATGCGGCAGGTCCACAAACGGGACCTCGGTGAGCTGGAGTTCCGGCGGGGCGAGGCGGGTCAGGGCTCGGGACAGTTTCCGGTTTATCGAATTCCTGGCCAGGCTGCCGACGAGGTATCCGACACGATATGTATCCATCGTTCGTCTCCTTGCGCCTCACTATGTCACGATAGAGGGGAGGACAGGGGGGATGCATGGTTGACCGCACAGGCTTGACCCGCTTCGAGCGGCTGCTGTCCCATATCACTCGCGTGGCGCCCGGCGAGGGTCGCACGGCGTTCCTGTTCTTCCTGCACGGGTTCCTGCTGCTCGCGTCATACCAGGTCATGAAAGCGCTGCGCGAGGCTTTCATGCTCGCCAAGTTCTCGGCCGAGACGCGCGCGTACGCAGTTGCGGCCATGGCGCTGGTGTTGATGATCGTCGTGCCCCTGTATGGCCGGCTGCGCCACCACCTCGAGGGCGCGCAATTGCTGCGCGCCGTCACGCTGTTCTTCGTGGTGACGCTGCCGGTGTTCGCAGTGCTCGCCCATTACGGCGTGCCCATCGCGTTCCCGTTCTTCATCTGGGTCGGCATATTCGGCGTCATGGCCGTCGCCCAGATGTGGGCGTTCGCGGCTGACTCGTTCAACGTCCGGAGCGGCCAGCGCCTGTTCGTGGTGATCATGCTGGGCGCCAACGTGGGCGCGCTCGCGGGTTCCAGGCTCACGGAGGCGGCCGTGGCAGCGCTGTCACCCATGGGGCTCATGATTCTGGCAGCCGGGACCCTCGGCGCCACGCTGTTCATAGCCACGCCAGCGCGAGCCGCCATCCCGGAGGGATCGCGCGCGATCACGATCGAACGCTCGCGGCCCGTCCCAAGGCTGCTCGGCGGCATCGGACTGGTGCTGCGCGACCGCTACTTGCTGACGATTGCGCTGTTCGTGGTGCTGCTCAACTGGATCAACACCACGGGCGAATACATCCTTGCCGATTACGTGAAGGCGGATGCCGAGGCGCGCGTCGCGGAAAGCGGCGGTACGCTCGATCTCGGCACGCTCATTACGGAGTTCTACGGCAACTTCTACTTCTGGGTGACGTTGATCAGTCTCTTTATCCAGCTGTTCCTGGTTGCGCGCATCTACCAGGCGGTGGGCGTGCGCGGCGCGCTCCTGGTTCATCCAATCATCGTTGCGTTCGGATATGGCGTGCTGGCGCTCGCGCCGTTGATCGGCGGGTTCATCCCGATCTTTTCCCTGATCCGCCGGATCAAGTTTGCCGAGAACGGCCTCGATTACTCGCTGATGAACACCACCCGGCAGGCGCTGTTCCTGCCGGTCGACCGGGACTCGAAATACGACGGTAAGACTGCGATCGACACGTTCTTCTGGCGTTTCGGCGACCTCATCCAGGCTGTCGGTATCTACGTCGGTCTCCATCTGCTCGGCTGGGATGCGCACGAGTTCGCAGTGCTGACCTTTATCCTGGCGCTGGCGTGGATCGGGCTCGCGACATTGATGGGCCGCGATTACAGCCGCAAGTCGCAGGAGAACGTGGTGAACATCGCGCCCGAGGCCGTCGAGCCGATTCCCGACCTGCTCTACTCCCCGGGCGAGTCGTTCATGCACCCGATCTCGCCGAAGGCGTTCTATGACGCGGAACCCGGCGACGTGCTGAAACTGCGTGCCTGCTGCGACGATGGCCGTCGATTGCCGCACTGGTTGCACTTCAACCCAGGACTGCAGGCCTTCCTCGGCAAGGCGCCGGCGCATGTCGAGGTCACGGAGCTGCGAATCACCGTCATTGCCAGCAACCTGGACGGGCTCGAGGCGCGCAGCACATTCGTCGTCAGGCGCGTGACGCGCTGACGCGCGCCACTGCCGCTGTTCGCCGGATGTTTCAGTCGCCTTGCGCGGGCGCGACGCTGATCTCGCCGGCATCGACGCGCTCCAGCAGCTTCGTCAGCAGCCGATGTATCGCGCGAATCTCTGACTTGTTCAGCCCCATTTGCAGGTCATTGCCCTCGCGGCGCACGCCACGGTTTTCCCCCAGGTTCGTGCCGTTCGCCGCGGGAACGTAGCTGCTCCCTTCGAGCCGCCATTGCGCAAGCACGCTAAGCCGGTCCGTCAGCAATTGCGGCGTGATCAGGCGCAGCCGGGCGACGGTATCGTCCGGCAGCCGGTTCACGCGCATGTCCTTCCAGACGTCACCGCGGTCGCTCTCTTCCGATGCGAAGGCGACCCCATGGTCGATCGAAAACACGCGCGCGCCGCGTTCCGCCTTGCCGAGCAGGAAATTGCCCTGGTTCGAGTCGCGATGCCGAATTATGTGCGTCAGCACGTTCAGCTGGCCGATGTGACGCGCATAGACCGGGTCGGCGGCAAAGCGCGCAGGGTCGTAGACGTCCGGGATCGACATGATGTCGCTCAGCCAGTACTGCACCACGGCGAGCACCTGGTCGGTGGATGGAAACGTACGCGTGACATCCGGCGAATACTTTGCGAAGTCGGCCAGCGGCACCATGCGCAGCGCAGTCGGCGGCACCAGGTACTCGGGGGGATCGACAAAGAGCTTTTGCAGTTCGTACGCCGCAAGGTCGTAGCGCGGGACGTTGTTGAACGAGTCTGCGCCGGGTTCGGCCTTGCGCAGCTTCACGCGCATCGGCGGCGCCCCGCCAAAGGAGACCTCAGCCCGCAGGGTGATGTCGCCCTTGGCTTTGGGCCGGCTTATCTCCGCTTGCGTGATGACCAGCGGCTCGGCGGCCAGCAACCGTTCGAGGTCCGCGACCGGCTGCGTGATGTTTGCATCCTGGGCCGTTGCCGTGGCGACCAGTGCCAGCAGCAGCGGTGCGGATAACTGACCCAACAGGCGGCGCATCGGTTGCATTTGCTTTCCCGGTCCTGCCGGCAGATCGGCAGCTCAGGGCAATCGTAGCTGGAAACACTCGGGTCGTAGTACAGCGACCCGAAAATCCGCGTGTCGGTGTCTCTTGGGACGGGTCCTGGACGTCACCCGGGAGGTGGCTGCGAAGACGTGATGCCGATCGCGGGCAGTCAGTCGGTCAGCAACTGGTATCCCAGGATCGCTGCAATCACTCCGCCTGCAATCAGCCATTCATTGTTGACGCCGTCAATGATCTCGCCATCGTTCTCCCTGCCGTACTTCTGGCGGCCGTAGTAGCCGTCGTCGTAGCCGCGCTGGAAGCCCTCGCGGAAGTAATGGTTGTACTCGTCCTGGGCGATGTAGCGGCCGTCGTAGCCGTAGTTGGCGTCCTTGTAGGCGAACGCTGAGCGATAGTCGTACCGCCAGCGATCCTCGCGGTCGGCCCGGCCGGCTTTGAAGCCCTCGTTGTAACCGGCCTGCAAGGCCTGCTCCAGCTTCTTGATGCCGTACTGGTTCGTCTGGTAGTACCGGCCATCGCGGAGGTACCGGTAATTCGGCGCCGTGTAGTAGAACGGGTCGTTGTAGTAGTCGTACCGCGCCTGGTTCAGTTGCGCCCGTTGCGCGCGCAGGCGCTCCTCGTATTGCTCCTGGAAGCGCAGGTGCTGGATCCGCTTCTGCTGGCGCAGTATCTGCGCGTCGCGTTCGGCGAGCTCTTCCCGCAGCGCGATGTTCTTCTTGTAGACCGAAAGTTGCTGCTCCTGCTTGCGGATCCGCTCCTGCTGTTCCTGCTGCGAGACGCGCTTTTGCTGCGCCTTGCGCTGCTCCTGCTGGCGCTTCTGCTGCAGCTCCTGTTCCTGCTGTTTCTGGCGCTGGACCTCGCGTTGCCGCTCCTGCTCTTGCTGCGGTGTGCGCTTTTCTTCCGGCTGCGCTTGCTGCTGCTGTTGTTTCTGCTGCTTTTGCTTCTCCTGCTGTTCCTTCTCCTTCTTCTTTTTCTCCTTCTCCTCGGCGGTTTCTTCCGGATCCTGCGCCTGCGCGAGTTGCACCGTGGACGGCGCGGCCTGGGGTGGAGCAGCGCCCTGCATGCCCGTCATGGCGCTGGGGCTGCCGAGAAGAGTCGCGAATACAAGTGTCCCGATGTGCATGTTCATTGCGGGTACCCGAGGTGGTGGGCCGTTGGTGCAACGATGAATAGATCGCCTGAATTGGCCCCGAACAACAGCGGGTGAATGCGCGACGCGCCGTCAGCGCGGTCTGACAACGACCTACAGCGGGAGGGCGAGTGAGGTCTTCGTCAGACTAGAACCTTGAGAATTCGCTTTAGAAGCTCTTCGAACGAGATGAGCGTGAGCAACAAGGGCACGAGAGGCAGCAAAGTCGCGACGACCAGCTGGGCCACGGCTCCCCGCGTGATCGGCACGACGCTCATGTTGCGGACCTTGTCGAAGCTGTTGCCGAGATCGGCAAGCGACTGGATGTCGGAGCTTCCGACCAGGGCTTCTCCTGCGGGCGGCGTACCGCGGATCCACTTGTCCGCGAACTCGTCGGCGTACTGCCGCGAGAGTTGCGCGTATTCGCGCAGCCCCTGCCGCTTGGCGGCTGAGAGTGGAAGCATGAACAGCAAAAATGGCGCAACGATCACGAACACCAGGAACGCCGCGAAGAGGACGACTTCGACATAAAAAGAGGTAAGGACCTCGCCCTCATACAGGATCGTGTTGGCCAGCGTCCCTGCAAGCAGGACGCCCTGCGCAAACAGCAACGGCGCGAAGGCGCGCGTGACGCCCGACAGGAAACCGATGCCACCGTTGCCGTCCGGATGAAGCGGCTGGTAGGCGAGCGGCAGTCGCGACACCTGCCACAGGAACCGCGTCCAGACGACGAAACGCCAGTACCAGCGCAGCAGGATGAACTGGTAAACCGGAAGGCTCACGAAGAAATACCACCAGCCGGCGAGCTTCGGCTGCACGCGGCCCGCCTGCGGCGTTGCGTACCAGGTGGGCACGTCGAGGACCATGTAATGGCGCCACACGACGACGATGCCGACGCCGTAGACGACGGCAATCAGAATCAGCTCCGCGACGATCGAGTTGCGAAGCTTCGCGGCACCCTCGAGCGCCTCGTCGAATCGGGCCCGCAGCGAATCGGGCACGAGACCTTGCGCGAAGAACTGGCCCACGACGATCCGCGTGCGCTGGTGGACGATGAGCTCGGCGGCAACCAGGATCGGAAGCGACAGCAGGAATCTCAGGTGCAAGTCGACGTCGAACAGGAACGGCACCCGGACCGCAGTTCCCACCGCAACGCCGTCGAGGAGGGACAGGACAAGCAAGGGCAGCCAGGCGACCGCGACGATGAAGAGGATGCGCCGATGAAGCAGTTCAAGCGTGCTTCCCGACAGGTGTGCGCGCCGGAGCAGCTGGTACAGCGGCCCGCCGAGCACGAGTGAGAAGTCGGCGGCGGTCCCGGACGCGACTTGATTCGAATGCTCGCGCATTGGCCCCCTCATCGGTGCCCGGCTGCGCGGGTCGCGCAGGAACGGCGCAGTCTAACCCCGGGATTGGGGGCCGTATAGGATCACGGCGGCGCCC
>Ga0209486_10000900_pt1 | contig 13060 bp, 8 predicted proteins | sample NCCompost_FD_187518 | JGI IMG/M metagenome (GOLD analysis project Ga0209486, IMG submission 187518) | Agricultural soil microbial communities from Utah to study Nitrogen management - NC Compost (SPAdes) (version 2) | ecosystem: Environmental > Terrestrial > Soil > Agricultural land | place: USA...
TCGATACGAAGTCCGTTAACACGACCACCGCTTGTGAGCTTTGTGATCTTCATCTCCGCCGGCGCCGCTGGTTTTTCCGCCGTGGCAAACTTTGACCAGGCGAAGAGTGTAGCGGCAATCAGCAGCGGTACGCCAACAACGGTCAGCATCACGCCGGTCTTGTGACGTTTGATTTGACTCACGATGTATTCGGCACTGCTCGTAGGATGAACGGAGTCAAGGCTTACAGTCGATGGACCAGTTTGAGCGCTCGTGGTAGTTCCGGAAACTGAGTGATGCCGATCTGGAGCCGTTGAGCGATCTGTTTCAGATTCGAAGTCCAATCGCTTCTTTAAGCGACGAAGATCGACGAGCAGGTCTTTGATGGTCTGGTATCGCTCGTCTCGATCCTTTTCGAGTGTCTTCGTAACGATCTCTTCCAGCTTTGCCGGGGCATCCGGCACGAGATGTGTGATTGGCGCCGGATCGGTTTTGACGATAGCCGCGATTACGTCGGCTGAAGTTTCGCCCGCGAATGGCACGATGCCGGTTATCATTTCATAAAGGATGACGCCGAGGCTCCAGATATCGGTGCGCTCATCGACCGCTTTGCCGCGAGCCTGTTCGGGTGACATGTAAAGGGCCGTTCCCATCACCGTTCCGGCATCTGTGTTGACCAGTGCGCGAGTTGGCGCCTCTGTGTCCATCGTCCCGGTCGCAACTTCCGTGAGTTTCACGAGACCGAAATCCAGTAGCTTCACAAAGCCGTCGCGGTTGCGAAGCATGACGTTCTCGGGTTTTACGTCGCGGTGAATGATGCCGGCTTCGTGAGCTGCGGCTAAACCGGTGGCGATTTGGATTGCGATGTTTAGTGCTTCGTTGATACTGACAAGGCCGCGTTTGAGGTGTTGTCTCAGCGTGACACCATCGATAAATTCAGTGGCAATGAAGCGCGTGGAATCAGTTTCACCGATTTCGTAAATGGTGATGATGTGCTGGTGGTTGAGACTCGACGCTGCTTTCGCCTCCTGAATGAAGCGTCGCATGCGCTGCTGATCTGCGGCGACATTAGCTGGGAGGACTTTCAATGCGACGCTGCGGTCCAACTCCGTGTCCCGCGCGAGATAGACGTCGCCCATGCCACCGGCGCCGATGTGCGACCGGATCTCGTAGCGCCCGAGTTTTGAGCCTGGCTGTAAATGCGACGACATGTCTGACGAATGCGAATTTTAGCTGAGGATGCGGAATAGTTGTAGAAAGATCTGTCGCTATGGAGGAACGAGGGTGTCACATGCGGCCGGATGCGTAATTCTTCCTCCGCGTGCTATTATGTCGCCTCGAATTTTGCGGTTGTTTTTGACAAACCTTCGATTTTAGGCGCGTAGCTCAGGGGTAGAGCACTACCTTGACACGGTAGGGGTCTGGGGTTCAAATCCCCACGCGCCTACCAATCTTTTCAGAAAGTTACTCTGTACAATCAAGTTTTCCGTTGCTCCAAAACGCTCCACTTGCTCACTGCCTGACAAGCACACCTGCGGAAGTGACGTGTCAAGGATCGCTGCGATTCAATCGGTTGTAAACTCTTGTCATCCGCGGGATATCGACTTGATTGCATCGATCCGGCTTTGAAGTTCTTGACTGAATTGCTTCAGCTCTTCGCCGGTGAGCAGTCCTTCGTTAATGATATTAACCAGCCGCATCAAGGCGGTTGACCGACGCAGATCGTCGAAGGCAAGGGCCATTGTCTTGTCACGATCTTGAATTAGCCGATACACCTTTAAGTAACAATCATGGTAGGAGTCATTACACGCTGTCGCCAGCTTCACCTCTTCGAGAACGCGCTGACAATATCGCTCCAAAGCAACGCTATGGAGACGGCGGAATACTTTCCAATCGGATTCCTTAATGTCCATGTCCAACTTTAATCACGAAGCCCATCATACTGCCCTTCAGCGGTTCCATTATGCAATTACGAAAAGAAGGCAGTCTCATCGCGAGTCAGCGGCAAGCGCTTTTAGAATGAGGATTCTTCACCAGGAACCGTTTTTACTAAACCGGGTAGACTGCTAATGGGTTTGCGGATTACATCACTATCTTCGTCCGCGAGTAACCGCCTCAATTCTTTTCCCACGGATTGAAAACTGCTACACCCATCGATGGAATCTGTCCAGTGTCTCTTGTAGCCAATGTGAGATTGTGTTCCAACGCAGTAGCCGCCAAGAGACCATCAATGACGGGCAATACTATTCCACTATTACGGGCGGCGGCGGTTAACAAGCCCCAGCGATCGGCAACTTCTTGGTCAATGACCAGGATTCGGCCCTCAAAGCGTGCGCGGAGATCCTTGTCAAGCCAAGCGTCCAAGGTTGCTCGACGTCGCGATTGAGGAAGAACCGCAATCCCGCGCCGAATCTCACCCAACGTCAAAACACTTAAGTACAACAGCGACTCGTCAGTATTCTCAACCCACTCTGTAACGTTTGCTTCAGGCTTAGGTTTGACGAGTTCGGAAATAATATTCGTATCCAGCAGGAAGCCGCTCACAATTTGATCTCCCGTCCGGAGTCCACATCGCGGCTAAGATCGAGCTTGACATGTGTGAGTGGTGATTCTGCAAAGAATTTCACGAGGCTTTTCGGCTGGCGAACGCGTTTGGTTAATTGAGCAAACTGCTCTACCGGCAAAACTACAACCTGCTCTTTGCCCTGGCGAGTGACCACCTGTGGTCCTTCAGTGCGAGCGCGACGAAACAATTCGCTAAACTGGGCTTTCGCAGTCTGCAACTGCCACAGTGGACTCTGCCGTTTCGTGCTTGGTTGAGTGCTCTTTTTTGATCGCCGCATATTAATTCACCTCGCTGACCAGTCTGACTAGATTCACTATACGAACGTAAACCAAGTACGTCAACTGAGCGTGACTCCATCGAGTGCCGTGGTGAGCAGCACCCCAGTCACCGTTACAGTATCGCCGTCGCATTACCGATGCGCTCAGTGGTGTCCATCCGTCGACTGTGTTTTAAAACGTGGTAGATGAGTATTCAGTTAACCACTGACCGGGCCGGTGATCTTACAACCAAACGGTGACTTTTCTTTCACGCTGAGTTTCCCGGCAACTTAAAACCTCGGCTGACCGGCACCACGTCTATACGATTTACGTCTCCGCCGCTGATATGGCGGGCGTCAGCAAATCGCAAACTGAGACGGTCAAGATCAATTGACGCTGAAAGAAACCGTTCCTACAAGCTCAGCAGACTTTTGGCACACTACGCTTCGAACCCAATCAAGCTATGCAATGTAAGCGTGACTTCTGTAGTCCCGTCGTCAATGTTTATGACGACAAGAATGATTACGCGCTATGAGACTTGAATAGGGACTACCTTGACACGGTAGGGGTCTGCGGTTCAAATCCGCACGCGCCTACCAATCCTTTCAACAACTTAGCCCCGTAGTGCCTCTAACGTTGCTCCGAACGGCGCAACTTTTCCGAGACCGTCGTCGGATGCGTTGAAGTGGCCGTGGAACAAACCATCCGGGTCATACCGCTGGCGAAGCGATTTTAGACGTTGCCAGTTCGCGTGCGAGAATGAACGTTGCGCGCGCACAGGTTCCGAAACGATGTCAGACTCACCTACGTAATGGCCCAGGGCAAACCTGTCTAGAGCCCGGACCATCTCACGATGCCAATCCGTGTTAATGGCCGTATCCTCCGGTCGCTCCCAGATCGCATAACAAAGAAGTAATGTCCGGGCTGTCATAGAGTACGCGCCATCGGTTGGCAGAGCGGTGCCACCCTTGGATCCGGTGGAAAACACGCCCAGCACTAGCGACTTCTGTGACGGAGCTCGCAGAAAATGCTCGCGCACCGTTGCAAGTTGTTCAGCGGCTGGGGAGTCAGACCAGAAAGTCTCGGTCAAGTAGTGGTGGCGCTCCGGCCACAACATGCCACCCATGTTCAGCAAGGCTTCCATTGGCGTAGGCTGATTCAGCTCCTTATGCAGGCACTCGCGTGCAATCGGGTATTCCTCCAGAAGACCGAGCGTTGCCGCGGCTTCGCGTTCACTATCGAGAAACGCGGTCGCCGACAGCATAGCCACGAAGCCGTTGCCGGAAAGGCCTCGCTCTGCAAGGTCGGGAGGCGCCGGGGCTGCAAAAATTGTCAACTCGACGTTTCTCGGCAGACGCCGGGCAACGCTCTCCGCCCATTCGCCAACCTCCTGGAGACGTTCAAACGGGTAGATGTATGTGCTCGAAGTAATCGCGCGTGGCACCGGATAAAGTTTTAGCCGGTACTCCGTCACCACGCCGAAGAACCCTGGTCCAGTCCCGCGTATCGCCCACAGCAGGTCGGCGTGTTGCTTCTGGTTCGCGACGACAATGCTGCCGTCGGCCAGAACGACTCGGGCGGCCTCGACGCTGAAACAGGCCGGTCCCCATTCATTGAAGTTCCATCCCAGACCACCGTTCAGCAAGAAACCACTGAGTGGAACCGAGGGGCTGTGTCCAACGGGAAACACCAGCCCGTGCGCAGCCAACTGACGATTGAGTTCCCGACCGGTGATCGCCGGTTGCACGGTGGCCATGCGTGCCTCCTGGTCGATCGAAACATGCTTGAGTCGCCCCAGATCAATTAACAGGCTGCCGTGACGAAGCGAAAACCCGACCCAACTATGCCCGCCGCCGCGCACGGCTATTTTCATGCTGTGAGCGCGGGCGAACCGGACGGCCTCCACGACGTCGCGCTCACTCGCGACCTGCACAATCATCTGCGGGTAGCGCGTCGGGGTCAGTTGGTTCCAAATCATCCCGCGCCGGAGGTTCTCATAATCGGCGTCCGTCGCGGTCGTCACCTTTCCGTCGATGCGACTCTCCAATTCTTTAACATTCATGATGTACTCACTCCTTCTGTGGATCAAAAGACGATTGAAGGCAGAAAGGGGCCACTGGGTTCGTTGTACAGGCCCGTACTCATCAGGGTCATGGGCTGGACTACGCGCAGCCCGTTTTCCAAACACCAGCGAAGAAGATCGGTGTTGCGCGTTGGCAACAGGAATCCGGGGCCAGGGAAATCTGGAGCTGCCCCTATGAGAGCCTTCAGGTCTTCATCACTCTCGGCGACTGCGTGTCCGAAGAAGCCGATCATGGTGGCGTATCCAGTGATGCGGCCCACGCGCTCGACCACTGTCGCGGTCCCTTTTCTGATCGCGTCCAATAACTCCAGTCCTCGATTGTGGCCGTGGACCTTGACACACAATTCATTACACGCATCGAGGTCATTTTCGCTGGCAGGGCGGACCGGGTATCCAGGTATCTTCAAGGCGAGGGCGACACCCTGGAGCGTCGACAGCGGTTCGCGCGCTGAAAACCCGAGCTTCGTATAAAGAGCGAGTGAGCGATTATGATAGGCGGCCTGCACCAACCTGACTCCCGCAAAACGTTTCTCCGCGGCGCGCTGTATTACGGCGCTCATCAAACGCCTGCCGACCGCACCGTTTTGTACGGAAGGGTCAACCGTGATCGGTCCGATGCCGGCGATGACAGCGCTCTCCCAGAGGAAATTGCTGCCGACCACGCGGCCGTCAACTTCGGCCACGACTGAGTAGATGCCGTTGCGAGTCAGTAGCTCGGCCATTAACTCGGCGGCCACCTGCGGATTGGGGAAGTCAGGCGGGAAGTTGTGTCGATCAGAGATCGATTTGAAAGCCTCATAGCAAATCAATCCGCTTCTTTCCGCATCACCGGGTCGTCCGACCCGCAAACTAATATTCATTTGAACCTCCGAAACACATATTTCACTCCATCTCTGATTTATAACGCGTAAAATAACCGTTAAGGAGTCCACCCTGCTTATTCGGACAGTCCTTGCAAGGACTATCGACGCAAAAAAACTTACGCAGCGCGCTCGCGCGCCGCCTCGAGAAGTTCATTCAAAGCGGCGAGTCGTTTTGATCCGAGGTGACCCAACAATTTCCTGGTCAGCGTCAGGATGGGGCGGTCGATCTCTTTTAGCAGTTTCAAACCTTCTTTCGAAATATGTACCACAATCACTCGCCGGTCCTGCTGCTGGCGTTCTCTGGTTACAAGGGAACGCGTCTCCAGCCGGTCAAGGAGTTTGGTCACATCCGGATCGTAGGTAACCATACGTTCGCCGATCTCGCGGCAGATCAGGCCGCCGCGTCCCGCACCGCGCAGAATGCGAAGCACGTTGTACTGGGGCGGCGTCAAATCGTACCCTTTCAGCAACTCTGTCTCCCGGCGCATGAGCGACGCGGCCGTCCGCACTATGCTGACGTAAACCTCATCCTCCCTGCTCGCGAAAGGTTTCACCTGCCTGACTTCATCCTTAATGCTACCCATGATGGTAAAAAGGATAGTCCTTTCAAGGACTATCGGTCAAGCAGTTTTGCAGCAGACATGAAAGAAACCGTCCCGACAGCTTGGCAGCGCGATCGGCTTCATGGCGTAACTTCGGCGGAATAAGATGATGCCTACAAGATCAGCTCGCATCTCCCTGAAGCACCGCAAGTATGTCGTTTCGCCCGCTCTGTTTAGCGATATCGATCGGAGCAACTCCCGCCTGGTTCTTGCGATTCGGATCCGCACCACTCTGCACCAGCAACCGGACGACGTCCAGATTTGACGACGCATTCATCACTGCGACCCACAATGGAGAATTGCCAAAAGTGTCTACAGGATCGACACTCGCCCCGTTTTCAAGCAACGTTTTGACAATATCATCCCTTTGAATCTGGGCAGCGAACTGTAAGGCGGTCCAGTTCCGCACTGCATCTTCCGCATTAACATCAGCACCACGTTCGATCAACATATTCACGATCTTGTGATCCGCGTTTTCCGCTAACACAGCGTGCATTAAAGGCGTCCGGTCATCTTCGTCAACCAGGTTGAGATCAGATGAATCAAATGTCTCCAGCTTTTTGAGGTCCCTTGCATAAATCGCGGTTATGACTTGATCCAGTCTGCTCATAGAATTTCCTCCTTAATCTATTCCCGGCTTCTCAAATCTGTGACTTAGATTATTCGCTTCACTTTCAATATGGAAAAAGTCGGGATTGCTGTTAACCCAGTCGTTAAATTGTGACTGGTTCATACCCCTCCGTTGCGCTTCCAACGCAAGGCGCCGATGCTCGAATCCAGGTTTGTGACCATAATGATAGACACCATTAATCGGTTCACCGGTGTTTCCATCAAGGAACCGGCCGTCGGGTGCTCGTTTAGCATTTTCTTCTATAGTTCGCTTAGTTGATTCCCTCAATGAAGGCCGTTCAAGCTTGAGCGCTTCATTAAGATTCCGCTCCTGCTCCTTAAGTTTTTGTTTCTCCTCGAGATATCCTTGTCGCTCATCCAGCAAACCGCCACCCTCGGCATCCCGCAACTGACTTTGCGCTTCTCTTAATTCATCTACGGCTCTCTTCCGCGCTTCTCCGGTACTATTTCGAACCTTTTCCTTCAACCGTTCAACATTTCGCGTGGCGTCGGCGATCTCCCTGTTTACTCGGTCCAGCCCGGCCTGGTTCTCCGCCTGCTTCTGTTGCACTTGCTCGATCTTCTTCTTAGTCGCGTCAACCTGCGCATCACGTGCCGATTTCTTTTGTGCTGCCTCAGGACCGGCCGCCGTTTCTGCCGGTGCCGTCGTCTCCGTTGGCTTCGTTTCGACAGGTTCCGGAACGTCCTTCGGAGTTGGCTCTGCGAGGGCCTCCGCTTCCCGAGCTTTCGCTTCTTTCGCGGAGTCGACTTTCGCGTTGAGATCACCACCGCCATCCAGACCACAAGCTGGATCGCTGAATCGACACCAGGTGCGGTTGCCAGCTTCGCGGTCATAAGTGTGTCCTTGGGCATCCATCTCCGCATCGAAGCGCGGATCAGCAGGGTCGCGAATGTTGTCAGGATTACTAGCCTTCTGATTGAGCTCGCGCACTTCGATTTCGAACTGCTCGCGCGGTACACCTTTACGTTCTGCGTTGGCAGCGGCGTCGTCAGACACTTTTGTTTCGGGTTCGGCGGCTTTTGCCGGCTCAGGTTCGCCTGGTTTCCTCGGTTCCCCAGTCTTAGCAGGTTCGCCGGTTCTTGCGGGCTCACCCGTTCTCGCAGGCTCGCCCGTTACATCGCGTGGACGAGCTCCACCTTCCGGACCGATATCCACCTTTCCACCACGTTTACCACCAGGCTGATCGGCGAGGCTGAAATCACCAACGCTCTTCTTGAAATCCTTGAGGATCGTCGTGACGTTCTTTACTAGAGGAACGTTTTCAACCAGACTGTAGACCCACTTCGCAAATCTCGCGGCAATGTCGGCAAGGAGGAACAGCGCCCCCAGCGTGACCAAACTCACGAGACTGCCGGCAATATCCTTGCAGTCTTGTTGATCGGCTTCGTTTCGCTGCTCTTCATTCGGAATGCGCAAGTTCTGATACTTGAGATCGAAACTCGCTTTTTCCAAAACCGCGGCTTCCGTAGCCAACGCTATCACCAGCAGTCCGATGCCGACGGCTTCGGCCACCTCGAGGCCCGCAGCCGCGCCGGCGCCGACCGTCGCAAAACCTCCCGGGCCGGTAACGAATCCGAGGGCGCCGAGCACTGCGCCGATCAATACCGCCGCGATGAGGAACCAACCAGACAGAGCACCGGCAATGCTGTTGAAGAGTTTCATCCCCTTCAAAAACTCATCGATGGCGTTGCTAAATTCCAATTCGAAGACCTGATCAATGGCTTTGCCAAAGTGGTCCACCATCGGATCCCAATCTTTCTGCACCGTCGGCCACGGCCAGATTAGATCTCCCGCGATCTTCTTTAGTTCCTCCCACCAGTTGGTGGCGAGTTCGCTAAGGCTGCCGGACAGGTAATGCCAGATTGAAAGGGAGATGTAGGCCTCGCGTTCCGACACCATGCCGGATTGGGCCAACTGAGCGGCCAATCGTTTGCGCTCCTGCTCTGCCGCCGCAGCTTCAAGCGCTTTTGCCTGTTCAGGCGTGAGTTGCGGGGCAGCCTGCGCAGCAGCAGGCGCAGCTGCTGTAGCTGCTGCTGGGGCAGTCCCCACGGTTGAAACTCCGCCGGCCGGGGGTGCGGGTGCGCCGCCGCCTTGTGATTGACTGAACACGCGCTGGCGCACTTCGGGTTCAACCTTGGCCACCATTGGCTGAATCGCATTCTTGATCTCGTCGAGCAGTGGATCGGGATTCTGGATCACCTTCCACATTGCCTTCAGGTTGGTTCTAAAACCGTCGATCTTCTGCATCACGGCGGGAACACGGAACAGACCACCAAGCTCCCGCAGGCACGGCGTCTTCATGACAAACTGCACGACCCGCTTTATCGTGCCCCAGACGCCGTCGTCCATGATCGCGAATGGTCCAAGAAGGCTAACCAACAGAGTCTGACGAAATGCTTCTTTGATCATCTGAAGGTAAGGATCGGCTTTGGAGACCAACTCCTTGATCTTCTTAGACCACTCCTCGACCTTCTTATCGAGCTTCTCCTTAAACTCACGGATCTTCTGCGTTATGGAGTTGAAGATGCTCTTGACAGTCGCAAGGAAAGTGAGGACACCGAGAGCCCCAAGGATTTGCATGAAGGCGTCATACAGTTGCGTCAGAACACCGGAAACTTTCTGCTTGACGGCGTCAACCTTCGCGCGGAACTCCTTCAGTTTGTTTTGCACGCTGGGTATTGCTTCATTGGCCCACCATTCACGTACAGATTTGGTAAAGCCTTTGCCCCAACGGTCCCAAAGGGCCTTAACGCCTACGTACAGACCATAAATAACCAGGCCGGCAACAACCCACGGTCCTGCCGGCGAAAACAGGACCACCACCGCACCGATAACCTTCGCGGCAGTTTTGACATAACCCATGTAGGGTTTGATCTTCGCTTTTATCTCTTCCCATTTATCGAGCGCGTCATTAACGAAACCCTCAATCCAGGCGTTGTAGGTACGACGTCCTTCGGCGAGAAAGTCTGTGACCGCGTTCCAGATTTCTGCTACTGCTTCACGAAGAGGTTTGAGCGCCTGCCAGATCTTGCTCGCCGTTTCTTCGATGTCTTTCCAGATGGCCTTGAGTTTCTTGGTTACAAACTCAAGCGCCGGCGCGCCATACTCGGTCCAGAGTTCGTCCAACTTATCTCGAACCGCCACAAAGCCCTTCTTGACTAGCTCAAACACGCCGCTCGCGTACGCAAGCTGGAGTTGCAGTAAAAACTCTGCGATCTGGCCCATCGCGGCACAGTAGCCTGAGATTAAGCTGCCGATCGCGCGAAGAGCGCCGGAAGCGAATCCGCCAACCATCTCAGCCAACGTTGCGCCCAGGCCTTTGTCACGGATACTCGAAAGGATGCCGCCAAACAGTCCGTCGAGTCCTTTATTAATAGCGTTCTTGAAGTAGTCTTTTATGCCGCGGAAGAAGGCCACGGCTCCGGGGGCAAGTTTCTCGATTTGAGAGATGGCCCACTGCGCACCTTTCTTAACACCGGAAGCGATGGCGTTAGCACCTGTCTTTACCCCGCTGGCAACGACGTCAGCTCCGGCGGACGCTCCGGCTACGACCGTATTGACAACCGGGTTGTCGCCCCATGTCCACTCGGAGCGTTGCACTGTGTTGGAAGTTTCGGATGAAACTTCGCTGGAAGTTTCCGGTGTGACCGTGGAGGTGGCGGCGGGTTGCTCTTGCGGGACCGATGGTCCATGAACGACAGCTTCAGCATGAGCATCCGCTTCCTGCTCGAGATGGTCGTCAGCGGCGCCGACAGTGATTTCACCATTCCCAGTTGACTCGGTACGGCTCGGTTGCTGGCCGGCGCTCTGTTGCACAACGTGCGTCAGTTCGTGTGCAAGGAGACGTTTCCCTTCCTGTGTGGAAGGCGAATATCGGCCGGCGCCGAAGTAGATGTCGCGACCCGTTGTGAAAGCGTTAGCGCCAAACGCGGTTGCCGAGGCGGCGGCGCGGTCGTCTGTGTGAACTCGGACGCCTCGGAAGTCAGCACCAAAACGCCCTTCCAAATCCGTTCTGGTTGATTCATCGAGCGGATGACCAATGTCCTGCGGAATGAGCTCGCGAACGTCAACCGCGGGAGCTGCGTCTTCGCCGTTGGTCTGCGCTTGTACGAAGTCGCCGTTCGATCCTGATCGTGCGGAGTGGCCATTTGGCGTCCCTTGTTTCGCTTGTAGGAAGCGACGCGGTTCAGGAGCAGCTTCGAGGGGCATGAAACTCTCAGTGGGAGCACTGCATTTTGCGCACGTACCGCAACCACATTCACGTTGAACAACGTGCTTGCCATTCGAGCTCAACTGGATTTGGCTGACGAGCTGTTGGGTGAAGCGATTGCCGCGCGTTCGTTGTGCGCGGCTGAGAGCGACGGCGCGAACGCCTTTATTCAAACGTGAGGAGAGTACTGCGCTGCGAAGTATTCGCGTCCCGCCGTTGCGAGGAGAATCACCTGGGCTGCCGCTGAAGACTGACGAGACGATTGGGAGGTTGTAGTCAGTTGTTGCTTCTTCAGCATGACTCGTTTGCGCACTGATACTGCGACTCTTTTGAATCGGTTCTGGAGAAGCGATTTGTTCTTCACGCGTGAAGTACATTCTGGTCTGCTCTGATCGTCCGCAGATCTCCGAATCGCACTGTGAGCACTACGGTGGCGTCGGCGTCACTGCAGGCGCCGGTTGTACCGGGGGAGTTACAGGTGTGACCGGCGTCTTTGCTGTGATGTATGGCTCAAGAATTAGTCTAGTCAGGTACTGAATCTGTTCAGCAGTAACCTTGAGAGCAATTCGTTCATGGGTCGTTACTGTCTGCATTTCTGAGCCGCGGCCGAGATGCTCGGCTCCCTCCGGCGTTATGATGTATGTCTTCGAATTTATCAGACCGGTGATGGTTCCTATGCCCTCAGCACGTTGTTGCGCCGTTGGTCCATACGCCACTTTCCTCCCGTCGGGAAGAACCACCAGACTTCCCGGCTCGATTCTTCTTTCTACCCATTCGAAAAACTGAACGGTTGCTTCCTGACCTCCTGTTGCTCCGCTTTTCACTTCGAAGCGGCCGACCAGGATCAAATCGGTTCCCTGGAAATAACCGATCACTCCATCCGTAAAGAGCTTCGCCTGGCCCGGTTGTCCTCCTTTCATTATTTGCATTCGCAAACCGCGAATAATGAAGGCGTTCGGGTGATTTTTTCGAACTTCGGCGAGAACGTCCGCCTGTACATCGCGGGCCAGGATTTCGGTAGCCACGCCTTTTGCTCCATTGAGTGCGGAGACAGTTATTTCGCCGCCGGGAATTCCCTCTGCGGGATCAATGCCGGCAGCACGAAGAACTTTGGCGCTGTGCGGGCGGACCGCAGCTTCGTCCGCGAGATAGCGATCGGGTGGGTAATCACGTGGACGAGTCAGGTTGCGGATATTGATCTTTGCACTTCCCTGCTTGAAGAAATCGGTGCCGAGTTGCGTTTCGAGCGGCTTGCGATAATGACTCGACGTTTGACTTCGTGCCCACTCTTCAGGGCTCTTCCCAACCTTCTTCTCTCTCGCTTTCTTCGCCTTGTATTTCTGATAGCCCTCGTTGAGCGTCGGATCTTTGAAAGCCGTACCGTCTTCAGTGAGCAACTCGGAGATTGGTTTGTACGGCGAGTCCGTGGGCGCGGGTTGGTCCGGGGCGATCGGTTCAGGCGCTTTAGTGATGATCGGCTCGGCGCCAGGGGTGATCTTTTCAGAGATGGTAAAAGGCTCACCGTCGGCTGGATCCTTTGGCGTAACCGTGATCTTGCGTGCACCATTCTCATCTACGCCCGTAGCGACGCTGACCTTGTCGTTCTTTCGATGGTAAGTCTCCACCTGGTCCAGACGGCCTTGTTCGCAGAGCATCTCATTAGGACCCGAGGGCTCGAGTACAGAAGCGATCTGCAATGCCTCGTTCTTTTGTGCATCCTCCGCCTTGGCGGCAAGCTCTGTCTTAATCTTTTGCGCTTCGGGTGATGTTGGGTTGCGGCTTGCTTCAAGATCCAACTCTTGCAGGACGGCTTGTTCCTCTTTAATCAGAGCGGCATCTTCCTGGAGCACCTGCTGCGCCTGCTCCATG